>Ga0182743_1004253_pt1 | contig 10957 bp, 6 predicted proteins | sample eDN3rd30CKraftOP_FD_128522 | JGI IMG/M metagenome (GOLD analysis project Ga0182743, IMG submission 128522) | Enriched Organic Plus compost microbial communities from Emeryville, California, USA - eDNA 3rd pass 30_C Kraft OP (version 2) (version 2) ... | reverse complement strand
CGCGGACATCCCCGCGGGCGAGGAGAACATCGGCACGCTGGCACCGGCAGAGAGCAGAACGATCACGGTTACGCATACGGTTACGCAGGCTGACCTTGATGCAGGCATCGTTTCCAACCAGGCATTGGTGAACGGAGACGGTCCGGACGGTACGCCGATCACGGAGGTTCCATCGGACGATCCGGGCACACCGGATCCCGGAGACCCGACGGATACGGGTGTTGAACAGACCCCAGCGCTGGCGGTCATGAAAGTGATCACGAGCGCGGGTCCGTACAATGCGGTCGGCCAGGAGATCACCTACGACATCGTAGTGTCCAACACGGGCAACGTGACGATCGACAACATCGCGTTGGCGGACGCTAATGCGGATATCCCAGCGGGCGAGGAGAACATCGGCACGCTGGCACCGACGGGAAGCAGAACGATCACGGTTACGCATGTAATCACGCAGGCTGACCTTGAGGCGGGCATTGTTTCCAACCAGGCATTGGTGAACGGGGACGGTCCTGACGGCACGCCGATCACGGAGGTTCCCTCGGATGATCCCGGTACGCCTGATCCGGACGACCCGACGGATACGGATGTCGAGCAGACCCCGTCGTTCACGTTGGTGAAGGCATTGACCGCGATCAACGGCGATGCCGCCGTGACAGGCTATTCGGCAGTCGGCGATGAACTGGAATACAGGATCACGGTGACCAACACGGGCAACGTGACGTTAAGCAATATCAATGTCAGCGACCCGCTCACCGGCCTGACGGAAACGATCGCGACACTCGCACCGGGTGGTGTGCAGACCTACACGACCACACATACGGTTAGGCAGGCTGATCTTGATGCGGGCAGCGTACTGAACACAGCTGTCGCAACAGGCGAAAGCCCTGACGGGAATCCGGTTGGTCCGGAAGATCCGGACGATGGTGAAGTGACCACCCCGGGTACGCAGACACCTGAACTTACTGTCACGAAAGTGATCACGGGCACGGGTCCCTACGATGCGGTCGGCCAGGAGATCACCTATGATATCGTGGTATCCAACACGGGCAATGTCACGATCGACAACATCGTGCTGACGGACGCCAACGCGGTTATTCCTGCTGGCGAGGAGAATATCGGCACGCTGGCACCCGGCGCAAGCGCCACCGTTACGGTTACCCATAGCATCACGCAGGACGACCTGGATAACGGCAGCGTATCGAACCAGGCATTGGTTAACGGGGACGGTCCTGGCGGCACACCGATCACGGAGGTTCCCTCGGATGATCCTAGTACGTCTGATCCGGGCGACCCGACTGAAACGCTTATTGACCAGCAGCCGTCGATAAAGATTACCAAGACCGCCCGAACTGGCAGCTACACGCAGGTCGGCGACGTTATTAGGTATGACATAACCGTAACCAATACCGGAAATGTAACACTCAGCGGAGTCATGATCACCGATGGCAATGCCGATGCAGGTAGTATCATACCAGCAGCGATTGCCTCGCTGTCGCCGGATGAAACGGTTAATGTAACGGCGGAACACACCGTTACTCAAGCGGATGTGGACGCCGGATATGTCTATAATTCGGCGAAAGTAACCGGACATACGCCGGGCAATGATCCAATTGATGACGAATCGCATGATCCAAATCCGAAGGCTCCAGATGCGCCGCTAAATCCCGACTGCCCGGATTGTACCATCACACCGATTGAAAGGCTTCCGGCTGTAGCCTTGGTAAAACAGGTTTCCAACAATGGAACTGGTCAAGGGGGGATGTTTGTTGTCGGTGACGAGATTGTTTACACGTTTACCATCCACAATACCGGCAATGTTACGATCGCCGATTTGCGACTGACGGACGCTAAACTTGGCCTTATCAATGTATGGATCGAAGGTACACTATCGCCAGGCAATCACCTGACATACGAGGCGGGTTATGTGGTGACAGAGGCCGATATCCGCGCCGGTGAAGTCGTTAACACCGCAACGATACAAGCGAATACGCCCGATGGCGATCGTATATCTGATGTCTCAGGTACCAGTGCCGGGAATGACGCGCCTACGGTAGTTTCTTTAGCTGAAGGCCCAGCAGCCGTGGCTGATGCCGTAGGTACACCTCAGTATACGCCGGTGACGATTGATGTGTTGGATAACGACGAAGAGGGAAGCAGTCCGCTTGACCCGTCAACAGTGTACCTGATCGATCCAGAAACAAGCGTAGAGACAAAAGAAGTGACCATACCGGGAGAGGGTGTTTATACCGTGGAAGCGGATGGGCGGATAACCTTTACACCGGAACGAGAGTTCTATGGCCAAAGCAGTGTCCGTTACGTGGTACGAGATATGAATGGATTGCCGTCTGATCCGGCAGCTATCATAGTTACCGTGGAACAAAATCGGCCCCAGTCGGTCGATGACCATGCCGAAACAAGCTTTAATACACCGGTAAAGGTTGTGGTACTGGACAACGATCAGCCTGATGGGGCGCCGCTCGATCCGACAACTATCGAAATAATCGAACAGCCGCAGTTCGGCAAAGTGGTGATAAACCCTGACGGTACAATTACCTATACGCCGAACCAGTACTATACCGGGCCAGATCGGTTCACCTACCGAGTGCGAGATGCCAATGGTAATTGGACAGGCACGGCCACCGTCGAAATCATGACTTCCGGGTTTCATATACCGAACGTAATTACGCCGAACGGCGACGGGCAAAACGACCGGTTCGTAATCATCGGACTAGCAGATTATGACCACGCAGAAGTGCTGATCTTCAACCGCTGGGGTAACGAAATCTATCGCAGCAAGGATTACCAGCAGGATTGGGATGCACAGGGAGTAAGCGAGGGTACGTATTATTACTTGATCACCCTGCGGAAAGACGGAAAAGAAACCGTGCATAAAGGTTGGTTATTGGTTAAGAGGCAGTAAATGAATTAGTGATAATTGGAAGAAATAATCATGAAAAGCTTTTTTAAATTATCTGCCACGATGTTGATGCTGGGAGTGTGTACGTTTGTCCACGCCCAGCAGAACATTCAGTTCACGCAATATATTTTCAACTCGATGAGCGTGAATCCGGCGTACACGGGTTACAAAGAAGAATGGTTTGGTCAACTGGGGTTGAGAAGCCAGTGGGTGGGGCTCGACGGGGCGCCGCAAACCGGCCTGCTGTCCATCGACGGTGTGGTAGATCCGGTTAATAAACGGCATGGCCTGGGGTTGCAGATTACTGCGGACGAACTCGGTCCGCAGTCGGCTACCTCCGCTTATGCGAACTACGCGTTCCGCCTGCGGCTGAACGAAGAAGATACGCAACGGCTGAGTTTCGGCGTCGGTGCTGGAATGACCCAGTACAGCCTTGACGGGGCACTGCTCGATCCGGTTGACGGCGGTGACCAGGTAATCCCTGCCGGCAAAATCAGCAACTGGGTGCCGGATGTACGCTTCGGGGTATATTATTACAATCCGAAATGGTATGCGGGTGTATCGGTAATGGATCTGCTTTCGGGCGACCAGAGTAACAACATCTTCCGGTGGGACAATACAACTACGGACAACATCCGCCGCAGACGGCATATGTATTTTATCGGCGGAGCATTGTTCAATCTCAGCCGTGGATTGGACCTGCGTCCAAGTTTGCTGGTGAAGGAGGACTTCAGGGGGCCGACCAGTCTGGACGTAAATGCGATGTTCATCTTCGGTCAGCGATTGTGGCTCGGGGCAGGCTGGCGTACGGGCGTTACGGTTTTCAAGCGTGAATATAGCCGGATAAGCGGTAACAGCCTCAGCAATCGAAATGCGTTTTCTGCGATTACGCAGATTTATCTCACGAACACTTTGCGGATCGGTTATTCATACGATTACATTGTAAGTCAGCTAAGCAGCGTGCAGAACGGGTCGCACGAGGTTACATTGGGGGTCACGTTCGGCCGCAGGGCCAACCGGCTGCTGAGCCCGCGTTTCTTTTAGGGAAAGGTTCATAAGAGGTCAATAAACAAGGATAATATGTTAATGAAAGATACGAAAACAGGATCACTGTCGTCGGCCACGCTGCTGGCGGTCATCATGCTGGTGTTTTCTATGGCCAATGCGCAGGAGCAGCCCGGCCTGCGCGACCGTGCGGAACAGCTTTATCGGCGATATGAGTACGCCAATGCGATTCCGCTGTATTTGAAACTTACCGATAGCAAGCGGCCGAGACTTGGCGATCTGGAGCGTCTCGCCGATTGCTATGTCCGGTTGAACGACTATGAATCGGCGGAAAACTGGTATGCGCGCCTGATAGTCCATGAAGATAGCCCTGCCGAGAACCGGATCGCCTATGGGGAGGTGCTGAAAGCCAATGGTAAGTATGCCGAAGCCAGGAAACAACTGGAGGCATATGCCACGCAGACAGGCAATCGGGACCGCGTTGCGTTGCAGATCGCGGGGTGCGATTCGGCCGTGGTGTGGATGGCAGATCCAACCGTGCATAAGGTTCGGAACGAGGGGGTGAATACCTCACTGTCCGAGTTTTCGGTTTTCCCAATGGGTAATCGGGTGTATTATACGGGCGAACCGGATGGCTATATGCGGGGGACGGGGACATACGGCTGGACGGGTAATTCATTTCTGCGGGTGTATACGGCCGACCGGGCGGCCGACAACACGCTGACAAATCCAGTTATGGCCGTGTCGGAAATCAATAACGCACCTTATCACCTAGGGCCGGTTGCAGCTGATGCGACCGGCGATACGCTTTTCGTAACCCGTACCTACGCAGGGAAGGAAGGAGAGCGGTCGCGGGAAGATAAAAAGAACTACCTCACCCATAATCTGGAGTTGTATTGCTATACACGGAATAGCGATGGCAGCTGGTCGGTAGCGCCTTTTGTTCATAATAACGTGCAGGAATATTCACTGGGACACGCGACGCTGAGTGACGACGGCAATACCCTCTACTATGTGAGTGATATGCCGGGAGGATACGGGGGCACAGATATCTGGTACAGTGAAAGGCAGCCGGACGGAAGCTGGGGCCTCCCTGTCAACGTCGGAGGAACGATCAACAGCGGCGGCAATGAACTGTTTCCGAACGTGGGTCCGGAGAATACGCTGTATTATTCGAGCGACGGGTTTGCGGGTATGGGCGGACTGGATGTGTTCCGGGCGGTAGGGAGCAAACGGCAATGGACCAAACCGCTGAACCTACGGTATCCCGTCAACTCGTCGGGGGATGATTTTGCGTATATCCTTACGTTTGATGGAGAGGAGGGCATGGCAGGTTACTTAGCTTCCAATCGTAAGGGAGGGCGCGGCGGCGACGATATCTATTCATTCACCTATGAGAAGCCGAAAATTGTACTCCTATTACGCGGTACCACCTCGGACAAGCAGACCGGTGACCGTATCGCGGCGACGGTGACTTTATTTGACGGGGAGAGGGAAATCGTAGCCCGGAAAAGCAGCGGCGTCTCGGGAACGTTCGAGTTTTTGCTGGACCGCAACCGCGCCTATACGGTACTGGGACAGCGGGAAGGCTACCACGCAGACTCGGCAAAGGCGAGTACGATGGGTATGACAACATCCGACACGCTGGAGGTCGCCTTGCTGTTGGAACCGATGTTTGAAGTGGGGAAAACATTTGAATTGGAGAATATCTACTACGATTTCGACAAACACAATATCCGTCCGGATGCGGCGGCGATATTGGATGAGCTGTTGCGTACGCTGCGTGATAACCCGACATTGAAAATCGAACTTTCCAGTCACACAGACAGCCGAGGCAGTGATGCATATAACGAAGCATTGTCACAGCGTAGGGCCCAGTCGGCGGTTGATTACCTGGTGAGCCGGGGCATTGCTCGTGAACGTATGGTAGCCAAAGGGTACGGTGAAAGCAAATTGGTAAACCGTTGCGCCGATGGTGTCGCCTGCTCATCGGCTGAACACCAAGCCAACCGCCGGACGGAAGTGACTGTATTGGCATACTGATTAGTACGGGTGAACCTGCAGAGCCGAAAGAGGGGCGAATGCGGCATGTAGACATCATCGCGGCTATTGAATATTACGGCATCGCAGAATCGCTGGGTACAATAGGGGTGGTGGAGATTGAACGTTGTTTAGTTTATATATAACCATGAATCAACCGGTTATGAATCGATCTTTTGATAGTGTCCAGGTATTGGTTTATGGCAATTGGCGTGTTGTGTCGATCGGGTTGAGACATCTCCTTAATGAACTGGGCTTTATAAACGTAGTGAAGTGCGATAACTTCGGCGAGATTCATTCCCATCTTTCGGACCCATCGAAAAGGTTTGATATGTCGTTGGTTGACTTCAACGGTGATTTCTTGGAAGTGTTACGAAAAATCAACGCAACACGGCAGCTGCCTCAGGGAAAGCGGCTGAAAATAGTAGCTTTTGCCGATAAAAAGGAGCAGGGACCATTCTATTTGGCTTCGGGAGTTGACCGAGTGTTAACGAAACAAGCAGACGCCCCGGAGCTAAAGGAGGCGCTCAAAGCGATGCTTCGAGAAAGCCCAATCGGATAAAACAGGATGTTGTTAAGTCAAAAAACGAAGTTCGATCCGCGCGTTCGTAGGATTCCACAACGTGAAATCGGTAAAAATTTGACGTAAGTAATACGGCAGTATCTACCTATAAAAAAACAAGCACTTGAAAAGGCGGGCATGAGGCGTGTGGGCGAATTGCTTTTTTCCGGGTGGAAGTGACTTCCATCTAATTATTTCGTATTTTCGCGCCCATGGATAACCGTTTGGTTCTTTACAATACATTAACAAGAAAAAAGGAAAATTTCGAACCGCTGAATCCACCCTTTGTGGGGATGTACGTCTGCGGTCCTACCGTATACAGTGACGTCCACCTCGGCAATTGCCGTACGTTTGTGTCCTTCGATCTAATCTTCCGCTACCTGACTCACCTCGGCTACAAGGTACGTTATGTCCGTAATATTACCGACGCAGGGCATTTGGAGGGGGACAATGACGAAGGGGACGACAAGTTTGCGAAAAAGGCCAAATTGGAACAATTGGAGCCCATGGAAATCGTCCAGAAGTATACGCTGGGATTCCATGAGGTACTACGGCTATTTAATACCCTGCCCCCCAGCATCGAGCCGACCGCTACCGGCCATATTTCGGAGCAGATTGCGATGGTTCAAAAAATCCTGGAAGAGGGATATGCCTACGAAGTCAATGGGACCGTTTATTTCGATGTGGAAAAGTACGTGAAAGAGTACGACTATACCATTCTCACCAATCGGAAACTGGATGATTTGCTAAACAATACACGCGAGTTGAATGGGCAGGACGAAAAGCGGGGAAGGCTGGATTTCGCGTTATGGATCAAGGCTAAACCAGAACATATCATGCGTTGGCCGTCACCTTGGGGAGTGGGTTTCCCGGGTTGGCATATTGAATGCTCGGCCATGAGCCGCAAATACCTTGGCGATCAATTCGATATTCACGGAGGGGGAATGGACTTGGCGGCGACGCACCATACCAATGAAATTGCCCAATCGCAAGCCTGCAACCACACCCAGCCCGCAAAATATTGGATGCATACGAACATGCTGACGGTAAACGGTACGCGTATGTCGAAGTCGGCAGGCAATGGCTTTTTGCCCCACGAACTTTTCAGTGGATCCCACCCGTTGCTGAATCGTGGGTACTCGCCCATGGCTGTACGCTTTTTCATGTTGCAAGCACACTACCGGAGTACACTCGATTTTTCAAACGAGGCTCTAGAAGCGGCAGATAAAGGGTATAAGCGGCTAATGAACGCGATGGCATTGCTGCCCAAGCTCAAAGCAACGGGCAAGAAGGCGGAAAGCAATATAGAAGCGCTGAAACAGCGGTGTTATGCTGCTATGGACGATGACTTCAATAGTCCGGTCCTGATTGCGGAATTGTTTGAGGCCGTCCGCGTCGTCAACAGCGTATATGACGGTAAACTGGCGATCGATCCAACCTCACTGGAAAACCTTCAGACGCTGATGTGCCATTTCGTGCATGACGTGCTCGGTTTGCTGGATGACAATACCGGATCCGATGACTTTGAAAAATTAATGGAGGTGGTCATCAGGCTCCGCAACGAAGCTAAACAAAACAAAGATTACACGACGTCCGATCGCATACGGGAAGGGTTGAGTGCCATAGGTATTCAACTCAAAGACAGCAAAGAGGGGACGCTTTGGAATAAGATTTGAACGTACTAACGATGAGATACATTGTTTCGATTTGCGTATCGGTATACTTTCTTTGTTTATCCGGGTCGGCATTAGCACAGGTGCTCGGGAAAGTAGGCAGTTTGCTCGCCGCCGACCGAACGGCGGCACGGCTTTCGGCCACGGAAGGACCTTATACGGCTTTACGGTCCATTGTCGATCGTAATTCGCTGTTTTTTACGCCTGCGCCCGTTGGGGCATTGGAATACCTGGATAATCGCCCCAATATTCCCGATGTAATGACGTGGAAGCCGGCTTTTGCCGCGGTTGCAAAAAGTATGGAGTGGGGGGTGACCGCCGGTTCACTTACCTTTCAGCGTGTTGGGGCAATAAAACGATATGGCGAGTATCTTACCGTTTGGCATCGCGACCGAAAGGGAAACTGGAAGATCAATTTGCGTGCGCAGATTGAACACAAAGGCGGCAAAGAAGAACCTGAATTGAGATACATCGAACCTGACGAAAAGGACTATACGAGATTCAGGACCAAAGAGCGGATTCAACAACGCAAGGAAATTGTGCTAAGCAACGATCAGCTGCTTTCCGCAGTATTGAAATCAGATGCGTCCATCGCTTATGGCGAATTCCTGGCAGACGACGCTCGCTTTTATTTTCCATGGAATACGCCGGTTGTGGGGAAAAAGAACATTTTGGCTTTCGTTAAAAAGAGAGACATGGCCATTGAAGCGGAATCGCTGGTGGCAAATCGATCCTACAGCGGCGAACTCGCTTACTCGTATGGCACTGCTACCGTAGCAACGAAGACTGAGCAAATGAAATGTAACTACGTCCGCATTTGGCAACTGCAACCCGACTTTCAATGGCGGGTAATCATTGAGATGCTATTTGAGGCGTAATTATTTGCCAAGTCGCTGATTTGCCAAGTCGCGGAGTCGCTGATTCGCAACTCGGCGACTTCTCGGTTTCGCAAACAAGGCCTTCGCAACGTAGCGATTAAAGCTGAGCAACGGTCGTATTCTCCTGTTCTTTCAACCAGATCTTCAGGTCGTCACAGTCGTGGTATTCCTGATTGATATCGATGAAAGTCACTTTGCGCCGGCCTTCAAACCATTCGCTTAGTTTGCGGTTAATCTTGTCCTGTAAGGCTGCCTCCTTGATTTTAGCAAAGTCCTGTTCAAGATTGGCCTGATGGGGAGGTGTCCGTGATTTGAGATAGGTGAAACGGTAGCCCGTTTTTCCGGTACGGTCCGAAAACTCCGCGGGACGGGAATATTGCCCGGGTTGCAACGTGTCAATAGCCGTAAAAATCGAAGCGTCAAGCTTGTCGGCGGGAATCAACGTAGTACGGTTTTGCTGGTTTTCCAGGTTTAGCAACATACCTCCGTTGTATTTGGTTTCTTTATTGTCCGAATAAAGTGTTGCAGCCGTATAAAAATCAAGTTTTTTATCGACCACGTGTTGGTAGATGCTATCGATGTGTACTTTAGCACGTTCCAAGCTGGCCGGAGTAGGCTTGATCGTTATCAAGACATGACGTGTGCGGACTTCCTCGCCACGGCGTTCCAGTACTTCCAGGAAGTGGAAGCCATATTCGGATTCGAATACAGGGGAAAGTTCGCCGGGTTTGAGCCGGAAGGCAACCGCCGAAAATTCTTTGACGAACCCATCACGGGTATTGAATCCGAGGTCGCCGCCATAAGGAGCTGATCCCGGATCTTGTGAATATAACCGGGCTATCGTTGCAAAGTCAGCTCCTTCCGCTACCTGGCGCCGTAAGTCTTCGGCCCGGTCGCGAAACTGCTGCTTCTCTTCGCGGGTAAGCTGTGGAAAAACAACCAGTTCGCCTACTTCCACCTCGGTATTGAAATAAGGTAGGCTGTCTTTTTCCAACGACTCGAAATACCGTTTTACCTCCAAAGGAGTTACGTCGATGCCCGATACGATGTTCTGCTGCATTTTATTGGCTTTCAACTGCTCATATACGCTTGGCCGCATTTCTTCTTTGTATTGGAGCAACGAGCGGTTTAGGAACCGTTCGAGCCGTTCTTGTCCACCTGCTTGATTAGACATGTAACGTAAGCGGGAATTGATGTTATCATCTACCTCGCCTTCACTTACATCAATCGAGTCGATGGCGGCTTGCTGGGCCAGCAATTTCTGGGTAAGTTGTTGTTGCAGAATATAACACTTGAAATCGTCATTTGCTTTATTACCTTGAGCGAGGTATTGGGCATATTGCATTTCAATCTCCGACTGTAGGATGATGTTGGATCCTACCACGGCTGCTACCTTGTCGATTACCTTGGCTCCTTGGGCAGACGCCCGGTAGGTGATAGTTATTAGTATCAAAAACAGAAAAATGCAGCGATTTCTACTCATCTAGTTATATATTTCAATGTCGTTTTTTTTGCGGGCATCCATCAGGATACTCTTTTGCATTTGGTCAACCAAATCTATCTTGCGTTTATTCAAAATCAGGTTGCGGATGTTGTCATATACCAATGACAGCGGCGAGCGGCTATCCCTGAATTTCGAATCGTGCAAAATTATCAGATATAATTCATTATTTTCAATTATTTCAAAAATTCGCCCCGTACGGCTGTAGTTCTCTTCACCAATGCGTGAAAGGGGAACTTTCTTTGCCAGGTCATCCGCATACTGCCAGGTGGTGTCGCGCAAGCTGTACTGCCTCGCGTACCGGGCGCAATATTTTTCCAGTAAATCCTGCGCTTCGAAATCTCCCGACAAGAACAACCGCTTTACCCGGTCCAGCTCAGG
>Ga0182743_1004243_pt1 | contig 10970 bp, 5 predicted proteins | sample eDN3rd30CKraftOP_FD_128522 | JGI IMG/M metagenome (GOLD analysis project Ga0182743, IMG submission 128522) | Enriched Organic Plus compost microbial communities from Emeryville, California, USA - eDNA 3rd pass 30_C Kraft OP (version 2) (version 2) ... | reverse complement strand
TGCTGCAGACGCAGCTGCAGCAGACGATTGTGAGCCTGGTCGCGGAAGGGGTGGGGATCGCGCTGGTGCCGGAGTCGCTGGAGAAGCTGGGGATGGGGGGTGTGGTGTTCCGGGGGTTGGAGGGGGCGCCGGTGGTGGAGCATGTGATTGCCTGGCGGCCGGGGAATCTGAATCCGGCGTTGGGGAGGTTTTTGGAGGCGGCGGGGGTGGATCACCGGCACACAAGACCTACATCCAGCAACGGCGCGTCTACGATGGAGAGTGCAAGGCGGCGGGTCTGAGCAACATGCAGGGGCCAAGGCACGCCGTCACCACTAGGCTCATCCAAGACGCGTGGGGCTACTTCTGCAGTAAGTCCTCCAGAAATTCTGATTCAGGTTTCACTGCTGACACATGCAGTTGGTCGCGGGCACGGGTGCAAGCCACGTACAGCAACTGGCGTTCGGTGTTATAGATTTCGGTCAGTTCGGCCTCGTCAACAGCAGTGTCGATGCGCACCTGTGAAGGGATGATTTCATCATCGCAGGCCATGACTGCAATCACGCGGAATTCCATGCCCTTGGCCAAGTGCATGGTGGTGATGCTGACGAAGCCCTCTTCCGTTGCCATGTCCTTGCCGAGCACGCGCCCCTGCAAACCTGCGGCCTTGACTGCCGTCTGCGCGCGTGACAGTTCGCTGTCGGATCGGACGAAGACGCCGATTTCCTGCGGCAGCACACCGCTGGTACTGCATTGCTGCAACCATACGCCGACGGCCCGGCTTTCCGCCTCGGCATCGGCGTAGCTACAGATGGTCGGCTCCGGCCCATTGAATACAGAAATCGTACCCTTGCGGCTTTCGACGTTTCCGTCCACATCGGATACCTCGGGACCGAGCAGACGGTCGGCCTGCGAGCGAATCTGGTGCGAAGTGCGGTAGTTGATATTGAGCGTGCGCGAACGGCCACGCACATCCACACCAAGAGATTTCCACGAGAACGGAGTCTGGAAGATGCGCTGGCCAAGATCGCCGGCAAAGAACAAGGCATTGGCGCGGTTGCCGGCGATCGCAGCAAGGAAGCGCAATTGCTGCACGCCGATGTCCTGCGCCTCATCCACCACGATGTAGTCGAATACCGGATGCTTGCGCTTGGGCATGGCCTCCGCTAGCCTGGCGAACATCTCGGCCGCAGTGATCTTGCCAGCCTGCTTCAATTGCTCCTTCACCTTGGCGAATACCTGCCAATACAAGGCGCGCTGTGCCTCCGGCAAACGCGTCTTGCGGCCCAGCCGTTTGGCATCGCGGTAAGCCTCCCAGCTTTCCACTTGCCAAGTGTCCACCACATCTTCCCATTCGGACAGCAAAAATGCAGCGCTGGCCTTCAGGCCATCGACCTGCGTGGCGGCCGCCTTCAGCAGCGTGGAAATTTCATCACGGCTGGCGAATACCGGTTTACCGAATTCCGCCGCATACAAGCGGGTGCCAAGCGCATCCATGGCGGCCACGTCGATACGTTCGCCGAGCTTGGGCGTGTTCCAGATCAGCCGATACAGATTGCCGCGTAAGGCGTTGGCCAACGTGTCCGAGAACGTGGAAAGCAGAACGCGCGCATCTTCGTCCTGATGCGCCAGATGCACAGCCCGGTGCAACGCAACCACAGTCTTGCCCGTGCCCGCCGAGCCAGACACACGCGCCGCGCCGTTGTAGTGACGCTCGACCAACTGACGCTGCGCCGGATGCAGGAACACCGTCCACTTGTCCCATGGGTATTCCAGGGCGCAGGCCAGTTCGTCCATATCGGACATGACACGGAAGCGCCGTTGCGCGTCCGGGTGCTGGAATGGGTCTGCCCCCTTGGCTGCCACCTCAGGCAAGGCCGGCGTGCCGCCTGTCGCCAACTCAAGCAGGGCTTCGGCCGCCTCACCAGGCAGGTGGTCGGCCAGTTCCAGCAGCGAATCCTCATCAGCTGCCTTCACGTCGGCCAGCCACTCCTGCGGCACACCGTAAGCCAGCAGTTGGGCGTCGCCATATCTCGCGAACAGTTTCGGCTTCTGTTGCGTCGCCGGCCTGCTGTCCTCGACGTACTTCGGAACGAGGATTTCCTCGACACGTTCGCGGACCTCGACAAGCTGCGCTGCGCCAGTGGTCGGGTGCACTTCCAGCTTGCGCCGCTCGGCCCATTGATAGGCCTTGTCATGGTGATCGACATAGCAGAGCAGCAGGCTGCCAGCGGTCTTGTGGACGATCAGGCGAATGTCGCGGCTGACACGCACCGACCAGAAGTTCGGGTCTTTGGCTCTGTCGAGCTTGTGAAAGCTCATGCCGTTGCCGACAGGATCCATCTGCAAATCGAAGGCAGTGGTCTTTGCGGCCTTTTGTTCATCACCAGTCAGGCGGGCCAGGCTGGTGGTAAAGGTATCGGCGATGCGGAATTCCATGTGAACCATCACTCAGTATGTTTGGGAGGATTGAACACATCCAGATGCTTAAACAGGGACACTCGTTCTCCTGCCATCTTTACACCTTCAATCAGTTTGAAATCTGGGGCATCGCCAAACAACCTCCCTCTTCCGGTCATCGAGGAATTGGCAATCGGGTCTTTGAGTTTTGGCTTCTTCTTCAGCAACGGCAGAAGGCCGTTACTCGCCAAAAAGTAGCCGATCCACGATATGAGGTATTTATTGCGCGCCTCATCGCTCGACAGCTTGTGCAAGTACGCTTCAAGGTGACTGACCAGCGGCTCCGTCAGACCATTGCCATCATCGCTGCGTATCGCCTGTTCGAGAATTGCCATGATCTTAGGAAAAGCCTTGACCCTCAGCGTGCCAAGCATAAGCAACATGCTGACAACTTTTTCCAGATTGAAAGGGCCGACAATAATCTTCAGTTTGCCTTTTCGAGTCGTGATATCGGCAAGGAAGCGATCTATCACACCCGTGTTCGGGCAATGGCGATCAATCTCAACGACGGCAAGGTAAAGCTCCCTAAACTGCTTCCACGTAAATCGACTCTTCCGTTTCGGATGCACAAGGTGATAGCGGGACACCCAAGGCCGGAACAGGCCATCGGGCAATGCCGACACGGTGGTTTTTTCGTCACTGAGCTCAAGGTTGTATTCCTTCAGCGATGACTGAAGGATTTTCACAACTTTCTTAGCATCCGCTTCGGACGACACCAGGATGCGATAGTCGTCCTTGAATCGCACTGCCTCGCACTCAATGTGGTTGCCCTTCAATTCGGCGCTCAACACGCGATCTACCGCCGAAGCCACAATCTCGGAAACGATGTCGGAAACCGCAGGCCCGATTGGAAGGCCATTAGTGCAGCCATCATTGGCCATCTGGAACAACTTGTCGAGTCGGTTGCCGACGAACTTCATATCACGGCGATTCTTACCCTTGCTGCCATTTCGGATTGTTCGCTTTCCATGAATTGCCCAAGCAAGGCTATGTGTGTAGACCGAAGGGTAGAAGTTCTTGATATCGGCTTTGACAATATGTGTGAAGCGGTATGCCACCGTGGATAGGGCATCGTCGGTCATGGTGATGAACTCGTAGATCATCCTGCCGCCACGAAGCTCACCCATGCGCCCCGGCTTCTTCCTGTTGACCGGAACGGGAAAGCTGTACGACGAAACGATGCTGTCCGACGGAATCATCGCATCCACAATCGCCTTCCAATTCCGGGTGATGTGGTATGCGATGTCGTTATGAATTTTTGGCTCAATGATTCCGAATGTTCTGTCGGTCAGTTCCGTTTTCGGGAAATGCACACGGACGAACTCGGCCTCCTTCAACCCCTTGAAGCCTTTATTCGGGTCGAAATACCGCTTTTGCTTCGCAGGCATCTTCACCACGCGAAAGCACGGTGGCAGTACGTAGGCTTCGGGAAAGTAGCCGTATTCCAGTAGCCACCAATAGACATCCGACGGCTTCAACGCGCGGGCCAGATCGCGCGTCGATTCTCTGTGCTGCTGAATTGGGCTGGTCGTCGGCATCAGATCATCCCGCTTTCAGCTCACCTTGAATACTTTCATAACCTCATCGCCCAGATGATTGATGACCTTCACTGCGAAGCGGCCAGTGCTGGGCTTCGGGAACGGGCGCGACGTATCGGAGTTGAGGGTCGCCCAGGCGTCGGGGTCGATTTCAGCTTTGAGGGTGGTCTTCAGTGCCTTGTATGGATCGTTCGCGCCGAGGAAGTAGGCATGGCGGACGAAGAAGGATTCCTCGTTGTAGTCGGTGTCCAGAAACCAGCAGGCAATGCCGTCCGCGCCGTCGCTGCGCACTTCGCCGGTGCTTGGGTGGAACACGTCCACGCCGTTGATCTTGACCACCAGTTGTCCGTCGGCAGGCACCTCGATGACGTCACGCTTGCCGTCGTATCTGCGGATGCTGCGGCCTTGCGTGTCCAGCACATCCACATCCGGCTCGCCGAAGATCACGAACAGGTTGCCCTTGCCAGTGTTCTTCAGGTCTTCGGCCATGTGCAGGTCTGCATTCATGCGCGCCTTAAGCACGTTGATTCGGCCCAGCTTGCTGAACTCGCTGGCCGGTGCGTCGTAGTTGAAGGCGCAGGCGATGAGTACGTCGAAGTTGGCGTCGCCGGCTTCGCGGGCAGCATCGACCAGGTCAGCACGGGTGACAGTGCCGAATTCCGGCCCAACCAGGATGCCGGCACGCTTCACCTGTCCGTTTTCCAGATAGCGACCTTCGGCGCAGACCAGTTCGCCCGGCCACGGTTCCAGTGAGGTGAATTCGATCTTGTCGGCTTTGTGCGCCTGCTGCACACCGGCGGTGCGCAGGTTGGCCAGGATCAGGCTGGCGAAGTCCTGGCCGTATTCGGCCTGGGTCTCGGCCACATGGTCGATCAGGTTGTCTTCCTCGTCCACGCCCAGCACGCGGTGCGGGCTGAGGGATTCCACTGTGAAGGGACCGGCCACGCGCACCTTCTTCTTGTCCTCATAGGGTTTGTCGTAGAGGTATTCGAACTCGGCCTTGGCAGCGATGGAGGCATCGATCTCCCTTTGCCGGGCGATGCGTTGCTGCCACCAGTCGGTGTGCAGCTTTTTGGCTTCCGCGCTCCACTTTGCATCGGCTTCGCGCGGGATTTCCCATTCCTGCCACTGCTTGCCGAGCGCCTTGTTCAACGCTTCGCGCAGCGACTCCAGCACGGTTTGGAACTTGTCCCAGATGACGTCGATTTCGGCATTGTTGGCAATTGATTTTAAGGTGATGTGCGGCACGCGCTCGTAGACGAAGCCATGAGTGATGTTGCCGTAGGTGGGTTGGCCGGACGGCACACCGCGGGTGACTTCGGCTTCTTTCAACTGACCTTCACGGGAATCAGCCAGCAGGTAGAACGGGTAACGTGCGCCCATTATGCGGGCACGTGCTAGCGCCAGCGCGACGCGGCTGGTATCAATAGTGATCCAGCGACGTGCGTGTTGCTCGGATACATATGCCGTTGTCCCGGAGCCACAAGTTGGATCAAGTATCAGATCCCCCGGGTCTGATGCCATCAAAATACATCTCTCGATGACTGTTGTTGCGGTCTGAACGACATAGAGTTTTGCGTCGCCAAAGCCAGACTGACGGGTGTCATCCCAAATATCAGCATGCGCTTGGCAAGCGAAGTCCGAGAATGGTCGAACAAAGGCAAGCGTCTTCCCTGACGAAGTCAATCGTTGTGCCTTCCGCAGACGCTCCATGCCCACGAGGTTCGTTTTCCAGCCACCTTTACCTGGACGGAACTTGCCCCCTGCGTACTCATACTCGAATAGTGTTGTTGAGCTTCCCGACTGTGACGTAATTGGATTCATACGCGCTATGCGGCTTATATGTTCACCCGCAGAAACAAAACAACCATCCTCCCTGAAGTCATACCGATAGTTTGCGTCAAGCTCGACTTCACGGAAAAAGAGCGGACGGCGGAACTTCAGCTTTTGCAGATCCTTAGCAAACCAAAGGATAAAGTCCTGGGTCGTGTCTATTGCTGTAGATGCCTTCCCGGTTGTAGTCCGGAATGCGATTTGCGCTACAAAATTTGATTCACCGAAAACTTCGTCGAGCACTGCTCGCACTCGATGAACGTTCTCCACGCCGATTTGAACAAAAACGGAACCTGATTCATTCAAAAGGTCGCGAAAGACGATAACGCGGTCGCGCAGATAGGTCAGGTAGGAATGGATGCCATCGCGCCACGTGTCTCGAAACGCCTTGACCTGCTCCGGCTCGCGGGTGATGTGTGCGGCGTTACCGTCTTTCACATCTCGGCTAGTGGTTGACCACTGGAAATTACTGTTGAATTTGATCCCGTATGGCGGATCGAAATAAATGCATTGCACCTTGCCGCGCAACCCCTCGCGCTCGGCCAAACTCGCCATCACTTGGAGGCTGTCGCCCAGGATCATTCGGTTCTGCCAATGTCCCTCGTGCTGGTAGAACTCGGTGCGGTCGGCGCCTTCGGGCAAGCCGTTGAAGTCGCCGAACAAATCAAGCGAGTCCTGTTGTGGCGCGGCGGCTTCGCGGCGCTCCTCGGTCTGGCGGCGCAGGTCGTCGATCAGCGCCTTGGGCTTGACCTTTTCCTGGATGTAGAGCGGCGGCGCATTGACGACCAGATCAGACCAGTCCTGTTGATCCTTTCCACGCCAGATGAGTTGCGGGTCGAGGTCGCGGTTGAGCCGCTGTTGGAATTCCGGGGATGCCTTGCCCGAGTCGTGCAGTGCACACAGTTCCTCCAGCCATTGCCGATTGGTACGCGGGTACGCCACCTTCACTGGTGCCTGCTCGTGATGTTGCATCACCGACTGATGCTCCACCGTCGGGATGTTTTTGCGTTTGGCCTCGGTATGGGTGATCTGCTCGATGCTCTTGCCGGGCTTCTGGTTTTTCTTGGTTGCCATCTCAGTGTTCCTTGTTTCCCGGCGCAGCCGCTTCAATCATTTGGTTGAACTTCGCCTCGACCTCCTTGGCGAAGTCGTCCTGCATTTCGTACACGTCGCCAAACTCAACGAAGGCCCAGCGGCCGTGTGTACCGAGGTGGTTCACGCCGGGAATCCAGTAGGTGTCCATGGTGGATTTCTTTTCCTTCGCATCCTCGCGCCGGTAGCCCTTGATCTCGACGATCAGGTTCAACGGGTCGTTCTTGCCGCCACCGTCGTCCACTTGCACGATGAAGTCCGGGATGTAGATGCGGTTGGCCGAGCCGAAGCGGTAGGGCACTTCCAGCCCGAGGTTGTGGTTCTTGGTGTAGCCCAGCACCTTGGGGTGGGACTCGGCGACGCGGCAGAATTCGCCTTCCCAGCCACTGTCCAGGATGACCCAGTTGACGTGGTTCTTTGGCTGGTTGTCCACGCCGAGGGTTTCCCAGCGTTCGCTGCCCGGGCGAGAGGTGTTGAAGCGCACGTGCGCGGTGCTTCCGGTCGGGTTGAATGGGTCGAGGATGGCCTTGACCTGCCGGCCTTTCTCCAGTTCCTTCGCGGTAATGCCCTTGGTGATGCGCTGGCAGGCCATGTCCGCCAGTTCGCGGTACATCAACTGCGCCGGGTAGGTACCGCCCTTGCATTCCAGGCATTCGTCCAGCCACTGGCGCACGATGCGTTTGAGCTGACCGAACAAGGCAATCGGTGCATCCTGGCCTTGATCGCGCCAATGCTGGAACAGCAGGTGCTTGGTCAGCTCCATCAGCAGGGTGGACTGGCGCACGTCTCCCAAATGCTTGATGTCCAGCTCCACCGCCTCGCCGATGATGCCGGCGTTGTGGGTCTTGGTCGCACCGACCATATCAGGCGTCAGGCTGAGGTGGTGATCGTCATTGAATCCGGCTTCGAGTTGTTCTTCTGGCAACTCGACACGATAGCCCTGCACGCGCGGAAACCGGATTTCCAGATGGTCGCGCTCCGGGCGGAGTGCCTTGACTGTGACTGTTTCGCGGGGCTTGGGCGGCGTGACGACAACAGGCTTGGCTGTGAAGTCAAAGGGAATGCCGAATACGTCGGCGTACTCCACGTCGAAGAGGCCTTGCTCATTCAATTCATAGGACTGACGACGCAGGGCACGACCAATCACCTGTTCGCACAGCAGTTGAGTGCCGAACGCGCGCACGCCGAGGATGTGGGTGACGGTATTGGCATCCCAGCCTTCGGTGAGCATGGACACCGACACGACGCAACGGATTTGCTCACCCAGGCGACCCTGCTTGCCAACGGTATTCATCACTTCGCGCAGAAGTTCGCTGTCACTCAGGTTTTCCGCCTGGCGGCGGTCGCCGGTGCGCTCGATGATCTCGCGCTTGAAGCGTTCGATCTCGTCGGCGGCCATGCCTCGGAAGTTGTCGTCCAGCGCCTCGCCGGATTCGAGCTGCTCGCTATCGATCAACAAAGTGTTCGGGCGCGCCAGGGGTTCGCCATGCTCATCGAAGTTGCGGAACAGTTCCAGCCGCCCCGGCACGCGCGTGATGGAGCCGTCGTCGTTGGTGCGCTCGAAACCGGAGATGTAATCGAACACCAGTTTGGAAGTGGCGGTGTTGTTGCACACCACGATGAAGCACGGTGGCACGTTGATGCCAGCCTGTTTCCAAGCTTCGTAGGTTTTGCGGTAGTGGCCGTACAGGGCTTCCAACGCGGTCTGCAATTCCACCGGGATGGCCAGCGGATCGAGCTGGGCGTTCTTGCCCCTCCCCTTCTTCGGCATCTTTTTGCCGATGTGCTTCCAGAGTTCGCGGTAGATGGGCATTTCCGCGCCGGGGATGTTGTCGGCCACCGGCACGCGCGGCAATTTGACGATGCCGCATTCGATGGCGTCCATCAGCGAGAAGTCGCTCATCGTCCAGGGAAACAGCGTACCTTCCACGTAGCCAGAACCGGCCAGGAAGAACGGCGTGGCCGACAGGTCGATCACCTGTTGCAAGCCCAGTTTGCGGTTGACTGCCTCCAAACCGGAAATCCACAGGCGCGCGGCTTCGTTCTCGTCCTTGACGTGTTCCTTGGCCGCCTTGAGGTCATCGCCGGTCAGGGGGTTACCCTTGTCGTCGATGAAGTCGTCGTCGGAAGCGGGCTTCTCTCGATAGCAATGGTGCGCCTCGTCGTTGATGGCGAGAATGTTCTTCAACCCCATCAATTCCGGCATGACCCGCTGGAGCATCTGGCCCTCGGTTTCCAGCGTGTCCAGCTCGCTGCCGGTGCGGCCTTGCAGCAAGCGACGGCCGCCCTTGGACAACTCCATGCGCTCGCGCAGTTTGAAGGCGTGGTAGTTGGTGATGACGATCTTGGCCTTGTCCAGATCCGCCAACATGTCGCGAGGCACGATCTCTCGGCTGGCGTAGTAGCTGTCCGCATCATTGGGCAGCAGCACGCGCAGACGATCCTTGATGGTCAGGCCAGGGGCGACCAGCAGGAAGCCTCGGGTGAATTTCTTGCTCTGCGGATGGCGCACGGCATTGACCGTCTGCCAAGCGATGAGCATGGCCATGACCGTGGTCTTGCCTGCCCCGGTGGCCAGCTTCAGCGCCAAGCGCAGCAGGCCAGGATTGGCATCGTTGCTGGCCTTATCCAAGTGATCGAGGAATCGCTCGCCGTTCTTGCCAAGCTGCGGGGCGACCTCGGTCAACCAGATGGCGGTCTCGGCCGCTTCGACCTGGCAGAAGAACGGACGCACGCCAGCGAACTTGTGGTTGCGCCAATGTTCCAGTAGACGGGCTGTTTCGGGGGTGACGCGCCACTGCGAAGGGGGCAGATTACGCCAGGCGTCCACTTCCTGCCGGACCGCATTGATGATGGCGGTGTGGTCATAAGCCTGCTTAGCAGTGGACAGGCCCTTGCCCTCATCAAACAAAAGACCCGTCTGCTCTTGCTCACCTTTCCTCTTGCGCGGTTTGGGGATCGGTGTGATGAAGTCCGCACGGCGGCGGCTGGGGACGATACCCTGGGTCGGTTGACCACTGGCGTCCAGTTCCCAATGCCGGGCCGGATACGCATACGGCGAATTCAGAATGGGCTGGGCGAAGAACTGGTCACTCACTTTTTTAGTCCCTTATTGAGGTTCTTTCGAGGCGATTCGAAGCACGAAGCCGCGATCTTCAGCCGTGTCCATGGCTGGATGATTTGCTGGAGGTCGCCCAGAAAGCGGCTGATGTTGTCGATCAGTTCCATCACGACTCCCTTAACCTTTTTTCATCCATTTCGCCCCTCGTCCTTTGCCTGTTGACTCTATCAACCCCTCTGATTTCATCGCCCGCAGCACCAATCGCACCATGTCCCGACTCACACCCGGGCAAGCTTCTTCAACCTCGGAAATCGAAAACGGCAGACTGCGCCCCAGCACTTCTGCGCGCACCCGGTCACCTTTGCTGCCGCGACCCCGCTCGATGGTGCCGACACGCTCCTCGAACTCACGGTAGGCCCGCAGCAAGACACCCCAGAAGTAGTCAAGCCAAGGTTTGACGTCATGCTGCCCCTGATGCCACCCCTGCGAACTGGCTTCCAGCGTCTCGTAATAGCCTTCCTTGGTGTCCTCGAAGATGCGTTCCAGGCTGATGTAGCGACCCACGGCATAGTCGAAGTGGTAGAGCAGCAACAGGGTCAGCAAGCGCGACATCCGGCCGTTGCCGTCCGGGAAGGGGTGAATGCACAGGAAGTCGAGCATCGCCAGCGGCACCAGCACCAGTGGGTCGGCCAAGTGCTGATCCAGCGCGGTGGCGTACTGCCGACTCAGATCGCCCATCGCCATCGGCGTCAGGTGCGCAACGACCGGCTGGAAGCGCAACCGGGAAGTACCGTCCGGATGACGTTCAATGATGTCGTTGTTGGTGGCCTTCCAGCGCCCCCCCGCCTGCGGCATGTAGCGATACAGCAGGGTATGCAGTTGCTGCACCACGCCTTCGCTGAAGGGCATGTGCACAGCAGACTCGTGGATCAACGCCAGGGCATCACGGTAGCCGGCGATCTCCTGTTCGGAGCGGTTCTTCGGCGCTGCATTGCGGATGACCAGAG
>Ga0182743_1004241_pt1 | contig 10972 bp, 10 predicted proteins | sample eDN3rd30CKraftOP_FD_128522 | JGI IMG/M metagenome (GOLD analysis project Ga0182743, IMG submission 128522) | Enriched Organic Plus compost microbial communities from Emeryville, California, USA - eDNA 3rd pass 30_C Kraft OP (version 2) (version 2) ... | reverse complement strand
CCTGATCGGCCTCGGCCGGAGCCGGCTGGTGCGGGGCCAGGCCCTGGGCCGCATGCTGGAGCGGGTCGCGAACGAGTCCGATCCGGCCAAGATGGAGGCCGCGGTGGCCGAGGCGCTCGGCGATCCCTCGGTCCAGCTCGCCTTCTGGCTGCCGAAGAACCGGCGCTACGTCGACGCTCGCGGACTCCCGATCTCCGAGCCCGACCCGGAATCGGACCGCGCCTCCAGCGTCGTCTCGATGGAGGGCCGCAAGGTGGCGCTGATCATCCACGACGGCGCCCTGCTCGAGGAGCCGGAGAAGATCGAGGCGGTCAGCCGGGGTGCCGCGCTCGCCTTCGAGAACGCCCGGCTCGAGGCCGAGGTGCGCGCGAAGGTCGCCGAGCTCCAGGCGTCGAGGGCCCGGATCGTCGAGGCGGCGGACGCGGCCAGGCGCGAGATCGAGAGGAACCTCCACGACGGTGCCCAGCAGAACCTCGTCTCCCTGGCCCTGAAGCTCCAGATGGCGCGCGCCCGGGTGGAGTCCGATCCGCGCGGCGCGGTCGAGATCCTCGACGGAGCGAGCGCGGAGCTGGAACAGACCCTGGCGGAGCTTCGCGAACTGGCCCGCGGCATCCACCCCGCCGTGCTCTCGGACCGCGGGCTCGACGCGGCCCTGCTCGCCCTCGCCCACCGGACGCCGCTCCCGGTCGAGGTCGGGAAGATGCCGGAGGGACGCCTCCCCGAGCCGGTCGAAGCCGCTGCCTACTACGTCGTGGCCGAGTCCCTGACCAACGTCGTGCGGTACGCGGAGGCGAGCCGCGCGAAGGTCGACATCAGCCGCGACAACGGCTGCGTGCGGATCCGCATCTCCGACGACGGGATCGGTGGCGCCGACCCCAACCAGGGTTCGGGCCTGAAGGGACTCGCCGACCGCATCGCCGCACTCGACGGCAGCCTCGCCCTGGACAGCCCGGTCGGACAGGGCACGACCGTGGAGGTGGAGATCCCGTGCGCGTAGTGGTCGCTGACGATTCGGTCCTCCTCCGGGAGGGCGTGGTGCGGGTGCTGGAGGATGACGGCTTCGAGGTCGTCGGCCAGGCCGGGGATGCCGAGGATCTGCTGCGGAAGGTCGGGGCCCACTCGCCCGATGTCGCGGTCGTCGACATCCGGATGCCCCCGGGGAACTCCGATGACGGGATCCAGGCGGCGAAGAAGATCAGGGCCGAACACCCAGAGACCGGCGTACTTGTCCTGTCCCAGTACCTGGAGGAGAGCTACGCGCTCGACCTGGTCGCGGACTCGGCGGAAGGTGTCGGTTACCTGCTGAAGGACCGTGTCGCCGAGATCGACCGCTTCACGGAGTCGGTCCGGCGGGTCGGCAACGGCGGCTCGGCCCTCGACCCGGAGGTGGTCTCCCACCTGCTCGGCCGCCGCCGTCGCGAGGACCCGCTCGAGGTCCTCACCGCCCGCGAGCGGGAGGTGCTGGCGCTGATGGCGGAAGGTCGCTCCAACATCGCGATCGCCGAGACCCTCGTCGTGACGGAGCGTGCGGTGGAGAAGCACGTGACGAGCATCTTCAGCAAGCTCGACCTCGCCCCGACGGCGGAGGACCACCGTCGGGTGCTCGCGGTCCTCACATACGTCAAGGCGATCGGGGAGTAGCTACTCGTCGCCGAGGGCCCGGCGGCGGGAACGGCGGACCCAGGCCCGGTTGATCGCGAGGGCGATCAACACCACGATCCCGATCGGGATCGCCACCGCCAGGGCCAGCACCGTCACGCCGGCCGCGACCCCGAGCAGCCTGCCCGCATCATCGACCGCGTCGCCCAGGCCCCAGCCCGACTCGTCGTCAGACGATGTGTCACCCCCGGTCTCGACCCGGACCTCTACCGGCGTGTAGTCCGCCCGGCGTTCGAGGCGCTTCAACCTGGCCTCGAGAAAGCCCAGCCGGGACCGCTCGGACCTGAGCCCCCACTCCAGTTCCCGGCGCGTCTCCTCGTCGGGGGCGTCTTCCAGCTCTCCGAGCAGGCTCCTGATGCGCGCCCTGGTGACGGCGATGTCGTCCTCGGTCCGGTTGGTCGGGGCGGTGATGTCCGTCAACTCCTGGCTCCGGGACTTGAGGTCCGCGATCCCGGACAGGGCCGCGACCGCGGAATCGATCCGGGCCGTCGGGATGAGGAGGCTGAAGCTCGCGCCCGCCTTCCCCGCCTCGCCGTCGATGACCTCGGAGTCCATGACGATCCCGTTGTGTTCGTCGGTGACGGCGACGACTTCGTTGGCCACGTCCTGCGTCCCGTCGGGGTCGGTACCGAGCGTGATCCGGGCCTCGAGCGCGACGACTCGCTGCCTCGATCCTCCCGGAACCGCGGCGTCCTTTCGGGCCGGGGTAGCGAGGCGGGCACCCTCGTAGATCGCCCCGGATTCGGCCGACCGCGGCGAGGCGGTCGATTCCGGCATCGCAGCGTCCTCCGTGGCGCTGTCGACTCCCCCGGCCGAGAGGACCCGGTTTCCGGTCTCCGTCGGTTCTCCGTTGCCATCACCCAGGCGACCCGACTCGACGGCGGCGACGACGGTGGCGACGACGATCAGGCCCGCGAATGTGGCCATGGCCGGCAGCAGCACTCGACGCCCGCGCATGCGGCGACGGAAACGTTCGGTCAGGGTCCCGATCCCGCCGTGGCCCGCCTTTCCCAACGCCGCCTCGTCCGCCCACTCGGGCGGGAAACTGTCGGCGACCGCCTGATCGAGGCGTTCGACGAACTCGGGTTCCGGGGCCGGTCGGGCCTCGCGCAGGGCCTCGGCCAGGTCGGCGAATTCGGTTTCCAGGTCGTGGCTCATCGGGCCACCTCCTCGTTCGGTGCGGAGTCATCCGTCTGGAGTGCGCTCCGGAGTCGAGTCATCGCCCGGCTCAGCCGGGTCCCCACGTTGGTGGACGAGTAGCCGGTCGCCTCGGCGATCTCCACGTTGGTGAGGCCGCCGAAGTACTTCAGCGCGACCATTTCGCGGTCGGCGGGGGAAAGGGTTCCCAGGGCGGCAAGCAGGTCCGCCCGTCGCTCCCGGTCGATGACGGTTCCGGCCACCGAGCCGGGAGCCTGCTGCTCCTCGGGCTCGATCGCCGGTACCTCACGTTTCCGCTTCCGCAGCTCGTCCAGGGCCGCGTTCCGGGCGATCCCGAACAGCCATCCCCGGGCCGAACCCTTCCTGGGATCGAACCGGTCCCACTTTCGAAACGCCCGTTCGAAGGCGAGCGCGGTCACGTCCTCGGCGGCGACCCGGTCGCGAAGGAGTCCCGCCACGTACGAGTAGAGATCGTCCCGGCTCCCCCGGTACAGGTCCTCGAACAACGGCCTCGGTCCGGGCAGCGCCGCCGACTTCGCCTCGGGTTCCGGGACCGCTTCCAGCATTCCGTTCATACCCAACCTACGGGCACGAACGGGATCCGTCACATCCCGGTGCGGGTATCAGCCTTCGTAGGGCTCGAAGTCCGACTTCCGCGCGCCGCAGACCGGGCAGAACCAGTCGTCGGGGATCTCCTCGAAGAGGGTTCCCGGCGGGATCCCTCCGTCCGGATCGCCTTCGGCCGGGTCGTAGATCCAGCCGCAGGAGACGCAGATCCAGAGTTTCGAGGTTTCGTTGGTCACGGATGTGAGGTTACCCAAAGGCGGATCGGCGATACTGCCCGGGATGAACTCGTTTCCGGAAGCGGGACCCGGGGAGGCGATCAACCTGGGCAAGCCGTCCGAACCCCGGCCGGCGGCCACGATCCTGCTGCTCCGGGACCGCAGCCAGACGGACCCCCGCGGACCGGGTGCCCTGGAGGTACTGATGCTGAAGCGTTCGGCGGAGTCGCACTTCATGCCGAGCGTGTGGGTGTTTCCCGGTGGTTCGCTCGACGCCGCGGACGGTGCGGGGATCGAGGGCCTGAAGGTCTGCGCGATCCGCGAACTCGAGGAGGAGGCGGGGATCTCCCTGGATCCGGCGGCGGAGCTGGTGCCGCTGGCCCGGTGGGTCACGCCGGAGGTGGTCAAGACCCGGTTCGACACCTGGTTCTTCCTCGCCGAGGCTCCGGCCGGTGTCGAGGCGAAGCCCGACGAGTACGAGATGACCGAGGCGCTATGGGTCAGCCCGGCGGACGCCCTCGCGGCCGCCGAGGCGGGCGACATGGCAATCGTCTTCCCCACCCTCAAGCAGCTCGAGGCGCTGGCGCCCGCCGCCAGTACCGCGGAGGCGATGGAGCGCGCGAAGGCGGACCCGAACGCGTCGAAGGTGGTGCTGCCGAAGGTGATCGGGGACGAGCGGAACGCCCGGGTGGTGCTCCCCCACGAGGACGACTACCCGGGCTGAGCCTCGACCTCCTGCTCGCTCCTGAACAGGTCGCGGGCATGTTTCTCGTACCGGGCACTCAGTTCGCTCAGGTAGGCGAGGTTCTCGTAGAGCCAGACCCTGGCGATTCCCGCGCCGAGGCCCTCCCCCTCCTTGCCGGCATCGATCTGGGTCACCAGTGCGCGCGGGATGTCCGGGTCGACCTCGACGGGCGCCGGCGGGACCCGGTCGAGGTCGACGGCGTCCCCGGTCTCCCGGTACCAGCCGGTGACCTGTTCGATGAGGTTCTCGAGGCGGGGACTGGTACCGGGTCCCGGCGCCTCGTACCACGGCTCGGCCGGGATCCGCCCCATCCCCTTGGCCGTCCTCCTCAGCCTGAGGCCCGACGACGCGAGGGTGAGGAGGGCCTCCTGGTCGATCTCCTCCCCGGTCTGTTCGTCCAGGAACTGGCGAAGGACGGCATCGAGACGGTCCGAGGCCGCCACCGCCGCATCCCATTTCTCGCCGCCGTCCGGTGCGCGTCCCTCCAGCACCCCGTAGGCCCGGTCCCTGACCAGGTCCGCGCCCGCCCTCAGCGACTCCGCGAGGGAGCGACGGATGAGCGCGGTGGCGCCACGGGGCCAGACGAGAAGCCCGACCACGAGGCAGACGCCGCATCCGACCGCGACGTCCTGGATCCGGATGATCGCGACCTGCCATCCGACCGGTTCGATCAGGTTGTAGAGGACCATGACCAGCATCGCGAAACCGGCCTGCCCGGCCGCGAACGAGAGCGCCCTGGGCGCGTAGGCGGCGAACAGGACCGAGAGCGGCAACGCGACCCAGAGCAGAGTCTTCGAGCCGTCGATGATGTCGATCAGGGCCGACCCGATGATGATCCCGACCAGGGTGCCGCCGAGCGCCCGCCACACCGACTCCCTGGTGCCGAGGGCGTTATTGCGCAGGACCGACAGGGTGCCGAGCACGACCCAGAACGCGTTCTGCACCGAGAGCAGGTCGGCGGCGAGCACGGCGAGGGCGATCCCGATCGCGGCCCGGACGCTGTTCTGGAACCAGGACGATCGCGGATCGGCGTGTTCGTACATGAGCCGCCCCGCCGCCCTGACCTGCCGGCGACTCCCCACGGAGACCCAGGACCAGACCTTGCCGAGCACGCCGGGGGCTCGTTCCCGTTCGGTTGCGATCGCGACGAGCCGGGCGGTGTCCAGGGCCGCGTACGCGACCTTTCGCAGCCGGAACTCGTGTTCGAGCTGCCGGGAGGCGTCGTCGGCGTCGCCCCTGCTGATCTCCACGAGCTCCCGGGCCGACCCGTCGACGAGCTCGCGGAGCGCGTCCTCGACCGGCCCGGACGGCAGTTCCTCGCTGCTGCCTCCGAGCGCCCTGGAGGAACAGTCGAGCAGTTCCGCGACCGCGAGCCGGAGCCGGCCCGCGCGCTCCCCGTCGGCGTCGATGCTCGCTCCGGGGACCGTGATCAGTGCGAAAAGCCACCCGAGTTCCTCCACGAGCGAGGCGATGGCGGCGCTGACCCCGGTCGCGCCGGTCGGCCTGTGCGGGGTCGCGAGGTAGCGCCGCCGCAGCGCGGACACCCTGTCGAAGGCCTTGGAGCGCAGTTCGTCCGAGACCGGGTCCCGGACGAGGTCCGCGAGCGCCCCGCACACCCGCGCCTCCTGGCGGCGCAGGTCCCCGATCCAGGGCAGGCGCCAGAGGAGATAGGTCGCGGGGATGCAGAGCGCCGACGCGAGCAGCCACCCGGCGAGGCGGTCGTCGATCGCGGAGGCCGGTGCCTCGACCATCAGCGGCAGGGCGAGGAGCAGCACCGCCCCGTTGCGGGCGGCCGCGATATACGGGTTGACCACACCGAGGTAGAAGATGGAGAAGGAGATGACTCCCGCCGCGACCACGCCGGCCGCGGTCGCGACCGTGGACAGCAGGGTGCCGACGGTGATCAGGACGCAGCCCGCCGAGACGAGCGACAGCCACGCGATCAGCCGCGGAACCGGACGTCCCGCGAACGTGACCATCGCCAGGATGATGAAGCTGCCGAAGGCCGCGAACGGCCGGGCGTACGTGCCGAGGAACGCGCTCGCCAGCGCGAACGAGACCGGCATGAAGATGGCCGTCCGGACGGCCACCTTCAGGGCGGACGAGTCGATCCGGTCAGTCAGCCGGGAAAGGCTCAAGACCCGCGTTCCACGGTCCCGGTGGATAGTGGTGGATGCCCTCCTCCTCCATCTCTGCGTGGAGGCGGCGGAACAGCTCGCCGGCGTTCGCCAGAGCGAGCTTCAGCTCCTCGGCCGAGCGTTCCCGGAGACGCCAGAGGAACCAGAACTGCCGGTCGTTGATCCCGAAGTCCACCTCCCGGTCGATGGTGGTGGTCCACTCGAGGAATCCGGGAGAGAACAGCTCCCGGAGGGCGATCGGGTCGTGGTCCTCCGGCACGGTTGCCAGAAACCGCTCGTTGAACTCCACGGACTCGAACTCGACCTTGCGGCGGGACACCTTCTGCTTCAGGAACTCGGCCGGGTTGCCCTCGATCGACTCGACGTTGAAGGCGGGCACGACCTTGGCCAGGTCGGGCATGTGGGCCTTCGCGAGGATCGCGGTGGGTACGACGCTCTTCCTCATGAACCTTCCGACCTCGACCTCGTCGGCGTCGCAGCTCGCACCCCAGAAGTCGGGGGCGAGCTCCCCGGTCAGACGGTTGGTCCCGCCCACGCAGAGCGCCACGGGTCCGTCGGCCGGGTTGATGCCCCCGATCGCTTCCCACTTGACCTTTCCGGCCCCCTTGTAGGACGAGACGATCTGCCGCCAGCTGTCCGCTTCCTTTCCCATCCGCGCCCACCCTACCCGTAGTTGGCCATGCCGGAGGAAGCGGGGTAGGATTGCCGCCGTACTGATTTCAACCGAGGGGAAACGTCTATGAGTGGCGCATTGATCGCACTGATTGTGGTCGTCGTAATCGCTCTGATCGTGGTGCTGTGGTACATCGCGACGCGGAACGGGATCATCGCTTCGCGCAACAGGGTCGACGAAGCCTGGAGCGGCATCGACGTGCAGCTGAAGCGCCGGCACGACCTGATTCCGAACCTGGTCGAGACCGTCAAGGGCTACGCAACTCACGAACAGAAGGTCTTCGAGGAGGTCACGAAGGCCCGCGCGAACGCCATGGCCGCCCAGAGCGTGGACGAGACCGCTTCCGCGGAGTCCGGGCTCAACCGTTCGCTGGCCGACCTGCGGGCGGTCGCCGAGCAGTACCCCGACCTGAAGGCGACCGAGAACTTCCAGCAGCTCAGCCGCAACCTCTCCGAACTCGAGGACGAGATCCAGGCCGCCCGCCGGATCTACAACTCGAACGTCCAGAGCTACAACACGAAGATCCAGCAGTTCCCCGCATCGATCGTCGCCAACCAGGGCGGCTTCACCGACAAGGAGTTCTTCGAGATCGAGGACGCCGCCGAGCGCCAGACTCCTTCGGTCAGCTTCTAGCCGCTCCGAACACCAGTCACTTCGAAGGGCGCCACAAGGCGCCCTTCCCGTTTGCACGGAGCATCGCCGCCGGCGACCGCCTGGTGGACGGACTTGCCCGATACAACGGCCCCTCGAGTACGAGTTGCGGTACCGACGGGACAGGATCTTCCGGCCGGTTCGTAGGTGCGTCCTACTCGGCCGCGGGAGCCTCGGGCGGCGTGGCCTTGGGGGTCGGGACCGTCCTCGCCACGGGCGGCCCGAAGAGGGCGGCCCACCAGACGCGGGTCAGCGAGGAGGCGACCTCGTTCGGATCGGCCTGACCCTGCGCGAGGTGGACCTGGAAGCTGCGTTCGGTCATGAGGACGAGTCCCTCCGACAGCGCCTCCGGGTCGAGCGTCTCGTTGACCGCGCCGGTCCGCTGGAGGTGTTCGATCTGCTTGCGGGTTCCCTCGGTGATGTTCTCCAGCACCGTGGTCCAGAGCTCGCGCACTTCTTCGTCGTAGGTAGCGGCCTCCCCGGCCAGGGCGAGCAGGTCCGAATTGTCGGCGTACACGCGGGCCATCCCGTAGATGCCGCGCTCGATGTCGCGGCGCGGATCGTCTCCCTGCTGCCAGCACCGCCCGAGCCGGTTCTGGTGGCTGGCGATCAGGTCCTCGAGCGCGCCGAGAAGGAGCTCCTCCTTGTCTCCGAAGTAGACGTAGAAAGCGGAGCGGGACACGCCCGCTTCCCGGGTGACGCCCTCGACCGTCAGGTCCTTGAACGAGCCCGCCGCCGACTGGCTGAGCGCCGCATCGATCAGTTCCTGCCGGGTCCGCTCGTGACGGCGGCGGCGGTTATGTCGGCGCTCCATCGAGGTCGGCACCCGCCAAGCATAGGCACCGACCCAGCCGGAAACCCGGCCCCCGGACCGGGCCGGATGTCACCGCTTCTTCTTTGCCTTCTTCTTGTTGATCTTGAAGTCGACCCTGAACTCCGGGCTCGAGTTTCCGGTTTCGTCGTCGACCCGGACCGTGGCGACGTACCTGCCCGGCCTGGCCTTGAACGTCGCGGAACGGTTGGCGAAGCGGACGGCGTTGATGCCGATGTGGACGCTCCGTTCGTGGTAGCCGGCGAAGCGCCTCACCTGGCGGAACTTCTTCCCCTTGCGAACCCTGACCAGCCGGAAGTAGTCGATCGAGACGGTGCCCTTCTCGCTGACCTCGAGGTTGAGCATCGTGCCGCCTCCCTTCGGTCCGAGCACGGCGTGATCGATCCTGAGGGCTTCGACCTGCGGCGGTTCGAGGTCGAAACGGAGCGGGTCGCGTGGTCCCGGGTCGGAGTTCGGGTCGCCGGGCTGGTCGGTCACCGTGACGATGCCCCGCACCGCCTGGGGGTGGAGCTTGCAGACGAACAGGTACTGGCCCGGTTCGTCGAACGTGACCGTGAACGAGTCGCCGAGGTTCGCCCGGGGGCTCGGGATGCCCGGCGCCGAGTCCCACCGGGTGGCGTTCGGGGGCTGGCCGGTCACCGAGTGCTGCAGGTCGGGACCGATCCAGTCCCAGGTGACCGACTCACCGAGATCGATCGTCGGTTCCTTCGACCACTTGAAGTCCGAGATCGAGACGCGGGTGTTGGCCGCCCCGGCCGGTGAGGCGGCCAGGCCCCCGATCAGGAGCGCGGCGCCGAGCGCGAGGGCGGTCCGCAACAGGTGCCGGGCTGTCAGTCGACGATGTACCAACCGCTCATCCCCTGGTGAAGGTGGTTGAACACGTGGCAGTGATAGAGCCAGCGTCCGGGGTTGTCCTCGATCCAGCGCACCCGGAACGAGTCGCCCGGGCCGAAGGTCTTGTTGTCCTCGATGGTCCCTCCCGGTCCCTGCCAGCGGTGCCCGTGGACGTGGAAGGTGTGGAAGTCGTCATCGATCCCGTAGACGTGCATCGCGACGTCGTCACCGACCTTGGCCCGCAGGGTCGGGGTGTTGCCCGTATAGGCGCGCCCGTTGATGGCGTAGAGGACCGACTTCTGGCGGGGGGCGACGACGCCCGGCAGATAGGTGTGGAAGCCCAGGAAGAACTCACGGTCGGGCTTCGGCTCGTCGGGATCCCGTACCACCATGGGACCGAACAGGCCCTTGGGGATGCACACGGTCTCGAACGGCCCGTGGTCGTGGTAGAGCCAGGTCCCCTGCGTGCCCTCCGGGCACTCCCACACGTACGTGAAGGTCCGGCCCCGCTGGACGAATCCGCCCGGGTCGGTCCAGTAGCCCTTGTAGGCGCCGTCCATCTCGTTCGAGTAGAAGACGCCGTGCGGGTGCATCGTGCACGGGTAGGGGATCGCGTTGCGGAAGTGGACGACGAGGGTGTCGCCGACCGTCGCGTCCAGCAGCGGTCCGGGGACCGTGGCCGGGCCGATCGGCTTCGAGAAGTTCGGTTCGTAGAGCCGGTACGCGTAGGCCTGGCCCTTCGTCCGCCCCACCTTCTTCGCGACCGACTGCCCCATCATCTGGTCGCGGCGTTTGGGCATGATGTTCCAGGTCACCGGTTCGGCCTGGATCCAGTATTCCTTGCGGTTGCCCGAGATGCTGGCCTTGCTGATCGCGGGGTCGTTCCTGGCGGCCGCTACCTTGGGCGGCACCTCGACCTGGGCGACCAGCTTCTTCGGATCGGTGTTGCCGTTGATCTCGAACTGCTTGCCGCCGATCGTGCAGACGAGGGCTCCGCCGGCGATTCCGAGGAAGCTTCTCCTGTCGAAGGAATCGAAACTCACGATTTCTCCCTTTCGTTGACCTTGACCGCCATCCGCATGAAGTGGTGGAGGCTGCACCCGAACGTCCACATCCCCGGCTTGTTCAGCTGACGCGTCCACGTGAAGTTCCGCGAGGGAGCGTTCGGGGTCGCGTAGTCGCTCCGGTTGATTCCGGGTGGGCTGCTGAGGAGTGTGACGTTGTGGGGGTTCTGGTTCATGTCGCTCCACACCCAGGTGATCAGGTCGCCAGCCTCGATCTCGAGCCAGTCGGGGCTGAAGTAGTCGTTTACGTAGTCGTCAAGTACATCTACACGCCAGGTCCGTCCGGGTTTTGGTTTGACGGGCTCGTCCGGCCTGGGAGACCTGGCGAAGCGCCTGCGCGCCTTGCGGACGCAGGTCTTCCGCCGGGTCGCCTTCCTGATCTTCCGGCACCTCTTGAGTGCCTTCTTCAGCGCGCGCTTCTTGGTGACGGCCGAGG
>Ga0182743_1004238_pt1 | contig 10978 bp, 7 predicted proteins | sample eDN3rd30CKraftOP_FD_128522 | JGI IMG/M metagenome (GOLD analysis project Ga0182743, IMG submission 128522) | Enriched Organic Plus compost microbial communities from Emeryville, California, USA - eDNA 3rd pass 30_C Kraft OP (version 2) (version 2) ... | reverse complement strand
CGCGACCGGACTCGGCACGATCGCGCCCGGCGTCTCAGCCGAGGCGATCGAGGTCGCAACCACCGCGCTCCTCGAGCGCGCGGGCGAGCTCACCGTCGAGCAGCTCGGGACCGCCGCTCGCGATGCGCGCGCCGAGCTGGACGTCGACGCTGTCCTCGCCGGCGAGCGCCGGCTGCGCGAACAGCGCGGGCTCCGGTTGTCGCGAATGCCCGACGGCATGACCCGCCTGACCGCGCTCCTCGACCCCGAGTCCGCCGCGATCGTCGTCTCGATCTTCGACGGCGTGACCTCGCCACGTCGAGGCGGGCCGAGATTCGGCCAGACCTCCGAGGTCGAACGGGCAGAACGCCTCGCGAGGGATCCTCGGACCACCGAGCAGCTCGCGCTCGACGCGTTCGTCGACCTGCTCCGTCTCGGCGCCGAGGTCGAGCCCGGCCGGATCCTCGGTGCTCGCCGGCCGGCCGTGCGCGTGCTCGTCACCGATGCCGATCTCGCCCGGCGCGCCGGCGCAGCCCGGCTCGAGGGCGAGAGTGCGCCGGTCTCGATCGCGACGGCCGAGCGGCACATGTGCGACGCCGGAACCGTGCCGATCCACTTCGACGGCGACGGGCAGGTCGTGAACGTCGGGCGGGAGCACCGGCTATTCACCGCGCGTCAGCGCGTCGGCCTCGCGGCGCGCGACGGCGGTTGCCTCTGGCCCTCATGCGATCGACCGCCCTCCTGGTGCGAAGCGCATCACATCGACGAATGGGACCGCCACGGCGGACGCACCGACATCGCCGACGGCGTGCTCCTGTGCCGCTTCCACCACCTGCTCGTCCACGACCGCGGTTGGCGAATCACCCGGACGGGCGCCGCCTACTCCGCGGTGCCGCCGCCGCGTCGCGATCCTCGCGCCGCGCCCATCCCCCTGCCGAGCAAATCGGCCATCCTGAACCGGCTCCGAACGTGACGCCGCGCATCGCCGTACCGCGGCGCCGAACCGGGCCTACCCCCGCACTCGCGCCTTCGCCGACCGCATCCGCGACAAAGCGTCCACGCTCGCCGCGAGGATGAGGACGCCGCCCGTGACCAGGTAGTTGATGCCGGCCGGGAGGTTCCGAATGAGGCCCAGGCCGTTCGTGATCACCGCGATCACGAGACCGCCCGTCGCCGCATGGACGAGTCGGCCCTTCCCGCCGAACAGCGACACCCCGCCGACGACCGCGGCCGCGACCCCCGAGAGGACGTCGCCGCGCCCGAACGCGGCATCGACGGAGCCGACGTAGGAGGCCTGGAACACCCCCGCGACGACCGCGAGCGTCGAGCAGATGACGAACGCGATCCACTTGACCGCCACCACCTTGATGCCCGCACGCCTCGCCGCCTCGGCATTCCCCCCGATCGCGTACAGGTGACGGCCGTACTTCGTCCGGTCGAGGACGAAGGTGCCGACGAACAGGATCGCGACGACGAGCGGCACGACGATCGGGACGCCGGACAGCTCGATCGTGCCGGAGGAGCGATTCAGATTCAGAATCGCCACAGCGATCGCCCCGAGCACGCCGATCCCGCCGATCCGCAGCACCGGGATCCACACCGAGCGATCGGGGACACCCGCGCGCCGCCGTTGCCGGCGGTCCCACGCCTCCAGGAGCGCCGCGACGAGGATGCACACGGCGAGGAAGGACCAGCCCGCCCAGCCCGGAAGGTTCGCGTTCTGGATCGCCAGGATCTCCGGCGCCGCGATCGGGTACGCGCCGCCCGAGCCGATGATCGTCAGCTCGAGCCCCTGATAGCCGAGGAAGAGCCCGAGCGTCACGACGAACGACGGGACACCGATCCGCGCGACGAAGAACCCGATGAGCGTGCCGGTCGCCGCCCCGATCGCGAGCGCGACGAGGAGCGCAGGCACCCAGTGCATCGCGATGCCGCCCGGATTGTTGAGGATGACGAACGCGCACATCGCGACACCGAACGTCACCGCCGCGGACAGATCGATCTCCCCGAGGAGGATGACGAATACGAGCGCGGCCGCGAGGATGATGAGCGGCGCCGCCTGATTCATCAGGTTCGCGAAATTGCGCGGCGTGAGGAACACCTGATTCCCCGAGATCGCCGGAATCAGGATCGCGAACAGCACAACCAGGACGACGAACCCTGCGACGGCGGGCAATGCGCCCATGTCGCCGTTCTTGACCCGTTGCCACCACCCGCGCACCTGGTCGAGGACCGTGCCCTCCCGGCCCGAGCCGATGAAATCGCTCAGCCGATCGCCGCTCACGACCGCACCGCCGAGACGCCCTCGGTGCGCGACGGCGCCGCACCCTTCGTCCCCGTGATGTAGCCGACCACGTCGTCGTACGTCGTCTCGCTCGCCTTGAGGTGCGCGACCATCGTCCCCAGGTAGAGGACGCTGATGAAGTCGGCGACCTTGAAGACGTCGGCGAGGTTGTGGCTGATGATGACGACGCCGACACCCTGCTCGGCGAGCCGCTTCACGAGCGCGAGGACCTGCTCCGTCTGCGACACCCCGAGCGCCGCCGTCGGCTCGTCCAGAATCACGACGCGAGCCTTCTTGAGCACGGATCGGGCGATCGCGACGGTCTGCCGCTGTCCCCCCGAGAGCGACGCGACCTTCTGCCGCACCGAGCTCACCGTCCGGACCGAGAGCGACCGGAGCGTCTCCGACGCCTCGCGCTCCATCCGGCCCTCGTCGAAGATCCCCATGTGGAGCTCCTCGCGCCCGAGGAACATGTTCTCCACGATGTCGAGGTTGTCGCACAGCGCGAGGTCCTGATACACGACCTCGATGCCGAGCTGCTGCGCGTCGCGCGGGGAGGCGAGCGCCACGGGCCGGCCGTCGACGCGCACCTCCCCCGCGTCGAACGGCTGCACGCCCGCGAGCCCCTTGATGAGCGTCGACTTCCCGGCGCCGTTGTCCCCGACGAGCGCGGTCACGCGCCCCTCGAAGACCGTGAAGTCCACGCCCTTGAGCACGTCGACGGGACCGAAGCTCTTCCGGATGCCGGAGAGTTCGATGATGGGCGTATCCATGCGGTCAGTCGATGCCGAGCTCGGCGCACTTCTCGGCGACCTCGCCCGAGCACACGTCCGCGGCGCTCGCGTCGCCCGCCTCGATGACGTCCGCGACGTCTTCCGGACGGATGTAGATCGGCTCGACGGCGATGTACGGCGTGCCGTCGTCGAGCTGCTGATCCGCGGACGGCGTCTCGCCGTTGAGGAGCGCGACCGCGACCTCGATCGCCGCCTCTGCCTCGATCGACGCCGGCTTCCACACGGTCGCCCACTGCTTGCCGAGCAGGACGTTGCGCAGACCCTCGACGGAGGCGTCCTGACCGGACACCGGGACGACGAGGCCGTTCTTGTCGAGGATCTGAATGACGCCGGCGGCGTTCGTGTCGTTCGCGGCCCACACGGCGTCGACGTGCCCGCCGAGCGACGTGAGCGCCTGCTCGAAGTTCGTCGCCGACTTCGGTCCATCCCACGCTCCCGGCGGCTCCGCCGCCGGCGAGATGCCCGCACCCTCCATGACCTCGACGGCGCCCTCGCGGAACATCGCCGCGTTCCCGTCGGCCGGGTCGCCGCCGATGTAGACGACCACGGCGGACGCGGGATCCTTCCCCGCCGCCTCGAGCCCCTCGACGACGGCCCGACCCTGAAGCCGGCCGACCTCGACGTTGTCGAACGAGACGTAGTAGTCGGCGCCGTCGAAGGGGCGGTCGTACGCGATCACCGGGATGCCCTCGGCCTTCGCCTTCTCCGCGACCGAGACCGCGGCGCCGTTGTAGTCGACGAGGATCATGACGCCGCAGCCCGACGACAGCTGCTGGTCCGCGATCGTCGCGTACTTCGCCGTGTCGCCCTGCGCATTCTGGATGTCGACGGAGAACCCGGCCTCCGTGAGACCCGCCTCGAGCGCGGGACGGTCGAGCGACTCCCAGCGCGGCGACGACGCCGCGTCCGGCAGGATGACGCACGCGATGCCGCCGCTCGCCTCGGCGCCGCCCGCCCCGCCGGTACCAGACGGCGACGACCCCTGGCCGGCGCATCCGGCGAGTGCGAGCGCGCTCGCCCCGGCGAGCGCGGAAATGGAGATCAGAGTTCGCTTCTTCACGACTCTTCCCTTTCGAGTGTGGTGGTCACCGTCGTCGTCGACGGCGATGGGCGTCATTGTGCGCCTCCAGGCTTGAAAGCGCTCCCACAGATTGGTCACGGTTCGGTAACGGCCGCGGCCTCGCGAACGCCCGACGGCTCGGCAGTCCGCCAGGCGCGCGGGGGTAGGATTGTCGGCGGTGCCCGAGCGGGCTCCCCACCACGCCACCCAACTGCACCCCATACGAAGGCAGGCGACCGGCAGTGTCACACACCTCAGTCACCGAGGACGGCGAGGCAGCGGGCGACTTCGGAGCCAACGAGTGGCTCGTCGACGAGATGTACGCGCTCTTCGTCAAGGACCGCAACCTCGTCGACCGCGAATGGTGGCCCCTCCTCGAGCACTACAAGCCGGCGAGCATCGCCGTCGAGGAGACGCCGGCCGAGCCGATCCCGGTCGTGCAGGCCCAACAGGCCCAGCCCGCCGAGGAGCCGCAGCCCGTCCAGCCGAGCCCGCAGCCGGCCCAGCAGCCCGCCCAGCCGGCCGAGCCCCCGCGGACGGGAAGCACCCCGATCGCGCGCACGACATCGATGCCCGCGCAGCCGCAGCCGATCCCAGCGGACGCGCCCCAGCACGTCAAGGCCGAGCCCTCGACCCCCGCCGACGAGCCCGTCGTCCAGCCGCTGCGCGGAATCGCGAAGTCGATCGCCGCGAACATGGACGCGAGCCTCACCGTCCCGACGGCGACGAGCGTCCGGACGATCCCGGCGAAGCTCATGATCGACAACCGGATCGTCATCAACAACCACCTCCGCCGCTCCCGCGGAGGCAAGGTCTCGTTCACGCACCTCATCGCGTGGGCGATGGTCAAGGCGCTCAAGGAGTTCCCGAGCCAGAACGTCTACTACGACGAGATCGACGGCAAGCCCTCCGTCGTCTACCCCGCGCACATCAACCTCGGGATCGCGATCGACCTCCCCAAGCCCGACGGCACCCGCAGCCTCGTCGTGCCGGGCATCAAGCGCGCCGAGACGATGGACTTCGCCGAGTTCGTCGCCGCCTACGAGGACGTCGTCCAGCGCGGTCGGGCGAACAAGCTCACGGCCGACGACTTCGCCGGCAACACGATCTCCCTCACGAACCCGGGCGGCATCGGGACGGTCCACTCCGTGCCGCGCCTCATGAAGGGCGCCGGGTGCATCATCGGCGCGGGGGCGCTCGAATACCCGGCCGAGTTCCAGGGCGCGAGCGAGAAGACGCTCGTCGAGCTCGGCATCGGCAAGACGATCACGCTCACGAGCACGTACGACCACCGCGTCATCCAGGGCGCCGGGTCGGGCGAGTTCCTCAAGAAGATCCACGAGCTGCTCATCGGGCAGCGCGGCTTCTACGAGGAGATCTTCGCCTCACTGCGCATCCCGTACGACCCGATCCACTGGGCGAGCGACATCAACGTCGACCCCTCCACGCACGTCGACAAGACCGCCCGCGTCCAGGAGCTCATCAACGCCTTCCGGGTCCGCGGCCACCTCATGGCCGACATCGACCCGCTCGAGTACGTCCAGCGCCGCCACCCCGACCTCGACCTCTCGGCGCACGGCCTGACGTTCTGGGACCTCGACCGCGAGTTCGTCACAGGCGGCTTCGGCGGGCAGCGGACGATGAAGCTCCGCGACATCCTCGGCATCCTCCGCGACTCCTACTGCCGGACGATCGGCGTCGAGTACATGCACATCGCCGACCCCGCGCAACGCCGCTGGATGCAGGAGCGGCTCGAGGTCAAGTACGAGAAGCCGACGCACGACGAGCAGTTGCGGATCCTCGCGAAGCTCAACGAGGCCGAGGCCTTCGAGACGTTCCTCCAGACGAAGTACGTGGGGCAGAAGCGCTTCAGCCTCGAGGGCGGCGAGTCGACGATCGCGCTGCTCGACCGCATCCTCACGAAGGCGGCCAAGCACGAGCTCCACGAGGTCGCGATCGGCATGGCCCACCGCGGCCGGCTCAACGTCCTGACCAACATCGCGGGCAAGACCTACGGGCAGATCTTCCGCGAGTTCGAGGGCACGCAGGACCCGAAGTCGGTCCAGGGCTCCGGCGACGTCAAGTACCACCTCGGCACGGAGGGCACGTTCACGGCGCTCACGGGCGAGACCGTGCCCGTCTATCTCGCGGCGAACCCATCGCACCTCGAGACGGTCGACGGCGTCCTCGAGGGCATCGTGCGCGCGAAGCAGGACCGCTTCGGCCGTGGCGACTACGGCGTGCTGCCGATCCTCATCCACGGCGACGCCGCAATGGCGGGCCAGGGCGTCGTCGTCGAGGTCCTCCAGATGTCCCAGTTGCGCGCCTACAAGACGGGCGGCACGATCCACGTCGTCGTCAACAACCAGATCGGCTTCACGACGCCGCCCGGCGAGGGCCGCACGTCGCACTACGCGACCGACGTCGCGAAGACGGTCCAGGCGCCCATCTTCCACGTCAACGGCGACGACCCGGAGGCCGTCGTGCGCGTCGCGGAGCTCGCGTTCGCGTACCGGCAGGAGTTCAACCGCGACGTCGTCATCGACCTCGTGTGCTACCGCCGCCGCGGCCACAACGAGGGCGACGACCCCTCGATGACGCAGCCGCTCATGACGAACCTCATCGAGGCGAAGCGCTCGGTGCGCACGCTGTACACCGAGGCGCTCGTCGGCCGGGGCGACATCACGAAGGAGGAGTTCGAGGCCGCGCAGAAGGACTTCCAGGAACGGCTCGAACGCGCATTCGCGGAGACGCACGCGGCGCAGACCGGCTCGATCGCGGTCGTCTCGAGCGACGCGAATGCGCCCGCCGACCTCGAGCGGCCCGTCGCGCAGCGCAACGAACCCGCCGCGATCGTCATCCCCCCCGTGCCGCAGTCGACGATCGAGCTCATCGGGGACGCGCACGCGAACCCGCCCGCGGGCTTCACGGTCCACAACAAGCTCCAGGCGCTCCTCAAGAAGCGCTTCGAGATGAGCCGCAACGGCCAGATCGACTGGGGCTTCGGCGAGCTCCTCGCGATCGGCTCGCTCCTCGTCGAGGGCACCCCGGTGCGGCTCGTCAGCCAGGACACGCGCCGCGGCACGTTCGTGCAGCGCCACGCCGTCCTCCACGATCGCGAGAACGGGCAGGAGTGGCTCCCGCTCGCGAACCTCGCCGAGAACCAGGCGAGGCTGTGGATCTACGACTCGCTCCTGTCCGAGTACGCGGCCGTCGCATTCGAGTACGGCTACTCGGTCGAGCGCGCCGACGCGCTCGTCATGTGGGAGGCGCAGTTCGGCGACTTCGCCGACGGCGCGCAGTCGGTCATCGACACGTACATCGCGTCCGCCGAGCAGAAGTGGCAGCAGCGCTCGAGCGTCGTGCTCCTCCTCCCGCACGGCTACGAGGGACAGGGGCCCGACCACTCGTCCGCCCGCATCGAGCGCTACCTGCCGATGTGCGCCGAGGACAACATGACCGTCGCTCGACCCTCGACGCCCGCCTCGTACTTCCACCTCCTGCGCCGCCAGGCGTACGCGCACCCGCGCCGGCCGCTCATCGTCTTCACGCCGAAGGCGATGCTCCGCCTGCGCGGCGCGACGAGCGAGGTCGCGGACTTCACGAACGGCCAGTTCGAGCCCGTCATCGACGACCCCCGGGCGATCGACCCCGGCGCGGTCAAGCGCGTGCTCCTCCACTCGGGGAAGATCCACTACGACCTCCTCGCGGAGCTCGAGAAGTCGCCGAACGCCGCCGACTTCGCACTCGTCCGCGTCGAGCAGTACTACCCGATCCCCGTCGCACCGCTCACCCGCACCCTCGCGCGGTACCCGCAGGCGGAGCTCGTGTGGGTGCAGGACGAGCCCGAGAACCAGGGCGCGTGGCCGTTCGTCAACCAGGAGGTCGCGAAGCACCTCGATCGCGTCGTGACGGTCGTCTCACGCCCGGCCTCGGCCGCGACCGCGACGGGATCGTCGAAGCGTCACCAGGCCGAGCAGGCGCAGCTCCTCGCGAAGGCGCTCGCGCTCTAGCCGAAGCGAAGCGTCTCGATCTTCGCCCGGATCGCGATCCGGAGCTCCTCGGGGGCGGTCTCCTGGCACGCCTTGCGCACCTTCTCGATGAGCGTGAGGCCCACGAGGTGCTCGCTGTTGCAGTCCTCGCACGACGCGAGGTGCTCGGTGATGTCGCGGAAGTCCTCGTCGGAGAGCTCGCGGTGGAGGTACTCCTCGAGCTCGGCTTTCGCCTTGTCGCAGCCGCAGTCGGTCATGATGTCACCTCCCCCGGCCGCGGAGGCGCGGGTGCCGCGGCGACGATGCCGCGGTCGACCGCGTAGTCCCTGAGTCGCTCCCGGAGGAGCTTGCGACCGCGGTGGAGTCGGCTCATGACCGTCCCGACCGGGGTCTTCATGATGTCGGCGATCTCCTGGTACGCGAAGCCTTCGACGTCGGCGAGGTAGACCGCGAGCCGGAAGTCCTCCGGGATCGACTGGAGCGCCTCCTTCACGTCGCTGTCCGGGAGGTGGTCGATCGCCTCGGCCTCCGCCGAGCGGCTCGAGCCGCTCGTCCAGGACTCCGCGCCCGCGAGCTGCCACTCCTCGAGCTCGTCGATCGAGTTCTGGTACGGGTCGCGCTGCTTGCGCCGATACGAGTTGATGAACGTGTTCGTCTGAATGCGGTAGAGCCACGCCTTCAGGTTCGTGCCCTGCTCGAAGCCGCCGAAGGCCTGGTACGCCTTGACGAACGTCTCCTGCACCAGGTCGGCGGCGTCCTGCGGGTTGCGCGTCATCCGCATGGCCGCCGCGTAGAGCTGGTCCATGTACGGGAGCGCCTGCTCCTCGAAGAGCCGGCGAAGGGACTGGTCGTCGTCAGGCATCAGCGCCGAGTCTAGGCCTCGCGGCCGGGGTCCCGGCCGCTCGAGCAGTGCGAGCATTCCGCCTCCTCCTCCTCGCAGCACTACCCTGAAACGGATGCTGCCCCCGAGGTATTCCGCGCCGCGCGCGACCGCTCCGCTCGATGCGACGCTGCGGCTGCCGGGGAGCAAGTCGCTCACGAACCGCGAGCTCGTCCTCGCGGCGCTCGCGGACGGACCGGGTCGGCTGCGGGCGCCGCTCTGGTCGCGCGACACGGAGCTCATGATCGCCGCGCTGCGGTCCCTCGGCGCGCGGATCGAGCCCGCCGAGGCGAGCGGTGACTTCGGCCCCGATCTCGTCGTGACGCCCGGCGAGCTCACGGGCGGCGCGAACATCGACGTCGGCCTCGCCGGCACGGTCATGCGCTTCGTCCCGCCGCTCGCGGCGCTCGCGAGGGGCCCCGTGCTCTTCGACGGCGACGAGGCCGCGCGTCGCCGTCCGATGCGCACGACGATCGAGGCGCTCCGCTCGCTCGGCGTCGCGGTCGACGACTGGGGCACGGGTCGGCTGCCGTTCGCCGTCCACGGCACCGGGTCGGTTCGCGGCGGGCGTCTCGAGATCGACGCGTCGGCCTCGAGCCAGTTCGTCTCCGGTCTGCTCCTCGCCGCGCCCCGATTCGAGGAGGGGCTGCGCTTGCGCCACACGGGCGCGCGTCTGCCGAGCATGCCGCACATCGAGATGACGATCGCGACGCTGCGGGCTCGCGGCGTCGCGGTGCAGACGCTCGGACCGGGCGAGTGGCACGTCCCGCCGCAGCCGATCGCGGCGCTCGACGTGGCGATCGAGCCGGACCTCTCGAACGCGGCGCCGTTCCTCGCCGCCCCGATCGTCTCCGGCGGTCGCGTGACCGTGGCCGGCTGGCCGGCGTCGACGACGCAGGTCGGGGCCGAGCTCGAGCGGCTCCTCCCCCGCTTCGGCGCGACCGTCGCGCGCGAGGGCGACCGGCTGACGGTCGAGGGTGGCGACGGCATCGTCCGCGGTGCGGTGCCGTCGGGGGTCGACCTCGATCTCGGCATCGGCGGCGAGCTCGCCCCGACGTTCGTCGGGCTCGCAGCGCTGTGCGCCTCGCCCTCGGTCATCACCGGCATCGGGCACCTGCGCGGCCACGAGACCGACCGGATCTCGGCGCTCGCGGCGAACATCAACGCCCTCGGCGGCCGCGTCGTCGAGTTCGACGACGGCCTCTCGGTCTCGCCCGCGCCGCTGCGCGGGGGCCTCTGGCGCGCGCACGCCGACCACCGGATGGCGACGACGGGCGCGCTCGTCGGGCTCGCGGTGCCCGATGTCGAGATCGACGACATCGCCTCGACGTCGAAGACACTCCCCGAGTTCACGCGACTGTGGGACCGAATGCTCGGGCGGTAGGCGATGGACTGGGACGAGTACGACGAGTCGTCGGTGCGCGTTCGCCCGAACCCGAAGGGGAACCGGCCGCGCTCGAAGGTCCGCCCGAAGCACGAGGACGCCGTCGCGGGGCTCGTCACGGCGGTCGACCGCGGTCGCTACCGCGTCGCGGTCGCCGACCCGGACCGCGTCGTCGTCGCGACCGCCGCTCGCGAACTGGGCCGAGGCGCGGTCGTGACGGGCGATCGCGTCGCGCTCGTCGGCGACGTGAGCGGGGCGCAGGGGACGCTCGCGCGCATCGTGCGCGTCGAGGAGCGCGAGACGCTCCTGCGGCGATCGGCGGACGACACCGACGCCGTCGAGCGCGTCATCGTGGCGAACGCCGGCCGCATGCTCATCGTCGTCGCCACCGCCGATCCGGAGCCGCGCCCCCGGCTCGTCGACCGCTATCTCGTCGCCGCGTACGACGCCGGCATCGAACCGATCCTCGTCGTCACGAAGACCGACCTCGCCGACCCCGCGCCGTTCCTCGAGAATTTCGCCGGCCTCGAGCTGCGCGTCGTGCGATCCAGGCCCGACGACCCGCCGCTCGACGAGCTGCGCGCGCTCGTCGACGGCCACCTCGT
>Ga0182743_1004237_pt1 | contig 10980 bp, 7 predicted proteins | sample eDN3rd30CKraftOP_FD_128522 | JGI IMG/M metagenome (GOLD analysis project Ga0182743, IMG submission 128522) | Enriched Organic Plus compost microbial communities from Emeryville, California, USA - eDNA 3rd pass 30_C Kraft OP (version 2) (version 2) ... | reverse complement strand
GGAAACCGCCGGCTGAAGAACGGCGCCGCCAGTTGCACGATTCGATGATCGGGCTGATGCCACGCGACGTAATACTCGTCCCCTTGCTCCGACGATAGCTTCCGAAACCGCACGAAGGCGTGCATCTTGTGCACGTCGCGGGCGATCGCCTTCTGCATCCGCAGCAGGCGATGGACCTCCGGATCAGTGGCGATCTCCAGCAGGTCCGGCTGGCCGTGGGTGATTCGCCAAAGGGCCCGGTAAAGCAAGTTGAAGCGATCGCTGTCGCGGTAGCAGGCCACCTCGCGAGCGAGTTCCAGGAACGCCGGCGGCACGCGGAATGGGCTGCTTGCTGGCAATTGCGAATCCGGTTGCGACGCGCCTGCCGCGTCGTCGCTGTGCAGCTCGTCGAGCAGATCGCCGAGCCACTGCTGACGCGTGTCGTCCGTGAAAACGACGTCGGCTGGCGGAATTCGAGCGGCCAGCAATCCTCGACAGGCGCTCCGCCACTCTTCGAATGTCGATACGGTTACGCGTCGCATACGCACGACTCAAACCTCGCCGGTCCGGGCCGAGGTGAGGGCGTCAAACAGCAATAGCTGCTTGTCCCGCGGGCGAAACAGGTCGGCGATCCGCTCGCTGTCCAGCACCCTTGCCGCCGGACGATGGTCGCGAGCGACAACGAACTCTTTGGCCCGCTTCCAGGCGACGCCCAGCCGCTTCAGGTCGGCCACCGACAGCGAGTGATGCCGTCGGGCCGCGATCATGCGGTCGACGCTGCGGACGCCAAAGCCGGGCACGCGCAGCAGCAACCTGCGACTTGCCTTGTTCACATCGAGCGGAAACTGGTCGCGGTGGGCGAGCGCCCAAGCCAGCTTGGGATCGTACTCAAGCGACAGATTGTGGTCGGCTTCGGCGACAATCTCCTCCAGCTCAAAGCCATAAAACCGCAGCAGCCAATCGGCCTGGTACAGGCGATGCTCGCGCTCCAGCGGCGGACGCAGCGCGGGCAGACGCGAATCGCTGTGCGGAATTGGGCTATAGGCCGAGTAATAGACTCGCCGCAGCTTTTGCTCGTTGTAGAGCGACGAACTGGTCCGCAGGATTTCGAGATCGGGCGTGTCGGTCGCACCGATCACCATTTGAGTACTTTGCCCGGCGGGGACAAACTTCGGCGCTTTAAACCCCGCTTGCTGATCGACCCGGTTCTCTTCGATCTGCTCGCCGATGGAGTTCATCGTGGCGATGATCTCCGGCTGCTTCTTCTCGGGAGCGAGTTGCTGCAGGTCCAGCGCCGTCGGCAACTCCACATTCACGCTCAGCCGATCGGCGTACAGCCCGGCGAGCGTTGCCAGACGCTCCGACGCGCCCGGGATGGTCTTCAGGTGGATGTAGCCGCCGAAGTGGTGCTCGTCGCGCAGCTTCTGAGCAACGGCGACAAGCTGCTCCATCGTGTAGTCGCTCGACTGGATGATGCCCGAACTGAGGAACAGGCCTTCGATGTAGTTCCGCTTGTAGAACTCCAGCGTCAGTTTCACGACCTCTTCGACGGTGAAGCGAGCCCGCGGCGTGTCGCTGGTTATACGGTTGACGCAGTACTGGCAGTCGTAGACACAGTAGTTCGTCAGCAGAATTTTGAGGAGCGAAACGCAGCGGCCGTCGGGCGTGTAGCTGTGGCAGATCCCCATCCCCTCGGTGCTGCCGAGGCGACTGCCAGCCCGCGTGCTCTTGGAACCGCTCGAGGCGCACGACGCGTCGTACTTGGCCGCGTCGGCGAGAATCGCCAGTTTGGAGGCAACGTCCATATTCACTTAACCGCCCGTTGGCGAGATACTTCACTGGTGTTCAAGTGTGCATGTTCATGGTAGGGCGGAGGTCAAGTGGCGGTCGATGCCGAAGGGCTACGAAATGGGTGACAGCCTTCGTCTGGGCGCTCTGCCGCAGTCGGACAGTTGAGACGCGGGAAACCGTCTGGGATATTGAAGGGCGCTTTCCCTTCGCCGATCTCTTGGGAGGAACCGAGATGAACCGCCGCACGATCCTTTCCGCCGCCTGGGCTGTGGCCGCCAGCCTTGCTTGGGCCGCGACCGCCGTCGCTCAGCAGCCCGCAGAAAACCCCGCAGCCGGCGCCGCGACGCCCAGCCGCGAAGAGCTGATCAAGAAGCTCGAAAAGACCCTCACCGGCGCGACGTTCGACGGTCAGTTCACGGTCGAGGGAAAAAAAGAACAGATCGTTCCCGGTGGCGACGAGAAATACACGATCACCAGCGCCAAGAAACTTCCCGAAGGGGATCTTTGGTTGCTGAAGGCCCGGATCAAGTACGGCAAGACCGACACGGTCGTTCCGCTGCCGCTTGAGATTCAATGGGCGGGGGATACGCCGGTCATCACGATGACCCGCTTTACGATTCCCGAGATGGGAACGTTTTCAGCCCGCGTCCTCATCTACGAAGGACGCTACGCCGGCACCTGGCAACACGACTCGGTCGGCGGCCACCTTTTCGGCACGATCCGCCCGGCGACCGAGGGGGAGAAGACTGAAGCGGAAAAGCCCGCCGGCAATAAATGACCCAATGACCAAATCCCAATGACCAATGACCAAAGCCCGATTCAGGCTTTGGTCATTGGCGCCTGGTCATTTGGTCATTCAATATTGCTATCGCAGCCGGTCGAACTGCATCGCGCCCAGATTGGCCACTTCGGTCTTCAGCGGCATCAGGAAGCGGTCGTTGCCATCGAACATCAGCACGATGTCCTTCTGCGTGCCGTCGCTTTCGATCGAGCGGAGCGTCAGCGTCTCCCCTTCTTCCTTCACGAGCTGCCACGCGCCTTTGCTCTCGTACGGCTGACCGTTGTTGTAGCCCGAGAGAATCATTTCGCCTTGCGGGCTGAACGAGATGCCCATCTCCATCGCTTTGAGGGCGGCGACGTTTTCGGCGGGGAGGTCCTTCACCCCTTCCTCGTCGATGATCATCACGCCGGCCCAATCGCCCGGCAGACGCTCGAGCAGCGGCAGCAACTTCACTTCTTGCTGGGCCGAAGCGCTGGTCGCTTCAACCGCAGGGCTGGCCGAGCCGCCGCCACCGCAACCCACCAGACCGGCAAATACAAAACCTGCGACAGCCGCAAGCAACCAACCCTTGGCCAACATTGCTGATCCTCCTTGATCGTCCCTCTGCAAAAAGTCGCTGGATGTTCGAACTGAGTCGTCCCGCTTTTGCGTCACGTTTTGGGTACTACGCGCACGAATGTCATCGGCTTGGTCGTCGTGTTCGAAATCCACGACGGAGGAACCATTTCCATTCGATCCGGACCGATCAGACGCACGCGAAACTCGCGCTCCGCCGGATCGTTCTGCGCTTTCATCATCAATACGAGCGAGTCTCCCTCGCTCTTCACGTAGCGCCACGCCCCGTTCACCGTCCTCGACTGACCGAGAACGCTGCCGGTGACGATGACGTTGCCGTCTCCTTTGAACTCGATATCCATGCTCAGCGCTTGCACCGAGTTCATCAGCGCGGCGAGCGCCTGATTGCCGCCCGAAAGCTCGTTCGTCACCGTGCTGGTATCAAGCTGCCACTTGCCCACCAGCCGGGCCGCGGGGCTGCAGCCGGTGGCCGAGGCAGCTAATAGGACGAGCGCAAGCAACAGTACAGGACGCGACGACATACAAAATCCTTTGCGCTCGCCGGGCGAGCGCGAGCTGAGCCGGTTGATATAGGTAAATCCGCCACTTCGGGCAAGAACAATTGATCGGTCCACGGCTACTGATCGGTCACAAGTTACGGTTCGGCTGGCCGGGGCTGGAGCGTGCCCGCGATGCTCCGGAGCTTCCTTCGCTGCGCTCATTCCAGCCCAGGCCACCCCCAGAGTTCCTTTCGCTAGCAAAGCCCTACGGCGCTCCTTGCGGCTGCAAGGGGCCGAACAGCTTCTGCAAGCCTTTGTTCACTTCCTTCTGAATCGCGTCCTGCGCGGCGTTGCGAATCAGGTTGGTTCCCAGATCGGCGAGCGCTTTGGTGTCCGGCTTCGGGTTGCGGAGGTCGCCGCGAATCGGAATCGCGATCGACTGCCCCCGCATCGAAGCGAACGGGCTTCCCGCCTGGATCCAGCTCTCCTGCACCGGAATGTACGCCACGAGGTCGATCGTCTGATCCAGTCCCACGCTGCCGCTCGTCGTGATGACGACGTCCTTCACCGACATCTTCAGCCCACGATGATGCACGCGGCCGTCGACCACCTGGAAATCGACCTGCTGCTCAGGCAGCAGCAACACGCCCTTTTCGGGATCGATGAGCGGAGCAATGTTCGGGTTGCGTTCGACCAGCCCGCGCACCTGCCGCGCGAGGGCCAAATACTGCTGCGCGAGCGGGCCGGGGCCAACTTCGGCTGTGTGAATGGTCAGCGAACCGCCGACGTCGCACCGCGTCGGCTCAAACAGCGGCACCGCAGCGCCGGCGAGCGCCACCGAGAACTTTCCTTCCGCTCGAGTGGCGTCGGCCAGCAGCGGCGCGACGTACTTGAGCCAGGTGTGGCAAATCTCGGGCGAAATCCGCACGCGGTCGATCGCCGGGCCACGCTCGAGTAGCAGCGTCGGTTGAGCGGCGTTGAGCGCGATGCGCGGCGTAGCCGTAATGCGCCCTTCGCTCACCGGAATGTTCAGCGGCCCGAAGGTGACGACGCCCCGGTCGAGCGCGACCGGCATCTCCGCCGCGCCCGCCGTCAGTCCGACATATCGCACTTCCTTCCAGCCGAGGCTCCCCTGCCCTTGCAGCGCGTCGCTCACCAATGGCTGGGCGCTTTGCGGCGAGGTCGAAGTCGCCGGCGCGAAGAGCGGGCCGCGAATCGCATATTTCCGCTGCTCCTTGCCGGTGATCTGCAGCGAATTGCCGAGCATCGGCCGCAGCTTTTCGCTCACGCTTACGCCGTCGTAGAAGATTTCGCCTTGCAGTTCGGCAAGGCCCGTCGATTGCAGGGCGCTCACCGTCCCTGCGACCGTCAGCCCACCCGCCGACGAGACCAGCTCGCTGCTGGCGATCTGCAGCGCGTCGTTTTTCGGATCGTAAGCGCCGCGTCCTTTGAGCGTCACGCGCGGTTCGACCCATTGCGTGACCATGCCGGGCTGGGGCCCGGTCGAAACATTCGCGAGCGGCGGGCGCGGCGCGGTCGCGTCGCGCGTTGCGTACGAGAGCTGCTCGATCTCGGTATTCCACGAAGCCTGAACCACGCCTTGCGTGACCTTGGCTTCGACGGTGCCCAGCAGCGAACCGCCGAGTTGCCACTGGCGAGGAACGTTCGGATCGGCCAGCCAGCTCGACAGACGCTCCAAATCGCCGCGATAGTCGATCGTGCCGCTTACCGACGTTGCTTCCGGGGCGAGATCGACCACCACGTTGTCCGCCCGCATCGCAATCGTCGTGCTGGCGAGCGTCGTCTGCGGCGAGTGAAACCGCATCGCGGCGACATCGAACACGCCAGTGGTTTCCAGGCGGGCCACGTGCTCGCGAATCGCCAGTCCGGCGATGTCGAGCGCCAGGTCGTTCAGCTCCAGCGTCGTCGTTTCGAGTTCCGCCTTCGACGTCGAGAACTTGCCGCTTCCCGTGAGTTGCAGCCGGCCCGCCGGACGTCCGCTGATTTCCGGCAAGAACGCTTGCAGCCGCGGCAGCCACGTCGCGACGTCTCCTTGCACGACGAATCGCACGGGCCACGCGGTCTCCGCCGAAAGCTCCGGCACCATCGTCATCAATTCCGCGTCGCAGCGGTCGGTTCCCGAAACGATTGCCACGCGACCGGCTGTCAGGTTGCGCAGCGTGTTGTCTTCAATCTGGCCGTCGAGCGACGCGCTCACCTGCAGGCGATTCTCCCGCCACGGCAACATGCCGGGCATGGCGAGCTGAAACTCTCGCGCGTCGGCTGAGGCGTTCGCCTGCCATGAGCGTCCTTCGCCTTGCTTCCACCGCAGATCGACCCCCACGTTGCCGGCCAGTTCCACGCCTTGCCAATCGATCACCTGGCTCAGGTCGGCGACCAGTTGATTCAGATTCACCGAAGCGGTGACGGCGCCGTCGTGCACCGTGCCGCTTCCTTCCAGCTGCAGGAAGCGCGACTCACCACGCAGTTGTTCGATCCGCCAGCCGTTCTTGTCCTGCACGAGCGCGCCGGAGAACGAAATCGGCTGTTGCCAGGCGACCGGCCCGCGGCTCGTTTCGGCTGCCAGATTTTCGGCGTGCAGCGCAGCCTCCCAGCGATCGCCATTGCCTTCGGCTTTGCTCATCAGCGACCAGGTGATTTGCCCAGCCGTCAACCTCGCGCCTTCTTGCAAGTGCAGCAGGTTCGGCAATTGCGCCGCCACGGCTGCGACATCCAATTGCCCTTGCAGCGATAGATCGTTGGCATCGAGCGGCATGGCGCCGCTGCCCTGGTTAACGGTTTGCACCGCCGCAATGGCGGCGCTGCCTTGTCCGCGAAGCTGAACCAGATCGCTGTCGACGTACAGGTTCGACACGCTCAGCCGATCGCCGATGAGGCTGATTTGCCCGGTCCCTTGCTTCAGCGCCACCGTCAGCCGCTCGTCGCCCAGATAGCTCGGCGCTGCGACCGTCAAATTCGGAGCCGCCAATTGACGAATGTCGGCTTGAGCCTGCCGGCCGTCGTCTTTCCACGTCAAATGGACGTCCGCTTGCAGCAGACCGGCCGATTGAACATCGAGATTCAGCCGCCGCAGCACCGGCGCGAGCGCTTCGGTCGGAAAGCCCCGCAAGATCGCGCTGGCTTCGCCTTCGCCCAGGCCCAAAGCGGCGCTTTCAGCCGCCGGCGTGGATGTTGTGGAAACGGGAGTTGCCGACGCCGGCGTCACCGGGACTTCCGCTTTCGGTTGCCAGGCGAAATTGGCGAGGACGTCTCCCCCCGCCGAGCCAGCGCCAGCCGACGAAGCGGTCGTGTCCAAAATAGTCGCCGACAAATTGCCTTGCCGCTTGCCGGCGCTCGGCCACTCGACGCCGACGTTCACGTTGCTGAGCTGCCACTTGCGGCCGCTTACGTCGTCGAGCAAATCGACCCGGCCGCCGATCAGTTCCAACTCAAATTGCACTGCCGAATCACTGGCCGCATTTGCATCCGGCTGCGACTGCGGCAGCGAAGCCAAGAAGTCTTCGACGTTGCTTCCATCGGCGCGCAGGATGACGGTCGTCTGCGGCTCGGTGATTGTGAATTTCCCCAGCTTGCTCGGCGATTGCAGCAGGCCGAGCAGCGTCTTCTGGCTTTTCACCTGAGCCACTTCGGCAAACGTCTTGCCGTCGGCGTCGTACACGACGACCCCTTCAATCACAATCGGCGAAAGCCAGCCGAGCGAAAGGCTGCGGGCGTCGATCCGGTTGCCATATTCCGGCGCAACGGTGGCGACGATCGGTTTCCAGAGCCCTGTCTTGGCCAGGATCGCCGGCGCAAACCAGGCGCACACCGCCAGCAGCACGAGCATCACCGCCAGTCGCGGCACAAACCAAGCGAGCCACGACCGCTCGCCGCCTCGGCTACGTTTGGACCGCCGGCGGGGGCGCTCCTCGCCGCCATCCACGTCGTCGAACTCGTCGTCATACGAGTCTTCCACTTCCTGTCGGCGGGTCTTCACCATGGCCCAAATCCTGCGTCCTTGCCTCAGCGGATCGTCGCACGTTAAGTCCAGACTGCGACGTCCTGGGATTCTAGGGGGACATGCCGTCCACCACCTAGAGCAATGCCAGCCGCTGCACGGTTTCCCCCGTATCACACCGTTCCGCCCCCCAAGCCAGACGGTTCTGAGTCCCCTTACTAGACCCCACAACAGTTTTCGAATCTCGTAACGTGCTATCTAGCAGTCACTTGCGAATTTCGGCCTCCAAAACCCACAATACCCCCAGCGGGTGGGTGGCCGGCAACTTTACAACCTAATTTTTCTTGCGCGCCGCCCCCCATTCACTCGCCAACCGCTGCTCAGCCGCCACAAAGCCAGCCTCAGCCGCCATCCGCCGACGTAGGCCTGTCCCGCGCCGACCGCGCAGCATGAAACGCCCCACGGCCCAACCCAAAGCCGAGAGTTCGCTGTTGGTGATTGTAAGTAATTTGTGAAAATATGTCAAATTGTCGCCGGTCGGGTGGATTCAAAATTACAAGGCCCCCAAGAGTAGCGAAGCGGCGCAAGCCGCCCGGTAAACAAACGATCCAACCATCCACTCCAACCACACCGTCACCAGCCTTCACCGGGGACCGACTCGCTCCACCGCCCCTTCACCGGACGACGCGCGCTGTTCCGCTACTTTGGCAAAGCCCAACTTCCTTTTGGGCGTGCTTGCGCGCTTTCGTGAACCCCACCCCCAAACCCAGCTATCCACAAGCAACCCCCGTTCGCGCAAAATGGGCGTAGCTAGATCACATAGCGAAACTCTGTAGCTGATTGCGGCTACGCGGCGAACCCTTCTCTTGGCCCCGTTTCACTCCACTCCGACCAGCGCATCTATGGACCCCCTTCACACTTGCATCGCACTCGGCCCGCTCGCGATGTACTTGCTTCTGCTGGGGGCGATCAATCTCTCCCGCCGGCCGTTTCTCACGACGGGCGGGCGCGATATTGCAGCCTTGGCGGTGGGAATCTCCGGCCTGGTCATTGCCGGGCCGATGGAGTTGTTCCTGCCGGAGTCGGCTGCCGATCGATTGGGGCCGTACGCCTGGCTGCTGATGCTCGGGCTCTATGCGCTCTCGATCGTGCTGCTGGTGCTGCTCATGCGGCCGAGGATCGTGGTCTACAACATCACGCTCGAGCAGCTTCGCCCTGCCCTGGCCGACGCAGTGCTGCGGCTCGACGACGAAACTCGCTGGGCTGCCGAAAGCCTCGTCATGCCCAACCTGGGTGTGCATCTGCACATGGAGCCGTCGTACTGGTGGAACAACGTGCAGCTCATCTCGTCCGGCTCGCACCAAAGCCCGTCCGGTTGGCGCAGGCTCGAACGCGAACTGGCTGCCGAACTGCGAACGATGCCCGGCTCGCCGAGCCCCTACGGCGTGAGCCTGGTCGCCTTCGGCCTGCTGCTGTCCGGCTGGGTCACCTATTGGCTCGCCACCGAACCGCAACAAGTGACCGACGGTTTGGCCGACATGCTGCGGCTGGAGGAAGTGCGGGAGAAGCGGTGACGCGTGAGCGGCAAAGGGGCAAAGGGAGAAGAGGCTACTGAGCTGCGAGCGCGGAATGCATGGCTTTGCTTTGATGCGTTAGCTACAATCGGGCTCCGGAGGCGGCGGGCGGGATAGATCGGCTTCGATTCTGCGGAGACAGACCGATGCTTCGGCTGCTGGGGACTAAGCGGACGCTATGCGATGGGATGAGCCGGCGCGATCTGTTGCAGATCGGTTCGCTGGCGGGCATTGGTCTGGCTGGGGCGCTCGCGTCATCACCGCTGCGGGCCTCTGAGTCGGCCGAGCCGTTGCCGCGCGATCCTTGGTTCGGCCGCGCGAAGTCGTGCATTTTTCTCTTCCCCTACGGCTCCCCTTCGTCGCACGAGACGTTCGATCCCAAGCCGGATGCCCCCGTCGAGATTCAGGGGGAAATGAAAGCCATCAGCACGTCGGTTCCCGGCGTGGCGATCTGCGATCATTTGCCCAACACGGCCAAGGTGGTCGACAAGCTCACGCTCGTGCGGTCGATGACTCATCCCTACCCGCTGCACTGCATGGCGTACGCGCTGTCGGGGCTTCCGACCTACACGACCGACCTCGAAACGCGGGCCCGCGACACGCGACACTGGCCGTTCATCGGTTCGATCGTCGACTATCTCGACCAAAAGGCGATTAGCGGGCTCAATCAGGCCATCCATTCGGGCGCCGCCTTGCCGCGCAACATCGGCCTGCCGTGGATGGTCAACTCCAAGACCGACAATCCCGCCGTGAACGCTGGCCCGTTCGCAGCCTTTCTCGGCCAACGGTACGATCCCGTCTGGACCGATTTCGATGGTCCAGGGCTCAAGGTCGCTCCCAAGAACACCGTGGGACAGACCAAGGAGTTCAAAGACCCCAACGGCGGCACGACGCTCGAAGGACGCTTCACGTTCATGCCCTCCGGCGCCGCAGCCGACGGTTCCCCAAGCCAGCAGCAGCTTGTGGAAACGTCGCTCGAGCGGCTTTCGCTGCGCCGTTCGTTGCTCGCCCAGTTCGACATGAACCGGCGTCAGCTTGAGGAAAGCCAGGCGGTGCAGCAGATGAGTTACCAGCGGCAGCTTGCCTGGTCGCTCCTTACCGGCAACAAGCTGCGCGACGCTCTCGACATTGGCAAAGAACCGCAAGCCGTGCGCGAAGCGTATGGGCTGACGCTCTTCGGCCAATCGTGCCTCGCCGCTCGCCGCCTCGTCGAAGCGGGAGGCCGGTTCGTCACGGTGTTCTGGGACTGCTACGGCCAGTTCGCCAACGCAGCCTGGGACACGCACCAGTATCACTATCCTCGGCTGAAGGAACTGTTGCTCCCCGGCTTCGATCTCGCATTCCCCACGCTCATTCGCGACCTGTCGGAGCGCGGCTTGCTCGATGAAACGCTCGTCATCTGGATGAGCGAACATGGCCGGACGCCGCGCATCGAAACGAACAAGCCGGGGGGCGGCCGCGAGCATTGGTCGCGCGCCTATTCGGTGGCGCTCGCCGGCGGCGGCATCGCCCGCGGCAAAGTCGTCGGCAAAACCACAGCCGACGGCGGCGACGTGCTCGACTGCCCCGTCTCGCCCAAAGACATTCTCGCCACCGCCTTCCACCTGCTCGGCATCCCCGTCTCCACCACCGTCCCCGACCGAGCCGGACGACCGTTCCCAATCGCGGGGGACGGAAAGGTGCGCATGGAATTGCTGGGATAAAGAATTGCGGGCCCCCTGCGCGACGGTCTAAGATCGGTAAGTCGTCCGTTTTCTGTTCTCAGTTTTTCGTTCGGGGCGGCTGGCGCTGCGGAGCCAGGTAGACAGTAAACAGTAGTGAGCGCTCAGTACTGTTTACTGT
>Ga0182743_1004236_pt1 | contig 10981 bp, 10 predicted proteins | sample eDN3rd30CKraftOP_FD_128522 | JGI IMG/M metagenome (GOLD analysis project Ga0182743, IMG submission 128522) | Enriched Organic Plus compost microbial communities from Emeryville, California, USA - eDNA 3rd pass 30_C Kraft OP (version 2) (version 2) ... | reverse complement strand
GCGCCGGCGGCGATGGCATCAAGGCAGCTCTGGAAGAGACGAAAGGGTTCAAGGGCCTCATATCCGACTTCTCGTTTGCGCCCGACAAGCACGACGGACTGGCGCCGGAGGCCCTGGCCCTGGCCTATGTGATTGGTCCCGAGCCTCATGTGCGCGTGCGCGTGCCGAACTAGGCGTCTCCTTTACAGCTTCCCGAAACAGCTCCGCATCGGCGGGTCTCTCTCCGCCCGGCCGGCGCCGCGACCCGTCCTCCGCCCAAGCAACCAAGGCTGAAAGACCCCCATGCAGGAACGCGTCACGTTCAAATCCGGCGACCTCACTCTGGCCGGAGAGCTTTCTATTCCGGAAGGCGGCGGCGCCAAGCCGGCGATCATCGTGATGCACGGATTCGGGGGCCACAGGGACGGGCCCCAGCAGCGCTGGTCGCAAGCATTCTACAACCGGCTCGGCTATGCCACGCTGCGGTTCGATTTTCGCGGCTGCGGCGAGAGCGATGGCGAGCGCGGATGGGTCCTGCCGTTCGGCCAGGTGGCGGACGCCGTCAGCGCCCTAGACTATCTCGAAAGCCGCCCCGAAATCGACCCGAAGCGGATCTGCCTGAGCGGCACTAGTTTCGGCGCGTCCGTGGCGGTCTACACCACTGGGCTGGATTCCCGTGTGGCCGCCGTCGTTGGCCAGGGTGGCTGGGCGAATGGCGAGCATATGTTCCGCGCGATCCATTCAACACCCGAGAAGTGGGCCAAGTTCAGCGAGCTGTTGGCCCGCGGGCGGGCACGGAAGCCGTCCGATCCTCCGATCATGGCGCATCGCTATGACCTCATTTCGATTCCCGAGCGCCTGCGGGCCAATGTCGACGGCCGCTCGATCATGCAGTTTCCCGCTGAAATGGCGATCGAGACACTCGCCTTCAATCCGGGAGACATGGCCGCGCGGATCGCGCCGCGGCCACTTCTGCTGATCCATAGTGCGCAGGACGAAGTGATTGCGGCCGATGGATCATGGGAGCTGTTCAAGTGCGCAGGCTATCATGGCGACCTGCATATCATGGGTGGTGTGGACCACTTCATGTTCGGCGAAGACGACAGCCGCGTCGAGGAGATCATGCGCAACTGGCTGGCGCGCTATTTTCCGGCCTGAGGTCAGCATCCGGCAATGGGCGCCTCCAGCATGCCGCCAGTTCTCGAAGTGTCGCAGCTCAGCGCGGGATATGGTTGCTCCAGCGTCCTGCACGACGTCAGCCTGTCGATCGATCAGGGTGAAATCGTCACTGTGATCGGCGCGAACGGCGCTGGAAAGAGCACGCTGCTCAGGACGATTTCTGGGCTTCTCAAGCCGAGCGGCGGTGCCGTTCTCCATCATGGCCGGCGCATCGACATGCTCGCGGCACCGGACATTGCCCGTCTCGGCCTCCTGCACATCCCCGAAAACCGCCATGTCTTCGCCGACCAGACAACGGAGGACAATCTGTTGCTGGGCGCCTATTTGCGCATGCGCACGGATGGGCAGGCGACGATTCTCCGCGACATGGAGAGCATGCTGGACAGGTTTCCCAATCTGAAGGAGCGGCGCAAAAGCCTCGCAGGCGTGCTGTCGGGCGGCGAGCAGCAGATGCTGGCGATCGCGCGGGCCCTGATTGGCAAGCCAAAGCTGCTGATGCTCGACGAGCCAAGCCTGGGCCTTGCGCCCGCGATCGTCGAAAGCGTGTTCGCAATTCTGCTGGAGGAACGGGCGAAGGGAGCAACGATCGTGCTGGTTGAACAGCTCGCCTATCAGGCCCTGTCGATCGCAGACCGTGGCTACGTCCTTCGCCAGGGGCGAATCGTCATGCAGGGGAGCAGCGCCGAACTGCTGGCGCGGGGAGACATTCAGCGGGCTTATCTCGGAAGCACAGATCATGGCGCAGTCTGATTCCGCGGGCGGGTTGCCGGCCGCACCCGCTCCGCTGGCGACAGCGCGGCGCCATGCGGTGCTGGCCGTGGCCCTGGCGGCGGCCGCTGCCGCCGGGCTGCTGATGTCCGATCCCTATGCGATCTATCTGGCGCGGCTCTGCCTGATCAACATCATCGTGGTCTATGCCCTGAACATTACGCTCGGTTATGCGGGGCAGGCATCCATCTCGATCGCCGCCGTCTTTGCCGTCGGCGCTTATGGCTCCGCGGTCGCCACCATGCAGTATGGCGTCCCCTTCGTTCTGGCATGGCCGGTGGCCAGCCTGCTGGCCGGGCTGTTCGGCGTTCTGGCGGCGCTTCCTACCTTGCGACTCGCCGGAGCCTATCTTGCGATGGTCTCTATCGCGTTCAACGTTGTCGCCGAGCAGATCTTCATCCATGGCGGCACGACGACGGGCGGTCCGATCGGGCTGCCGGCCATCCCACCGATTGAGATCGCCGGCTTTTCCTTGACGGATTCCCAGGCCCTGGCGGTTATCGCCGCATGCAGCGTGCTGGCTATCTATTGCGTTGCGTCGTTTCGAGACTCGCAATGGGGCAGGGCGGCCGTCGCCTTGCGTGAAAGCGAGCTCGCGGCAGCAAGCCTCGGCATCAATACCGTTAGGCTGAAGATCGCGCTGTTCTTCGCCTCCTCCGTCATGGCGGGGCTCGCAGGAGGCCTCTATGCCCACTCGGTGGCCTATATAAGCCCCGATATCGGCGCCATTCTCGCGTCCTTCGTCTTTGTGCTGATGCTGATCTTGGGTGGCGCGGGAACGTTGTGGGGACCGCTTATAGGCGCCGGCCTCCTGACCCTGGTTCCGCACCTGCTGAGCGAGCTTCAGAAGTACCATCTGCTGATATTGGGAATCATCCTTCTGCTCGCTGTCACGCGCATGCCGAAGGGTCTCGCGCGGCCTGGTGCGCTGCTCCGAAGACGGAAGCTTTCTCCGGTTCAGGAGAAACAGCGCCCAGCGGCGCAGACGGGCGCTGTCGAGTCCGTGCTGCTCTCACCCGCGCCTGGAGCCGGCAGCCTGTCGGCACAAGGCATCTCGAAAGCCTTCGGCGGCGTCAGGGCGCTTTCAGATGTATCGGTTGAGATCACGCCGGGCATGATCCGCGGCATCATCGGGCCGAACGGATCCGGCAAGAGCACGCTGGTCAATGTGCTCACTGGATATTACACGCCGGATGCCGGCCGGGTGATGGTAGGCACTCGCGACATCACGGCGCGTCCCACAGCCGAGATCGCCCAGGCTGGCATTGTCCGAACGTTTCAGACACCGCGGCTGTTCGCGGATCTGAGCGTTCAGGAAAATCTGATGGTCGGCGGCTTCTCTCGCCGCCCCGGCTCGCTGGCCGGCGCGCTGCTGGGGACCGCGGAAAGCAGCGCCATCAGCGCCTTGGCGGCGGCCAATGCCGCTATGCTCGCGGCAGCCTTTGGCCTGCACGACGCGCTGCATCAGAAGGCGGGAGACCTTTCGCAAGGGAACCAGCGCCTGCTCGAAATCGCGCGGGCTCTGTCGGCAAGCCCTACGATTCTCCTGCTGGACGAGCCGGCAGCAGGACTCTCGCACGAAGAAAGCATCAATTTGTGCACAGTCTTGGAGCGTCTGCGCGCGGGCGGATTGGGCATCCTTCTCATCGAGCATCACATGGATGTTGTCATGCGCGTCTGCGACCGGATCACGGTTCTGAACCGTGGAACGCTGCTGGCGGAAGGTACACCCCGCGAGATACGCGACAATGCGGCGGTTCAGGAAGCCTATCTCGGATCGAAAGCCGCTTCATGACCTGCCCGGCCGGGAGATTGCGCCGATGAATGTAATAACTATCCTGATCACTGGGCTCGCCGTCGGCAGCGTTTATGCTCTGATCGCCCTTGCCATCAATATTGTCTACTCGGCCCGCCGGGTAGTGAATTTCGCTCAAGGCGACCTGGTCATGTTCGCCGGGCTGCTCGCTGTCGCGCTGATCGCGGGCTGGCAGGTGCCGTTTCTCATCGGCCTGCTCGCGACGATGGTGTTCGTCGCGGTTCTCGCTGTGGCGATTGAAAGAATCGCGATTCGGCCTCTGCCGCGGGACGAATCGAATATCTCCTGGATTCTCAGCATCGTCGCCGTGGCGATCATCACATCGAATGCGGGCCAGCTGATTTTCGGAGCTGAGACGCGGATGTTTCCGAGCTTGTTTGGCGACACTCCGCTGGTCATGGGCGATATGCGTTTCGACCCGAACCAGCTTCTTGCAATTGGCGCTGCCGCGGTATTTGTCGCCCTGTTTCATTTCGGCCTTAACCGAACACTGCATGGAAAGGCGATGAAGGCTGCCGCCAGGGATGCGGACATGGCCATGCTGCTGGGCATCAACGTGGGCCAGTATATCGGTGCCGGGTTTGCCATTGCCGGCATGATTGCCACGTTGGCCGCTTTTCTGATCGGCCCCTTGACGTTCATCAACGCCAACTTCGGCTTTGCGCTCGGAATCAAAGGCTTTGCCGCGGCGGCTCTCGGCGGCCTCGGCACGCTGCCGGGCGCCGTGGTCGGCGGTCTGATCCTGGGATTGACCGAAACGTTCTCGACGACATTCATCGGCTCCGATTTCAAGGACATCATGGTCCTCTCGATGCTCTATCTCATCCTGATTTTCAGGCCGAGGGGTCTGGTTGGCGAAACGCATGTCGCCAAAGTCTGACCAAGGGTGCGGCTTTCACAAAGTTCTAACAGATGCAGACTGCGGATTCTGATCCCGAACGGCCATCTGCCCCTTGGGTCGGACGATCCCTGGCCAGGGTCGAGGACCTCCGCTTCGTCACGGGGCAGGGCCGATACACCGACGACTGGCATGTGGAGAATGCGGCCTACTGCGCCTTCGTGCGGTCCCCCCACGCTCATGCGAAGATCGTAGCGATTGAGGCCGCCGCGGCGCTGGCGCTTCCGGGCGTTCTCGCTGTTCTGACGGGGGAGGACTATGGCGCCGACGGCTGCTTGCCCGTCGATCATGCCCCCAACCCGGCAGATGCGGTAGACGTCCGCAAGCGGGCCTTCACGTCTCAAAACGGCCGTGCCATCCACGAAGTAAAGCACTGGCCGCTGGCGCGCGGGACGGTGCGCTACATCGGGGAGCCGCTCGTCCTGGTTGTTGCCGAGACTGCGCTCCAAGCTCTGAGCGCGGCGGAAGCCGTCATTGTGGACTACGAGCCCTTGCCGGCGGCCACTTCGATTGCGGAGGCGATCGCAGAAAATGCGCCGCACATTTGGCCCGAAATTCCCGAGAATCTCTGCCTGACCTATGAAGCCGGTAAGCCTGAGGCTGTGGATCGTGCCTTCGCGCAGGCTGCGCATATCGTTCGGCACACCTTCATCACCAACCGAATCGTCAATTGTCAACTTGAGCCGCGGTCTGCCATCGGCATCTACGATCCGGGCAGCGAGAGCTATTGCCTGATCTCTGGCTGCCAGGGCGTGACCAAGCTGCAGATGGCTATCGCGCCGGCCCTCAACACCAGCAAAGAGAAGCTGCGCGTCATTTGCCCGGATGTCGGTGGCGGCTTCGGTCCTCGAACATATGTCTATGCCGAGCAGGTGGCCGTGCTGTGGGCTGCCAAGCGCACCGGCCGACCTGTCCGGTGGACCAGCACGCGGTCTGAATCATTTCTGACCGACTACCAGGGCCGGGACAACCTCACACATGCGAGTCTTGCGCTTGACTGCGATGGAAGGGCGATAGCCTATCGGGTGGAATTTCATGCCAATATCGGCGCGCATACGGTCGCTTATGTGACGCCGGCAAATCTTATGAGAATGCTCACGACCGTATACGCGATTCCGGCGGCGCATGGGCGAATTCATGCAGTCGTGACGAACACCACGCCCACCGCGCCTTATCGGGGGGCGGGACGCCCGGAGGCGAACCACTTCATCGAACGCATGCTCGACCTCGCGGCAGACGCCCTGCAGATGGATCGCGTGGAAATCCGCCGCCGCAATATGATAGGCCGAGAAGACATGCCGTTTCGTAGCGCCATGGGATTGACCTATGATTCCGGCGACTATCGCGGCTATATGGAGAGCGCGCTCGTTCAGGCCGATTGGGCCGCATTCAAAGATCGGCGCCGGGAAGCGCGTCTGCGCGGCCGCCTGGCGGGGATCGGAATTGCCAATCATATCGAGGGCCCTGTCGGCGCCCCGATCGAGCGAGTGGTCGCTTCGCTGCGGGAAGACGGAGTTGACATCGTCGTCGGCACGCAACCCAGCGGCCAAGGCCACGAGACAACTTTTGCACAAGTCGCGGCGGACCAGTTCGGCTTCGACGTTGGTTCCATCGGCATCCGCTTTGGCGACAGCGCATTCGTGACGATGGGCGGCGGCACTCATTCAGACCGCTCGCTTCGGATCGCGGGGCAGCTGATCATTCAGGCGGCAGAAAAAATCCGAGAGAGTCTTGCCCCCGCAGCCGCAGCGCTGCTGCAATGCGACCGCGATCAACTGGAGTTTAATGAGGGCTTCTTCCGGGTCTCGGATAGCGAGCGCATGATCCATATCGGCGCTGTCGCCAGGGCATGCGCGTCCGGCGAGCTGCCGGCTGAAATCAGCCCCGTCTTGACAGTAACCGAAGACTTTTTCGGCCGAATTCCCGCCTTTCCTGGAGGATGCGCGATATGCGAGGTGGAGATCGATCCCGAAACAGGGGCACTCGAAGTGACGCGCTACGCGACGGTGGATGATGTCGGCCGCGCGGTCAATCCGATGATTGTCGAAGGCCAGACCCACGGGGGCATCGTCCAGGGGCTGGGCCAGGCTTTGCTTGAGGGGGTGTGCATTGAAGATGCTCAGGTTCTGACCGGATCATTCATGGATTACGGAATCCCGCGGGCCGGCAATGTTCCTCCGCTCCGCGTGAACCGGATGGAAGACCCAACGCTTCTCAGCAACCTGCGCGTCAAAGGCGCCGGTGAGGGCGGCATAGCACCGGTCACGGCGGCGGTGACCAGCGCGATTTGCGACGCGCTCTCCCAGCTCGGAGTCAAGGACCTTTCCATGCCCATGACACCCGCCAAGATCTGGCGAGCGATCGAAGGCGCATCGTCCAAACATGATTGACAGCCACTGCGGGCCGGCTTGGCGTTCACACGCAGCGATGACGGCGTTCCGCCGTGGCTGCGCCTTCTGTTCCGGATCTTACGAGGTCGCCAGCGCTCAGGCCGAACGGAAGGGCTGCACCTCTTGTTGGCGGTGCCGGTTGCCGGTTGAGCGAGTGCCATGCGCTGCCGGCCGCGACCGCGGGTCGACTGTCACGCTCGAGAACAGATCCGGCGCCGCGATCTGCTTCCACGCGGCCAGTGCGCCGCGCAGTGCCGCCCGGCAGTCATCCGCGAGCTTGCCCGGCAGGTCCAGCAGCGCGCCCGCATGCGCGGCGAGAAACATCTGCCGTGTCGCCACCGGCTCCGGCAGGGGAATGAACGCAATATTGGCAGCGAGCGGCTTGAGATAAGGAAGGGAAAAGGGGAGCCGCGATCGACCAGCCGAGCCCATGGGCGATCAGCTCCAGAATCGGCGCCGGCGCGCTGCATTCGATACTGTGGGGCGGATCGATGTCGTGCGCAGTGAGATAGTCCTGCTATTGCTGGCTGTTGCCCTTCACGACGCGGCCTTGCCTGCGCTTCGCGCAAGGCCGGCAATCGCCCGGAACTGCTCTTTGGCCGCCGTCCGGGACTGCGCCTCTATCTCTCGATAGAGAGCGATGATGTGCTCGCCGACCGAGGTGATTTTGGCTCCGCCTCCATGTTGGCCGCCGACTTCCGACGTCACCGCAGGCTTGCGCAGCGAGCGGTTGATGGCTTCGACCAGCAGCCAGGCTCGCCGGTAGGACATATCCATCTTGCGAGCGGCAGCAGAGATCGACCCCGTTTCCTTGATCGCTTCGAGCAGGGCGACCTTGCCCGGCCCGATGCGCTCGCCGTTGGCAAGATCCAGCCGGATGGAGAGATGAAGATCCGCCATCGTTGCTTCCATTACCCGATAAACTCGCGGCTGCGCCGTGGCAGCCGCGAGGCGCGCTATAGTCGTCCGGATATATGTTGGTGTAAAGGAGAGTGCCAGGCGGCATTGCCCGCCGCCACCGGCCGTATCATCCCAGGATCAGTGTCTCCTGGGCCGATCTTCGCCGTGGCTGCGCGGTTGGTCCAAGGGGCCCTTCAATACGGCACTTCGCCACGGACGGATAGCCGCCAAATCAATCGCCGGTAGCGGGACCGGTCATAGTCGGTCGCCGTATGCATCGTGGTCCGGTTGTCCCAAAGCACGACGTCCTTGGGCCTCCAGGCATGACTGTAGACGCGATCCGGCGCCAGGATATGCGCGAACAGCCGGTCGATGAGCCACCGACCGCCGGCCTCGTCCTGATTCTCTATCGCAAGGCAGGTATCGCCACCGAGATACAGGCTCTTGCAGCCGTCGATCGGATGGGTGCGAACGAGCGGGTGGACCACGTCCGGCACCCTGTCCAGCTGGTCCGGCCGCAACTCGGTCGTAACGGCATTGTTCCTGCGATAGTCGGCATTGCCCTCGCGCATATATCGGTAGCTCTGGATCGCACGCAAATCCGCGAGCGCAGCCCTCTCATCCGCCGGCAACTGGGCGTAGGCCTCGCGCGTGCTGACGAAGAGCGTCTCGGCGCCGACCGGCGGCGTCTCGACGCCGTAGAGAATCGTGTAGGCGGTTGGGCGGGCCAGATAGGCCTGGTCCGTATGCCAGCCAAAGCCATCCTTGGGATTGCCGATCGGCTTGCCGTTCTCGGTGATGTTCGAGATCACGTAGATTTCGGGATGATCCGGCATGCGATACTGATCGAGCACGTGCCATTCTAGCTCGCCCATCAGCTGCCCGATCGAAACGAGTTCCGCCGCGGTCAGATCCTGGTCCCGGAACACGACGACCCCATGCTCGGCCAGCGCGTTCAGGAGCCAGGTCAAGTCGCCGTTCATACCGATGGTGCGGACATCAGCGCCTGTCACGTCAAGCCCCAGTAGCGGCGAGAGTGGCCGTATCTTCCAGGCAGGATTGGAATGCGTCTGGGCCATCATGACGGCAACGGGTCCTAGGAGCGGATGAGCCGCTCGGTACAAAGACGGGTAACGCTGGGAGGCCGAACGGCCCCAGATCGGATCAAGCCGCTGTGGCCCGATATTTCTGGACTGACTTGAACCTGCTCAGGAGATAGTCTCCCGACGAGATCGGCTCATACTTGGGCGGATTCGACGCGCTTTGGCAGGACGGCAAGCAGGAAACTTCGGTGTGATAATCAAGGTTGAAGAACATCGGCACGGAATACCGCTCCTTGCCGGTGCGGTTCACGACCCGGTGTAGATTCGAGACATAGACGTCATTGGTCCAGCGCTGGAACAGATCGCCGATATTGATGACCAGCGTGCCGGGAATGAACGGAGCGGCAATCCATTCGCCGTCGCGCTTCTGCAATTCAAGCCCGCCGATGGGATCCTGCGACAGCAGCGTGATCATGCCGTAGTCTGAATGCGGTGCGACGCCAAAGGCATTTGCATCGGTTACCGGCGGCTGCGGCGGGTAATGGAACAGGCGCATCTGGACCATGGGCTTGCGGCAGAATTGGAGGAAGAAGTCCTGCGGCATGTCGAGGCTCACGGCGAAGACCTTCAGCAGGCGCTTTCCGAGCGCCATCGCTTCCTCGAAATAGGCTTCCGAGGCAGTGCGCAGCCAGGGCGCATCGGCAGGCCAGCGGTTCGGTCCATGCAGCGGCAGGTCCGCTATGACGTCCGGGTCGGTCAGCGGCAGGTCGACGCCGATTTCATAGCTTTCCTTGAGATCGGGCGCATAGCCGGGATGCTGGTTGATGCCTTGGGGCATGAATCCGCGGCGAAACCGCTCGTCCATGCGGTGCGCCATCCGTTGCGCTTCGGGCAGCGCAAAATAACGTCGCGTGGCGTCGAACACGCCGTCGAAGACCTCTTGCGGTATGCCATGGTTCTTCACGTAGAAAAAGCCGATGGTTTCGCAGGCATGGCGCAGTATGGACGCCAAGCTGGCTATATCCCCGCCGGCATTGAGCGGCGTGAGATCCAGCACCGGCACCTCATCGGCTGTCGCTCTGCGAGGTTCGTCAGCCATCATGTTCTCCTTCCCTATGCGCCGATGACGCGCTCGCCGCCCATGTCCATCCAGAACACGATCCGTCGCTGCGCGTAGCTGACGATGGCGTGAAGCGCCACGCCGATCAGCGACAGCACGATCAGGATCGCGAAGGTCCCGGCCATGTCGAAATTGAAATTCTTCTGAAGAATGAGATAGCCAAGTCCGGCCTTCGAGCCGACGAATTCGCCAACGATGGCGCCGATGACCGACAGCACGATCGCGACATCGAGGCCGACGAAAATATAGGGCAGCGCCTGCTGGAAGCGGACCATGCGGAACACTTGCCAGCGGGACGCTGTGTAGGAGGCCAGCATCTCCATCTGATCGACCGGCGCCGAGCGCAGTCCGATGATCGTGTTGGCGAGCAGCGGAAAGAACGCGATCGCGGCGGTGATGACGATCTTGGAGGTCACGCCATAGCCGAACCAGATGACGATGATCGGGGCGATCGCGACCTTCGGCATGGTCTGGAACGCGACGATATAGGGATAGAAGATCCGCTCCATCACCGGCGAGAGCGCAATCGCGATGCCGAGCAGCAGGCCGGCCAGCGAGCCGACGATGAAGCCGGCCAGGATCTCGTAGAGCGTTACGGTGAAATGCCAATGCAATTCGCCGTCCATCAGGCTGGTCCACAGCGCGGTGAGCACCGCTGTCGGCGGCGGCAGGACGATCTTTGAAATGCCGAGCCCCCGGACAAGGCCTTCCCATCCCGCTAGGAACGCGGCGAACACAGCGCCGGATAGGACGGCATTGCCCGCAGCGCGCTGCAAGGCCGATCGGTGGTCTTCGCTCATGCGTCCAAGGTCCCGGTGGAGTGAAAGTGCTGGCGGATGCGCGATACGAACCGGCCGAAGGCGGGCGTGTTCTGCATGTCCAGCCGGC
>Ga0182743_1004234_pt1 | contig 10982 bp, 10 predicted proteins | sample eDN3rd30CKraftOP_FD_128522 | JGI IMG/M metagenome (GOLD analysis project Ga0182743, IMG submission 128522) | Enriched Organic Plus compost microbial communities from Emeryville, California, USA - eDNA 3rd pass 30_C Kraft OP (version 2) (version 2) ... | reverse complement strand
CCGCGCAGCTCGGCGGGCAGGCGGCTGGCGTCCAGGCGGGTGGTCAGCGACTGCGCCGAGACCTGCGCCGCCACCTCGCGCATGCGCCGCAGCGGGCGCAGGCTGGCGCGGGTGGCCCAGGCGCCGAGCAGGGCGGTGGCCAGGGCGGAGAGGCCCATGGTCAGCCAGATCAACTGCTGCATGCGGCCGAGGAAGTGCTGGTGGTGGGTGATGTCCAGCACCAGGGTCAGCTGGCGCCCGGCGGGCTCGGCCGGGTCCAGCGGCACGCGCATCTCGCGGTAGGCGGGCGGCTCGCCCATGCCTTCCATGCCGCTGCTCATGCGCGGCGGCTCGTCCAGCCAGCGCTGGCCGTCGGCGCCCTCCAGACGCAGGCCCAGGTCCGGGTGGCGCGTCAGTTCGTGCTCCAGCGTCCCGCGTTGCGTGGCCAGGCCGGCGGGATCGCGCACCGGGCCGAGCAGTTCGCGGAAGAAGGGCAGGCGGCCGGCCATCGCCTGGCGGTCCAGCTCGACGAAGTGCGCCTCGCTGGCGCGGCTGAACACCACCCCGGCGATCAGCGACACGGCCGCGATGCAGGCGGCGAACAGCAGGCTCAGGCGGACGCCCAGCGAAACCCGCGCGGCGGCGCTCACGGCGCGCGCTCTTCGAGCACGTAGCCCATGCCGCGCACGGTGTGGATCAGGCGCTGCGGGAAGTCGTCGTCGACCTTGGCGCGCAGTCGGCGGATGGCCACCTCGATGACGTTGGTGTCGCTGTCGAAGTTCATGTCCCACACCTGGGAGGCGATCAGCGACTTGGGCAACACCTCGCCGTGGCGGCGCAGCAGCAGCTCCAGCAGGGCGAACTCCTTGGCGGTCAGCTCGATGCGCCGGCCGCCGCGCTGCACCCGGCGGCGCAGCAGGTCCAGCTCCAGGTCGGCCAGTTGCAGCACGGTCTCCTGCAACTGCTGGCCGCCGCGGCGCAGCAGGGTGCGCACGCGGGCCAGCAGTTCGACGAAGGCGAAGGGCTTGACCAGGTAGTCGTCGGCGCCCTGTTCCAGGCCGCGCACGCGGTCCTCCACGGCGTCGCGCGCGGTGAGGAACAGCACCGGCAGGGCCAGGCCGGCCTGGCGCACCGACTGGAGGATCTGCCAGCCATCGCGGCCGGGCAGCATGACGTCGAGGATCGCCAGGTCGTAGCCGCCGGACAGCGCCAGATGCTCGCCCTCGGCGCCGTCGCCGCAGAGGTCCACGGCATAGCCGGCCTCGCTCAGGCCCTGGCGCAGGTACTGGCCGATGCGGGGTTCGTCTTCGACGATCAGCAGTTTCAAGGTGGATGGCCTCCGTGGCGGGAATGCCGGTCATTGTATCCAGCGCTGCCGATGGCGCCGCCAAGCTGACACAACTGTAATCTTCCCGACAGCCAACCGGCAGGTGGCTGGCGGCAACATGGGGGCAATCATCTGCAAGAGGTCCGCATCATGGGTACACGCCAGCTGTTCAACGCCGCCATCCTCGGCTTCGCCGCCGCCTTCGCCCTGCCGGCCCTGGCCGACGCCGGCCACGGCCATGGGTACGACTTCGGCAAGCCGGCCGCGGCCGCCCAGGCCACCCGCAGCGTCGAGGTCACCCTGGGCGAGATGTACTTCGAGCCCAAGTCGCTGCAGGTGAAGGCCGGCGAGACGGTGCGCTTCGTCATCCACAACAAGGGCAGCCTGCTGCACGAATTCAACCTGGGCAACGCCGCCCTGCACGCCGAGCACCAGAAGGAAATGCAGCAGATGCAGGCGATGGGCATGCTCACGCCCACCGGCATGGGGCACGGCATGGACCATTCGAAGATGATGAAGCACGACGACCCCAACAGCGTGCTGGTGGAGCCGGGCAAGACCGCCGAGCTGACCTGGACCTTCACCCGGGCCACCGAGCTGGAATTCGCCTGCAACATCCCCGGCCACTACCAGGCCGGCATGGTCGGCCGCCTGACCGTCGAGCCCTGAGCGCCGACGCAATCGCGGATGAGTCCGCTCCTACGCCTCCAGGGAAGCACGGCTTTTCGTAGGATGGCGCTGAGCGAAGCGATACCCATCACCACGGCAGCATGGGTATCGCAAGCTCAACCCATCCTACGAAAGGCGCCTCGGCGCAAGGAGCGGACTCCGTCCGCGATCCGCCCCAGGGCCGCCAGCCGTCACCCAGGCCTCCCGCGCCTGCTGAAACCACCGGGGCATTTGTATACACTTGCCCGGCCCGCCACCCCGGCGGGCGCCGACACGATTCCCGCAGGTCCATTGCATGCAGCATCCCGCCGAACACTCGCCGCTGGGCAAATCCAGCGAATACGTCTCCACCTACGCGCCCGAGCTGCTGTTCCCCATCAGCCGCGCCACCAAGTGGGCCGAGCTGGGCCTGGACGGCGCCAACCTGCCGTACCGCGGCGTGGACATCTGGAACTGCTACGAACTGTCCTGGCTGACCCCCGGCGGCAAGCCGGTGGTGGCCATCGGCGAATTCGCCATCCCGGCGCAGTCGCCGAATATCATCGAGTCGAAGTCCTTCAAGCTCTACCTCAACTCGCTGAACCAGAGCCCGTTCGACAGCCGCGAGGCGCTGCAGGCGGTGCTGGAGCGCGACCTGTCCGCCGCCGCAGGCGCGCCGGTGAGCGTGCGCCTGCGCAGCCTGGACGAAGTGGCCGAGGAGGGCGTGGCGAAGCTGCCTGGCCGCTGCATCGACGACCTCGACATCGCCGTGGACAGCTACGACCACCCGCGCCCAGAGCTGCTGCGCTGCGACGATGCCCGGCGGGTGGACGAGGTGCTCTACAGCCACCTGCTGAAATCCAACTGCCCGGTCACCGGCCAGCCGGACTGGGGCACCCTGGTGGTGGACTACGCCGGCCCGGCGCTCGACCCCGCCAGCCTGCTGGCCTACGTGGTTTCCTTCCGCCAGCACCAGGACTTCCACGAGCAGTGCGTGGAGCGCATCTACCTCGACCTGCAGCGCCTGCTGCAGCCCAGCCGGCTGACCGTTTATGCGCGCTATGTGCGTCGTGGCGGGCTGGATATCAATCCCTACCGCAGCAGCGGGGAGATCGCGCCGGACAACCGTCGGTTGGTGCGGCAGTAACGATACGGTTTCATCGCGGATGAGATCCGCTACGCTGCGCCACCCGCGCCATTCCCCTGTAGGAGCGATATCGCGGGCAGGGCCCCTACGGTTCCAGGAAGCACGGCTTTTCGTAGGATGGCGTTGAGCGAAGCGATACCCATCACCATGGCAGCATGGGTATCGCAAGCTCAACCCATCCTACGAAGAGCACCTCGGCGCAAGACAGTTGCTCCTACAGTTGTCGTGAGGCATGGAGTTTCCTCGTAGGAGCGGACTCCGGCCGCGCGATCGTAATCCCTCTCGTCATTCCCGCCGAATGCCTTTCCCGATACTGAATGGCATTCTGATTCTACGCCTTGCGGCCGCCGCCCTGGGGGAAGAGCGCACGACCAATGAAGCTGGCGGTATCGCGCAAACTGCTGCCGATGCTTTCCAGCTCATCGCGGCGGTGCTGGGCGCTGATGCCGATGGCGGAGATGATGAAGCGCGGCTGCCGGTCGCGGTCGGTGACCGCGCTGGCGACCATGCTCACGCCGCGGTACAGGTGGTCCTGGTCCATGGCCCAGCCGCGTTCCAGGGCTTCGCGGGCATCGGCCTGGTATTGCTCGAAGGCCGGTGGGCTCTCCCAGCGCACCCGCGACAGGCGCCGGCGCAGTTCGTCCTCCGGCAACTGGCGCAGGCCGGCGATGCAGCGCCCGGCGGCACCCACCAGTTCCGGCAGGCGCGTGCCCATGGCCACATTGACGTGGGCGATCTGCGGCTCGGAGCGGGCGATCACGCGGATGTGCGCGTCGTCGGTGACCTGCCAGAGGGCGACGAGTATCCGGTGGGCCAGGCTCAGGCGCTCCAGTTCCGGCTGGATCAGGTCGGCGTAGCTGCGGCCGATGAAGCTCACCGCCAGTTCCGACAGGCCCAGGCCCAACTGGTAGGTCTTGGTCTCGTTGTCGAACGACGCCAGCTGCTCGTTGTGCAGCGTGCGCAGGATATTGAAGGCGCTGCTCGGGCTGATGCCGGTGGCGCGGGCGATGGCGGCCACGCCTTCGGGGGCTTCGGCGTGGGCCAGGTGGCGGAGGATCTGAATGGCGTTCACCACGGCCCCTACATCCTTGGTGCTGGCGCTCTTGGTACTGGCTTCCGGTGCGGTTTCTTTGTTTTTCATATTCAGTATTCGGGTTGACATTCAGCGGAGTGAATATATGCTGGCTTCACGGAGCGCACAACCGCTGCCCTGAAGTCGCCGGTTGGTGCGTCCACGTCACTGCACTTTGCAGCAAAGGTCGAACAAGAATAAAGGAGGACCTACGTGGCAGATCTCCCCGAGTGCGTCGTTCCGGGCCCCGAGGCCCAGTACCTCGCCTTCCTGGCCCAGGGCCGTTTCATGCTGCAGCGCAGCCGTTCCACCGGGCGCTACGTCTTCTACCCGCGCAACCTGGTGCCGGGCAGCGGCGAGACGGACCTGGAATGGGTGCCGGTCAGCGGCCTGGGCACTCTCTATGCGATCACCGTGAACCGCGCCCGCGGCGGCGACTACAACGTCGCCCTGGTCGATCTGGACGAAGGCGTGCGCATGATGTCGCGCGTCGAGGGCCATCTCGAAGTGCCCATCGGCGCCCGCCTTAAGGCGCGCATCGTCGAGCAGGAAGGCACCCCCGTAGTGGTGTTCGACGCGCTTGCGGAGGTGCAGCCATGAGCCAGGCCCTGCGCGGCAAGACCGCCATCGTCGGCATCGGCAGCGCCGGCATCGGCGAGGCCCCCGGCCACAGCGCCATTGAACTGCTCGGCCAGGCCTCGGTGAAGGCCATCGCCGACGCCGGGCTGAAGCTGTCCGACATCGACGCGGTGTTCGCCGCCACCAGTTCCCATGCCTTCCCGACGCTGTCGGTCTGCGAATACCTGGGCATCCGCCCGAAGTTCGTCGACGGCACCAATATCGGCGGCTCCAGCTTCGAGCTGCACCTGCTGCAGGCCACCCTGGCCCTGGAAGCCGGGCTGTGCGACGCGGCGCTGATCTGCTACGGCTCCAACCAGCGCACCGCCGGCGGCAAGCTGGTGTCGATGAGCGAGCCGCAGTGGCACGAGACGCCCTACAAGCCGCGCCATCCGATCACCGCCTACGCCCTGGCCGCCAGCCGCCACATGCACCAGTACGGCACCACCCGCGCGCAGCTGGCGGAGGTGGCGGTGGCCGCGCGGGGCTGGGCCAACCTCAACCCCGAGGCCTTCGCCCGCGGCCCGCTGAGCATCGAAGAGGTGCTCGCCGCGCGCATGGTCAGCGACCCGCTGAGCAAGGCCGACTGCTGCCTGGTCACCGACGGCGGCGGCGCCTGCGTGCTGGTGCGCGCCGAGCGCGCCCGCGACCTGCCCAATGCGCCGGTGTACTTCCTCGGCGCCGCCGGCGCGCAGTGGCACCGCTCCATCGTGGCGATGCCCGACCTCACCGTCACCGCCGCTTCGGAAAGCGGCCCGCGGGCCATGCAGATGGCCGGGGTGACGCACGCCGACATCGACCTGGTGATGCTCTACGACGCCTTCACCATCAACACCCTGCTGTTCCTCGAAGACCTCGGCTTCTGCCCGAAGGGCGAGGGCGGGCGCTTCGTCGAGGGCGGGCGCATCGCCCCCGGCGGCGAACTAGCGGTGAATACCAACGGCGGCGGGCTGTCCTGCGTGCATCCGGGCATGTACGGCATGTTCCTGATCATCGAGGCGGTGACGCAGTTGCGCCGCCAGGCCGGCGAGCGCCAGTTGCACAAGGCCGACGTCGCCCTGCTGCACGGCAACGGCGGCACCCTGTCCAGCCAGGTCACGGCCCTGCTCGGCACCCAGTCGGTGCTCTGAAACCCCCGGGTTCGGTGCCCCACCGGTGGCCGCTTCGGCGGCCCGCCGTGGACGCGCTCGCCCTCGCGCCGGGACGCACGCTCCGGCAACCGTCAACAGTTCAGGTGGAAAGCCATGTCAGTGAGTCACTCGCAACACCCTGGCAACGCCTCGTGCTTCGCCAGCCTCACGCCCCTGCTGCAACCGCGTTCCGTGGCCGTGGTCGGCGCCTCCAGCGACCCGCACCGCATCGGTGGCCGGCCCATCGCCTACATGCTGCGCAACGGCTTCAGCGGGCGCATCCTGCCGGTGAACCCCAACCGCAGCGAAATCCAGGGCCTGCCGGCCTTCGCCAGCGTCGAGGCGCTGCCCGAGGCGCCCGACGTGGCCATAGTCGCGCTGCCGGCGCCGCAGGTGCTGGAGACCATCCAGGCCCTGGGCCGCAAGGGCGCGCGCAGCGCCATCGTGTTCTCCTCCGGCTTCAGCGAGGTGGGCGGCGAGGGCGTGCTGATGCAGGAGGCCATGGTCGAGGCCGCCCGCGCGGCGAACATGCGCCTGCTGGGCCCCAACGCCCTGGGCGTGTTCAACGCCAACCTGGGCTACTACGCCTTCTTCTCCACCAGCCTGGAGCGCGGCATTCCGCTGGCCGGGCGCGTCGGCATCGCCACCCAGTCCGGCGCCTACGGCGCGCACCTGCTGGGCCTGGCGCGGCAGCGCGGGCTGGGCACGCCGATCTGCGTGGCCACCGGCAACGAGGCCGACGTCACCCTGGGCGACGCCATCGGCTGGCTGGTGGAGTCGCCGGAAGTCGACGTGGTCATGGCCTACGCCGAATCCATCCGCAACGTCGACAGCTTCCTCGCCGCCCTGGCGGCCGCCCACCGCGCCGGCAAGCCGGTGATCCTGCACAAGGTCGGGCGCAGCGAGCTGGGCGGCCGCGCGGCCATGTCCCACACCGCTTCCCTGGCCGGCGACGACAAGGTGCTGGACGCGGTACTGGCCGACTACGCGGTGGTCCGCGCGCGCAATACCGAGGAACTGATCGACATCGCCTACCTCGCCACCCAGCGCATCTACCCGGTGGCCAACAGCCTGGGGATGATCACCGTCAGCGGCGGCGCCGGGATCATCGTCAGCGACGCCGCCGAGGACGTCGGCCTGCCGATGCCGCCCATGCCCGAGGCGGCCCAGGCGCGGCTGAAGCAGCGGCTGTCGTTCGCCTCGCCGATCAACCCGGTGGACTGCACCGCCCAGGCCCTGAACGACCTGAGCCTGGTGCACGACTTCACCGAATCCATGGTGGTGGACGGCGGCTACAAGTCGCTGATCGCCTTTTTCACCCAGGCTGGCACCGTCGCCTCCATCGGCCCGCAGCTGGCCGAGCAGTTCGGCCGGATCAAGGCCGACCACCCGGACCGCCTGTTCGTGGTCTCGGTGATGGGCGAGGGCGAGGAACTGGAACCCTACCGCAAGGCCGGCTTCGCCCTGTTCGAGGACCCGACCCGCGCGGTGCACGCCATCCAGGCCATGGGCCGGCTCGGCGAGGCCTTCGCCAAACCGCTGCGCCAGGTGCCGGCGCCCGGCGGAGTGGAGTTGCCGCCGCGCACGCCGGGGGAGGCCGAGGCCAAACAGTTGCTGGCCCGCGCCGGCATCGAGTCGGCGCCGGAGCGAGTGCTGGTGAGCGCCGGGGAGGCCGCCGCCTTCGCCGAGCAGATCGGTTTCCCGGTGGTGCTGAAGATCGCCTCGGCGGACATCCTGCACAAGTCGGAGATCGGCGGCGTGCTGCTGGGCGTGGACAGCGCGGCGGCGGTGCGCGAAGGCTTCGACCTGCTGCTGCAACGCGCCGCCGAACAGGCCCCGCAGGCGCGCATCGACGGCGTACTGGTGGCGCGCCAGCTGCAGGGTGGCGTGGAGTGCTTCATGGGCATCCAGCGCGACCCGCTGTTCGGCCCGGTGGCGCTGTTCGGCCTCGGCGGCATCTTCGTCGAAGTGCTGAAGGACGTGGTGTTCCGCCGCTGCCCGTTCGGCGCGGAGGAGGCCGAGGCGATGATCCGCAGCATCAAGGGCGCGCCGTTGTTGCTCGGCGCACGCGGCCGCCCGGTGACCGACGTGAAGGCGCTGGCGCAGGTGCTCTCGCGGCTCTCGCAGTTCGCCGCCCAGGCCGGCCCGCGGCTGCGCTCGGTGGACCTCAACCCGGTGTTCGCCATGCCCGAGGGACAGGGCGCCTGGGCCGCCGACGCAGTGCTGGAAGTGCAGGAGGTGGCCCATGGCGCTGAATCCTGAGCACCTGCTGAACTACCGCATCCCCGAGGTGCGCCAGCGCTACAGCCGCGAGGACAGCGCCTTCTACGCGCTGTCGGTGGGCCTCGGCGCCGACCCCATGGACGAGCACCAACTGGCCTTCGTCGACGCCAACCGCGATATCCAGGCGCTGCCGTGCATGGCCGTGGTGCTGGGCCACCCGGGCTTCTGGCTGGGCAACCCGGACACCGGCGTCGACGCCTTGCGCCTGGTGCACGGCGAGCAGAGCGTGGAGTGGCTCAAGCCGCTGCCACCGGAAGGCGAGGTGATCGGCCGCACCCGCGTCACCGGCCTGGTGGACAAGGGCGCCGGCAAGGGCGCGCTGCTGTACAGCGAGAAGGTGCTCAGCGACGCCGCCAGCGGCGAGGCGCTGGCCATCGCCCGCGGCACCACCTTCCTGCGCGGCGACGGCGGCTTCGGCGGCGACAGCCAGTCGCTTAGTCAGCCGCACCGCCTGCCCGAGCGCGCGCCGGACCTGGCCATCGACCTGCCGACGCGCCCGGAGCAGGCCCTGTACTACCGCCTCAACGGCGACGACAACCCGATCCACGCCAGCCCGGCGGCCGCGGCCCGCGGTGGCTTCCCGCGGCCGATCCTGCATGGCCTGTGCACCCTGGGCGTGGCCTTCCATGCGCTGCTGCGCGGCTTCGCCGACTACCGCGCGGAGCGCTTCGGGCAGTTGCAGGTGCGTTTCTCCGCGCCGGTATTCCCCGGCGAGACCCTGCGCACGGAAATCTGGAGCGACGGCTCCTTCCGCACCCGCGTGGTCGAGCGCGATCGGGTGGTGCTGGACAACGGCCACGTGCGCCTGACGCCGGAGGCGGACAGCTGAGCCGGGCGGCATGGCGACAACCCCCTCAACCAACCTGCGAGAACAAGAACAATGAGCGCATCCATGAGTCCTCCCCAGGACGCCGGGTTCCCCCGGCGGACCCTGGTCATCGCCTTCTTCTTCTGCTTCCTCGGGCTGCTCGCCGACGGCGTCGACCTGATGTTCCTCGCCTACAGCCTGAACAGCCTCAAGGCCGAGTTCGGCCTGAGCAACTTCGAGGCCGGCTCGCTGGGCAGCATCACCCTGGCCGGCATGGCCATCGGCGGCATCTACGGCGGCTGGTGCTGCGACCGCTTCGGCCGGGTGCGGGTGGTGACCTGGACCATCGTGATCTTCTCGCTCGGCACCGCGCTGCTGGGGCTCACCCACAACTACTGGCAGTTCGCGCTGATCCGCTTCCTGTCCTCGCTGGGCCTGGGCTCGCTGTTCGTCGCCTGCAACATCCTGATGTCCGAGTTCGTTACCACCAAGTACCGCACCACCATCCTGGCGACCATGCAGGCTGGCTGGACCGTGGGCTACCTGGTGGCGACCATCCTCGCCGGGCAGATCATCCCCGAATTCGGCTGGCGCACGCTGTTCTTCACCGCCCTGGCGCCGGCGCTGATCTGCCTGGCGCTGCGCCCCTGGGTGCCGGAGTCGCCGTCGTGGCTGGCGGCCCGCGCCCAGCGCCGCCAGCAACCGGCCGGCGTGCGTGCCGCGCCCGCCGCCCGTGGCGGCGTGCAGGGCCTGCTGGCCGATGCGGGCACGCGGCGCATGTTCCTGCTGTGGACGCTGACCTCGTGCTTCCTGCTGTTCGGCTACTACGGCACCAACAACTGGATGCCCTCGTACCTGGAAAGCGAGCTGGGCATGAACTTCAAGTCCATGACCGGCTACATGGTCGGCACCTACACCGCGATGATCCTCGGCAAGGTGGCCGCCGGGGTCGCCTCGGACCGCTTCGGCCGCCGCGCCACCTTCGCCGCCGGCGCCATCGGCAGCGCCATCTTCATGCCGCTGATCGTGTTCTGGCACACGCCGGAGAACATCGTCTGGATTCTCACCCTGTTCGGCTTCATCTACGGCGTGCCGGTGGGCGTGCTGGCCACCTACATGACCGAGAGCTTCTCCACCCGGGTGCGCGGCGCCGCGGTGGGCACCGCCTACAACCTCGGCCGCGTCGGCGCGGCGGTGGCGCCGGCGGCCATCGGCCTCTTGGCCTCGCACATCTCCATCGGCGCCGGCTTCCTGGTGATGGGCATCACCTACGTGATCACCGGCCTGATCCCGGCGCTGTTCATCCCCGACCGCCTGTACGACCCGAACCGCGCATCGAGCGATGCCGATGCCAGCGCCGAGCCGGTCGCCCCGGCGCGCGCCGACGCCGCCGAGCCCCGGCCGCTGAAGGCCTGAGCCCATGACGGAGCCCCTTGCGATGAACGATTCAACCATGGCGGCCAGCCTGGCCGAGCCCGCGACGGTGTTTCCCACCGGCCGCTTCACCTTCCAGGAGTTCATCGGCCTGGAACGCTGGGCCGAGGGCGAGCTGGCGCGCATCCGCCTGCAGCACCGCGCGGAGCTGATGAACTACCTCGGCCACTTCCACGGCGGGGTGCTGATGACCGTGCTCGACGCCGCCATGGCCGGAGCCATCCGCATCTGCTCGCCGGGCTGCTCGATGGTCACCATCGACATGGCCACGCACTTCATGGGCACCGCCCGCGGCGAGCTCAACGCCGTCGGCCGGGTGCTGCGGCGCACGCGCAACCTGTGCTTCTGCACAGCCGAGATCCACAACGAGGACGGCGAACTGGTCGCCAGCGCCTCGGGCAGCTTCAAGTACCGGGCCGCCGAGGCCGGGAGCCGTTCCACCGACACGAGTACGACGACATGACCGACACCGCCGAACTGGCCCGCGAGCGCGAGGAGCGCTTGCGCATGATCCGTGACAGCGCCGCCTCCCTGGT
>Ga0182743_1004222_pt1 | contig 11005 bp, 9 predicted proteins | sample eDN3rd30CKraftOP_FD_128522 | JGI IMG/M metagenome (GOLD analysis project Ga0182743, IMG submission 128522) | Enriched Organic Plus compost microbial communities from Emeryville, California, USA - eDNA 3rd pass 30_C Kraft OP (version 2) (version 2) ... | reverse complement strand
AGGCACGCAGGCCCAGATAAGGCACGCAGGCCCAGATAAGGCACGCAGGCCCAGATAAGGCACGCAGGCCCAGATAAGGCACGCAGGCCCAGATAAGGCACGCAGGCCCAGACAAGGCACGCAGGCACGTGCCCGCCGCCCGTACACGTACCCGCGACCGTGGTCGGGCTGCACGCCCGTGCCCCTACCCGTACACGTACCCGCCGCCCGGCAGTTCGCCTTGCCCCGCCGCCCGGGCCGTTCACCTTGCCCCGCTGCCCGGCAGTTCGCCTTGCCCCGCCGCCCGGGCACTTCACCTTGCCCCCGTCACCCGGCAGTTCGCCTTGGCCCGGCGGCCCGTTCCTGCCTCCCCGTCCGGCGCACATTTCCGGGGCCGAAAGCCGCTCAATCGAAAGGCTTGCAAAAGGCAGAGGGACCGACGCTTAGGTGCCCTTGCAGCGCCGGGGGTGCCCGGCTATTCTGGGGCCCCGAACCCTGGTCATCAGATCTGTGCGCCGCGGGCTTCCGGAACGGGATGAGTGATGAGCGAGACCTATCGTTTGATTCGTGTGCCGACTGACGGCGACCGGATCGGCTTCGAGAATGGCCGGCTGGTTGTTCCTGCCCGGCCGATCATTCCCTATATCGAAGGCGACGGCACCGGCCCGGACATCTGGCGCGCGACCAGTCGCGTGCTGGACGCGGCGGTGGAGCGGGCGTACGGCGGCGAGCGCAAGCTGGTCTGGATGGAAGTCCCGGCCGGGGAGAAGAGCTTCAATTCGAATGGCGAGTGGTTGCCGGCCGAGACGGTGGATGCGTTGCGCGAATTCCGGGTCAGCATCAAGGGTCCGCTGACGACGCCGGTCGGCGGAGGAATCCGCTCGCTGAACGTCACGTTGCGGCAGGTGCTCGACCTGTATGCGTGCATCCGACCCGTTCGTTACATCCCCGGCGTGCCCTCGCCGGTGCGTGAGCCGCAGAAGGTCGACGTCGTGATTTTCCGTGAGAACACGGAAGACGTGTATGCGGGGATAGAATGGCGGGCGGGGAGTGCGGAAGCGGAGAAGGTGCGCGACTTCCTGGTTCGCGACATGAAGGCGGAGATCCGCGAGCAGAGCGCGATCGGTATCAAGCCGATGAGCGAGTTCGGCTCGAAGCGTCTCATCGCCGCTGCCTACCAGTATGCGATCGAGCGGAAGAAGAGTTCGGTCACGCTGGTGCACAAGGGTAATATCATGAAGTACACCGAGGGCGCCTTCCGGGACTGGGGTTATGAGCTGGCGAACAGCCCGGAGTTCGCGGTGCACTTTGTGCCGGAGAGCGAGGCCGCATCGGCTGACGGTCGAGTTGTGGTGAAGGACCGCATCGCGGACGCGATGTTCCAGCAGTTGCTGCTGCGGCCGGATGAGTACTCGGTGATTGCCACGCCGAATCTCAATGGCGACTACCTGTCGGATGCGGCGGCGGCGCAGGTGGGCGGGCTCGGCATGGCGCCGGGTGCGAATATCAATGTTGCCGAGGGTGTTGCCGTATTCGAGGCTACGCACGGCACGGCCCCGAAGTATGCCAACAAGGACATGATCAACCCCGGCTCGCTGGTCCTGTCGGGCGTGATGATGCTGGAGCATATGGGGTGGGACGAAGCCGCAGCCGCCGTGGTGCGCGGGCTCGAGCGTACGATTGCACAGAAGCGTGTGACGTATGACCTGGAGCGGCAAATGGAGGGTGCAACCCGGGTGTCGACGTCCGGCTTCGCCGAAGCGATGATCGAAAACATGGACCTGCGGAAGCCTTGATGGCCACTGACCTAAATGTATCGGTAGTGCAGGCGGAAGCGACTGGCATCCAGACGCCGCTGCTTGTACTGCAACTTTTCGAGCGCGAAGCGGAGTTGCGCGGCGCGGCTGCCCAACTCGATGCCGCGCTCGAAGGACTGATCTCTCGCGTCGTGGGTCGCGACTTCAACGGCCGGAAGGATGAGACCCTGGTGCTCTATCCGCCGGCCGGTCGTGTTGCGGCCGAACGCATCCTGCTCGTCGGGGTCGGCAAGCCCCGGGACTACACGCTCGACCAATTGCGGCGTGCCGTTGGCTCGGCGGTTCGGCAGGCGGAGAAGCTCTCGATCGACTCGATCGCGCTGGTAGTGGATGTCGTCGACCAGTCGAGCGAGCACATGGGCGACAGCTTCGCGGCGCGCGGCGCAATCGAAGCTGCGGTGCTGGCCTCCTGGGATTTCCGCGAGTACAAGAGCCGGCGCGAGGGCGATCCCCAGCCGGTCCGCTTGCAGCAGGTCACCCTGGTGGCGACCAGTGAGAACCAGAAGCGCGAGTACGAAGAGGCGGCCAGCTACGCGCTGATCAGCGCGCGCGCCGAGAACTTTGCGCGTGAACTGCAGACCCGTCCGTGCAACGAAGTCACGCCGACCTACCTCGCCAATGTCGCGCAGGAGATCGGGCGCGAGCACGGGATCCGCGTGAGTGTGCTCGGTCGCGCCGAGATGGAAGCCGAGGGGATGCGCGCGCTGCTCGCAGTGGCACAGGGCAGCGTGCAGGAACCTCGCTTCATCATCATGGAGTATCAGCACGGCGCCGAAGGTGCCGCTCCGCTGGTTCTGGTCGGGAAGGGCGTCACCTTCGACACCGGCGGCATCTCGATCAAGCCCGCGGCCAACATGGAGGACATGAAGTTCGACATGTCCGGTGCGGCCGCCGTGATCGCCGCGATGCGTGCTATCGCGGAGTTGAAACTTCCCGTCAATGTGGTCGGGCTGGTGCCCTCGACGGAGAACATGCCGTCGGGCAGTGCGTACAAGCCGGGCGATGTGATTCGCGCGCACTCGGGCAAGACGATCGAGATCGTGAACACCGATGCGGAAGGCCGGCTGATCCTGGCCGACGCACTGTCGTACGCGCAGCGCTACAAGCCTGCGGCCCTGGTGAATGCCGCGACGCTGACGGGTGCGGTGGTGATCGCGCTGGGCGCGCAGGCGATTGGATTGATGGGCAATGACGGCGATCTGCAGGACGAACTGCGCGCCGCAGGGCAGCGTGTCGGTGAGCGCTGCTGGCCGCTGCCGCTGTGGGATGAGTATCGACCGCTCATCGACAGCAGCATCGCCGACATGAAAAACTCGGGCGGACGCTCGGCGGGAACCATTACCGCTGGATGGTTCCTGAAAGAATTTGCAGGGGATACACCTTGGGCGCACCTCGACATCGCTGGCACTGCATACCGGGACGATGCGCTGCCGTACCTTCGCAAAGGTGCGACCGGCATTCCAACGCGACTCTTCATCGAGTGGGTGCGGTCCCGGGCCAACGGATGAATCGCATTTCAAACCGGGCAGCACGCGCCGCTTTTTTTGCGGTCGCGCTGCTGCTCTTCCTGACGACGGGAGCAGATGCGCAGGTTCGGCCCGATTCGGTTCGACCCGACTCGCTTCGACCGGACACGCTGCGCGTCGACACCACCGCCGTTGATACAGCACAGATCGTCCAGGACAGCATCGTCCCGCCGAAGCTGATCGCGGAACACGCCGCCGGCCCCATGGCTTCGTTCGGCCTTGGCGTCTGGTACTGGGATCAGGAGGCGCTGCTGCGCGAGATGGCCGTCACACTCGGCGATCTGCTCGAGCGGATCCCCGGCATTGTGACCTATCGCAGCGGGTTCTTCCTGCAACCGGAAACGTCCGTGCTCTACGGCGGTACGGCCGGCCGCATGGAGATTGTGCTGGACGGCTACGTGCTCGATCCGATCTCGACCGGGACCTTCGACTTCGCGCTGCTTCCGCTCGCAGAGGTCGAGAGTGTGCAGGTCGAGCGCAGGCTCGATCTGCTGCGCGTCACGATCCGCACGCTGGTTCCGCGCGACGGCCGACCACAATCGCGTATCGAGGCCGGTGTCGGCGAGCCCGATGTAAACATGTTTCGCGGGCTGCTGCTGACTCCGCGCCTGGGACCCGGGCCGCTCGGGCTGGCGATCGAGCGCATCGACACGGACGGCTATCGCGGCCGTGAGCCCGCCGACAATTTCGCCGCCTGGGTGAAATGGTCCTACATCCGCGGTCGCGCCGGCGTGCAGGTCGAATACCTGCGCAATGCACTGCATCGGCGCGAGGATTCGCCCTGGCCAGCCTCGATCAACCGGCAGGACCTGATCGTCCGCGCGCGTGCCCCGATCGGGCCGGTGACGGCCGAACTGTTCGCGGGCGAAACCCGTTTCCGCGACGATTCCATCTTTACGCTGATTCCCGCGGCCGTCGACACCACGCTCAGAGATACGCTGCGCACGACCACAAAGGCGTTCCAGTGGGGGACCCGCGCGAGCCTGGAACTGCCGTACGCCTGGGCGGATGCCTCGCTTCGGTTCCGGGGTGTCGACGCGCTTCCGTCCACGCAGTTCGACCTGGCCGGCGGGCTCCGGATCTCCCACCTCGGCGAGGTTGCGGGTTCATTCACGCAGCAGAACTGGCGCGATATCGGCGGCACGAGTTCGTTCAGTCTCCGTGCACAGAGTCGTCCGCTCCTCGGCTTTTCCGGCTTCGGCGAAATTGCCGGCGGCGACCGCGGCGCGAGCTACCTGACGTTTCCGGACTCGGGCGCGGTCCGGACCGAACGGACCGGGACCCGGCTCGGCGCGCAGTTCGCGCGCTGGGGGATCCAGGCCGGTGGCGCGCTGATCAGCCTCGAGATGGACAGTGTCCCGAGCCTGGGCATGCCCTGGGATGCCAGCCGCGTGCTCACGCGCGGAGGTGATGTCACCGGCTGGGAGTTCTTCGGTCGCGCCGAGCTGCTCGTGCCCTGGCTCACGGTCGAGGGCTCGTACACGAACTGGCTGGATGGGGCGGTCTGGGCGTACATGCCGAGCCAGCAGTGGCGCGCCGCGCTCCAGTACCATCACGTTCCGCTGGCCAGCGGCAATCTCGAAATTCTGGCGCGGATCGAAACACGACGCCGGGGTTCGGTCCTCATGCCGACGGTGCAGGATACCGCCGTTGGGCCTGTGCTCGCCGCCTTTAATGGCTACGATATCCTGGACGGGTATCTGCAGATCCGCATCTTCGATGTCCGGCTCTTCATCCGCGGAGAGAACCTCCTGCTGGAGTCGATTCCCGAGGTGCCCGGACGCGCTCCGCTGCAGCAGACCCGCTTCATGTACGGAATGAAATGGAACTTCTGGAATTAGCTGGACCCGCACTCGCCCGTTCGGTTACCTTTAGCGGCCGGGGGCGGGGACAATGATTCGCAGCATGACCGGGTATGGCGACGCCGAGGCGGATTCGCCGGCGGGTCGCATTCGCGCCGAGATTCGAACGGTCAACCATCGCTATTTCAGCGCCAACCTGCGGCTCTCGAGCCTTTTCGAGCGCTACGAGCCACAGGTCCGCGAGTGGTTGCGCGGGCATTTCCCGCGCGGGCACGTCAACTTCTCGCTCCGGCTCGAGGGGGTGACCGGTGCCGACGGACCGGCGCCGCTCGTTCTCGACGAGGCCCGGGCGCGCGCCTGCGTCGAGCAGCTTCGGGCGCTGCAGCAGAAGCTCGAGCTGCCTGGCCAGGTCGATGTGGCGCTGGTCGCCCGGTTTGGTGACCTGTTCCGTCCCGCCGACGAGAGCACCGCGATTGCAATCGAGCCGGATGCGCTGCGGGTCGTGATCGATGCCGCAGCAAAGGCCACGATCGCGATGCGCGAGGACGAGGGCCGTCGGCTCGAGAAGGACCTGGAAGAACGGCTCCAGGCCATGGAGCGCGCGGTTGCAGTGATCGCGGAGCGCGCGCCGGAGCGGCTGATTTTTGAACGTGACCGTCTGCGCAAGGCGGTTTCCGAACTGGCCGGCGATACGTCGATCGACGAGGAGCGCCTCGCCCGCGAAATCGCCTTCCTGGCCGAACGCTGGGACATCAGCGAAGAACTGGTTCGCCTCCGTTCGCACATCGAGCTGTTTCGCGAAACGCTCGCGGCTGCTGCCGAGGAACCGGTCGGCAAACGACTCGGTTTTCTGACCCAGGAGATGCATCGCGAGACCAACACGATCGGCTCGAAGGCCAACGACGCGGTGATCGAGCATCGCGTGATCGCGATCAAGGAAGAGCTCGAGCGCCTGCGCGAGCAGATCGAGAACGTCGAGTGAGCGGCCTGGTGTACCGGCCGTTCCCGATCGTGATCTCGGCGCCGAGCGGAGCGGGGAAAACCACGCTGGCGCGCGCGCTGGTTGAACAGGACGAGTCGCTCGAGTTCTCGATTTCCGCGACCACGCGACCGCCTCGCGGGTACGAGCAGCACGGCCGCGACTACCTGTTCGCCGACGATGCGGAGTTCGACCGGATGATCGAGGCCGGCGAACTGCTCGAGTGGGCGGAAGTCCATGGGCGGCGCTACGGCACGCCGAAGAGCGGATTGCGCGACTCGCTCGGGCGCGGCAAAAGTGTGCTGCTGGACATCGACGTTGCGGGCGCCAGGCAGGTTCGCGCCAGCTTCGAAGACGCGGTTCTGATTTTTGTGCTGCCGCCGTCCGTGGAGGAGCTGTTGCGTCGGTTGATGGGCCGCAACAGCGAATCCGCGACCACGCAGCACAGGCGGTTGAACACCGCATTGCAGGAACTCGAAGCAGCCGCGGAATTCGATTACATCGTCCTCAACGACGAGTTCGAGTCCGCGCTGGCCAGACTGCATGCGATCCTGACCGCCGAGCGGCAGCGCCGCAGCCGGCTGATCCAGTTGGATGGCACGCTGCAGGCATTGAGAGATGAATTGACGCTACTGATCAAGAGGAGCTAGACGATGCGCGTATTCACACCGGTTGAAACGGCTAAGAATGCGACCGGGAGCAAGTATCTCGGCGTGCTGGTGGCTGCGCGTTATGCGCGTGAGCTCAACGCACTTCCGAAAGACGCGGTTCCTTCGGGGATCGAAGAGAAGCTGACCACGCGTTCGATGGAAGCGCTGGTCGCCGGCGATATCCACTTCCGTATGGTCAAGCGGCGCCGCGGCGCCACGCTCTGACCGTGAAATCCTCCCCGGACCATCCCCGCGAGCCGGGCGCACGGTCCGGAGGCGCAAATGCGCGCCGGCCGTGGTACGGTCGGCGCGTATTGCTTGGCGTCACCGGCGGCATCGCCGCCTATAAATCCATCCAGCTCGCGCGTGACCTGACCGAGCTGGGCGCAGCCGTCGACGTGGTTCTTACGGCGTCGGCGCGCGAGTTTGTCGGAGCGATCAGTTTCGAGGCGCTGACCGGCCGCGCGGTCCATACCGACCTGATCGCAACCGGCAGCGCGCTCGCGCACATCCGGCTGGCGAGGGGAGCGGACGTGGTGTGCATTGCACCGGCAACCGCGGACTTTCTTGCCCGCGCGGCGATCGGCCGCTCCGATGACCTGCTCACTGCAATTCTCCTGGCCACGCGCGCACCGGTGCTGCTCTGTCCCGCGATGAACGACCGGATGTGGGCGCACCCACAAACGTTGCGCAATGCTGCGCACGTCCGCGATGTGCTCGGCTACACGCTGGTCGGGCCCGCGGTCGGCCCGCTCGCCTTCGGTGAAGGGGAAGGCGCCGGACGGATGGTGGAACCGGCGGAGATCATCGAACATGTCGGCCGTGCACTCGAACTGGAGAATGGGTTGCGCGGGAAGCGTGTAGTGGTGACGGCGGGGCCCACTCGTGAGCCGGTCGATGCGGTGCGCGTGCTGACCAACCGGTCATCAGGGCGGATGGGCTACGCAGTGGCGGCCGCGGCGTGGCGGCGCGGTGCAGAGGTCACGCTGATCAGCGGCCCCGCGGATGTGCGGCCGCCGGTCGGCGTCGAACTGCTGCGCGTCGAAACCGCGGAGCAGATGAAGGATGCGGTTGCTCACAGCATCGCAGGCGCGGACGTGCTGGTGATGGCTGCCGCGGTCGCGGACTTTCGCCCTGCGGCGCCGGCCACGCAGAAGATAAAGAAGGAAGCCGGCCTCACCGCGATCGAGCTGGAGCCCGCGCCCGATGTGCTGCGCAGCACCATCGAGAATCGCACGCGCGACCTGCTTGTGGTTGGGTTTGCGCTGGAAACCGACAATCCGCTCGAGAACGCACGACGCAAGCTCGCGCAAAAGGCTCTCGACCTCATCGTCCTGAACCGCGCCAATGAAACGGGCGCCGGCTTCGAAGTCGATACGAATCGTGTGACCATCGTGCAGAAGGACGACCTGGTGGAAGAGTTGCCACTGCTGCCGAAGCACGAAGTCGCTGAAGTTCTGCTCGACCGTATCACCGTACAGCTCGCCGCACGTTCATGACCGGCATCGATCGCGACGCGCTGGTGCGTCACCTTCGCCAGCTTGCCGAGCTCGGCGAACGCGAAATCTTCTTCGATGAACTGACCGTTGCCGAAGCGATCGCGCTTCTGCGTGGCGGTCCAGACGCTGGATCTCCTGACACAGTTACGGCCGCGCTGTCCGGTCGTTCAGGCGATCCCGCAACTGTTGCGGCAGCAGCCGCGCGTGCAGGTAGCGGGGCCGCCTCCGCGGGAAGCTCGTCCTCAGGTCCTGCATCCGCGTCCGGCCTTGCCGCGCGTCTGGCAGCAGCGCTCACCGACGCGCCGGCCCCTCCGCAGCCTGCCGCCACTGACACCGGTGCAGCTTCGATGTCCGCGACCGCTCATCGCAGCGCAGGTGCCGCGCCCGGTACGGAGCACGTTGCCGGACCGACGCCTGATGTACAGCACTTTGCCATGCCGGCGCACGATGCGGCGCGGCAGGAGCGGATCCGCGCAAATTTGACCGTGCTGCAGCAGGAAGCGAACAACTGCGAGCGTTGTACGATCCTGGCGGAACAGCGGAGGAACGTCGTGTTCGCGCGCGGCAATCCGATCACCAGCGTGATGGTCGTTGGCGAAGCGCCGGGACAGGAGGAAGACCGGACCGGCTTGCCGTTTGTCGGGCCCGCGGGCCGATTGCTCGATCTGCTGCTGCTCACGGCAGGGTTCGGTCGCGACTCGGTCTACATCTGCAACACGCTCAAATGCCGGCCGCCCAACAACCGGAATCCATTGCCGGAGGAGCTGGCGGCGTGCAGCGGCTTTCTGCAGGGGCAGATCGAGGCGATCGCGCCGCGGGTTCTGCTTGCAGTCGGCAAGTTCGCCGCGCAGGCGTTGCTGAACTCCGAGGAGAGCATCGGCCGGCTGCGCGGTCGCGTGCACACGTACCGCGGAATTCCGCTCGTTGTTACGTATCATCCGGCCTACCTGCTGAGAAGTTCGCAGCCGAGCCGGTTGGCATGGCAGGATTTTCAGTTGTTGCGTCAGGTGCTCGATGAACAGGCTTGAAGCCCCCGTCCAGAGTTTTGCGCTTCCTGATCGACATCCGCCGTACGCGCCCGAAGCGGAGATCAGCGTACTCGGCGGCATGCTCATCGATGGGGATGCAGTGCCGAAAGCCGTCGAAATCGTCGACGACTCGATGTTCTACCGCGAAGCGAACCGTCGGATCTTCCGCACGATGCAGCGGCTGTTCACGCGCGGTCAGGTCATCGACCCGGTCACGGTGCGCGAAGAACTGCAGAAGACCGATGAACTCGACTTCGTCGGCGGGCTGAGCTACCTCTCCGAACTGCTCGATGCGGTGCCCACTGCGGCCAACATCGAATATCACGCGCGCATCGTTCGCGAACGTGCACTGCTGCGCATGCTGATCGAATCGGCATCCGGCATCATCCGCGACGCCTACGAGCCCGGCGAACGCACGGTCGAGCAGGTGATGGATGAAGCCGAGCAGAAGATCTTCCAGGTCGCGCAGTCCCAGACCCGCGAAGGCTTCGTCTGGATCAAGAAGATCCTGTACCCGACCTTCGAAAAAATCGAACAGTTGCAGGCTGCCGCGGGCGGCGTGACCGGTGTGCCAACCGGTTTCTACGATCTCGATGAGATGACCGGTGGCTTTCAGGCCGGCGACCTCGTCATCGTGGCCGCCCGCCCCTCGATGGGGAAGACCTCGCTGGTGACCGGCGTCGCCATGCATGCCGCCATCACATCGCAGATCCCCGTCGCCATCTTTTCGCTCGAAATGTCGAAGGAACAGTTGGTTCAGCGCATGCTCTGCTCCGAGGCCCTGGTCGACCTCGGCCGCCTGCTGCGCGGCAAGCTCACCGACGACGACTACGTGCGCCTGGCACAGGCCGCCGGACACCTCAACACCGCGCCTGTCTGGATCGACGACACCGGCTCGATCTCCGTGCTCGAGATGCGCGCCAAGGCCCGACGGCTCAAGTCCGAACAGCCCGACCTCGGCATGATCATCATCGACTACATCCAGCTCATGCAGGGTTCACCCGGATCGGCCGAAAACCGCCAGCAGGAAGTCAGCGCCATCAGCCGCGGCCTCAAAGGCCTCGCCAAGGAACTGGGTGTGCCCATCCTCGCATTGTCCCAGCTCTCCCGCGCCCCCGAACAGCGCGCCGACCACCGCCCGCAGCTCTCCGACCTGCGCGAATCCGGTTCGCTCGAGCAGGATGCCGATCTTGTTATGTTCCTTTACCGCCCCGAGTACTACGTTGCCGACAAGCAGGAAGCGGCGGAGAAGGGACTCATCGGTAAAGCCGAACTCATCATCGGCAAGCAGCGTAACGGTCCGACCGGCACGGTCGAGCTATTCTTCCGCAAGGAAGCCACCCGGTTCGAGTCGTACTCCCACCGCGAGCAGTAACTCGCGCGCACCCTTGGCGCTGGCGCCTGACAATGCACGGATGCCCCGGCGCTGTGGAGCGCTGGCGCCCTGACGTTGCGCAGAAGCGCCGGCGTTGTGGAGCGCTGGCGCCATGCAGTTGTTTCACGCGGGGTTCGCGGATTTCGCGGAGGGGTTCGCGTTCCGATCAACTGGACCGGTGCTATTCGTTGATTTGAATTGTGTGTCGTCTACGCGTGTGTCTGGTACTGAAATTCGGTTCGTTTTGTTTTTTGTTTTTTTTTTTTTTTTTTTTTTTTATTGTTTTTTTTTTTTTTTTTTTTTTTTTTTTTTTTTTTTTTTTTTTTTTTTTATTTTTTTTTTTTTTTTTT
>Ga0182743_1004220_pt1 | contig 11009 bp, 13 predicted proteins | sample eDN3rd30CKraftOP_FD_128522 | JGI IMG/M metagenome (GOLD analysis project Ga0182743, IMG submission 128522) | Enriched Organic Plus compost microbial communities from Emeryville, California, USA - eDNA 3rd pass 30_C Kraft OP (version 2) (version 2) ... | reverse complement strand
GTGCGTTTGATGGTCTTCGACGTGGATGGCGTACTGACCGACGGCAGCCTGTACTACGGTGAAAACGGCGAAGAACTGAAACGATTCCATACCCTGGACGGCCATGGTCTGCGCCTGCTCACTGAGGGTGGCCTGAAAATCGCGCTCGTCACGGGACGTTCAGGCCCCATCGTGAGCCGCCGCGCAGCGGAACTCGGGATTGCCGACGTCATGCAAGGCGCCCGCGACAAGGCCAGTGCGCTGACAGAACTCGCCCAACGGCACGCGGTCGCGCTCAACCAGACAGGCTTTATGGGTGACGACATCATTGATCTGCCCGCCATGCAGCGCGCCGGCTTTGCCGCGAGCGTGCCCAACGCGCCGGGCTATATCACTCAGGCGGCGCACTGGGTCGCCTCGCAGCCTGGCGGCAGCGGTGCCGTACGCGAATGCTGCGACCTGCTATTGGCCTCGCAGGGCCGGCTCGGCCCCTTCATGATGGCGCCTGGCCTGCTGAGCGCAGGCGCCATCCAATAACCATCGGCCAGGCATGAAAGAGCGACTTCCCGCATTAATCGCATTATTGTTGTTGATTGCACTGGTGGCCTGCACCTGGTGGGCTGCCGACTACGCACAACGCGCCATTCCCGTCGATCCGCCACGCCGCCTGACGCACGAAATGGATTCCTGGGCACGCGATTTTGTCATGTTGCGCACCGACCCCCAGGGCAAACCTATCAATCGCATGGAAGGCAAATACGCGGAACACTTTCCCGATGACGACTCGTACCATGTCACGGCCCCGCGTGCGATCGGCCAACAAGAAGCCAACCCCATCACCGTCGGCACGGCCAATACCGCCGTCATGGAACAGGGAGGCAAACGCATCGTGATGAACGGTAAGGCCCATTTGCACCGCCAGCAAGACGCCCAAAACGATGCACTTGACGTACGCAGCGAACAGCTCATCATCCTGCCTGATGAGGATGTCATTTATACCGACCTGCCCGCCGTCGTCCTCAAAGGCAATTCGCGCATGAGCGGCACTGGCATGCACTACAACAACAAGACCCGGCAACTCCAGGTCTCCGCGTCGACCGACGTTGAGATTTCCGGTTCCGAAACACGTGGCCGTACTCGAAACGGCGCCAACCAGAATTGACCATGACAGACAGAACTTTCCCCCATGTCGCGCCCCTGGCCAGCCGCCACCGTGTGGCACGTACCGGCGCCTTGCTCCTGACAATGCTGTTGCTGAGTGTGGGCGCCAACGTTCATGCGCAACAGCAAAGTGGTTCGGCTGAAGAGCCCAGCACCATGATCTTGTCGGACACGCTCCACTATGACGATATCAAACGCCAAAGTGTATTCACGGGCAACGTGGTGCTCACACGCGGGCTGATGAAACTGACCGCCGACAAGCTCGAGGTCAACGAGGACGAGGCGGGCAACCAGCACGGTACGGCCATTGCCAACAAGGGCAAAGTCGTCACGATCCGCCAAGAGCGCCCGGAGACCTTCGACGTCATCGAAGGCACGGGCCTGCGCGCCGAATACGACAGCAGCAAAAGTCAGTTCGATCTGATCGGCCAAGCCGTGGTGATCCGCTATATCTGCGGCAAACAGTTCGACACAATCCGCGGCGAGCGAGTGCGCTACAACGAAAAAACCGGCGTTTATCAAGCGCAAGGCGGGGCCAACTCTTCTGCCCCCGGCGGTCGTGTGCGTTCCGTCGTCGAGCCGCGCTCCAAGGCCGATGCGGCAGTCGCCGAATGCCGCGCCGGCAAGGGCAACAATAAGGCCAAACAAACTAATGGCTAATTCTTCTTCATCTCTCAGTACCGCAGCAATGACTGACACTCGCACGCCGTCTGCGTCACCCTCTATCGCAGGCGCCAAGCAAGGCAGCCTGCGTGCCGCGGGCCTGCGCAAGGTCTACAACGGCCGCACCGTCGTGCAAGACGTCTCGCTGTCGGTTGTCAGCGGCGAAGTGGTGGGGCTGCTGGGCCCCAACGGCGCCGGCAAAACCACCAGCTTCTATATGATTGTCGGCTTGGTGCCGGCCGACTCAGGCCGCATCGAAATCGACGGGACAGCCATCACTTCCATGCCGATTCACAAACGGGCTCGCATGGGGCTGTCGTATCTGCCTCAGGACGCATCGGTATTCCGTCGCCTGACCGTCGAACAAAACATCCGGGCAGTCCTGGAATTACAGCTCGATGCACACGGCAAAAGCCTTTCCGAACCGCAAATCAAAGAGCAGCTTGAAACACTGCTCGACGAACTGCAGATCGGCCACATCCGCGGCAGTGCCGCGATTTCCTTGTCCGGCGGTGAACGCCGGCGCGTAGAGATCGCGCGCGCTTTGGCCACACGGCCGCGTTTCATTTTGCTGGACGAGCCTTTTGCCGGGGTGGATCCCATCGCCGTGATCGAGATTCAGCGCATCGTTCGTTTTCTGAAAGGCCGTGGGATTGGCGTTCTGATCACCGATCACAACGTGCGTGAAACCCTGGGTATTTGCGACCGCGCCTACATCATCAGCGAGGGCAAAGTCCTCACCGACGGCCAGCCTGACGAAATCGTGGGCGACCCCGCCGTGCGCCGTGTATACCTGGGCGAGCATTTCCGGATGTAAGCAAAACAATTGCTACGAACCCGACTTGTTTTACCCGACAGAGTCTATACACTAGTACTAACAGAGTTCCTTTTCATCTTTCCTACAGGAGACCCTTTTATTCACTTTCCCGCGCGATAAGCGCATCTGTAATGCCCTCGCCGCACCTTCGGCTTGCTGCTCCCCCGAGGGAGCGCGTTTGCCCACGGACGGCCTGACGGCAAACTTCTCTTTGATATAGAAGGAGAGCGCACTATGAACCTGAGCATCTGCGGTCGTCATCTCGACGTCACCCCGGCCATCCGGGAATATGTCATGAACAAACTGGCGCGAGTGCTGCGGCATTTCGATCACGTGATCGATACCCAGGTTATGCTCTCAGTAGAGCCCCTGCGGCATAGAGCCGAAATTACGATGAGACTGCGTGGTAAGGACATCCATTGCGAAGCGGTGGACGAAAATCTCTATGCAGCGATCGACCTTCTGGCCGACAAGATCGACCGTCAAGTCCTGAAACACAAAGACAAGGTGCAAAGCCATACAGCTGAATCCGTCAAAAGACAGACGGACTTTAGCGCGCCGCCTTCCCCATAAGGCCTCTGTAGCACGACGGGCTCGCATATAACGCGACCCAATCCTCCTAGATCCTCTCGAGGGATCATGCTGACACCGGTGTCCCGCAGGATGCAAAAATCCCGCCGGGGCATCGGCAAGTTACTCCCCCGCCCCCCTGCCCCCCCAAACCTTGGTCACCGGTTACATCCCTGGTTCGGCGTCCCCCTTTTCATTCTTGCCCCGAACCGACTATGCTTTCGGATTCAAACAGGCGAGCGACCGCAGCGATTTTGCCGCCAGGGCCGCCCCAAGGCAGAAAGCTCCCCCCCCGAGGGCAGCAAACCGAGGGCGCAGCGTGGAGGCTTTTTTGCACTGCGGCATAAAACTCTATAATGACCCGCATGAATCATTTGTCGCGCATCCTACCCGCCGGCAACGTTGTGCTCGACATGGCCGTTACCAGCAAGAAACGAGCATTCGAGCAGGCCGGGCTACTCTTTGAAAACCATCACGGTCTGGCCCGAACCGTCGTGTTCGACAGCCTGTTCGCTCGCGAGCGTCTTGGGTCTACGGCCCTGGGTCAAGGCGTGGCCGTGCCCCACGGCCGCGTCAAGGGGCTAGAAACGCCGTTGGCCGCTTTCGTCCGGCTGGCACAGCCCATCGCATTCGATGCTCCCGATGGCGAGCCAGTCTCCATGCTGATGTGCCTGCTCGTGCCGGAAACGGCTACCCAACAGCATCTGGACATTCTGGCCGAATTGGCCCAGCTCATGTCCAACAAAGCCTTGCGCGAAGCCCTGGCCACGGAAACCGATCCGGCCGAGGTACACCGCATGCTGACCACCGGCCAACGCTGATATCGCGGGACAACGCCATGCTGACGGTGCAGGAACTGATCGACGATAACGTTGGTGACATTCCCCTTAACTGGATCGCGGGCCAGAATGCGGCCCAACGGGCAATTCCTGACGACGGCATGGCGGCCGCCGACCTGGTCGGTCACCTCAACCTCATCCACCCCTCTCGCGTCCAGGTCTTTGGCCAAGAGGAAATCGCCTACTATCAGCGCATCGACAGGCGCCGCCGCACCCATCTCATGGACGAGCTCTTGCTCGGCGGCGTGCCGGCCATTTTGCTAGCCGACGGCCTGACTTCAACGCAGGACCTGATCGACCAATGCGAACAGCATCAGGTGCCCCTGCTATCGACGCCAGTGGCCGCCGCCCAACTGATCGATCTGCTGCGGATCTACCTGAGCAAGAAACTCGCGCCTACGACTACCGTACATGGCGTCTTCATGGACGTGCTGGGCCTAGGCGTGCTCATCACCGGCGAGTCGGGGCTGGGCAAAAGCGAACTGGCGCTGGAATTGATCTCGCGCGGGCACGGCCTGGTCGCCGACGATGCCGTGGAGTTTTCGCGTATTGCTCCAAACATGATCGAGGGCCATTGTCCGCCTCTGCTGCAAAACATGCTGGAGGTGCGCGGACTAGGGCTGCTGGATATCCGCACGATTTTTGGCGAGACCTCCGTTCGCCGCAAAATGCGTCTGAAGCTCATCGTGCATTTGGTACGTGCGACAGCGCAAGACAAATTCGAGCGCCTGCCATTGCAAGACATCACGCAAGACATGCTGGGCCTGCCTGTGCGCAAAGTCATGCTGCAGGTGGCCGCCGGCCGCAATCTGGCCGTGCTGGTCGAGGCCGCCGTACGCAACACCATCCTGAAACTGCGCGGCATCGACACGCTGGGCGAATTCATGGAACGCCAGGCCATGGCGATCCTGCAAAGCAGCAAATAAAAGCACTCAGCTCAACGCGAGGCATCCCGCACACGCTTGACCTCGAACGCGGTCACCGCGCTGGCTCTGTTATCCCAGCTGAATCGGATAAACGAGACCAGGGCGGCGATATCGTTGTCTCCCAGGACCTGTCCAAAGGGCGGCATGCCATGTGGCCGCGGGTTGGCCGCCGTGGCCGGCGCATAAGCCCCATCCAGCACCAGACGGATCGCGTTGATCGGCGATGGGGCGGTCACCGTGGGATTGCCCGCCAATGGCGGCCAGGCCAGCCCGCTGCCCTGGCCCTGGTCTTGATGGCATTGTGCGCAATGCTGGGCATACAGCTTTCCGCCACGGTCCATTACTGCGTTCGAGGGCTGAGTGGCGGCGTCGGACTGGCTGCCGGAGGATGCGTCCGGACTGCCCTGCGTAGGAGGCAGGGACTTCAGATACGTCCCCATGGCTAAAGCATCCGCCTCGCTCAGATACTGCGAACTTCCCAGCACCACTTCGGCCATGGGCCCGCTGGCCGTCGAGTGCTGCGCCATGCCTGTGCGCAACAACGCCGCGATGTCGTGGGCAGTCCATTTCCCCAAGCCCCTTACCGGATCGGCGGTCAGAGCAGGGGCATACCAGTCCAACCCCATGATCATGCCGCCGGTCAGCCCGTCTGCGGCTCGCGTCGCCCCAAGGCTGTTGCGCGGCGCGTGGCACGCAGCGCAGTGTCCCAGCCCCTCAACCAGATAGCGGCCGCGATTCCACTGCACAGACTGGCTCTCGTCCGTTGGCAACACGCCTGGCTCGAAATACAGAGCGCGCCAAAACGCCAATAACCCTCTCTGATCGTAGGGGAATTTCAGCTCATGTGCTCGACTCGGCTGACTGGAGGGTGTCACTGTGCGCAAGAATGCAAACAAAGCATCCGAATCCGCACGCGAAACCCGGGTGTACTCCGTATAAGGGAAAGCAGGATACAGCAGGCTGCCATCCTTGGACTTGCCGTTATGCAGGGCTTGCCAAAAATCATCAGCGTTCCAACCGCCGATACCGGCTTGCGGATCCGGCGTAATGTTCGGCCCATACAAGGTTCCAAACGGTGTGGGGATGGGCGTGCCGCCCGCGTAGGCTTGGCCGCCAGGTACCGTGTGACATCCCATGCAGTTACCCAGCCTAGCCAGGTAGCGCCCCTGCTCGACCAGTCGTTGTCCCTCGGCAGTCCCTCCGGCACCGGCCTGCACAACGACCGGGCTCGGCGCCGCGTCATCACGGGTGCCCATCCAGTACAAGACGCCCACGACCACCACGCACGCCGCAAACAAAACCAGTAGACAATATTGAATAATGCGTTTCATGCCGCCCCCCCTCAGCGTTGCGCCTGGCTGCCACATTCGGCAGGCAAGGCCGTTTCCCCTGCGGGGTCGGGTTGGTATGGCTCTACTACGGGACGCGAGGACAGCCACGCCGACAGTGCGCCAATATCCTCCGGGGTAAGTTTCTGCGCAACGTCAGCCATGCAATCCGGCGCGGCGGCACGACGCAGTCCGTTTTTCCAGCCGCCGATCTGCGCTCCGATATAGTCGCGCGGCAAGCCCAGCAGACCGGGAATCGCGGGCGAATGCCCGCTGAGCGCCGTACCATGACAGGCCACGCATGCAGGTAAACCGCGAGCGGGATCTCCCTGCATGGCCAACACGCGGCCGTGCTCCAACATGTCGGGCGACACCGCCGCCCGCACGGCAGGCGGATACGGCACGTGCTGGTCCGCAAAATAGGCCGCTATTTCGCGCAAGTAGTCGTCCGGCAACCCCGCCAGCAAATGGGTCATGGGCCGATATAGACGTAAACCGTCACGAAAATTCAATAACTGGTGGTAAAGATAGTCGCTGGGTTTGCCGGCCAACCGGGGGTAATAGCCATCGGCGCCAGCCTTGCCCTGCTCGCCGTGGCAGGCGGTACAGGCTGCCACACGGGCCTGCATGGTGCCTGGCTGCAGGAGGTCGTTGCCCGGCGCAGATTGCGCCGAGACCGGCGACAGAACGCTTATCGCCGTCACCGCCAGGCCGAAGATCCAGCGCAAGGACCATCCAATTCGATACCTACAGGAAAATGCTGACATGGAGGATGCTGACATGGAGGATGCTGACATTGATTGCTGCAAAGGAAAGAAATCAGGACAATGAACGGCCGGCATGACATGGCGGCCTCATCTTACGCTGCCAAGTCGGATAGGTACAGCAAGCTCGCAGGGTTCTCGCGCACTACGGATCACATCGCAAGGCATCCGGTACAGAACGGGTAGCCAAAATCATGCAACAATCAGGGTCATGTTAAGAGTCGTCCTCATTACCGGAATATCTGGCTCAGGCAAGTCGGTGGCATTGCGCATGCTCGAAGACACCGGCTATACCTGCATCGACAACCTGCCGGTGCGCTTCTTAAGCGAGTTCATCTCCAGTGCGCGCGATGAAAATCTGGAGCGGGTCGCTATTGCCATCGACGTGCGTTCGCCGGGAGAGCTGGCAGAACTGCCTGACGTGGTGACCGCGCTGCGTGCCATGGGCACGTCGCTACGGGTCATTTTCCTGGATGCCAACACACAGACGCTGGTCCAGCGTTATTCCGAATCTCGCCGCCGTCACCCGCTGACGGACCGTCTGTCACGGGGTGGGCAAGCTCCCTCGCTGCTCGATGCTATTTCGCTCGAGCGCGATCTGCTGGCGCCCTTGCGCGAGCAGGAGCATGTGATTGACACCTCGGGCCTGACGCCGGGTCAATTGCGTTCGTGGATCGCGGATCTGATCCAAGACGATCGGCCGCCGTTGGTGCTGACGTTCGAGTCGTTTGCTTATAAACGCGGTGTGCCGAACGACGCAGACCTGGTATTTGACGCGCGGTGTTTGCCCAACCCGTACTATGACCGCAACTTGCGTCCATTGACGGGCCGCGACGAGCCTGTGGCCACCTGGCTGGCGAGCTTTGACGTTGTCGGGCAGATGATCGACGACATTACAGGCTATTTACGGCGCTGGTTGCCGCAATACACGCACGATACGCGCAATTATCTGACAGTCGCTGTGGGATGCACCGGTGGACAACATCGTTCGGTCTATGTCGTCGAACAACTGGCCAAACGCTTTGCCGACCACGACCCGTTGCTGATACGCCACCGCGCCCAGTTACCGGACGAACACACGTGATCCACACCCGCCAACTCCTGATGCCCTTTGTGGTCAGCCTGGCCGTGATCATCGCCGGCTGCTCATCCACCAGCACCCGGAAGGCGGGCGGATATTACAAGGACGATGGTCCAGGTAAAGACGTACCCGCTGATATCGACACGACGCCGGACGCGATTCCGCGTATCGAGCCGCTGGCCAGCGGGGCCAATCGTCCGTACACCGTATTGGGCAAACGCTATGTGCCGATCACGGATCCGGACCAGCCCTACAAGGCGCGCGGAGTGGCTTCCTGGTACGGCAAGAAATTTCACGGCAACAGCACCTCGATTGGCGAGTCTTATGACATGTACGCGATGACAGCGGCGCATCCCACGATGCCTCTGCCCAGTTATGCGCGTGTGACCAGCAGTGTCAACGGCCGTACGATCATTGTCCGGGTCAATGACCGAGGGCCGTTTCATCGCGGCCGGATCATGGATCTGTCGTATACCGCAGCACATAAGCTGGGCTTGATCGGCGGCGGCAGCGGCGAGGTAACGGTGGAGCGCATTCTGCCCGAAGAGATCCGTCTGGCGCAGTCGCGAGGGACAGTGGTGACGGCGACGGGCGAGGCGGCGTCTACCGCCCGGACTGAGACAGTCACGCCCACACCGCTGCCAGCATCGACATTGACAATGACGGAATTGGAGCCCACGCCGGTGGCCTCGATGGCGCCGGCTGCTGTATCGGGTGTCCCCGCTGGTGGCGCAGGGGCAGCCGTTGCAAGTGCTGCAAATACACCGATGCCGGCGGCGGCGCCGACCGCCGGGGTTTACCTGCAAATGGGCGCCTTCAGTCAGCCTGCGAATGCGCAGGCGCTAGTGCGGCGGGTCAATAGTCAGCTGGATTCGTCAGCGGGGAATGTGCCCGCCGTCGTGCAGCAGAATGGATCACTGTATCGGGTACGGTTGGGCCCTTATGCCGATCGGGCTACGGCGTTGAATGTGGCGCAGCAGGTGGCGGATCGGACCGGCATTTTGCCAAGTTTGGCGACTTATTGAAGGTAGTTACTACATCACCAGGGCAGGTCTAGCTGGCCGTTGTCCACACGGCGCACGCGTGGATGATGGCCCAAGTAGCGGTGGCCCTCGTGTTTAAGCAAAGCTTGTTTGCGTTCCAAGCCGCCGCCGAATCCGGTGAGCGAGGTATCGCGACCGATGATGCGGTGACAGGGAATGAAAATCGAAATCGGATTGCGGCCGACGGCCTGGGCGGCGGCGCGAACCGATTTGGGCTTGCCGATGGACAAGGCGAGATCGCTATAACTATTGGTCGTGCCAAAAGGCAGCGCCAACAAGGCATCCCAGACAGTCCGTTGGAACGGCGTACCCTGCGGGGCGAGCGGCACGTCGAATTCACGGCGTTGGCCCGCGAACCACTCGGCCAGCTCGGTTTGGGCCTGGCAAAGTATCGGGTGTTCGGGGTGCGCTTGCCATGCATCCGAGTAGGCAGGCAGATCCCATTGGTCCAGAAACCAAGCTCCGCACAAGGCGGGGAAATCATTATCGGCACTGGACAGAGATGCTGCGGCGAGGCGCATCGGGCCCAAGGGCGTTTCGGTGTCGAGATAAATCACGCGGTGTTCGGCACTAGGGAGTTTCATGCGTCTGCCTTGCGAGCTAGTGCCAGCGCGTACAAGACGTCCCGCGGCTGGCCGGTGACTTTTGCGGCGACCTTTGCAGTATCGCGCACGGATAATGTCTCGAGCAGGGCATCGAGTAATACGAGGGTCGCGGGGTCGTCGGGGCCAGACTCGTCATCTCCAGACGAAGGTGCTGCGTGCACGATCAATACGAATTCGCCCTGGGCGCGATGGGGGTCTTCGGCGAACCAATCGGCGGCCTGCGCCAGCGGCAGGGTGACGATTTGCTCAAAACGCTTGGTCAATTCACGGGCGATCGTCAGATCCCGTTGACCGCCGCACACGTCGAGCAAGTCGGCCAGCATGGCGGTAAGCCGGTGCGGCGACTCGAACATCACTACCGGCGCTGGTAATGCGCACCACGAACGTAGCCAGCGCTGCCGTGCCACGGCCTTGTGCGGCGCAAAGCCCGCGAAAGCATAGGCAGGATTTTCGTCGGAGGTCACGCCGCTGCCCATGAGAGCGGTGATGACTGCGCTGGGCCCGGGCACTGGCACTACAGCATAGCCGGCGGCACGCACAGCACGCACTACACGCGCACCTGGATCGCTGACCGCAGGTGCACCCGCGTCGGAGATAAGCGCTACACGTTGGCCCTGCTCCAGGCGTTGGCAAATGTCCTGGGCGGCAGCGGCCTCGTTATGACGATGGGCAGCCATGAGCGGCGTGGAAATGCCCCAGGCGTCCAACAAACTCCGGCTGGAACGCGTGTCTTCGGCTGCGATCACATCCGCCTGCGCCAGAGCCTGCCAGGCGCGCAGTCCCAGATCACCCAGGTTGCCGATCGGGGTAGCCACAACGTACAAGGCGGCCTCGGGCCAGAATTGGCCAGTCACGCGCTCGGCCATGCGGCTCCAGGCATCGCCAGCCTGCGCCAATGGGACATTTTGATTCATTCTGGACACCACCAAACAGCAAAGTATGTCAGTGTAGCCGCCTCGACAGGACGATGGCATCCGGCCCCATGCATGACCCTTTTCTGAATATTGCCTATGCGCGCGCTCAGCAGGCGCAGCAGCGTCAACTCAAGCGGCGCCGTGCCGCCGCCCGGCGAGCAGCTCGAACGTCCACACCAGACGGCGACTTTGATCACGAACCATCAATATCCCCAACGCAACGCGTGGGCGCCGCACATGAAGACCGGGCGTTGCAACGGCTCATCGATGCAGGGCTGGTTCCTTTAGCGCGCAATCTCCAGTGCCGCGCCGGCGAAAT
>Ga0182743_1004218_pt1 | contig 11021 bp, 7 predicted proteins | sample eDN3rd30CKraftOP_FD_128522 | JGI IMG/M metagenome (GOLD analysis project Ga0182743, IMG submission 128522) | Enriched Organic Plus compost microbial communities from Emeryville, California, USA - eDNA 3rd pass 30_C Kraft OP (version 2) (version 2) ... | reverse complement strand
TAGCCCAGGCTTGAAACAGAGGCCCGCGGCCATACGCATTGAGCAGCCGGCGCGCCGTGGCGCCGCCCTGTGCCTGGCGCGAGGCAGGCGCACCGGGATACTGCACATCAGCCTCGTATTCCAGAGGCTCGATCGCCTCGGCCAATTGACGCTGCGCCTCGGCTCGTATGGCTTTCACCGTATCGGGTGACGCCAGCTGGCGAGCCACGACAAAACCTTGATTGCGCAAAGTGGCGACTTGCTCCGCCACGGATGATGCAGACATTTTTTCCTCTACAGAAACACCGGGCTGTCCCAAGTTTCTTGCCTCTCGTCAGAGGCTGGCCGGGCGCAGCCCGGTCTTGGGGGCGCCCAGTGATATCAACGCGAATGCGTCGATATAAATGCCATCATATCGCTTTACGCGCGCTCGTCGCGCTGCAGCTCTGGGTCAATGTGGTCATTATTCAACTGGCCAGCCTCGCGCTCACGCTGCACGTTTCGTACCCATTCCCGCCATACAGCGACCAGCAGCGCCATCAACACCGGCCCCACAAAAAGACCGACGATGCCCATGGTTTTGACGCCGCCGATCAGCCCAAAGAACGTCGGCAGAAACGGTAACTTGACCGGCCCGCCCACGAGCCGCGGGCGCAGGGTCTTGTCGACGATGAAAAGCTCGACCGTGCCCCAGACAAACAAGGCAATACCCGCCACCAGATGCCCCGACCCCACCAGATACAAGGACACCAGAGTAAATGACAACGGCGCGCCGCCAGGAATCAAGGCCATAAAACCCGTTACTACCCCCAACAACACAGGTGACGGCACACCGGCAATCCAGTACGCCAAACCCAGCACGACGCCTTCGCCCACGGCAATCAGGCTCATCCCCGTGACGGTCGAGCCCACTGTTGCCGGCACCACGCGGGAAAACCGCAGCCAACGCGAGGGCAGGATGCGCTCTCCCAGGATATCCAACTGACCGATCATGCGATCGCCGTCTTTGTAGACAAAGAACAGGGTGATCAACATGAACACTACATTCAGCAGCAACTGAAAAGCGTTGCCGGTGGCGGACAACACCATGCGATAGATGTTGCCCAGATGCTCGCCGCTGACCATTTCGACGAGGGTCCCCAACGCATGAGGCTCGCCCAGGTAGGTGCGCCAATATTCGGACAGCCGATCGCCAAAAATAGGCATGGACGAAATCCAGACGGGCACCGACACTCCGTGGCGATTAGCCGCCAGTGCCCAGGCGATGAAATTGCTGGCCTCCTGCACGGCATAGGACAGTGCCAGCGACAGCGGCACGATCAACACCAGGATCACGCCTATCAGCGCCAGCGAGGCCGCCAGCATGGTGCGCCCGCCGCATGCGGCTACGATGCGCTGAAACAATGGCCATGTCGCCAAGCCGATGATCAGCGCCGCCAGGGCGGGCACCAAAAATCCACTCAGAAAATAGACGCCAGCCAACAGCACCAGCAAAAGTAGCCAGCGGGCAATCAAATACGCGGGAAGAACGGGCTGCTGCATAGAGTGGGCCAATGAGGCGTAAAGGCAACCGCCCAAATATACAGTACGCACAGGTATGGCATGCCCGCACCCCGGCGCCTGCCGCCCGGCTCCGATCCCGGCCTGCCTCCGCTCCGCCACAAACCGGCGGCCATTGCGGCCGCCAGCGTTACATCACATACTCGGCCTCGACCAGTTCACCACGCCGGGGCGCTCGCAGCGCCGCCTCGTGCAGCTCGGCGCACTGGACATCATGACAGCTCTCGGTCCCGTCGCCGCCTCGCAGCAACGGACAGCGCGAGAACAGCTCCGCCACCCAGTCCGAGAACACCCGTACTTTGGGCGACAGCTGACGGCTTTGAGGGTAGAGCAAGGAAATCGGCAAGGACCGGGGTTTCCATTGAGGCAAGACTTCGAGCAGCTCGCCGGACTGTATATGAGGCAAGGCAATGAACCGCGCCGTTTGAATCAGACCGACACCTTGCCTGGCCAAGGTCATGTGTGCGTTCCAGTCGTTCACCGACACGGCGCCGGGCATATTGATTTCACGCACCTCGCCGCCGACCACGAAATCCCAGGCGTAGTCCCGGCCTGAACGGCTGGCAAAATAGTTCACCGCCTTGTGGTTCGCCAGTTCCTCCAGACTATGAGGCACGCCGTAGCGTTCCAGATACGACGGGGCCGCGCAAGTCAGGAACTGAAACGAGCCAATCCGGCGCGCCACCAGCGTAGAGTCTTCTAAATCGCCGCCGCGGATGACGCAGTCGACGGCCTCCTGGACCAGATCGACCCGGCGGTCACTCATCCCCAGGACCAACTCAATATCCGGATAACGCGTGTGGAATTCACACAACGCCGGCAACAGAATCAGCTGACCGACGCTGGCAGGGACATCAATGCGCAACCTGCCCTGCGGCCGCACGGCGGCCTCCTGGAAGCACGCCTCCGTTTCCTCGACGTCGGCGAGGATACGCTTGCTGTGTTCGTAATAGGCCGCCCCGTCCGGCGTCAGGCTGATGCGGCGGGTGGTGCGATTCAGCAATCGAACGCCCAGATGGCGCTCCAGATTCTGAATCGTGGTGGTTACCGTCGTGCGAGGCAGTCCCAGGGTATCGGCGGCCCGAGTGAAGCTATTGACCTCGACAACGCGTGCGAATACCTGCATGGCTTGAAAACGATCCATGGTTCGTTCCAGGTAGTTAGAGTAGTAGCAGTGTGCAAAGCATACCGCGCTTTTTGCTCCGATTGTTCGTTTTGCACAAACAGTGTTGACGAATCAGCTGTATTTATCCTGAATCAGAAAACATTCAGAATACACCTCATCTAAGTTGGCCGATAGCCTCTGACCCCTCTGTTGCCGGGTCTCTGCCCCAGCGGAATGCCTGTTCCCGCCGCTCTCGTCCATCTCCCCCATTAAGCATCACAAGTTTAAGGAAACACCATGTCTGTTTCGCGTCCACGCGTTGCCTTATTGGCGGTTTTCGTGGCCTTGCTGGCCACGGGGGGTGCTTATTCCCTGTGGAACGACAAGTCCGGCACGGGAGCCGCCCAAGCCCAGAACGCACCGTCCGCCCCGTCAGTGGACGTGGCCCCGGCACTGGGTAAAACCATCATCGACTGGCAAGATTACTCCGGTCGGCTGGAGGCCATCGACCGGGTCGACATCCGGCCGCTCGTGTCCGGCACGCTGACTGCCGTGCATTTTAAAGACGGCAGCCTGGTGAATAAGGGCGACCGGCTTTTTACGATCGACCCGCGCCCCTATGCCGCCGAAGTCAACCGCGCCGCCGCTCAGCTCGCTGCTGCCCGCGCTCGAGTGGCCTTCACGGCATCCGAATTCGCACGCGGCAAACGGCTGCTGGCGGAAAATGCCATCGCCAAGCGCGATTTCGAATCCAAACGCAACGATGCCAACGAAGCGAGCGCCAACCTCCAGGCTGCCGAAGCCGCCCTGGATGCCGCCAAACTCAACCTCGGCTATACCGAGATCGTCGCGCCCGTGGCGGGCCGGGTTTCCCGCGCGGAAATCACCGAGGGCAACGTCGTAGCCGCGGGCGCCAGCTCGGTGCCGCTGACGACACTGGTGTCGGTCTCGCAGATGTATGCGTCGTTTGACGTCGACGAACAAGCCTATTTGAAATACGTGAGCCCGGCCCGTGTCACCGGCGCCTCGGTGCCAGTCCAGTTGGGCCTGGCCAATGAGGACGGCTACTCCCGCGAAGGAGTCGTGCAATCGGTGGACAACCGCATCAACACCACCTCGGGCACGATACGCGTCAGGGCCGTGTTCAACAACACGGATGGCCAGCTCGTGCCGGGCATGTACGCCCGCATCCGCCTGGGCGGCACCGAACCTCATCAAGCCGTGCTGATCGAAGAACGCGCCATTGGTACCGATCAGGACAAGCGTTTTGTCCTCGTGGTAGATGACCAGGGCCGCACTGCGTACCGGCAAGTCTCGTTAGGCGCGAGTCAGGGCAAACTGCGCGTGGTCACCAGCGGTTTGCAGCCGGGTGAACGCATCGTGGTCAATGGCCTGCAGCGCGTGCGTCCCGGCGAGACCGTCGCGCCGAACCTCGTGTCGATGGATACATCGCCGTCCAGCCCGCCGATCGCTGCCACCGGCTCGACAACGGCGCCGGCCGTAAAGCCGGCAACGGTGCCTGCCTCGACCTCCGAGATGGCTGCGACGCCGGCTGCTGCGACGACACCGGCCTCGGCCGCGCCTGCGAAGCCCAAGACCACTGCCAGCCTGAACTGAAAAACACTGCGCCCACACCAGGAAATTCGCACCTGAACTAATAAAAAGGCTTTAGCCCGCTTTCGCCGCCAGCACACGATGTTGTGTGCTGGCTAGGCCCCGTGTTGCCCGAAGCCGCCATGTCCCTTGCAGGAAGCAAGCATGAACATCTCTAAATTCTTTATCGACCGGCCCATCTTCGCAGGTGTTCTATCGGTGATCGTGTTGTTGGCAGGCCTGTTGGCCATGTTCCAGCTGCCCATCTCGGAATACCCCGAAGTCGTCCCGCCCTCGGTCGTGGTGCGTGCCCAATATCCTGGCGCCAATCCTGATGTGATCGCCAAAACGGTGGCATCGCCATTGGAGGAATCCATCAATGGCGTCGAAGACATGCTGTATATGCAGTCGCAGGCCAACAGTGATGGCAATCTGGCGGTGACCGTGTATTTCAGGCTGGGCGTCGATCCAGACAAAGCACAGCAGCTCGTGCAAAACCGTGTCTCGCAGGCATTGCCACGCCTGCCGCCCGATGTGCAGCGCCTCGGGGTCACCACCACCAAGAGCTCGCCGACACTGACGCTGGTCGTTCACCTGATTTCACCCGACGACCGCTACGACAGCACCTACCTGCGCAACTATGCCGTCCTGAACGTAAAAGATCGCCTGGCACGGATCAGCGGTGTGGGCGAAGTCCAGATTTGGGGATCGGGCAGCTACTCCATGCGCGTGTGGCTGGATCCACAAAAAGTGGCGCAGCGCGATCTGACTGCCACCGACGTCGTTAACGCCATCCGCGAGCAGAACGTGCAAGTCGCGGCCGGCGTGATCGGCCAATCGCCCACAATGGGTGATGTACCGATGCAGTTCTCGGTCAATGCCCAAGGTCGTCTGCAGAACGAAACCGAATTCGGCAACATCATCCTGAAATCCTCGCCGGACGGTGCGATCACGCGACTCTCTGATGTCGCCCGTATCGAACTGGGGGCTCAGGAATACGGATTGCGCTCGTTACTGGATAACCAGTCCGCCATTGGGATGGGGATCATGCAATCGCCCGGCGCCAACGCGCTGGATGTCTCGTCGCAGGTCCGGGAGGTCATGAAAGAGTTGTCCGCCGATTTCCCGCCCTCGGTGGAATATCGTATAGAGTACGATCCGACACAGTTTGTGCGTGCCAGCATCAAAGCGGTAATCATGACCTTATTGGAAGCCATCGCGCTGGTGGTGCTGGTGGTCATCGTCTTTCTACAAACCTGGCGCGCGTCACTGATTCCGCTACTGGCGGTGCCCGTTTCTATCGTAGGGACTTTCTCCCTGCTATTGATGTTCGGCTATTCGATTAACGCCTTGTCGTTGTTCGGCATGGTGCTCGCCATTGGGATCGTGGTCGACGACGCCATCGTAGTGGTCGAAAACGTCGAGCGCAACATCGCGGCCGGGTTGACGCCTCGAGACGCCACCTATCGCGCCATGCGCGAGGTTAGCGGCCCTATCATCGCCATCGCACTGACGCTATGCGCGGTGTTTGTACCACTAGCTTTCATGACGGGACTGTCGGGTCAGTTCTATAAACAGTTCGCCATGACCATCGCCATCTCGACGGTGATTTCGGCGTTCAATTCGTTGACGTTGTCACCCGCCTTGTCGGCCATCTTGCTAAAGGGTCATCACGACAAGCCCGATTGGCTGACGCGCGTCATGAATCGCCTGTTCGGCCGGTTCTTTAACGCCTTCAACCGATTTTTCTCGCGCTCCTCGGACGCCTATGCCGTCGGAGTCAAGGGGGTAATTCGTCGCAAAGGCAGCTCGATGGCGGTATACGCAGTGCTGCTTGCGGCGACGGTGGGTATTTCCCAATTGGTGCCGGGCGGATTCGTGCCCGCGCAGGACAAGCAGTACCTGATCGGTTTTACGCAGTTGCCCAATGGCGCGTCGTTGGATCGCACCGAAGACGTGATTCGCCGCATGACCGACATTGCGTTAGCAGAGCCAGGCGTGGCAAGTGCCATCGCTTTCCCGGGTCTGTCGATCAATGGTTTCACCAACAGCTCGAGCGCCGGGATCGTATTCGTGATGCTCAAACCGTTCGAAGAACGCCACAGCGCCGAGCTGTCGGGTGACGCCATTACAGGCAAACTCAACGCTAAGTTCGGAGCCATCAAGGACGCCTATATCGCAGTGTTCCCGCCTCCGCCGGTCATGGGACTGGGCACGATGGGCGGTTTTAAATTGCAGATCGAAGACCGCGCGTCACTGGGCTATGCGGAGCTGGACAAGGCTACCCAGGCATTCTTGGAAAAAGCGCGCCAAACACCCGAACTGGGCCCCACGTTCTCGAACTATCAGATCAACGTGCCACAGTTGGATGTCGATCTCGATCGTGTCAAAGCCAAGCAGTTGGGTGTACCGGTGACTGACGTGTTCGATACGCTGCAGATTTATCTGGGGTCCATGTACGTCAACGACTTCAACCGTTTTGGTCGTGTCTTCCAAGTACGCGCCCAAGCTGATGCGCCCTTCCGCTCTCATCCGGACGATATCCTGCAACTCAAGACACGCAGCGATACCGGCCAGATGGTGCCGCTGTCCGCGTTGGTCGATGTGCGTCAGACCTTTGGGCCGGAAATGGTGGTGCGATACAACGGCTATACGGCCGCCGACATCAACGGCGGGCCCGCGCCGGGATACTCGTCCAACCAGGCGCAAGAGGCAGCTGAACGCATCGCAGCCGAGACCTTGCCGCGCGGCATCAAGTTTGAATGGACCGACTTGACCTATCAGCAGATCCTGGCGGGTAACGCAGGCATCTGGGTGTTCCCGATCAGTGTATTGCTGGTGTTCCTCGTGCTCGCCGCGCTGTACGAAAGCCTGACTTTGCCTCTGGCCGTCATTCTAATCGTGCCCATGAGCATCCTGGCCGCCCTGACAGGCGTATGGCTGACCGGTGGCGACAACAACATCTTCACGCAGATCGGCTTGATGGTGCTGGTCGGCCTGTCTGCCAAGAACGCGATCCTGATTGTGGAATTTGCACGCGAACTGGAGATGCAGGGCAGCACACCACTGCAAGCCGCTATCGAAGCCAGCCGCCTGCGCCTGCGGCCTATTCTGATGACCTCCATCGCCTTCATCATGGGTGTAGTGCCATTGGTGCTGTCCTCCGGTGCCGGCTCGGAAATGCGGCAGGCCATGGGTGTCGCGGTGTTCTTCGGCATGCTCGGCGTGACCTTGTTCGGTCTGTTCCTGACCCCCGTGTTTTATGTCCTGCTGCGGTCAATGGGCGCGCGCAAACTGCATTCGGCCTCTCACCATGAAGCGCCCGTGACGGCGCAGGCCGCGGCCGAGCACGCAAACCATTGAGCATGACTGCATTCATGGATATCCGCTATCAAGAGAACACGCTCATGACACACTTATCGACATCGGCTTTCGCAGCAGAAGGCCCCACGACATGGTCACGGGTTGCAGCATCCCTTTCACGACAAGGTAATGCTCCCCGTTCCCAAACCGCGCGCGCTTTGCTGGCCGCGCCTTCCGAGGCAAAAGCTCAAGCACCGCGCCGTACCAAGCGCACTTTTTTACCCAGAGTATCGGGCCTGCTCGCCCTGTTATTAGTGCTGGCCGGATGCGCGGTGGGGCCTGAATATCAACGCCCTGACGTCACCACTCCGACCGCCTACAAAGAGGCCTCGGCACAGCAACCCCTGCCCGCTCACGAAGCCGGCACCTGGCAGGCTGCTCAGCCTGCCGAGCAAACGCTGCGCGGCGAATGGTGGAAACTGTTCGGTGACGACACGCTCAACACCCTGGAACAGGAAGCACAGGCATCCAACCAAAACCTTCAGGCCGCTGCCGCACGCCTGAAACAGGCGCGCGCGCTGCTGGGCGACGCCCGCTCGGAATTATTCCCTCGCGTAGACGCGGGCTTCGGTCCAACACGTCAACGCCCCTCGCCCGCATCACAAGGCCTGTCCGACAGCGCGTCCTCTGACGCGTCGACTCTCTGGCGGGCTGAAGCCACCGTGGCCTATGAGGCCGACCTGTTCGGCCGTGTCGCCTCGACCGTAGACGCCGCCACGGCTGACGCACAGCAGAGCGAAGCTCTCTACCGCTCCGTACTGCTCGCCCTGCAAGCCGACGTCGCGGAAGCCTATTTTCAAGTGCGTGAACTAGACGCAGGCCTGCGCCTGTATCGCCAGACCGTCACCTTGCGCGAAGAAACTCTGCAACTCATCCAGCGCCGCTACGATGCCGGCGACATCAGTGAACTGGATCTGGCCCGTGCCCGATCCGAGCTCGAGTCCGCTCGCGCAGAAACCCTGGGATTCGAACGTCGCCGCACCACGGCAGAGCATGCCTTGGCGGTTTTGTTGGGCAAAGCCCCATCGGAATTCAGCTTGCCCGAACAACCGCTCACGCGCATCGCCGTCACCATCCCTGCCGGCCTGCCCTCGACCCTGCTGGAACGCCGCCCCGACATCGCCGCCGCAGAACGCGCCATGGCCGCGGCCAACGCCCGTATCGGCGCTGCGCAGGCAGCGTTCTTCCCGAGGCTGAACATTACCGGCGGCGCAGGCTTTGAATCTGCAGAGCTCGGCAACCTGTTCGAATGGTCAACGCGCACCTTCCTGCTGGGCCCGCTGGTAGGCGCTGCACTATCGCTGCCCATCTTTGACGGCGGCCGCCGTCAAGCCGGCCTGGACCGCGCACGCGCCGTCTACGAAGAAGACGTAGCAAACTACCGCCAAACCGTACTGACCGCATTCCGCGAAGTCGAAGACAACCTGGCCAACCTGCGCATCATGTCCGGCCAGATATCCGCCCAAGACGCCGCCCTGCAAGCCTCGCAACGCGCCGCCCGCATCTCGCACACGCAATACAACGAAGGATCGATCAGCTACCTCGACGTCATCGAAGCCGATCGCACCGTATTAGCCCAGCAGCGAGTATCAGTGCAACTGGATGGCGAGCGGGCACGATCAGCAGTCAATCTGGTACGCGCCCTGGGCGGCGGCTGGGACACGCCATTACCCCCAGAGCTGGCAGCCCGATGACATGCCGGCTCTGCCCCTTTAACCTGCAAACGTGACCCAGACCTGCATCCTGTACTTTGTAGCCCATACCCGAACGTAGCGACCCGTACCCGCGCATCCCACGAAGCCTAAGCACACAGCTCGTCCCAGCAATGCCGGGAGCTTGATTCATCGCGAGTCGAGGAGGGGCAGTGGCCGTGTGCGGGCGCCTCGTGATCGAGCGAGGGAAACCGAAGGAGCGTAGCGACAAGGTTGACGAAGCGGTGTCGGCCGCGCAGGCGGCCGACCGATCACTGAAGCCCGCACGCGGCCACTGCCCCTCCTTGACGCCAAAAGAACAACACCTCGCCATGCAAAGACAATGAGCCATCCCCAAAAAGCAACCTCATGGCAAAATCAATCTCCCTCCGATACTCCCATTGCCCACCATGCTAATCCTGCTAGATCAAGACGGCGTCCTAGCTGACTTCGAGCACGGCTTTTTAACCGCCTGGCGCGAGCAATACCCCGACATCCCCCCAGTCGAATACCAGAACCGCACCTCTTTCTACATCCTGCAAAACTACCCCCCCGAACTACGCGCCCGCGCCGAAGCCATCTATACCGCTCCCGGCTTCATACGTAACCTTCCCCCCGTCCCTGGCGCCATCGAAGCCCTCAAAGAACTGCTCGCCTTGGGAATGGACATCCGCATCTGCACATCCCCCTTATCGCAATTCGAAAACTGCGTCGCCGAAAAATACCTATGGGTAGAAAAGCATCTCGGCCGCGAAGCCACCAACCGTCTGATTCTGACCAAAGATAAAACCCTGATCCAAGGCGATCTCCTCATCGACGACAAACCCGACATCACCGGCGCCGTCCGTCCGAAATGGAAACACATCCTGTACGACGCCCCGTACAACCGACACATCACCAGCCGCCCCCGCCTCACCTGGGCAAACTGGCGCAACGTCCTCGCCGGCGAGCTCTACACCGCCGACGCCTGAGGCAATTACCCTTCCCGAGCATCGGCAGCAAATTCTTCAGCTATCCGTCACGGAAAACCGCTATGCTGCCATCTGCAGCACCGCCGACATTCCTGACATCAGATTGATGGGCCGCGCCCCGACGGCCCACGCCCCAATCCGCGAAGGAGACGCAATGAATCTGCACCGCCTGCTCAAACAGCGCCAGGCCGACAACAAACCCTTGCGTGTCGCACTCATCGGCGCCGGCAAGTTTGGCTCCATGTTTCTCAGCCAAGCCCGGCGTACCCCAGGCATTCAACTCGTCGCCGTCGCAGACCTGCAGCCCTCTCGGGCGCGCGCAGCGTTGACACGAGTAGGCTGGCCCCCCGACGCCTTGCACGCAGACAGCCTACCCGATGCGGCGCGATCACGCCGCGTCTATTTCAGCGACGATGCGCTGGAGGTGATCGCCAGCCCAGAAATACAGATCGTCATCGACGCCACCGGCCATGCGGCGGGAGGCATCGCGCATGTGCTCGCCTGCTGCGAACACGGCAAACACATCATCATGGTCAACGTCGAAGCCGACGCCTTGGCCGGTCCGCTGCTGGCACGCCGCGCACGCGAAGCCGGCATCGTCTATTCATTGGCCTACGGCGATCAGCCTGCCCTCATCTGCGATATGGTCGACTGGGCACGCGCAAGCGGCTTTGAGGTCATCGCCGCCGGCAAAGGCACCAAATATTTGCCGGAGTTTCACACCTCGACCCCCGACACCGTGTGGCCCTACTACGGCTT
>Ga0182743_1004217_pt1 | contig 11022 bp, 9 predicted proteins | sample eDN3rd30CKraftOP_FD_128522 | JGI IMG/M metagenome (GOLD analysis project Ga0182743, IMG submission 128522) | Enriched Organic Plus compost microbial communities from Emeryville, California, USA - eDNA 3rd pass 30_C Kraft OP (version 2) (version 2) ... | reverse complement strand
GTGGATCTCTCCTCGGTCCCCCGTCGCTTGCTGCGTTGGGAGAAGGGTCACATGGGTCAATTCTCAATGAAAATTTTGCCGGATACCGGGTCACGTCTCGACGGAAATCAACACGGCAAGACCCATATCTCCGTGGCGATCGCGCGAGCCGTCATCCGCAACGGCGCCCGGGGACGCTTCTTCAATATTGTGGATCTCGTGAACAGGCTGGAGGCCGAGGTCCGTGCCAGGCGGGCGGGATTCCGGGAGTGTCGCAAAGCGGCATGCGCTCTTAAGGCGAGCCGGGCGGGGTTCTGTCAGTTTGTCAGTTCGACGTGGAACCCCTGATCCAGAGGCTGGTTTTGCGACGAGGCCGAGGCTATCGCCGCCGGTTGGCGCGCGACGCGATGGCGGTAGATTCGGAGCGTCCTGAGCCGCTTCGAATTGTCCCCCATGTGTCCCCCGGGGAGGTGTTAGCGCCGAAACCGCCTCGCAGGCAATTTCTCGTAACCGCTTGTCATGTAAGGATTTTCAGTGGTGAGCCCGACAGGATTCGAACCTGTGACCCACTGATTAAAAGTCAGTTGCTCTACCAACTGAGCTACGGGCCCATCGCACGGGGGGCTAACTAAGGTTGGTGGCGGACAGGGTCAAGCGGAAAAATCGCTGCCTCTGGCAGAATCTTTTCGGCAGGAGTATGTCGGCGCCATGGAACATCAGCAAAACCTTGGCCAGAGCGCCCTTCTGCCCTTTATGAAGATGCACGGGCTAGGCAATGATTTCGTGGTTATCGACAGCCGCGCCACTGGCGCGCTGCCTGATGCTGCGACTGTGGCCGCCATGGCCGACCGCCATCGCGGCGTCGGCTTCGACCAGCTGGCCGTTATTCTGCCCGACGAAAGCGCCGATGCGCGGCTGGTGTTCTATAATGCGGATGGTTCGCTTTCGGCGGCCTGCGGCAATGCCACGCGCTGTATCGCGCGCTTTCTGATGGACGAATCGGGGGCGACGAAGCTGCGTCTTGCCACGGATCACGCCCTGCTTGCTGCCGAGGACGCGGGCAACCGGCTGACGCGCGTGAATATGGGGGCTCCGGTCTTTGACTGGTCGCGCATTCCTTTGGCTGAGGATGTCGATACGCTGCATCTGCCGATTCCCGGCGATCCGGTGGCAACCGGTATGGGTAACCCGCATATCACCTTTTTCGTGCCCGATGCGGCGGCGGTCGATCTTGAACGATTCGGCCCCGAGCATGAGCATCATCCCCTGTACCCCCAGCGCACGAATGTTGAGCTGGTGCAGGTCGTTTCGGATAGCGAAATCATCCTGCGCATATGGGAGCGGGGGACGGGAATCACCCTGGCCTCGGGCTCATGCTCATGTGCGGCGGTGGTCGCTGCGGCGCGGCGTGGGCTGACCGGGCGCAGGGTGCGGGTCAATGTTCCGGGCGGCGTGCTTGAAATCGACTGGCGCGATGATGGCGTCTGGATGACCGGCCCGACTGCGCATGTCTTTGACGGGGTCTGGCGGGGATGAGCGTGCCGAAGCCGCCTGTCTTTGCCACGCTTGGCTGTCGGCTGAATGCCTATGAGACCGAGGCCATGCGTGAGATGGCCGAGGCCGCAGGGCTGCAAGGTGCGGTGATCGTGAACACCTGCGCCGTCACGGCCGAGGCGGTTCGTAAGGCCCGGCAAGAGATCCGGCGGCTTGCACGCGAAAACCCCGGTGCTCCGGTCATTGTCACAGGCTGTGCGGCCCAGACCGAGCCCGAGACATTTGCCGCCATGGCCGAGGTCACCCGCGTCATCGGCAACCATGAAAAGATGCAGCCCGCGACCTGGGCCACGATGCAGGCCCCCGACCTGATCGGCGAGACCGAAAAGGTGCAGGTCGACGACATCATGTCCGTGCGTGAGACGGCTGGCCATCTGATCGACGGTTTCGGACGCCACCGCGCCTATGTGCAGGTGCAGAACGGCTGTGATCACCGCTGCACCTTCTGCATCATCCCCTATGGCCGGGGCAATTCACGCTCGGTTCCGGCGGGGGTGGTGGTCGAACAGATCAAGCGCCTGCGCGACCGCGGCTTTAACGAGGTGGTGTTGACCGGGGTGGACCTGACCTCATGGGGGGCGGATCTGCCGGGCCAGCCCCGCCTTGGCGATCTGGTCATGCGCATTCTGCGGCTGGTGCCGGATCTGCCGCGTCTGCGCATCAGCTCGATCGATTCGATCGAGGCAGATGAGAACCTGATGCTTGCCATCGCCACCGAGCCGCGACTGATGCCGCATCTGCACCTGTCCTTGCAAGCGGGCGATGACATGATCTTAAAGCGGATGAAGCGTCGCCACCTGCGCGACGACGCCATCCGCTTTTGCGAAGAGGCGCGGCGTTTGCGGCCCGGCATCGTCTTTGGCGCCGATATCATCGCCGGTTTCCCGACCGAGACCGAGGCGATGTTTGAAAACAGCCTGAAGCTTGTCGATGATTGCGGGCTGACATTCCTGCATGTCTTTCCCTATTCGGCGCGCAAGGGTACCCCGGCGGCGCGGATGCCGCGTGTTCCGGGACCGGCCATCAAAGAACGTGCAGCAAGACTGCGTGCTGCGGGCGATGCGGCGCTGGCGCGGCATTTACAGGCTCAGCTTGGCGAATCCCGCATGGTGCTGACCGAGGGGCCCCGCCTTGGCCGGACCGAGCATTTTACCGAGGTGACCTTTGATCGCGACATGCCCGAAGGCTCGCTGACCGAGGTGCGCATAGCGGGCCATGACGGGCAGCGGCTGACAGTTCAGGCACTCTGAGGCAGCATCGCGGCTGCCGTTTTCGGCAGGATCGGGAACATTGTCTTGCCCGGAAAAGGTCCGTGGCCATAATCCTTGGCCGATGACCCTGTTATACACCCATCCGTCCGGCTTTTCGCATGTGACCCCGCCAAGCCACCCCGAGCGTGTGGGGCGGCTTGATGCCGTGCTTGAGGCGCTGGAGGATATGGACCTTGACCGCCGCGAGGCGCCCGAGGGCACGGATCAGGACATCCTGCGCGCCCATCCGGCGGAATATCTGGCGCTCGCGCAGCGCAAGGTCCCGGCCGAGGGCTGGACGATGCTTGATTCGGACACCTATCTGGCACCAGACAGCCTGACGGCGGCGCGTCATGCGGTGGGCGGGGTTTGCGCGGCAGTCGATGCGGTGCTGGCGGGCGAGGCTCCGAATGCCTTTGTCGCCATGCGTCCGCCCGGACACCATGCCGAGCGCGAAAAGGCGATGGGGTTCTGCATCTTTTCCTCGGTCGCCATCGCGGCCCTGCGGGCGCTTGATCACCACGGGCTGGACCGGGTGGCGGTGCTGGATTTCGATGTCCACCACGGCAATGGCACGCAGGATGTATTGTGGCATGAGCGGCGGGCCTTCTTTGCCTCGACCCATCAGATGCCGCTTTATCCGGGCACCGGCGCGGCCTCTGAACGGGGCGCGCATGGGCAGATCCTGAATGTGCCGCTGGCCCCCGGCAGCGCGGGGGACGAAGCCCGCGCGGCATGGGAACAGATCTGTGAATGCGCCGAGGCGTGGCGGCCGCAGCTTGTACTGATCTCGGCCGGGTTTGACGCCCATGCCGACGATCCTTTGGCCGCGCTTATGTGGAGCGAGGCCGATTTCACCGCCATCACCCGAATGATCTGCGACACGGCGGCGACCTGTTCAGCCCCGGTGGTGTCTGCCCTTGAAGGGGGATATGATCTCGCCGCTCTGGGCCGCTCGGCGCGCGCCCATGTCGATGTGCTGAGGGAGACTGCGGCGTGACCGAGATCGAGAACATGTCCTTCGAAGAGGCGATGAAAGAGCTTGAGGCGACCGTCAGCCGGCTGGAACATGGCGAGGCCACGCTGGAAGAGGCGATCAAGCTTTACGAACGCGGTGCCGCATTGCGGGCACATTGCGACAAGCGCCTGCGTGAGGCCGAGGAACGGGTTGAAAAGATTACGCTGGCCGCGAATGGTCAGCCCACAGGCACTGTCCCGGCCGAGGGACTGTGATGCAGGATCGTCTTGAGGATGTGAAGGCGCAGGTACAGACCGCGCTGGAAGGCGCAATGTCCTGCCTGCCGGATGGCGAGCTTAGCGATGCGATGCGTTACGCCTGTATCGGCGGTAAGCGCATCCGTGCCTTTCTGGTCATGGAATCGGCTCGGCTTTTCGGGCTGGGTGACAAGGCGTCGCTGCCCGTTGCTGCCGCGGTCGAGGCTTTACATGCTTATAGTCTGGTCCATGATGACCTGCCCGCGATGGACAATGACGACCTGCGGCGCGGTCTGCCGACCGTTCATGTCCAGTGGTCCGAGGCGACCGCGATTCTGGCCGGGGACGCCCTGCAGACCCTTGCATTTGGGCTACTGACCGACGCGCAGACCGGTTCGGCCGAGGTGCGGCTGGCGCTGGTGCGCGGGCTGTCCGAGGCGGTTGGCGCGCGCGGCATGGTCTGGGGGCAGGCGCTCGACATCGCGGCCGAGACCGCGATCACCCCCCTTGATATCGTTGCGATCAAGCGGCTTCAGCAGGCCAAGACCGGGGCGCTGATCCAGTTTGCCGCCACCGCCGGTGCGGTCATGGCGGGCGAGGACCCGGCCCCCTTGGCGGAATATGCGAAAAACCTTGGCCTTGCCTTCCAGATTCAGGACGATGTCCTTGATGTGACCGGCGACCCCGAGGCGATCGGCAAGCGCACCGGCAAGGACAAGGCGGCGAACAAGGCGACCTTTGTGTCGCTGCTTGGGCTTGAGGGTGCGCAGGACAAGGCGCGCAAGCTTGTGCGCCATGCCGAGGCCGCCCTTGAACCTTATGGCGAGGCGGCAGGAAACTTGCGGCAGCTTGCGCGTTTCGTTATCGAGCGCGACGCCTGACAGCCCACCCGAGAGAGGGGCAAGCCATGACCACTGACCAGAACGAACATCGTCCCCTGACGCCGGTCCTGGATCGGGTGACACTGCCCTCGGACCTCAAAAACCTCAGCGACCGCGAATTGCGGCAGCTTGCTGACGAGCTGCGGGCCGAGACGATCAGTGCCGTCTCGGTCACTGGCGGCCATCTTGGTGCAGGGCTTGGCGTGGTCGAACTGACCGTCGCACTGCATGCCGTTTTCGAGGCGCCGCGCGACAAGATCATCTGGGATGTCGGCCATCAATGCTATCCTCACAAAATCTTGACCGGTCGGCGCGACCGCATCCGCACCCTGCGGATGGAGGGTGGTCTTTCCGGCTTCACCAAACGTTCTGAAAGCCCCTATGATCCCTTTGGGGCAGGGCATAGCTCGACCTCGATCAGCGCGGCACTGGGTTTTGCCATGGCCCGCGAACTGGGCGGCGATCCGGGCGACGCTGTCGCGGTGATCGGTGATGGCGCCATGAGCGCGGGCATGGCCTTTGAGGCGCTGAACAACGCCGGCGATCTGGGCAAGCGGCTGTTTGTGGTCCTGAACGACAATGAAATGTCGATTGCCCCGCCGACCGGGGCCCTGTCGCGCTATCTGACCCGCCTTTACGCCGAGGGTCCGTTCCAGGACCTTAAGGCGGTTGCCAAGGGCGCTGTCGGTTTCCTGCCCCAGCCTCTGCAAGAGGGTGCGCGGCGCGCCAAAGAGATGCTCAAGGGCATGACCGTTGGCGGCACCCTGTTCGAAGAGCTGGGCTTTTCCTATATCGGCCCCGTCGATGGCCATAATCTGGACCAGCTCTTGCCGCTGTTGCGCACGGTCAGGGCGCGGGCTGACGGGCCGGTGCTGATCCATGTCGTGACCCGCAAGGGCAAGGGTTATGCCCCGGCCGAGCGTGCCGCCGACAAGGGGCACGCTACCGCGAAATTCGACGTTCAGACCGGCGCGCAGGCCAAGGCAAAATCGAACGCGCCAAGCTATACCTCGGTCTTTGCCAAGGCGCTGGTCGATGAGGCCAGCCGCGATGCCCGCATCGTCGCTGTCACCGCTGCCATGCCCGACGGGACCGGGCTGAACCTCTTTGCCGAGCGTTTCCCGCGCCGTTGCTTTGATGTGGGTATTGCCGAACAACATGCCGTGACCTTTTCGGCCGGTCTTGCCGCGGGGGGGATGAAGCCGTTCTGCGCGCTTTACTCGACTTTCCTGCAGCGTGGGTACGATCAGATCGTCCATGACGTGGCGATCCAGCGCCTGCCGGTGCGTTTCGCTATCGACCGGGCCGGGCTGGTCGGTGCCGATGGCGCGACCCATGCCGGAGCCTATGACATCGCGTTTCTGTCGAACCTGCCGGGCATGGTGGTCATGGCTGCCGCGGATGAGGCCGAACTGGTCCATATGGTCGCCACCGCCGCTGCCTATGACGCGGGGCCGATCGCGTTCCGTTATCCGCGCGGCGAAGGCACCGGGGTCGAGATGCCCGAGCATGGCGAGGTTCTGGAAATCGGCAAAGGCCGGGTCGTGGCCGAGGGCAGGGGCGTTGCCATCCTGTCCTTTGGCACCCGTCTGGCCGAGGTGATGCGGGCTCGCGAAGCACTGCTCGTGCGTGGCATCCAGCCAACGATTGTCGATGCGCGCTTTGCAAAGCCGCTCGACCGCGATCTGATCTTGCGCCTTGCCTGCACGCATGAGGCGCTGATCACCATCGAAGAGGGTGCGGTCGGCGGCTTTGGCAGCCTTGTGGCGCAGCTTCTTTCCGATGAGGGCGTTTTTGATGGTGGGTTGCGTTTCCGCCAGATGGTTCTGCCCGACACTTTCATCGACCATGCCAGCCCCGAGGCCATGTACCGCGAAGCCCGCATGTCAGCCCCTGACATCGAGGCAAAGGTTCTGGAGATTCTGGGCGTGGCCGTGGCCAAACGTGCCTGAGAGGAAATAATGCTTCGTATCCTTCTGACTGGCCTTGCCCTTGCAATGCCTTTGGCCGCGCAGGCGCAGGACGACTACCTGCCGCGCCTTTTCGATGTCACCGTGGTCGAGACCTGGGACAAGCTGAACGTGCGCGAGGCGCCTCATGGTCAGGCCAAGATCGTCGGCACCCTTGCCTCGACCGCTAAGGGGATCGAGCTGATCGAACGCGATGCTACCGGCAAATGGGGCCGGGTGAATATCGGCGAAAGCTCGGGTTGGGTGGCGCTGCGCTTTCTCAAGCCGCAGGCCTCTGCGTGGAAGTCGGCCGAACTGCCCCTGACCCTGCAATGCTACGGGACCGAGCCGTTCTGGTCGGTCAAGACGGTGCAAAAGGGTATGGTCTTTAGCGAACCCGGCCAGCCCGAGCGCCAGCTTTCGCTGCGCAAGGTGATGGATAACGGCATTCCGGGGGATCCTTCGCGCGGTCTTGTCGCCGGGGATGACAAGGGTCGGCTGACTGCCTTCATGCGGCCCGAGCAATGTTCGGATGGCATGTCGGACCGCAACTTTGCCTTGGCGATCAGCGTAATTCTGGACGGGCAGGACCAGCCGTCGCGCATGCTGAACGGTTGCTGCTCGATCGCGCCCTAAACGCCGATGTTCTGGACCGTGATCCCTTCCGCCCTGGCCAGCGCCGCAAGTCCGGCGCGATAGTCAGGATAGCGCAGGGTCACGCCCAGTTCGGTTTTGATACGGTTGTTCGAGACGCGCTTGTTTTCGGCATAAAAACTGCGGGCCATCGGCGACATTCCGGCGGTGGCGAAATCCTCGGCCGGGGGCAGGGGCAGGCCCAACAGTTCCGCTGCATGACCGATCACCGTCTCGGGCGGGGCGGGGTCGTCATCACAGACATTATAGATCGCCCCGGGCCGTGGTGCCTTGATCGAGGCCAGCAGCACCTGGGCGATATCTTCGGCATGGATGCGCGAAAAGACCTGCCCTGGCTTGATAATTCGCCGCGCCGTGCCCTGACGCACCTTGGCGAAGGGTCCGCGGCCCGGTCCATAGATCCCGGCCAGACGAAAAATATGCAGTGGCAAACCGTGCCGGGCGGCAAGCTGCTGCCAACCCTCTTCGGCGGCGACCCGCTCGCGCCCGCGCTGGGTGGTGGGGGCGCAGGGTGTCTTTTCGTCCACCCAGTCGCCGTTACGGTCGCCATAGACCCCGGTCGTCGAAAGGTAGCCAAGCCAGCGCGGGCGTGCCGCCGCGATCTGGGCGCCAAAGGCCGCCAGAACGGGATCAGAGCCGCTATCAGGCCCAATCGAGACCAGAATCGCATCAGCCCCGGAAATCGCCCGGCCGACCGCTGCGTCATCCCCTGGCCAGATCAGCGGCTCTGCCCCTGTGGCTGTGACACGGGCGGAGTCGCTGCGCGTGGTGCCGGTCACCTGCCAGCCCTCAGCCCGCAGAAGCGGGGTGAGGAAGCCGGCAGAATAGCCGTGACCAAAGACAAGCATCCTCATGCGCGGCCCCGCAGGATCTCGGCTGCGATGGCAAAGCTGCGATGCCGGGCCTGTTGGTCAAAGATATTGCCGACAAGGATCAGCTCGTCTGGCTGATAACGGGTGATCAGTTCATCCAGCCGCGCGGCGACGGTCGCTGGTGTACCGACCGCACTGACCGAAAGCGCATGTTCGACCGAGGGCAGGATGCGCACCGGAATGGCATCCAGCACATCATCGACTGGCGGAGGCAGCAGCCCCGGCATCCCCAGCCGCAGCCGGGCAAAGCTGATCATCTGGCTGCTGCGCAGTTTTTGCGCCTCGGCATCGGTTTCGGCTGCGATGACGTTCACGGCCAGCATGAAACGAGGCCTGGTGCCGAACTCGGTCTGTTCGAACCGCTCGCGGTACAGTTGTGCGGCCTGATCCAGATCGCCGGGGGCAAAATGGCTGGCAAAAGCATAGGGCAGGCCAAGCGCGGCGGCGAGACTTGCACCGTAAAGCGACGAGCCCAGGATCCAGACCGGCACATTCGTCCCTTCGCCGGGGTGGGCCGCCACTGGTGCACCGGGGCGGGGCGGGCCGAGATAGCGCAACAGCTCGACCACATCATTGGGGAAATCTTCGTTGCGCTGCATCGAACGGCGCAGCGCATGCATCACCGCCCCGTCGCCTCCGGGCGCGCGGCCCAGCCCCAGATCAATGCGCGGGCCGTGGATCGTCGCCAGCGTGCCGAATTGTTCGGCGATGGCCAGCGGTGCGTGATTGGGCAGCATTACGCCGCCCGCGCCGATGCGGATGGATTTCGTATGATCGGCGACATGGCCGATCAGGACCGAGGTGGCAGCACTGGCGATGCCGGGCATGTTGTGATGTTCGGCCAGCCAAAAGCGACTGTAGCCCCAGTCTTCGGCCGCCTGGGCCAGTGCAACGGAATTGGCAATGGCCTGCCGGGCATCCGAGCCCTCGGCGACCACCGCAAGGTCAAGAATGGAAAATTCCATGCGGATCACTCCTTTGCACATCAGATAGGGTCTCTGGTGGCGGCTTGCCAGCCCGGTGCGGCGCTGGCACTCTCCTTTCCAAATTGGAGAGCGCGCATGAATGCAACCGACAGCCGCAGACTTCCCATCGAGACGCCGGAACCCGCCGAGCGGCTTTATTTCGACGATCCGGCCGCCGCCGTCGCCAGATTGATCGAGCTTTACGACCGTTCGTCGCAATTTCTGCTGAACCGCTTTCTGACGACCCTGAAAGGCGGCAGGCCGGGCGCGCGCTATCGCGCCTTTTACCCCGAGATCCGCATGACGGTGCCCATCCATTCCAAGACAGATTCGCGCCTGTCCTTTGGTCATGTGGCGCTGCCGGGGACCTATTCGACCTCGATCACCCGGCCCGACCTGTTCCGGGGCTATCTGACCGAACAGATCGGCCTGCTGATGCGCAACCATGGTGTGCCGGTCGCCGTGGGGGACAGCAGCACGCCGATGCCCGTCCATTTCGCTGTCGCCACGCAAAGCGACCTCAACGTCCCGCAAGAAGGCGTGCTCGACTATTCCCTGCGCGATGTGTTCGATGTGCCGGATCTGAATACGATGAATGACGACATCGTGAACGGGACTGCGGGGCCGAACCCGGATGGCAGCCACCCGCTGGCGCCCTTTACCGCGCAGCGTGTGGATTACTCGCTGGCGCGGCTGGCGCATTACACCGCGACCCTGCCCGAGCATTTCCAGAATTTCGTGATGTTCACGAATTACCAGTTCTATGTCGATGAGTTCGAGGCCTTTGCGCGCCGCGCGCTTGCCGATCCGAATTCGGGCTATACCGGGTTTGTCGCGCCCGGAAACCAGATCCTGGAACGCCCCGAGGATATCATTGCGACCGGCGCCAAGATGCCGCAGATGCCGGCCTATCACCTCAAGCGTCCGGATGGGGACGGAATCACGCTGGTCAATATCGGCGTCGGCCCTTCGAACGCCAAGACTGCGACCGACCACATCGCCGTCCTGCGTCCCCATGCCTGGCTGATGGTCGGCCATTGCGCGGGGCTGCGCAACAGTCAGAGCCTTGGCGATTTCGTCCTTGCCCATGCCTATCTGCGCGAAGATCACGTGCTTGACGATGACCTGCCGGCCTGGGTGCCGATCCCGGCCCTGGCCGAGGTGCAGGTTGCCCTGCAAGAGGCAGTGGCCGAGGTTACCCGGCTTGAGGGTTATGAGCTGAAGCGCATCATGCGCACCGGCACTGTCGCCACGATCGACAACCGCAACTGGGAGCTGCGCGACCAATCCGGTCCGGTGCAGCGCCTGTCGCAGTCGCGTGCCATCGCGCTGGATATGGAAAGTGCGACCATTGCCGCAAACGGTTTCCGCTTTCGGGTTCCTTATGGCACGCTGCTTTGCGTCAGCGACAAGCCGCTGCACGGCGAATTGAAGCTGCCCGGCATGGCCACCGACTTTTATCGTACGCAGGTTGCAAACCACCTGCAGATCGGCATTCGCGCGATGGAGAAGCTGCGAGAGACCCCGCTGGAGCGCATCCACTCACGCAAGTTGCGTTCGTTTAACGAGACCGCGTTCCTGTAGGCTCCAGACCCATTGATTTCTGGCATCTGGCGTGATTCAGACTTCGCAAGGAGACCTGATCGATGAGCAATCTTTACTGGCTGACCGATGCGCAGATGGAGCGCCTGACGCCGTTCTTT
>Ga0182743_1004210_pt1 | contig 11030 bp, 10 predicted proteins | sample eDN3rd30CKraftOP_FD_128522 | JGI IMG/M metagenome (GOLD analysis project Ga0182743, IMG submission 128522) | Enriched Organic Plus compost microbial communities from Emeryville, California, USA - eDNA 3rd pass 30_C Kraft OP (version 2) (version 2) ... | reverse complement strand
GAGGCGCCGGCGCCGCATTTCGCCCTGACCGCCAGAATCGCGCGCCGCAACGGGCTGAACAACCTGTCGATGGGCATGAGCGCGGATTTCGCCGCCGCCATCGCCATGGGCGCGACCCATGTCCGGGTGGGATCGGCGATCTTCGGCGCGCGCGGCTGAACGACGCTCAGCGCCAGCGCGTCAGTGGTGGCTGTTGCGAAGAATATTGTGGAGCGTGCGACGCGGCGATCGGCTTGCGCAACAGGCTCGGCCGCTGCGGCTCCGGCGCCGGAGCCAGCGGCGGCGGGTCGTCGCGCAGCACCGGCGAACCCCATTCCGGATCGTCGTCGTAGCTTTGGCGCTGGCTCATGGTCGCCGACCGCCAGCGCTCGATGACGGCGTGGACCGCCTCGCGATCGCAGGTCGCACCGAGGCCCGACCGCAGGTTCGATCCGGTTTCCGCATTCGGCCGCAACGCCTCCGGAACCGTCGTGAAGGTCAGGCGCGTCGGCAGCGCAACGCCGGCGCCGAAGGCAAAGGCCTCGCCCGTTCCCAAAGAGGGAATGAAGCTGAGAAGGCCGGCCGCGGCATCCGACACGGCGGATCGGATCAGTGCCTGGTCGCGGTCATTGGCGAGACGCATGACGAACAGCGTCGAGCATTGCGAGATGATGTTGGGATCGATCTCGGCGGGGCGCTGGGTCACGAGGCCGAGGAAGACGCCATACTTGCGGCCCTCCTTGGCGATGCGCGACAGCGCGCGCCGGGTGGGGCCGAAGCCGACCGCCTTGTCGGCGGGGGCATAGCGGTGCGCCTCCTCGCAAACGAACAGGAGCGGCATGGTGCCGTCGCTCCACAGGCCAAAGTCGAACGCCATCCGCGACAGGACCGAAACCACGGCATCGACGACCTCGGCCGGGAAGCCGGCAAGCTGCATGATCGTCATCGGCTTGCCGTTGGCCGGCAGCCGGAACACCTGGCTGACCACCTCCGCCATCGTGTCGCCGCCAACGGTGGCATTCTCGAACATGAAGGCGTAGCGCGGATGGTTCCGGAACGTTTGAATCCGCTGCATGAGCTTGTGATAGATCATGCGGGAGGATCGGTTCTCGAGCTTGCCCATGCGCTCGTCGAGCAGCGCGATGAGGTCCTCGATGCGGTAAGGCACCGGCGTGTCGGCCGAAAAGCCCGCGCTGCGGGGATCGCGACGCTTGGCCAGGGTGCGTTCGTTGCCGCCGCGATATTGCCCGTACATCGCCTTGGCCAACGGAATCGATTCAGCGAGAAGCTGGACTTCTTCCTCGTTGCCGGGCCGTCCGCCGAAGAAGACGTCCACGGTCTCCTCGAAATTGAACAACCAGAACGGCAGGCGCAGATTGCGCGGGTTGAGAACCTGCGCCTTGTCACCGAAGCAGCGGCCGTATTCGTTGTGCGGATCGATCAGGAAGACGCGAAGGTTCGGCCGCACATCCAGGATGCGCTGGAGGATGATTGCGACACCATTCGATTTGCCGACGCCGGTCGTCCCCAGGATCGCGAAATGCTTGCTGACCAGGCTGTCGATATCGATATGCGCGCCGATGGAGGCGTCCTGTTGGAGATATCCGATCTGGCTGCGCTCGGTGCAATTGCCGGCATAGACCAGATGCAGGTCCTGCTCGGTCATCATCATGGCCGGTTCGCCGATGACGGGATAACGCGCCACGCCGCGCTGGAATCGAGGCGCGCCGTTGCGGTCCTGGCGGATCTCGCCCAGAAGATCGAGGCGGGCCACGGTGCGATAGGCCGCGTTGCCGTTGCTCTCGTGAATCTCGGTGATTAGTCCGACCACCAATGCGCCACCGCTGGCGACGCCGAGAAATTTGCCGACCGTGGCGCGCGTGCTGTCCGTCAGCCCGGTGGCGGTCAGCCCGACGCTGATCTCGGCGCCGCCCACGGAGATGACCTTTCCGATCGGCGGGCGCGCGGATGTCGCCGACGATTCCGGATGGTGGTTTGCAAGCATGGCCCACTCGCTCGCTCGACCATGATTCCCGAAAGCCCGGCCGGCGCCCGGACATGGTCATGCTGAAACAGAACGCTCCGCCGCCGGCGCCCACCGGATGCGGACCCGCGCGAAAATAGCGACGGGCTGTGCCGATCCAGTTAACGGATTGGCCATTCCACCGAAGAGTGAACGGCCGGTTGCCGGATTGGGTCGGGATGATTCGAATGGCCGGAGGGCGCGAGGGGCCGTGCGCCGCTAGAGCCATTTCGGTTCTGATGGAATCGGAACCGCGGCTCTATCTGTTTGTTTGATCGCATTTTCTTCACGCGAACCGGTGTCCACTTCGCTCGAAAATGCTCTAACCGATGGCGATCCGTGTTTGCGGGCCGATCCGGGTCAAGAGCCGCCGAAGCTCGCTGTTCGTCAGCGCCACGCAGCCGGCGGTGGGGGTGAAGCCCGGCCGCGCCACATGGATGAAAACGGCGCTGCCGCGCCCCGCGATTCGCGGCCGCGTGTTGTGATCCAATTCGATGATCAGGTCGTAGAGCCCGTCGTCCCTCCACAGGCGGTCGCCGGATTCGCCGTCGCGGCGCCGGAACGGCCGGTTGTAGAGGCGGCTGGCCGGATCTTCGCACCAGGCGAGGTCCGGGGTGATGGGCGTCATGGGCAGCGCGGTGCGCGGTCTCGGTCCCCGGTCGGCCCGGGACCACAGCCGGCGCAGGCGGAAGGCCCCGCGCGGGGCGCCGCCGTCGCCCTCGCGCTTGTTGGCGAGAACGCCGCCGCGCCCGAGCGCCACCGGGATCGTCCGCGCGCCGGCACGGAGCGCGCCCTTGGTCCGCTCGCCTGGGCGGGCGCGAACGCGGATCCAGGTCAGGGGATGGCCGATGGACGGTGCGTCGCTGGACTGTGTCATATGCCTCATGTGTGGCCGTCCGCTTGCCCCATTTGCCGGGAATGGTCTATTCCGCCGTTGATCGACGGACTCTATTGCTGGCGGGAGCAGCCGCTAAGCCCCTCTTGAGCAGTCCTTGAACCATGTCCCATAGCCCAAAAATCCTGATTGTCGATGATGACGCGGAGCTGCGCGGCGCTCTGGTCGAGCAACTCGGCCTGAACGGCGAGTTCGAGATCCTGGCGGCGGATAGCGGCCAGGCGGGGATCGAGGCGGCCAAGGCCGACCGGATCGACCTCGTGATCATGGACGTCGGCCTGCCGGACCTCGACGGGCGGGAGGCGGTGCGAATCCTGCGCCAGGATGGCTTCAAGGCGCCGATCATCATGCTGACGGGCCACGACACCGATGCCGACACGATCCTCGGCCTCGAATCCGGCGCCAACGACTACGTGACCAAGCCATTCCGAATCGCGGTTCTTTTGGCGCGGATCCGCGCGCAACTCCGCCAGCACGAGGCCAGCGAGGACGCGGTCTTCACCATCGGCCCCTACACGTTCCGGCCCAGCGCCAAGCTTCTGGTCGGTCCCAATGCGAGCAAGGTCCGCCTGACGGAGAAGGAGACGGCGATCCTGCGCTATCTCTATCGCGCCGGCCAGCAGCCGGTGTCGCGGGAGACGCTGCTACAGGAGGTCTGGGGCTACAATTCCGGCGTCACCACCCACACGCTGGAGACCCACGTCTATCGCCTGCGCCAGAAGGTCGAGACGGATGCCGGCAACCCGGCGATCCTGGTCACCGATGCGGGCGGCTACAAGCTCGTCCCTTGAGCGTCTCGATTCATTGGTTTGGACCGGTGCCGCCGCGCGACACCGGGCGATAGGCGCCGGCGCCGGCCTCCAGTAGGATGCTGATTCGACATCCATTCCGCATCGGGGAGCCGGACCCGGCCGATTTCGAGTGAGCATCGAGGACGATATCGCCTTCCTGGAGCGGATTCCGACGTTGCGGCTCCTGGGCCGGACGGCGCTGCGGATTCTCGCCATCGGCGCCGAGAGCCGCTACGTCCACCACGGTGAAATCCTGTTCACCGAGGGGGAAACCGCCGATTGCGCCTATGTCATCCAGGAGGGCTCTTTCACCGTCCGCTCGGACGCCCTGCGCGGCTCCGAAGCCGAGCTGATCGCCGAATCCGGCACGCTGCTCGGAGAACTGGCGATGCTCACTGAGACACGCCGGCCGGCGACCGCCACGGCCCGCGAGCCCTCGACCGTCATCCGCATCTCGCGCAGCCTGTTTCTCAAGATGCTGGAGGGCTATCCGGAGGCCGCCGTCCAGATGCGCGCGCAGATCGCCGCGCGCACGCGCGAATCCATCAGCGACGTCGCCCGGCTGCGCAAGCGCTTCGATGCCGGCGGGGAGCCGGGCGGAGGGGCGGCTTAAGGCGTGCTCGGCCGTGCGGGTTGAGCCGTTCCCTGGCTATTTGCCTATGGCCTCTTATATTGAACCGGAGTTCAACGCAGGGGACGGCCAATGATTTCCGCTTTGTCGGCTGCGCGTGCCCTCTGCGAGATGAGCGGATGGGATCTCTCGAATCTCAAGCTTCAGAAGATCCTCTACATCGCTCATATGCTGTATCTGGGCAGGCACGGGCAGCCCCTCATCGATAAGAACTTCGAGGCGTGGGAGTATGGCCCGGTCGTGCCGGCGGTCTATCAGCGCCTGCGCGGATTCGGCAGCGAGCCCGTGGGCAACGTGTTTCACTGGGAGCCGGAGCTATCCAAGGATACGGAAGAGTACAAAGCTCTCAAGCAGGCTTTCGATACAACGAAGGAATTCTCTGCCGGCCAGCTCGTGTCGATCACCCATTCGCCGAAAGGCGCCTGGTATAAGGTTTACGAGCCATCGGTTCGTGGGATCGTCATTCCAAACGACATGATTTTGGAAGAATACCGTGTCAGAAGCCCCGAACCGGCAGCCTAATGATTTTCTGCTGAGCGAAGGCGTGGATGCGCGCGATGAAACGATCGCCCAGCTTGAAGACCGTCTCGAAGCCCAGAAGGACGTTCACCTCGAAGAGCGCTTTCTCTGGCTGCTCGGCATCGTGATTCTGCTGGACGCTTATATTTTCACGCAAATGTCGAACTGGGCCGGCGCCGTCGTGATCGGTCTGTTGCAGATGATCGGACTGGTCATCTTCGCCGAGCGATGCGGCATCAATTCGTTGCTGCCGCTGCTGGACAGGCTTTTCGGATCGTTCCGGTATTTCCGCGGCCTATCAGGAGACTGACCGGCGTCATCCCGCGCCGCGTTGGGTTCAGACGTCGAGCGTCGCGGTCACCGGCACGTGATCGCTCGGCCGCTCCCAGCCGCGTGCCTCGCGCGCGATCTTGATGCCGGTGAGCCGGTCGCCGAGCGCCGGCGAGACCCAGACGTGATCGAGCCTGCGGCCCTTGTCGGCGGCCGCCCAGTCCGGCGAGCGGTAGCTCCACCACGTGTAGACCTTCTCCGGCTCGCGCAAGAATGTGCGCGTGGCGTCGATCCATTGTCCGGCTCTCTGCGCCGCGACCAGCTTTTCGCATTCGATCGGCGTGTGCGAGACGACCTTGAGCAACGCCTTGTGGCTCCAGACGTCGCATTCCAGCGGCGCGACGTTGAGATCGCCGACCAGGATCGAGCGGGCGCCGTCCTGCGGGCGCGCATGCTCGCAGGTGGTCAGCTCGTCGAGGAAGTCGAGCTTGTGCTTGAACTTCGGATTGACCTGCGGGTCCGGCTCGTCGCCGCCGGCAGGAACGTAATAATTATGGATGCTCAGAGGATCGCGCAGGCCGGCCTTCTCGCCGAGGATTGCGCCGACATGGCGGGCATCGGTGATGCCGCAATATTGCTTGGTCGCCGTGGATTCGAACGGCAGACGCGAGACCACGGCGACGCCGTGGTAGCCCTTCTGCCCGTTGATGGCGACGTGCTCGTAGCCCAGCCGCTTGAACCGCTTGTAGGGGAAGGCATCGACCGGGCACTTGATTTCCTGAAGACAGAGCACGTCCGGCCGCACGGACTTGATGAGCCTGGCCACGAGATCGATGCGCAGGCGCACCGAGTTGATGTTCCAGGTCGTGACCTTGATCTGCATGGTGCCGTTCAAGCGCGGCAGCACCCTTGGGTCAAGCCGGGCGGTGGCCGCGGTGGACAACGGCGCGGCCCGCGGAGGCGCCTGGAGCCTGTCCGGTTCCGATGGGATCAGAACCTCCAGCTCTTTGTTTGGTGCGTTGTCTCCACGCGAACCGGTTTCCACGCCGTTCGAAAACGCTCTATTGCAGCATCCGCGTATAGTCGATGCGGAACATGCCCGGATCGGGCCGGGACTTGGCGTCGAGATTGTAGACCGCGACGGTCGTATCCTGGCCCTGGGGATCGGTCACGGTCCATTGCCGCAGCGCGAAATCGTCGGCGCCGAACATCAGCATCAGCCGGTGGGTGCCGGCCAGCGCCTGGCGCTCCTCGATCACCACCGTCACGAACACGTCGTCGGAATAGACGCCGATCAGGTTGGTGTCGCGCAGAAGGTCGATGCGGTCGGACAGCAGGAAGCGCAGCGGAGTCTGGGACAGAGGATAGATGTCCTGGGTCGCGAGCCTGCGGTCGCGCACCGCCACCGACGAGCCATCGGCGATCAATTGGGTCGTGGCCGGCGGATTGTAATCGAACCGGATGCGGCCGGGCTTCTGCATGTAGAAGTTCCCCTCGGTCTTGCGACCGTCGGGTCCGACCTGCACGAAATCGCCCGACAGGACGCGCGTGGCCGAGAGATAGCGGCTGACCTTGTCGACCAACGCGCGCTGTTCGCCGCTGACTCCCATGGATTCCCCGGGGCGGATTTTGACCGGCGGGGCCGGGGCGGGCGTGCGCTGGGCCTGCGCGACCACGCGGGGCCCGGTCGAGCCCGTGGGGAAATCGGCGGGGGCAGCCTGAGCGGCACGATGGGGCGCGGGCAGCGGCAGCGGCACGCTCTGGGCCGCCGCGGACGTGGCGATCGCCGCGCTGGCGAGCAGCGCTCCGAGAACGGCAGCCGGGCTTGTCATGGGTGCTTCGCCTTGTGTCTGTGAATGGGCTCTACGGATGCGAGGGGCTGCTGTCGCGCCGCTGGCTTGTGGTGTCACTCATGGCCGGCGGTGTGGCGATTTCGCGGCTCCCGGCGTCCATGGCTGAAAGTTAATGGGCCCCGGGCGGGTCTCAATAGCTCTCGTGTTCCTCCTGGCCGACCAGGATCTCGCGCTTGCCGGCGTGGTTGGCCTGGCCGACGATGCCCTCTTGTTCCATCCGCTCCATGATCGAGGCGGCGCGGTTGTAGCCGATCTGGAGCCGGCGCTGGATGTAGCTGGTCGAGGCTTTCTGATCGCGCATGACGATCTGCACGGCCTTCTGGAACAGGTCGGTGGCGTCGCCGGCCTGACCCATGCCGGTGGAATCGAACACCGAATTGCCGTCCTCGTCCTCTTCGTCGGGCGTCGTGACCGCTTCGAGATATTGCGGCGTGCCTTGCGACTTCAAATGCCGCACGACCTTCTCGACCTCCTCGTCGGAGCAGAACGGGCCGTGCACGCGGCTGATGCGTCCGCCGCCGGCCATGTAGAGCATGTCGCCCTGGCCCAGGAGCTGTTCGGCGCCCTGCTCGCCGAGGATCGTGCGGCTGTCGATCTTGGACGTGACCTGGAAGGAGATGCGGGTTGGGAAGTTCGCCTTGATCGTTCCGGTGATGACGTCGACCGAGGGGCGCTGCGTGGCCAGGATCACGTGCAGGCCGGCGGCGCGCGCCATCTGCGCCAAGCGCTGCACCGCGCCCTCGATGTCCTTGCCGGCCACCATCATCAGGTCGGCCATCTCGTCCACGACGATGACGATATAGGGCAGGGGTTCGAGTTCGAGCTGCTCGGTCTCGTAGATCGCCTCGCCGGTTTCCTTGTTGAAGCCGGTGTGAACGGTGCGCGTGAGCACCTCGCCCTTGGCCTTCGCCTCCGCGACGCGGTTGTTGAAGCCGTCGATGTTGCGCACGCCGAGCTTCGACATCTTCTTGTAGCGCTCCTCCATCTCGCGCACGGCCCACTTGAGTGCAACCACCGCCTTCTTGGGATCGGTGACGACGGGCGTGAGCAGATGCGGGATGCCGTCGTAGACCGACAGTTCGAGCATCTTCGGATCCACCATGATCAGCCGGCATTGCTCCGGCGTCAGCCGGTAGAGCAGGCTCAGGATCATGGTGTTGATGGCGACCGACTTGCCCGAGCCGGTGGTGCCGGCGATGAGCAGATGCGGCATGCGCGCGAGATCGACCACCACCGGTTCGCCGCCGATGGTCTTGCCGAGGCACAATGGCAGCTTGGCCTGGCTCTCGGTATAATCCGAAGCCGCCAGCATCTCGCGGAAGGACACCTTCTCGCGCCGGTCGTTCGGCAGTTCGATGCCGATGGCGTTGCGGCCCGAAACGACGGCGACGCGTGCGGAAATCGCGCTCATGGAGCGGGCGATGTCGTCGGCCAGGCCGATGACGCGCGACGACTTGATGCCGGGCGCGGGTTCAAGCTCGTAGAGCGTGACGACCGGGCCGGACCGCGCATTGATGATCTCGCCGCGCACGCCGAAATCCTGCAACACGCCTTCGAGCGTCTTGGCGGTGGTCTCGATGAGCTCGTCGCTGGGTGCGAAACGGTCGGAGGCGCGCGGCGCGGCCAGAATGCTGAGTGGCGGTAGCTCGTAGCCGCCCTTCCTCGCGGTCGCGGCCTTGCGGGCCGGTTTGCGTGGCGCGGCGCGCTGCACGGGGATCGCGGGCTGGGCGGCCTCGTCGTCCTCCTCGGCGTCGAAATCCTCGGCGCTGTCGTCGTAGAAGTCTTCGTCCTCTTCGGGCCCGGTGATCGGCGGCGCGAGGCGCGGCTCGATGCGCCCGTCGCGCATGGAATCGTGCGGCCGGCGTGCGGGCTCGCGGCTGGCGAACAGCCCCGTCACGCGCGCCTTGAGGCTGAGCAGGCCATGGACCAGCCAGCCGGCCAGGAGAGCGGTGCGGCTTTCGCGGTCCTCGGATTCGTCGTCCTCTTCCTCAACGACGGGCGCGGCGCGCCGGGCGACCGGCTCGTGGCTCTCGGCCGCATGCCAGCCGAAGCCGGCACCGATGGCGGCGCAGACGAGGGCCGCGGTGCCCAGCAGCGTCGCGGCAATGGTCGTCGCCGCGCCGGAAAGCGGACCTGCGATCCAGGCGGGGACCGTGAGGAGCGCGTCTCCGATTACGCCGCCGAGACCGCTCGGCAGCGGCCATCCCGCGCTGCGCGGCAGGCAGGAGGCAAATCCGGCCGCCAGGATGGCGCCGAGCAGCCACAGGCCGAGCCGTGCCCATTCGCGGTCGAAGCGGCGATGGGTCGAGATGCGCCAGCCCCAGGTCGCGACCGGCAGGACGAACACGACACAGGCCAGACCGAAGAGCTGCATCAGGAGGTCGGCGCCGATGGCGCCGGGCCGCCCCAGCAGATTGCGCACGGGAGCGTCGGTGGCGTGGCTGAGTGAGGGGTCCTGCACCGACCATGTGGCCAGCGCCGCCATCATGATGATGGCGCCGATCAGAAGCGCGAGCCCCAAAGCCTCGCGCAGGCGCTTGCGCACCGAAGCGCGCAGGTCGTCGGACCAAATCCATGTGTCGAGCGTTCGGTCGAGGAAGGCCATTCCCGGTCCGTCTTCTAGCCAAGAACTTCGACGAGGCGATGCAGCGCCTCGGCGGTGATTTCGCGGTCGTGCACCAGGGCCACGCGGATGTAGCCGGTGCCGGGATTGCTGCCGTCGGCGCCGTCACGCGCGAGGTAATGGCCGGGGATGACCCGCAGGCCGCCCTCGCGCCACAGCCTCTGCGTGACCTCTTCGTCCGTGCCGTGGGCGCTGACGTCCAGCCACAGAAAGAAGCCGCCTTGCGGGCGGATATGGCCGTAGCGGTCGCCGATGATCTGATCGGCGAGATCGAACTTGGCCACGTAGAGATCGCGGTTGGCCTGCACATGAGGCTCGTCGCTGTAGGCGGCGATCGCCACCGCCTGCGCCGGCGCGGGCACCTGGGGCGCCGCGATGTTGCGCAGCTCCACGAAGCGCGCGAGGAAATCCCGGTCGCCGGCGGCGAAGCCGACGCGCATGCCGGGCAGGTTCGACCGCTTCGACAGCGAGTGGAACACGACGATGTTGGAAAAGTCGGGCTGCGACGCCTGGAGCATGCCGGCGGGCATCTGACCGTCGAGGTACAATTCGCAATAGCACTCGTCCGCGAAGACGATGAAGCCGTAACGCTGCGCCAGCGCCGCGAGCCGCTTGAGATAGTCGAGGCTCGCCACCGCGCCCTGCGGATTCGACGGAGAGGCGATGTAGAAGGCGACGGTGCGCGCGAGCAGCGTGGCGTCGAGCGCGTCGAGATCGGGCAGGAAGCCCGTCGCCTTGGTGGTCGGCAGATAGACCGGCTCGCAATCGGCGGCGACGGCGCCAGCCGAATAAGCGGCATAGAACGGATTGGGCAGAAGGATCGCGGGCCGGCCGGCGCGTTGCGCCACATGCCTCTTGGCCGTGAGGGCGCCGAGGAACAGCCCCTCGCGGGTGCCATTGAGCACGATCACCTCGGTCGCCGGATCGACCGGCCGCGCCAGCGCGTAGCGGCGGGTCAGCCAGTCGGCGACGGTGCGGCGGAAGTCGTCGGTGCCCTTGGTCGCCGGATAGCGGCCGAAGGCGGCGAGATTGGCTTGAAGCACGGGCCCGACGAAATCGGGAATCGGATGCTGGGGTTCGCCGACCGACAGGTTGATCGGCGGCTTGCCGGGTTCGATGCCGGCCAACAGCTCGTGCATCCGCACGAACGGGGAGCGGTTCTCGGGGGGCGCTGCGGCGCCGGGCGTGGCATTGGCTGTGGCGGTCATGGAACCGGAACGATGGAGCGCGGCGGGACGCCCGCCGTTTCACGCTTTCTGGACCTTAGGGGCCGCGAGGTTAAGGCGCGATTAACCATCGGCGCCCGGAACCGAGCCACAGCTATTTCCGGCGACGGCGTGAGGCCAAAAAAGTGAGAGGCCCCGGTCTTGCGACCGGAGCCTCTCGACGGACGGGGCGGTGCCGGGTATCCGCCCCAACCGCAGCTCTTGCCTTCGCCGCGCGCGG
>Ga0182743_1004207_pt1 | contig 11034 bp, 7 predicted proteins | sample eDN3rd30CKraftOP_FD_128522 | JGI IMG/M metagenome (GOLD analysis project Ga0182743, IMG submission 128522) | Enriched Organic Plus compost microbial communities from Emeryville, California, USA - eDNA 3rd pass 30_C Kraft OP (version 2) (version 2) ... | reverse complement strand
GCGATTCCACCAATGTCTTCAATCCTGAGGCATCGGGCTCCGAAGGGGCGGTTTACAGAGGGTTGCTGGACGAAGTTCGCAAGCATGCCGGACGCAGAGTGCTCGTCACCACCTTCGCTTCCAATGTGGCGCGCCTGCAGACGCTGGGCGATGTCGCCAAAGCCACTGGACGCCAGCTTTGCGTCGCCGGGCGGTCGCTCGACCGGATTATCGAAGTGGGGCAGGCCAACGGTTATCTGCACGATTTCCCGCCCACGGTGGATTTCGACCGGGCGATGGACCTGCCGCGCGGCGACGTTCTGATTATCGCCACCGGCGGCCAGGGGGAAGCGCGGGCGGCGCTCGCCCGGATTGCCGAGGATACCCATCCGATCGGGCTGGAAGCGGGCGATGTGGTGCTGTTTTCCAGCAGGCAGATCCCTGGCAACGAAATTGCCATCGGCCGGGTGCAGAACAAGCTGGCCGAACGTGGAATCGTCATGGTCACCGACCGGCAGAGCGAAATCCACGTATCCGGCCATCCGGGCAGGCCGGAACTGGAAGCACTCTATGGATGGTTGCGCCCGCAGATTCTCGTCCCCGTGCACGGCGAGATCCGCCACATGCAGGAACAGGCGCGGCTTGGTCAGGCAAAGGGCATTCCCAGCACTGTGTTCCAGAAGAACGGCGATATCGTGCGTCTCGCGCCGGGGAAGCCGGGAAAACTGGCCGAAGTGCGCGCCGGGCGGCTCATTCTCGATGGCGATATCATCATTCCCGCCGATGGCGAGGCGATCACCATGCGCCGCCGTATGGCCCGCGATGGCGTGGTTATCGCGGTGATCGATCACAAGGGCGCGGTGCAGGTGACGGCGATGGGCCTGCCGCTGGACGAAGATTATGCCGCGTTCGTTGCCGAAGCGGAAAGCGATGTCGGAACCGCGCTGGCTCGCCTGAAAGGCGGCGCGCGCAAGGATCGGGAAGCGATCATCGAAGCGACTCGTCTTGCCGTGCGACGTGCGGCCCAGCGCTGGTCAGGCAAGAAACCGCAGGTCAAGGTTCTGCTGACGGAAGGTTGATGCTGGCATGAAGTGGACTTCTATTCTGGCCATCTACGCGCTGTTCTGGGTGATGAGCGCGTTCATCATGCTGCCGTTCGGCGTGCGCACGCATGACGAAGCGGGAGTGGAGAAAGTTCCCGGCCAGGCGGATAGCGCGCCAGCACATTTCCGGCCCGGCCTGCACATGCTGCGTGCCGCTGTCGTTGCCGCTGTTCTGTGCGGCCTGTTCTATGCGAACTATCTCAACGGATGGATATCCGCCGAAGATCTAAACATTTTCGGCAAACCGCCCGCGATGGATAGCGAAACCGCTCTGTATCGGGATTGATCGCTGCCCAATCGCGTGCTTTCCGGATTACTGCCGTAGCCGTTCGATGGCTTGTGCCAGCGCGACGTAGAGCTTGCCCATATCGGCGGACAGCAGGGTCACACTCATCGCATGGCCATCGCGCGTGGACAGGAGTTCGCGCAGCATCGCTTCGAAATCGTGTACGTAGCGATTCACGTGAGCGCGGAAATTGGCGTCATTCTGATAAGTGTCGCTCACGATCCGGCTTTCGCCGCTGTCGAGCAGGCGCACCGCACGACGGGTGAAAATACCCCGATCCCCGCGCAGATACGAAGCCCAAGCGGTATCGGACACATCGGTGGAGAGAACCCTGGCGATATCGATGGCGCTGGAATTCAGCGCCTCGGTAATCAGGGCGGCCCGGCGGGCGAAATCGTTATCGACCTGCTCTGCCGCGCGTTCGCGTGCGCGGGCGACGCGCATTTCAAGGTGATTGGTAAGATCGGTCACTTTGGCCAGTTGGTCGCGCAACTGGATCGCCGCTTCACGGCTGACGCCCGCGGCATGGGCGGCCGCCTGTTCGAGTTGACCGACCGCCTCGGCGCTGCGGGCCCTGACCGCGCGATCGATGGCTTGCGCACTGTCGTCGCCGATGCGTGAGGCCAGTCGTGCAGCCGCATCCGCGCCATCCTGTTCGAGGCTGGAAATGGCCGATCGCGTGGCTTCAGCCAACTGTTCAAGGCTGTTGCGCAGATGCTGCTCGCGCTCCGCTGCCAGGGCTTCGCTTTCCTTGCCCAGGGCTGCCAGTTCGTTGCGGAACAAGGCCAGTTGTTCGGCGTGGCCTTCGTTATAGGCGGCAAAGGTCGCGTGGAACTGTTCCACTTCCTTCATCACGGACACACCATCGCGCTGCGCGGTCTGCACATAATCGGATAGCAGGCGCCCCTTGTCGTGCGCATCGCTGATCAGCCGGTTTACGGCTTCGACATTTCCGGTGAAGCTGCCGAGATGCTGATCGGCATTGCTGATTGCGGCAGGCAGGTCTTCGCGGCTGTGCTGGGCGCCGGCGCGAATGATTTCGAGCAGGCGCACGCTGGCTTCCGTCAGGCTGGCAACGGCCTGATCCGTTTCGGCAACGGTATCGCGGCTTGTAGCGATCTTGGTGCCGAGAGCCGCCAGCGCTTCGCCCAATTCGTTGCGAACGGCATGGCCTTGCGCACCGATCTCCTCGATCCGGGCGGAAAGGCCCGCCAGCCGTGTGGTGATGGCATCGGCATGCTGGGCAATTTCGTGACTGGCGGCGAGATGCGCTTCGCGCCGTTCCGCGATGGCCGCATCGAGATTTTCGAGATGCTCGCGCGTATCGGCCAGTTGCTCAGCCTGCCAGCTTTCCGCGCGTTCACGGCGGCGGGTGAACTCATCGTCCCAAAGCGCGCGACTCGCGGCGGCTGCTTCTTGCGCCTGGGCATCGATCCTGGCGATTTCGCCAGTCGCGCCGTGCAGGCGGGTTTCCAGTTCGCCCACCGCCTGCGTCCACGCTGTCATCGCCGAGTTTTCGTTGGTGCGAATGTCTTGCCCCAAGGTGGTGACGCGATCGCTGAGAGCGGCAACATGGGCGCGCAATGCTTCGAGCGACTGCGTTTCCTGATCGGCCAGTTGCGCGCGGGCGGCGGCCATCTCGTCACTCAGGCTCTGCGCCCGGCGGCGGATGGCGGCCAGCATTTCCACTTCCTGCCCATCCAGCTCCGTGCGGAAAGCAAGGCTGCGCTCGTTCAATGCGGCGAACCGCCCGGTGGCGATATCTTCAAGCTTGGTGGCCTGCATGGCAAAAGCGGCCAACGCGGCATCGACTTGCGCCCGGACCGCTTGCACCTGCTGTTCGGCGGCGTCGCCAAATTCGTGCATGCGCTGGAAGCCGCTGGTCAGTTCCTGCAAGTGGTCCTGCGCCACCCGCCCGGCATTGCCGATCTGATTGGTCACATCACGGGCGGAATTGGCGATAACCGGCAGTTCGTTGCGCAGCTTGCCCATGTTTTCCAAGGCATTGGTGCTGACACTGGCAATAGATTCGACCTGTGCGCTGTTGTCCTGAATCAGGCTCGCAAGGCGGTTTGCGTGCTGAGAAATGCGTTCGACGGAAACCCGCCCGAGCGATTCGAGATCGCGCGATTGCGAAGCAATGAATTCGCGGGCCAGGCTAAGCTCGCGGTTGACGGTGGCCAGCCGCGTTTCAAGCTGGGCCGATTCCTGCGATAGCAACCGGGCCACATCGTTGAAACGGCCGGCTTCGCGCTGACTGTTGCGCATGCCCAGCAGCCACAATGCCACCACCAGCAGAACCGGGACAGCCCAGGTGCCGATCCATTCGGCCCATTGCGCAGGCGATGCGCCGGTGGACATGGCCTGGCTGTTGGCCCAGCCGAAAAAGCCTGTCCACAGAACCACCACACCGAGTGTGAGGGCCGGAAGATGGGCGATGAAAGGCGAGGGGGTGGGATGTTCGAACCCCTCCGTCTCGTCCCATATCTCTTCCTCCGGCTGCACCGGTTCGGTTGCCGCCATCGCAAAACGCTGCGCTTCGCCCGGTTCCTCTCCGGAACCGAGCGATACTATCCGTGACCCTCCGCTCATGCGCGGCAACATATCATGCTTCGGCAAGCAATAAACCCTGCCATGCCGGACTTGAGACAAGTTGTGCATGGCATCCCCCAAAGCCAGCCCCTTATCCCCGCATGAAATGGCAATCCGGCGGTTTCCTGGCATGGGCCTGTGTTGATGGCTTGGCAGGATAGCGTCACCCGCCTAGAGAGGGGCCCGATTTTCAGGGAGTTCTGCGGGTGCGTGTCGCCCTCCTTTCCATGCTCGACAGCGCCGGGGAACCGGGTGAAGGCCACAAGGCCTTCATTCCCTTTGCCGGGAAGACTGTTGCCCGGCGGCAGATCGAACTGGCGCTGGCGCTGGGTTGCGAACGTGTGGTGTGTCTGGCCGACAATCTCGGACCCGGCCTGATCGCCCTGCAACACGAAGTCGAATCCGCTGGCGCGAAGTTTCACGTCATTTCCGTGCCGCGTGCCCTGTGCGGACTGGTCTATGCGACAGATGAACTGATCATGCTGGCCGATGGGGTGCTGCCTCTGGCCGATGAGGCGCGGGATATCCTGGCCAAGGGCAATGCGATCGTGGTGGTGTCCGCCGAAACGGGCATTCCTGCGGGGTTTGAGCGGATCGATCTGAATCATGCCTGGGCGGGCGCGCTGGTCATGCCGGGCAAGCTGGTGGAACGGCTGAACGAACTGCCGCAGGATTGTGATGGCGTTTCCTCTCTGCTGCGGATCGCGTTGCAGGGGCGGGTGCCCGAACGGGTTCTGCCCGATGCGGTTCTCGCGGAGGGGCGCTGGGCCATGCTTTCCACCGTGGGCGATGCGACATCGCTCGAACCCGCCTGGTTCCGCCGTCATGCCGCGTCAGCCGATCCGTTCACCCCCGGTCGCTGGCTGGCATTCGGGTTGGCGGCGCGTTTCGGTGTCGGGTGGCTCAACCGTGGTATCCGGCCAGCTTATCTGCTGACATGCGCGGTGCTGCTCCTGTGCCTTGCGTTGGCGGGGGGCTGGATGGGCATGATTTCCGGCGGCTTTGCGGCCCTTGGGTTGAGCTGGTTTCTGGCCGATGCCAGCCAGTCGCTCGATCATGGCGAGCGTGCCGGGCGTGAGAGAAAACCCTTTTTCGCCAAAGTGATTCAGGCATTCGCACTGGCGGCCGATCTGGCCGTGATCGCGCTGCTGGCCATGGCGATGGATGGCATGTTCGCATCGCTATTCGCGTTGCTTTTCATCCCTCTCACGCTGATGGGGCTGGTGTGGCTGGTGCCGTATCTTTCCCGCAAGCGCTGGGCCGGTTTGCTGGGTGATCGGGTGGTGCTGGCGCTAATTCTGGCTTTGGGCGCCACGATGGACATCCTGCCCGAGCTTACCCAATGTCTCATTTTGATACTTGTGGGCTGCGCGATTATCTTGTCCCGCGCGGAGAGGAGGCTAACTCAAATTTAACCAAGGGCCGCTATCGCGGCACGATGATGGAATCCGGCATGTCCCAATTTGGCGATCGTACCACAGAAGAGATTCTGTCTGATACGCTGATACGCGGCGATGCGGCGCTGGCTTCCACTGTACCGATCTTGCGCCATCTGCTTGAAAATGACGATCAGTCGATGTTCACCGACGAGATCGTTGCCCGAGTGCGGGGGATGGTGCGGCATATTGCCCGGCAACTGCTGTTCGCGCTGGCCGAAGCGGCCGGGGAAAGCGATCCGCACGCCTTTGCGGAACATGGTTTTGAACGGCTCACGGGCCTGCTCGCACGGGATAGCGCGCTTCTCGGTCATGCGCATACGCTCGCGCTCGAATATCAGTTGTGCGAACGCCTGTACGCGCGCATCGGCCTCGATCCGGTTCTATCCCCTTTTCTACGGACACTGTTCGCGGCGAGCGGTACGGAAACATCGCCTGCCGCGATGGCGGTGGTCGCCGCGCAGGCACGCTTTTGCCAGCAACAACGGCGGATGGAACTGCCACTGGCGGAATTGCCGGAAGCTTTGTTCCAATCGGCCTTGTCCGCATTGCATATGCCGGCGGTCGATCTGGAACAGCAGATCGTTACCGCCGCCCAATCGCAATTGCGTGCGGCATTCGACGAGCGCGCCAGCCGGTGTGGCCTGTTGACGCGCCTGGTCGCCAGTCAGAACCAGACAGGCACGCCGGTGCTCGAAGCCACGCAGGCGGGGGTGTCGCTGTTCATCAGCGCATTGGCGCATGCCACGGGGCAGGACCGGGGGGGCATCGTGCTGGCGATATGCGACCGCCAGATGACACGATTTGCCCTGTCTCTGCGCGCAGCGGGATTGCCCGCCGCCGCGATCGAGACCCAGTTCGCCTGCTTCCATCCCGATGCGGTGGCGCCTTATGGTTTTGAAATGGTCGACCGGGAGCAGGCTGCGCTGATTCTGTCGCAATCGGCGGTTGAGATAGCGGACTGATCGATGATCGATGTCGGCACTTTTCTGGCCCGTGCTTCCAGCGATTCGCAGGATCGCCTGATCGAGGCCGACGAGCCGCTGGCGGGATTGCAGAGGCGTTGCGGGGGCGAACTGCCCGGCGTGATCGCGGTGCCCGCCTTGCTCGAACTCGTGCGCAAATGCCGCCTGTTCCGCCTGAAATCGTCGCAGGCGATCCAGGCGCAAGACGGTGAAAACCAGATTGACGCATGGGTGGAAGTCACGCCCAAGCAAGGCGAATCCAGCGGGTGCGACATTGTCGCCACAAGCTGGAAATCCCAGCCGATGAAGCTCGAAAATCTGGTCGAATATGCCGAACGCAAGGCCGCGATAGACCGGCAACTGGCCGAATTGCATGCCCGGCTCGATCCGGCGCAGAATATTCTGGCGGTTGAGGCGCAGGCTCTGGATCTTGCCGATCTCGCGGCGCGCATGGCGCAAGGCGCCGGGCAGCCGTGGACTGATTTCGTGACCATCGTCGGAAGCACCCAGCGCCAACCCATGCACTGGCGCCTGCTCGACGGGGCCACGCTGGTTATCGATGGGTCCGACCGGCGCTGGAAAGCAGGGTTCGTGCCTTTGGGCGTGCCCGAGCCTGGTAGCGCGGGATTCGAACTGTATTTCGTGGCCGATCAACCGCTGATCAGGACGCAATCCGCCATTTTGCAGCGTCCCGACCGGTCGAAGGCGACAATGGTGGGGCGCGACATTGCGCCCGTCTTGCGCCAACCGATTGCCCGCATCGTCGCCAATGCGGAAACGATCCGCACCCGTCTCGCCGGGCCGCTGGCGGATGAATATGGCCGATATGCCACCGATATTTCCGCTGCCGGCAAGCATCTCCTCGCATTGGTGGAGGATCTGGCCGATCTGGAAATCGTCGAAGCGGAAAACTTCTCGACCGCGCCCGATCGTATCGATCTGGCCGATGTCGCCCGGCGCGCGGCGGGGATTCTCTCCGTTCGCGCGCAGGAAAAAGGGATCGCTATCGAAGCGCCGCAGGATGGGGCGCATCTGCCCGCTATCGGTGAATTCCGGCGGGTTTTGCAGGTGCTGCTCAATCTGGTCGGCAATGCGATCCGGTACACGCCTGAAGGATCGACGATCTGGCTGCGTCTGGCCCGGGAGGAAGGCATCGCCCGCGTGATCGTTGCCGATCAGGGACCGGGTCTGACGGAAGAGCAGCAAAAGAAGGTTTTCGAGAAGTTCGAACGCCTCGGCCGCACCGGGGATGGGGGAACGGGGCTTGGCCTCTACATTTCCCGCCGTCTGGCGCGGGCGATGAACGGCGATCTGACCGTGGAAAGCGCACCGGGCGAGGGTGCGCGCTTCATTCTGGATATCCCGGCCAACCAGGTGGCGGTCACGCGGCCTTAGACCGGGGACAAGTCCCCTGCGTTTCCGGCGTCTACCCGGATGAAACGAAAAAGCCCCCGCGTATCGGCGGGGGCTTTCGTCTTTCCGTCAGGCGAGCAACGACGCCCGCAGGACCGGCTCAGCGCTTGTCGAGCGGCACGTAGTCGCGCTGCGTCGGGCCGGTGTAGAGCTGGCGCGGACGACCGATCTTCTGGCCGGGGTCCGAGATCATTTCGTTCCACTGCGCAACCCAGCCGACGGTGCGGGCAAGAGCGAACAGCACGGTGAACATGGTGGTCGGGAAACCGATCGCCGAGAGGATGATCCCCGAGTAGAAGTCCACGTTCGGGAACAGCTTCTTTTCGGCGAAGTAATCGTCGCTCAGCGCGATTTCTTCGAGGCGCAGCGCGGTTTCGAAGACCGGATCGTTGACTTTCAGCGCTTCGAACACTTCGCGGACGGTCTTCTGCATCACCGTGGCGCGCGGATCGTAGTTCTTGTACACGCGGTGGCCGAAGCCCATCAGGCGGAACGGATCGTTCTTGTCCTTGGCGCGAGCGATGAACTCCGGAATGCGATCCGGCGTGCCGATTTCATGCAGCATGTTGAGCGCTGCTTCGTTCGCGCCGCCATGCGCCGGGCCCCACAGGCAGGCGATGCCGGCGGCGATGCAGGCGAACGGATTGGCGCCCGAGGAGCCAGCGAGGCGGACGGTCGACGTCGAGGCGTTTTGTTCGTGATCGGCGTGAAGGATGAAAATGCGATCCATCGCGCGTTCGACCTCGGGGATCACTTCGTATTCTTCCGCCGGGACGCCGAAGGTCATGCGCAGGAAATTGCCGGTGTAGCTCAGCTTGTTGTCGGGATAGACGAACGGCTGACCGACCGAATACTTGTACGCCATGGCCGCAATCGTCGGCATCTTGGCGATCAGGCGGTGCGAGCTGATCTTGCGATGCTCAGGGTCCGCGATGTCGGTGCTGTCGTGGTAGAACGCCGACAGGGCGCCGACGACACCGCACATCACCGCCATCGGGTGCGCATCGCGGCGGAAGCCGCGATAGAACGTCGAAAGCTGTTCGTGCACCATCGTGTGGCGGGTGATGGTGTTTTCGAAAGTCGCCAGTTCGTCTTTGCTCGGCAGTTCGCCATTGAGCAGGAGATAGGCGGTTTCCATAAAGCTGGAGTGTTCCGCCAACTGACCGATGGGATAGCCGCGGTGCAACAGCACGCCTTCTTCGCCGTCGATATAGGTCAGCGCGCTTTCGCATGAACCGGTTGACGTGAAGCCCGGATCATAGGTGAACATGTGGGACTGGCCATAGAGCTTGCGAATGTCGATCACATCCGGGCCCTCGGTGCCTTCGAGCACCGGGAAGTCAAAGCTCTTGCCGTCGACTGTCAGGGTTGCTTGCTTGTCAGCCAATTCACTTCCTCCAATTCAATAGCTCACCCGGCGCTGCCTGAGGTGGTCTGTGCGTCAATGCGCGCCAGGCTTTCCTCTTTCCCAAGCAGCACCAGCACATCGAAAATGCCTGGTGAGGTAGTTTGCCCCGTAAGAGCCGCACGAAGCGGTTGCGCGAGTTTGCCCAGGCCCAGCCCAAGCTCTTCCGCCATTGCCTTGAGATTGGCTTCGAGGGCGTCGCTTGTCCAGTCAATTCCGGTCTAAAGCCGGGCGGTATTCCCGGCGAGGGGCGCGCGGGCATCCGCGTCCAGCAAGGATGCGGCCTTTTCGGTCATGGCCAGCGGGCGGCGCTTGAACAGGAACGCAGCGCCATCGGCCAGTTCGTTCAGATCCTTCGCCCGGAGCTTGAGCGCAGGCATGGCCTGTTCGAGCAGAGCGATGTCCGCTTCGGGCCCGATGCGTGGCGCGGCGAGCTCTGCCAGATGGGCATCGTCCGCTTCCCGGATATAAAGGCCGTTGAGATTCTGCAGTTTCTTGATGTCGAAGCGCGCCGGGCTCTTGCCGACACCGCCGAGATCGAACAATTCGACTGCTTCGGCGCGGGAGACCACTTCCTTGTCGCCATAGCCCCAGCCGAGGCGCAACAGATAGTTGAACAGGGCTTCGGGCAGAATGCCCATTTCATCGCGGTAGGCTTCCACTCCCAGCGCGCCGTGCCGCTTGGACAGCTTCGCACCGTCCGCGCCGTGAATCAGCGGAATATGGGCATAGACCGGATCATCCCAGCCGCCTTCGATCGCGTTCATCGCGCGGATGATCGGCAACTGGCGGAAAGCGTTGTTGAGGTGATCGTCGCCGCGGATGATGTGCGTCACGCCCATATCGTGATCGTCGACCACCACCGCCAGCATATAGGTCGGCGTGCCGTCCGAACGCAGCAGGATATAGTCGTCGATCTCGGAGTTCTTCACTGTCACCCGGCCCTGAACCGCATCCTCGATCACGGTTTCGCCTTCCTGCGGCGTTTTCAGCCGGACGACGAACGGTGCGCCAGCGGGCGCTTCCGAAGGGTCGCGGTCGCGCCAGCGGCCGTCGTAACGCAGCGGCTGCTTGGCGGCGCGCTGGGCCGCGCGCATCTCTTCCAGTTCCTCGGGCGTGGCGTAGCAGCGATAGGCGTGGCCTGCGTCGAGCAGCTTTTGCGCCACTTCGGCATGGCGCGCTTCGCGGGCCGACTGGAACACGGTTTCACCGTCCCAATCGAGTCCCAGCCAGTCGAGCCCGGAAATGATCGCATCGATGGCCGCCTGAGTCGAACGGGCACGGTCGGTATCTTCGATCCGGAGCAGCGCCTTGCCGCCATGGTGGCGGGCATAGAGCCAGTTGAACAAGGCGGTGCGGGCGCCACCAATGTGGAGAAAACCCGTAGGAGAAGGGGCGAAGCGGGTGACGACGGGTTTGTCGCTTGCGCTTGCCATGAGACCCCGTTTCCTTTCCTATCGTTCAATGACCGGTCAGGTTCCCTTCGTGCCGCTTGCAGGCGATGACGCCGGGAACAATGTTGCGGTGCAGCGCCCTTGGCGAAAAAGCATCCGGTTGTCCAGCATTGGCGGCGCTCTCGAATCATTTCTCGCTTCGGCGGGGCTCGATCGCGGACCATGGCTGGCTGTCGGGTTTGCTGCGGGAATCGCGCTGTGGTTCGTTTTGCCGGGGCCTCAGGAGTGGGTGATCGCCATTCTCCTCTGCGCGGTGGCCGCGTTGGCGGCGGGCTGGGCCTGGAAAGGGAACGAGCGGCGAATCCATTGCACTATGGCGGTGGTCGCGCTGGCAGTGGTGATCGCAAGCGGAATCGGAGTGATCTGGGTGCGCTCGGCACTGGTCGGTGCGGAGCCCGTTG
>Ga0182743_1004203_pt1 | contig 11047 bp, 12 predicted proteins | sample eDN3rd30CKraftOP_FD_128522 | JGI IMG/M metagenome (GOLD analysis project Ga0182743, IMG submission 128522) | Enriched Organic Plus compost microbial communities from Emeryville, California, USA - eDNA 3rd pass 30_C Kraft OP (version 2) (version 2) ... | reverse complement strand
GACGGCGCGCTGACCCGCCCGCTGCTGGACGCGGGCGCGCGGGTGCTCGCGGTGGAGCTGCACCCCGGCCGTGCGGCCGCGCTGCGCCGCCGGTTCGCGGACGACCCGGTGACCGTCGTGACGCACGACCTCGCCGACCTCCGCCTGCCGCGCCGGCCGTTCCGCGTCGTGTCGAGCCCGCCGTACCAGCTGTCCACCCGCCTCGTGCGGGTGCTGCTCGGCACCGATCGGCTGCTGTCCGCCGACGTCGTGCTGCAGCGCGCCACTGCGCGCAGGCTCGCCGACACCCCGCCGGGCGCGCGCCACGCGCGCCGGTTCGTGCTCGACGTCGGAGCGCCCGTGCCGCGGCGCGCGTTCCGGCCGCCGCCGCGGGTGGACTCCGCCGTCCTGCGCGTCCGCCGCCGCTGATGCGGACTGCCTCGCGCGCTCTCGAACCATCTCGCGCGGTCTCGGACTACCTCGGCGGGTGTCCCTGGGGCAGGATCGGCGCATGACGACCCTCGGCTGCATCCTCGCGCCCTACGGCAACCCGCCCTCGCGGTTCGTCCCGTTCGCCCGCACCGCCGAGGCCGCCGGCCTCGACGAGGTGTGGCTGTGGGAGGACTGCTTCCTCGAGTCGGGCCCGTCGGCGGCGGCCGCGATGCTCGGCGCCACGGAGCGCCTGCGGGTCGGGGTCGGCGTCATGCCGCTGCCGCTGCGCAACGTGGCCCTCACCGCGATGGAGACGGCGACGCTCGACGGCATGTTCCCCGGTCGTTTCGTGCCGGGCGTCGGGCACGGCGTGCAGAGCTGGATGGGCCAGGTGGGCGCCCGGGTGGCGTCGCCGCTGACGCTCATGCGCGAGCAGGTCGGCGCGCTGCGCGCGCTGCTCGCCGGGGAGCGGGTCACGACGTCCGGCCGCTACGTGACGCTCGACGACGTCGTGCTCGACTGGCCGCCCGCCGTGGCGCCGCCCGTGGTGGCGGCGGCGAAGGGCCCGAAGACGATGCGGCTGGTCGGGGAGATCGCCGACGGGGTCGTCATCGACGGCGACTCGGGCGTCTCCGGGGCGCGCGAGGCGGTCGCCCTGCTCGACGAGGGGCGCGGGGCCGCCGGGCTGCCGCCCGTCGCGGAGTCCGGGCCGGGCAGCGCTCACCCCTTCCGGACGGTCGCGTTCGCGCAGGCCGCCACCGGGGCGGGCGCGGCCGACCGGCTGCGGGCGTCGCTCGCGCGGTGGGACGTCGACGCGTCGTCCGACGACGTGCTCGCCGACCACGCCAGCTGGGGCTCCGCGGAGGAGGTCGCCGACGGGCTGCGCCGGTACGTCGCGCTCGGCGTCACGACCGTCGTCGTGCAGCCCACCCTGGACGAGCCGGACCTCGACGGCTTCGCGGCGTTCCTCGGGCAGGAGGTCGCGCCCCTGCTGCGCTGACGCCTGCCGAACAGGCGGTTCAGGCGAGGCGGGCCTCGAGTCCGGCGCGGACGTCGGGCCACTCGTCGTCGACGATCGAGAAGTACGCGGTGTCGCCCACGGTGCCGTCGGCGGCGACGCGGTGCTTGCGCAGCACGCCCTCGGGCTTCGCGCCGAGGCGCTGGATGGCGGCGCACGACCGGGCGTTGCGGGAGTCCGCGCGCAGGGCCACGCGGCGCAGGCCCCACTCCTCGAACGCGTGCCGCAGCAGCAGGAGCTTGCACGCCGGGTTGGTGGTGCCGCCCCACCAGTCGCGCCCGTAGAAGGTGGCCCCGATCTCCACCCGGCCCGGCCCCGGGGCGAGGTCGTAGAAGCGGGTCGTGCCACGGACGGCGCCGTCGTCGCCCACGACGGCGAACGCCGTGGTGCCCGGCGTCGCGACGCCCGCGGCGACCCACGCCTCCAGGTCCGCGACCGACGCGGGGACGGGCGACGCCATGCCGAACCAGAGGCCGGCGTCGATCAGGGGGAACAGCGCCTCGGCGTGCTGCGGGCCGAGCGGCTCCAGGCGCACGCCGTGGCCGGCGAGGACGAGGTCGTGAGTCACGCGCTCCATCTTCGCCGAACCGGTGGTCGACGTCGGAACGCGTCCAGATCTCTCGCGACCAGGGCGTCGACCGCCCGTCCGGCTGCCTGGGCAGAGGGGTGGGTAGCGTGCAGGTCATGGACGACGCCCTGCACGAGACGACCGCCGCCCGGCTGCGCGACCTGCTGCGCGCGGGCGAGCTCACGCCGACCGAGGTGGCCGACCACTTCCTGGCGCGGATCGGGCGCGCCAACCCCGACCTGGGAGCCTTCGTCAGCGTCACGCCCGAGGCGGCGCGCGAGCGTGCGGCGCGCCTCGAGCGGGACGGCGCGGACGGGGGTGGCGTGCTGTGGGGGCTGCCCGGGGGCGACAAGGACCTGTGGCTGCGGGCGGGCGTCCCGACCGGTCTCGGCTCGCGCGCGTTCGCCGGGGACGACGCGATCGTGCCGCCCGTGAGCGACGAGATCGTCGACGTCCTCGACGCCGCCGGCATGGTGAGCCTCGGCCGCACGACGGCGCCCGAGCTCGGCTTCCCCGCCTACACCGAGCCGCTGGCCGGGCCCGTGGCGCGCAACCCGTGGGACCCGACGCTCGGCGCCGGCGGGTCGAGCGGCGGCGCCGCCGTCGCCGTCGCGGCGGGCCTGCTGCCGTGCGCGCCCGGGTCCGACGGCGGCGGCTCAGTGCGCATCCCGGCCGCCGCGTGCGGCGTCGTCGGCCTGAAGCCGAGCCGCGGCCTGCTGCCTGCCGGGTCCGGGCAGGAGTCGCTCGGCGGGCTGGTCGTCAACGGGCCGATCGCCCGGACCACCGAGGACACCGCGCTGCTGCTCGAGGGGATGCTCCCCCGGACGCCGGACGGCCGGGTGGCGCACCCGCTGACGCTGCGCGCGCCGTCCGCCCGCGCCGGGGAGTACCTGGCCGCTGCCCGCCGCGGCGAGGTGGCGGGCAGCGGCGGAGAGGACGTGCAGGGCCGCTTCCGGGTGGGCGTCACGACCGACTCCGCCTGGGACGACTTCTACGCGATCACGACGTCGGACGACGCGCGAGCCGCGCTCGACACCGGCGTGGCGACGCTCACCGGCCTCGGTCACGAGGTCGACGGGCTGTCGCTCGACCCCGACCCGGCGTACGGCCCCGCCTTCCGCACCCTGTGGATGGCGGGCGCGTCCGCGGTGCCGCTCGACGACCCGGAGCGCCTCGACCGCCTCGAGCCGCTCACCCGGTGGCTCATCGTCCGCGGGCGGCAGGTGCCGGCCCGCGACCTCGCCGAGGCGCTGCGCGCCCTCACCGCCTTCGAGCGGCGGCTCGTCGCGCAGGTGTCACGGTTCGACGCCGTCGTCACGCCCGCGCTCGCGATGACGCCCCGCCCTCTCGGCTGGTTCGACCCCGAGGACGCGGAGCGCAACTTCGAGCAGCAGTGCCAGTACACGCCGTGGACGTCGATGCTCAACGTGGCCGGCCTGCCCGCGATCACCGTGCCCACGCGGTGGACCGACGGCGGTCTCCCGATGGGCGTGCAGCTGATCGGGCGGCCGGGCGGCGAGACGACGCTCCTCGCGCTCGCAGCCCAGCTCGAGGACCGGCTGCGCTGGACCGACCGACGCCCGCCGGTGTGGTGACCCGTGACCGGGAGCGTGCCGGGCGGATGAAAGGATGTTCGGGGCCGCGCAGCGAGGCGGAGTGCCCGCCCTGACCCCAGCACCAGAACGGACACCACCCGTGACCCACGTCGGACCGGTCCTGCACGCCACGATCCAGCAGTCGGAGGAGCTTCGCCGCCTGCACGCGTTCATCACCGAGCACGAGCTGCCGATCCCGCTGCGCGACGACTTCGTCGAGCAGTGCACGGTGGTCGAGCAGCACCTCGGCGGCGACGAGTTCACGGCGCTCTCGCGCCGCATCAAGCGCTACAACGCCCTGTCGGGCTGGATCGCCGCCCCGGTGCTGATCGCCGCGGTGCTGCTGTACGTCCTCGGGAAGTTCACGGACCTGCTGCCGGTGGACGACGTCCTGACCGTGTTCCTCCACCCCGTGGTGATCGCGGTCCTCGCCGTGATCCTCGTGTCGGTCGTCGGGATCTCGGTGTGGATGCGCGCCGCGAACCGCCGCCTGCTCGGACCGGTGTACGCCCGGCTGCTGGAGCGGCTCGCTGCCCGGGTGGGCGTCCACCGCCCCTGACGGCGCCCACCGACCACGACCTGAGACGTCGGGCTGCGAGCCCACGACGTCGCGCGTACGGTCGTTGCTCGAGGTCGTTCGTACGACGGAAGGAGCCCCGATGGGACTCGGAGACAAGGCCAAGCACCTCGCGGAAGAGGCGGAGGGCAAGGTCAAGGAGGCGACGGGCAAGCTCACCGACGACGAGAGCAAGGAGGCCGAGGGCAAGGCCCAGCAGGCCAGCGCGAACCTCAAGCAGGCGGGCGACGACGCCAAGGACGCGTTCAAGAAATGACCCGCTGACACGACGGGGCGCCACCGCACGGTGGCGCCCCGTCGTCATGCCCGCCCCGAGCGGGCGGGAGCGGTGCTCAGAGGTCGTCGGGCAGGCAGCCGAAGGCCTCGTCGGCGCCCAGCGCGGCGGTGGCGAGCAGCCCCTCGAGGCCGGAGCCCTCCGGAACGGGGCGCGGGTCGTCGACGACGACCCACAGCCCGTCCACGACGTCGTACTGCGCCTGCGGCCCCTCGGTCACGAGCGAGCGGACGGCGGCGACGAGCCGCTCGACCTCCTCGCCCGCGGTGCCGAGGCCGACCGACGCGCGCACGGCACCGGCGTCGAACCCGAGGCGGCCGAGCAGCGGGTGCGCGCAGAACCGGCCGTCGCGCACGCCGATCCCGTGCTCGGCGGACAGGTACGCGGCGACCAGGCCCGGGTCGTACCCGGTGACCGTGAACGTCACGACGCCCACCGGGTCGACGGCGTCGTCCCACACGTGCACGACCTCGACGCGGTCGATCTCGCCGAGCCCGTCCACGAGCCGCCGCCGCAGGGCGCCCTCGTGCTCGTGCGCGGCCCACGGGTCGAGGGCGGCGAGCTCGTCGCACGCCGCCGCGAGCGCCACCGCGCCCACGACGTTGGGCGAGCCGGCCTCGTGCCGGGCGGGGCCCTCGTGCCACTCGGTCGTGGTAGTGCGCACCCGCCGCACGGCGCCGCCGCCGGCCAGGTACGGGGTGCCGGCGTCGAGCCAGTCGCGGCGGCCGACCAGGGCGCCCGCCCCGAACGGCGCGTACGTCTTGTGGCCCGAGAACGCGACGTAGTCGACGCCGGTGTCGGCGAGCGAGAAGCGGCGGTGCGGCACCAGCTGGGCGCCGTCGAGCACGACGCGGGCGCCGGCGCCGTGCGCCGCGGCGACGACATCGGCCACGGGCAGCGCCTCGCCGGTCACGTTGGACGCGCCGGTGAGCGCCAGCAGCGCGTAGGGGCGGCCCGCGGCGGCGGCGGAGCTCAGCTCCTCCTCGATCTCCGCGAGGGTGGCCGACACGGACGGCCCGCCGGTGACGACGGTCGCGTCGGTGACGCGCTGCCACGGCAGCAGGTTCGCGTGGTGCTCGATGTCGAGCACGAGGACGCGGCCGGGCTCGCCGGTGGCCGGGTCGGCGGGCACGCAGCCCGCGAGCAGGTTGAGCGAGTCCGTCGTGTTGCGGGTGACGATCGTGAGGTCGTCGTCGCGGGCGCCCACGAACGCGCCGATGGTGCGGCGGGCGGTCTCGTAGAGCGCCGTCGAGACCTGCGACAGATAGCCGGCGCCGCGGTGCACGCTGGCGTACAGCGGCAGCACGCGCGCGACCCGGTCGGCCACGGCCTGCAGGGCGGGCGCCGACGCCGCGACGTCGAGGTTCGCGTAGGGCAGCAGGCGGCCGTCGACGAGCGGCACGAGCGTGTCGCCGCCGACGACGGGCAGCACGGGCGCGACGTCGTGCACGGCGGGCACCGCAGGCGCAGTGGTGAGCGTGGTCATGCGTGGTCCTCCTCGGTCGTGCCGGGGAGGTGGCTCCCCGCGCTTGCCCGCACGCCGGACGGCGCGGGGCCAGGTCGTCACCCGGGGCACCCCGCCGCGAGAGGAGGGTTGCCGGCCAGCGAGCCGGGGCTTCGCGCTGGCGCTCTTGACCTGCCGCCCATCGTGCGTGGGCCACGCGACAGGGTCAAGCGGAGCCCCCGCCCTTCTCACGATGCGGTCGCGTGAGACGCTGGACGCATGCCCGATCGCACCGTCCCGGCCTCCGGCGCGCCCTCGGGAGGCTCCTCCGAGGGCCCCGCCGACGGCTCTCCCGACAGCCCTGTGGAGCGCCCCGCCGAGCTGGTCGCGCGCGCCCTCGACGGCGGCGACCTCCACGCCGCCGGGCTCGCCGCCCGCGCAGCGCGCGGCGACGACGCCGCCGACGTCCTCGACGTCGTCGCCGGCCGGGCCGCCGCGGGCTCGGCACCCGCGACGGAGCTGCTGGTGGAGCTGCTGGACGCCTCCGGCGTCGTCCGGCGCTTCGTGCGCGGCGCCCTGCTCGACGAGGCCGCCGTCGACGACGTCTGCCAGGACGTGCTGGTGTCCGTGGCGACGTCGGTCCGGTCGTTCGCGGGCGGTTCCCGGGTCACGACGTGGGTGCACGGGATCGTGCGGCACCGGGTAGTCGACCACCTGCGCCGGCAGCGCGCCACCGCTCCCCTGCCCGACGACGACGTCGGCCCCGCGGAGCGGATGAGCTCCCTCATCGCCACGCGCGCCACCGTGCGCGACGCGCTCGCCGCCCTGCCCGACCTGTACCGGGAGCCCGTGACGCTGCGCGACATCGAGGGCCTGCCGTACGCGGACGTCGCCGAGCGGCTGGGCCGCAGCGTCGGCACGGTGAAGTCGCAGGTGTCCCGCGGCCGCGCGCTCGTGGCCGCCGCAATCGGGAGCCTGTCCTGATGGCCGCGCCGGGTGCGCCCGAGCCGCAGCTCGGCAGGTACCGGGTGGGCGACGTGATCGGCGTGGGGTCGTTCGCCACCGTGCACCGCGCCGTCGACGAGCGGCTGGACGACGTCGTCGTGGTGAAGGTGCTGGCCGAGAACCACAGCCTCAACCCGGAGATCCGCGAGCGGTTCATCGCGGAGGGCCGGGCGCTGCGCCGGGTCGCGAGCCCCCACGTCGTCGCCGTGCACGACATCGGCGAGAGCGACAGGCAGCAGCCGTACCTCGTGCTCGAGCACGCCGACCGGGGGACGCTCGCCGCCCGGGTCGCGACCCTCCGCGCCGACGGGTGGGCGGCGACACCGGCCGACGTGCTCGCCGTCGCGCGCGGCCTCGCCGCCGCGGTCGAGGCGGTGCACGCGGCACGCCTCGTGCACCGCGACCTCAGCCCCGGCAACGTGCTGCTGCGCACCAGCCCGGAGGGCGTCGTCGAGGGCGCGGGCGGCGCCGACGCCGCCGGGACCTCCGCCGTCGTCCGGCCCGACGAGCGCCTGGTCGTGGCCGACCTCGGCATGAGCAAGGACCTGGCCCGCAGCTCCGGCCTGACCGTCGCGGGCGGCACCGAGGGGTTCCGACCGCCGGAGCAGGACGCCCCCGGCACGGTGGACACCCGCGCCGACCTGTGGGCGATGTCCGCGCTGCTGACGTGGCTCGTCGAGGGCGCCGACCTCCCCCGCGCCCTCGACGCCGCGCTGCGCCGCAGCCTCGCCGGCTCCCCCACCCGGCGGCACCCCGACGCGGCCGCCTGGCTGGCCGACGTCGAGCGGGCGCTCTCCCCCGGAACGACCCCGAGCCCGGACCGCACGCGCCGGCCCACCGCCGTCGTCGCCGCGGTCACCGCCGCCGCCCTGGGGCTGGGGTCCGGTGCCGGCGTCACCGCCTGGCTCGACCGCCCCCGCGCCGCCGCCGGCTCCGCGAGCGTCGCGATCTCCGGGCCGGCGACGGCGACCGTCGGCGAGCCGGTCACGCTCACGGCCGACGTCGCGGGCACCGAGCACTGGGTGTGGACCCTGCCCACCGGCGCCTACGTGACCGACGACGACACCGTCCGGCTCACGGCGAGCAGCCCGGGCGACGCGGAGGTCGTGCTGGAGGCGCGCGCCCCGGACGGGACCGCCCTCACGACCGTGCACCGGCTGCAGGTCGACGCCGGGTCCTGACCCCGGAGAAGACATCTCGGTCCGCGTGCAACCTTTCCGGCGCCGCGGACGACTCACGGAAGTCAGCACCGATCGTGCTGGCTCCATCGACCAGGAGAGACCATGCGACACCTTCCCCGCCGACTGACGCCGATCGCCCTCGCGAGCCTCCTCGCGCTGAGCGCCTGCGCGTCCCCGACCCCCGACGCCGAGTTCGACGACCCGGGCACCTCGGCGTCCCAGCCCACCGACGACGCAACCGCGGACGGGCAGCAGGGGGACGGGACCGAGACCCCCGCCGAGCCGGAGGAGTCCGCCGACGCCCCCGCGGCGAAGGACCCGTCGGCGTACACCGTCCGCTACTCGGACGGCTACAAGACCGTCATCACCCTCGACCGCACCCAGGTGGAGCAGCTCACCGGCACCGACCTGGCCGCCGGCACCGCCGACGCCGAGGCCGCGCTCGCGGAGCCCGGCACCTGGTCGGGTGCGGACACGAAGGAGCACGCCGAGGTCATCACCCAGGCCGCCGGTCGTGAGTCCGACCGCATCGACCGCGTGCTCACGCAGCAGGCCGACGGCCGCGACGTCGAGCTGCGGCTGTTCATCAAGCACACCCAGCGCGCGCACGTCGCCCACTTCGGCGAGGACGACGACTGACCCGTCGCGCGGGGACCGTGCATCAGACGCCGCCGTCGCGCCAGCCGAGCACGTTGTCCGCGCCCTGGGGGTACGGCGCCTCGTGGGGGCGCCCGCCCTCGGGGCGCGGCGGGGGCAGGTCGCGCGGGCGCTCGAGCGGCTCCTCCCGTTCGCGCCGGAACCAGCCCTTGATCGTGCTGAGGATCGACATGCCCCACCTCGCGGTCGACGTGATCTTGCCTGAGCCCTGACCGCGACTTTACCGTCCGCCGAGGCCGGACACGCCGGGGAGGCGCGACGTTCGCCTCCCGAGACGGGGTGACCAGCAGGCGGACGGCTGTCGTACGATCGCCAGGACCATCCCGAGCGGCCGAGTGACGTGGCACGTCGACGCCGCAGCAACCCGCGGGCCGGTCGCCGGCGACGGCGGCCGTACCGGACGAGGGTGCTACCGCCACGACCGATGGGAGGACTGCGATGAGCACCCAGATCGATCCCCGCCCCGCCGAGGGCTACGCCGGCGACCTCACCCCGCAGCAGGCGTGGGACCTGCTCGCCGGCGACCCGGACGCCGTCCTGGTGGACGTACGCACCGAGGGCGAGTGGCGCGCCATCGGCGTGCCGGACACCACGACCGCCGGCAAGGAGCCGCTCTTCGTCGAGTGGGTGCAGGCGGGCGGGCGCCCGAACGCCGGCTTCCTCGCCGAGCTCGCCGCCGCGGGCGTCACCGCGGACCGACCGCTCGTCTTCCTCTGTCGCTCCGGCCAGCGCTCCATCGGCGCGGCTCGGCTCGCGACGTCGTCGGGCCTGGGCCCGGCGTACAACGTGCTCGAGGGCTTCGAGGGCGGTCCCGGCTTCGACGGCGTGCGCGACCGCGAGGGCTGGAAGGTGCGCGGCCTGCCCTGGGGCACGTACGACGCCGCCGCGACGCAGCAGGCCGCGGAGCAGACGCGATGAGCGACGTGCAGGTCCCGACCGGTCCCGGCGCCGACCCCACGACCTTCGGCGGCTCGCGCCCGCTGCCCGCCACGGTGCGGCCGGCGACGCTCGCCGTGCGCGGCGGCCACCGCCGCTCGGACTTCCAGGAGATGTCCGAGGGCCTGTTCCTCACCCAGGGGTACACGTACGGCTCGGCGGCGGACGCCGAGGCCGCGTTCGCCGGCGAGCGGTCGCAGTTCCTGTACTCGCGGTACGGCAACCCGACGGTGCACACGTTCGAGGAGCGGCTGCGCCTCATCGAGGGCGCCGAGGCCTGCTACGCCACGGCGTCGGGCATGTCGGCGGTGTTCAACACCCTCGCCGCACTGGTCTCCAGCGGGTCGCGCATCGTCTCGGCGCGGGCCCTGTTCGGGTCCACCAACGTCATCTACGACGAGATCCTCGCCAAGTGGGGGGTGCGCGTCGACCTGGTCGACGGGCACGTGACCTCGCAGTGGGAGGAGGCGCTCGCGACCCCGGCCGACGTCGTGTTCTTCGAGTCGCCGTCCAACCCGATGCAGGACCTCGTGGACGTGCGGCGGGTGGCGGAGCTCGCGCACGCCGCCGGCGCGGTCGTCGTCGTGGACAACGTGTTCGCGACGCCGGTGCTGCAGAAGCCGCTCGAGCTCGGGGCCGACGTCGTCGTGTACTCGGCCACCAAGCACATCGACGGCCAGGGCCGCGTGCTCGGCGGCGCGATCCTCGGCTCGGAGGAGTTCCTCACCGGTCCCGTGCAGACGTTCGTGCGCAACACGGGCCCGTCGCTGAGCCCGTTCAACGCGTGGGTGCTGCTCAAGGGCCTGGAGACGCTCGACGTGCGCGTGCGCGCCCAGAACGCGGCAGCGTTGCAGGTCGCCACCGCGCTCGAGCAGCTCGACGGCATCACCGGGGTGCGCTACCCGTTCCTGCCCTCGCACCCGCAGCACGAGCTCGCCAAGGCGCAGCAGTCCGGCGGCGGCACGGTCGTGACGTTCGACCTCGCCGTGCCGGAGGGCACCGAGCCGGCCGAGGCCAAGAAGCGCACGTTCGCGTTCCTCGACGCCCTCCAGGTCGTCGACATCTCCAACAACCTGGGCGACGCGAAGTCGATCATCACGCACCCCGCCACGACGACGCATCGCAAGCTCGGCCCCGAGGGCCGCGCCAAGGTGGGCATCGCCGAGACCACGGTGCGGCTGTCGATCGGCCTCGAGGACCCGCGCGACATCATCGAGGACGTGGAGCAGGCCCTGCGCGCCTGACACCTGGTCACTGCGCCGTGCGGACGACCATCTTCCCGGTGTTGGCGCCGGCCATCATGTCGAGGAACGCCTGCGGCGCGTTCTCGATGCCGTCGACGACGGTCTCGTCGTAGGCGATCTTCCCGTCGGCGAACCAG
>Ga0182743_1004191_pt1 | contig 11068 bp, 12 predicted proteins | sample eDN3rd30CKraftOP_FD_128522 | JGI IMG/M metagenome (GOLD analysis project Ga0182743, IMG submission 128522) | Enriched Organic Plus compost microbial communities from Emeryville, California, USA - eDNA 3rd pass 30_C Kraft OP (version 2) (version 2) ... | reverse complement strand
GTGCGCGGGCCCCATGTTCTAACCCCTTGATACCGCGATGGCGCGGGGCCGCAAGCGAGTCCTGTCACTCCCGGCCGGGCCTCGCTTCCTCGCGGTGGGAGAGATGACAGGCCCCGGCGCTTGGTTTATGGCCAGCGCCCATGAGCCAAGCGATCCCGGTGTTCATCCTTTCGCTACCCGATGCCGCCGCGCGGCGAGCGCGGAGCGCGCGCCATCACGCGCGGTTGGGAATCGCCTGCACTATCATTGACGGGGTCGATGGCCGGCGGCTTGACGAAGCCGCGCGGCAGGCGGCGGTTGCGCCCGGGGTTTCGCTCTCGCCCAGCGAGATCGGCTGCCACCTCTCTCACGCCAGAGCATGGGAGGCGATCGTCGCCAGTGGCGCGCCTTGCGGCGTGGTGCTGGAGGACGATGGCCTGATCGCCGCCCGCTTCGCCCCGCTCCTCCGCGAGGGGCTGCCGGTCGACCGGTTCGATTACCTGTTCCTCGATGTCGATGCCCACAACGAGTTGGGCCTCGTCGCCTACGACCGTGCCGACGCCCTGGCGCTCGGCCATGGCTTGTGCGCCTATACCCTGTCGGATGGGGGCGAAGGGGCGCATGCCTATGTCATTACCCGCACCGAGGCGCGGCGCCGGCTGGCCGAGGCGGTGCCCCTGCGCGGGCCGGCGGACATCTACCATGTCCTGCCCTATCGCCCGCGGATGCGCGCGCTGGTCTCGCCCAAGGGGGCGTGGGTCGCGCCGACCAGTCTGGTTTCCTCGATCACTGATCGCGCCGAGCCCGAAAGCCGCGTTCCGCTCCGCGCCCTGCGGCGCTGGGCGTTGTTCTACGATGTGGTCGACTGGCTGCGCGGGGATTTGCGCAAGAAGCAGCGCCGGATCGATGCCATGGTTGCCGAGGGCACCCTGCCCCCCGGGCATGACTGGCGGGCCATGCCCACCGGCCGCCGCATGCTGTTCGAATAAGCCGCAGGGCCGCACTGGACGGCGCGCGGGCGCTGGCGTAGAGTCATCCCATCCCCGGGGAGCCAGTGCTGGCTGAGAGGGGCCGGTCATGCGGCCCGACCCGTCGAACCTGAACCCGTTAGCACGGGCGGAGGGAAGGGTTGCCGCAGCGGCGTTCCCCGGTCCTCCGTCCATCTGAGGAGCGCCATATGGCCGATATCAATTCCCGTTTCGAAATCGGCGTCACCACCGGGCCGATCCGTGGTTCGCGCAAGATCCACGTGGGCCCGCTGAATGTCGCGATGCGCGAAATCACGCTGGAACCGTCGAGCGGCGAACCGCCGGTGCGCGTCTATGACACGTCCGGCCCCTATACCGATCCCGATGCGCGGATCGATATCGCCGCGGGCCTGCCCGCGCTGCGGCGGGACTGGATTGTGGGCCGGGGCGATGTGGAAGCCTATGACGCGCGCCATGTGAAGCCGGAAGACAACGGCCAGTTGGGCCCGGACCGTTCGGGCGGCGTGCCCGCTTTCCCCAACGTGGTGAAACGCCCGCTGCGCGCGAAGCCGGGGATGAACGTCAGCCAGATGCACTATGCGAAAGCCGGCATCATCACCCCCGAAATGGAATATGTCGCCGCGCGCGAAAACCTTGGCCGTGAAATGCTTAAAGACCATGTGCGCGACGGGCAGGATTGGGGCGCGGCGATCCCCGATTACGTGACCCCGGAATTCGTGCGGGACGAAGTGGCGCGCGGCCGGGCGATCATCCCCAGCAACATCAACCACCCGGAAAGCGAGCCGATGGCGATCGGCCGCAATTTCCTGGTCAAGATCAACGCCAATATCGGCAACAGCGCGGTCGCCAGCGACGTGGCCAGCGAAGTGGACAAGATGGTGTGGTCGATCCGCTGGGGCGCGGACACCGTGATGGACCTCAGCACCGGCCGCAACATCCACGACACGCGCGAATGGATTTTACGCAATAGCCCCGTGCCCATCGGCACTGTGCCGATCTATCAGGCGCTGGAAAAGGTCGGCGGCATTGCCGAGGAACTGACCTGGGAAGTGTTCCGTGACACGCTGATCGAACAGGCCGAACAGGGCGTGGACTATTTCACTATCCACGCGGGCGTGCGCCTGCCCTATATCCCGCTGACGGCGAAGCGCGTCACAGGCATCGTCTCGCGTGGCGGCTCGATCATGGCCAAGTGGTGCCTGGCGCATCACAGGGAATCGTTCCTCTACGAACATTTCGATGAAATCACCGAGATCATGAAGGCCTACGACATCGCCTATTCGCTGGGCGATGGCTTGCGCCCCGGCTCCATCGCCGACGCCAACGACGAAGCGCAGTTCGCCGAACTCTACACGCTGGGCGAACTCACCAAACGTGCCTGGGCGCAGGACGTGCAGGTGATGATTGAAGGCCCCGGCCACGTGCCGATGCACAAGATCAAGGAGAACATGGACAAGCAGTTGGAGGCCTGTGGCGAGGCTCCGTTCTACACCTTGGGGCCGCTCGTCACCGACATCGCGCCGGGGTACGACCATATCACCAGCGGCATCGGCGCGGCGCAGATCGGCTGGTACGGCACGGCGATGCTCTGCTACGTCACGCCCAAGGAGCATCTGGGCCTGCCCGACCGCGACGATGTGAAAGTCGGCGTCGTCACCTACAAGCTCGCCGCCCACGCGGCGGACCTCGCCAAGGGCCACCCGGCGGCCAAGGTGCGCGACGACGCGCTCAGCCGCGCCCGCTTCGAATTCCGCTGGCGCGACCAGTTCAATCTCTCGCTGGACCCGGACACGGCGGAAAAGTACCACGACCAGACGCTCCCGGCGGAAGGCGCGAAATCGGCGCACTTCTGCTCGATGTGCGGGCCCAAGTTCTGCTCGATGAAAATCACGCAGGAAGTGCGCGAATTCGCCCGCCTGCAGAACCAGCCTTCCGATGCCTTCGTCGCGGCGGAGGCCGAAAAGGGCATGGCGGAAATGAGCAGGGTCTATGAAGAAACCGGCCGCGAACTTTATATGGGCGCCGGGGATCGGGAGCACGATTGACGGCATCATCGTCTGTAGGGTGTAGGTCTATCCGATGTGCGATGGGGCGGATGGAGGGTTAAACCCCCATCCGCCCTTTTTCGTGCTCGTGTCACTTGGAATGGCAAGCTGGGGCGCAATGCAAATGGCAAGCGATTGTATCGTTTGCCAATGTGAATGGCCCCGGTGCCAAACCCGTTCGGCCTGAGCCTGTCGAAGGCTGCGCGCCAGACGTGTGGCGAGGCGCTTTCCAGAGCGGGAGGCTGCCGTTGCGCGCAGCCTTCGACAGGCTCAGGCTGAGCGGATGGAGTATTGGCAATGGAATATCGGCAAACGATACAATCGCCAATATTGACGATGGCGGTTCCTGGCACGAATTGGGCGCTCGTTTCGTTTGGGACGTTGCTCTTCCAGTTGGTTTGCGTTGAAACGCGAGATCGCCGAACAGTATGGGCGGCTCCACAGTGGCAGTGTATGAACCGAACCCATGACCCAATCCCCCACCGACGAACTTGCCATTCGTGCCGCCCGCGCGGCATTCAACCGCGCTTTGGCGGCGGGCGATCTGGCGGGGGTTGCGGCGGTGTTGGCGGAGAAGGCGGTGCTGATTGCGGGCACGGACAGCGCGATCCTCTCCGGGCGCAAGGCGCAGCTGGCGGTTTGGAAGCGCGATTTCGCGGACGCGGGGCGGGCGGTCTATGAACGCCTGCCCGACACGATCACGCTTTCCCCTATCGGGCCGATGGCCATGGAGCACGGGCGCTGGCGCGGGGTGGCGCGGGGCAATGCCGCCGATTTCGCGGCGGGAACTTACACCGCGAAATGGCGCCGCCTGCGCGGCGCGTGGGTGATCGAAGCCGAAATTTTCATGACCGGGGAATGCGGCGGGGCCTTCTTCCCCTGACCGGGAATGGGCGTATGCTTGTGCCCGCCTGCCCCTGCGGTTAGCCTTTCGCGCCGCATCGTCGATGGAGGTGTGCATGGCGAAGGACAGACCCAGGCTGCTTTCGGGCGACAATCCGCAAATCCCCAAGGGAGAAGGCGATGGGCCGGTGCAGGCCTATATCGCCGCGGTGCCGGGGTGGAAGCAAGCGGTGTGCCGCCGGATCGATGCGATCGTGACGCAACAGGTTCCCGGCGTGCGCAAGGCGGTGAAGTGGAATTCGCCTCTCTACGGCGCGCCGGACGGGCTGCCGGAAACGTGGTTCCTCAGCTATCATTGCTTCACCCATTATGTGAAAGTCACCTTCTTCCGGGGTGCGGCGCTCGATCCCATGCCGCCGGGCGCATCGAAATACCCGGCAGTGCGCTACTACGATATTCGCGAAGGGGCGTTGGACGAAGCGCAGTTTACCGCCTGGGTGGAGCAGGCCAGCCGCCTGCCGGGCGAGAAAATGTGAGGGCGCAGGCAGGGCGCGCAGGCCTCGGGAACGGAGTGCCGCACAGGCCGTTGCTTTCTCATGACCGTTCGCTCGCGGCGGGCGCACCGCCGATCATCCGGCCCCACGCGGGGCGCGGATCGGGCGTAAGGAGCGAAAATGATGAAAAGGTTTGCCTTGATCCCGCTTGCCGCCGCGACTCTCGTTCTCGGCGGCTGCGCCACTGACGGCTACGGTTACGGTGATAATGGCGGCTGGGGCTATTACGACCGCGACTATTACGGGCGTCACGGCAGTTACGACTGGAACCGGCCCGATCCTCGCTATGGCGGCTATTACGCCGACAACTACTATCGCAACGACCGCCGCTATCGCGAACGCCGCCTGTCGCGGGACGAGCGGATCTATCGTGGGCGCGATGGGCGCTATTACTGCCGCCGGTCGGATGGCACCACCGGGCTGATTATCGGCGGCGTGGCAGGCGGCGTGCTTGGCAACATCATCGCGCCGGGCGATTCCAAAACCATCGGCACCGTGCTCGGCGCGGCGGGTGGGGCGATCCTCGGCCACAGTGCCGACCGTGGCCGCAGGAGCGACGATTTCCGCTGCCGCTAAAATAAAGAGCGAACGTGTCGATACAGGCCCGCCGGCTCACACCGGTAGGGCCTGTGTCCCTCATGGCGTTTGACAAACGATGCTCGAAATAAGAACATAAAGTGAACATATTTCGATTCGGAGAGCCCTCGTGCGTCCGCCGCTCCTTGCCTTGCCACCGCATGCCTTGCTCTATGTGATGATCAAGCCGCCGCTCGCGTCGCGCGATGCCTGCGTTGCCTGCCGCAAGGCGCTGGGCATCAATCCGCATTACGCGGCTAACCGCTTCCATTGCACCATGCTCCCGCTCGGGCGGTGGGACGCGTGGCCGGATGCGCGGCTGGCCACGCTGATCGCCGCGCTGGGCGGGTTCGCGTTCGATCCGTTTTTCGCGGTGTTCGACCGGGTGGCCTATGGCGCGAAAAAGCATGCGACGCTCAGGCCGCGCAGGGGGCTGCGCGCACCGGCGCGGTTTCACGCGGCGCTGCGCGATCATCTGGCGGCGGTGGGTATTGCCCCCGCCGCGCGGCCCGCCGCGACAGAGAAGGCGGATGCGGGGAAGAAGGCGCATTTTCAGATGCATCTGACTCTCGCCTATCGCGGGCCGCATCCGGGCGGCGGCACGGGCACGGTGGTGATCGATCCCATCGGCTGGTGGGTGGACGAATTCCAGCTCGTCTGCAGTATTCACGGCAGCAGCCAGCATGAAGTGCTGGGCCGCTGGCCGCTGATCGCGCAGCAGGAATGGCTGCCGCTGGGCGATCCGCTGTTCCGCCCGCATTGCCCCAGGCCCGAGGGCGCGGGGACGGTGCGCGCGGCAGAGCGGGCGATGTCCCGTGCGGCACCGACGGTACAGACGGGGCTGGCATGGGATATCCCGGCGGAGCGGGCCGCATGACGCCCGCCCCGGCGATTGCGCTATCGAACAGGCGCGCGCGGGCCGGTGCGGATTTGTCCGGCCTTATCACGCAGAATTACAGAATTTTCCCATTGTCCGGCCCCGCGTGCTGGGGCACATCGGCGCCACCGGCCGGACTTTGCGGCCAGACTTTTGGGGAGTTTCCGCGTGCGTCTTTTCCGTCTTTCACTGGGGCTCCTGCCCGCCGCGATGCTGCTTGCCGCCGGAACGGCGCATGCCGGGACGTGCGAGGATTCCTTCACCAAAAAAGGCAATATCCTTTCGGGCATGACATTCACCGCCGCCGTCACCGTGGCCGATCTGCCGCCGCCGGTGGCGATTCGCCAGATGCGCGGGATCGTGGCCGCCAAGGGCTACGACATCATGGCCGACGAGGCCGATTACGGCACGATGCTGATCGAACAGCCGATGACGGGCAAAGCCCGCGCGTTCCCGATCACGATCAACGCCACGCAGACCAGCGGCATCGGCACGGTGGTGATGGAAGCCAAGCTGCGCGCGGGGCAAACCACCAAGGCCGATCTGGCGATGGCGGAAATGTGCGCCATGCTCAACCAGGTGAAGGGCGGCAAGGCGGGCGTGGCCGCAGCCAGGGCGGGGGCCACGGCCACCACGGTCGCCGCCGCCCCGGTCAAGATGGACGCGCAGAGCTTTTCGCAGCAGGTTTCCAAGGATACCGAACGCAATCCCGCGGCCGTGCTTACCCGTTACAAGGGCAAGCAGTTCACCATCACCGGTTCGGTCGATCAGGTGGTCAAGGATGGCGAACGCTTCCGCGTGGATTTCAAAGTGCTGGCGCCGTGGGAAGAAGCGATCCGCCTGCCCAACGCCGCTCCGTTCAAGACGGATGTGGTGTGCTACATGGCGCCGGGACAGGCCGGGTTCTCGCTTCAGCTCAAGCCGGGCAAAGGCATCTGGCTGACCGGCACGGTGGTCGATTTCAACCAGCACCGCCATGTCATCTGGCTGGAAGATTGCCGTAACGCCAAGACGGGCTAGGTTCGCGCCAGACTATCCGGGGGCGCCGGCCTGCCCTGCGCCTTTCCGCCTTTTCGAGTATGGAGAGTTCCGATGCCGTTTTCTGCCGATCGTTCTGCCCCTGCGCGTTGGGCGCTGGTGGCGCTGGCCCCGCTGGCACTGGCCGCATGCCAGAACGAGGGGCGCGTCCATTCCGCGCCGAAGGAAGCCTATAAGCCGGGCGGATGGGCCATCGCGCCCGAACTGACCAAGCTGGAATGGGGCAAGGCGGAAAACCGCAAGGCGTGCGCGCCGCTCGTCTTCACCGACAGCGCGGGGGCCACGATCAACGCGCGCCCGGCGGAATTTTCCGGCGGCTGGGCGATCGCATTCGATCTGCCCGGCCTGCGCAGCGCCTATGGCGTGGCGGGCACCGGCCTCTTGCGGGACGACGACTTGGACAGCACGCAGGAGAAGGAGCGCAAGCTCAGAGCGCAATGGCCCTATTTCCGCGAACTTTCGGGCCTGCCGCAAGCGTCCTACGCCGGGTACGGCCTTCAGGGGGCCAAGCCCTATCCGACCGACAATCCCGAAGGAACCGGGCTGGATTCCCTCGCCTACGTCCGCGTCGGGGGGCAGAAATGCCTCTACAACGTATGGAGCAAACTCGGCCGCGATCATCTGGAAGCACTGCTGGATTCCCTGCGGATGCTGTGAGGGCGGGGCTGGCTGGCATGGCGAGGGGGTGAGCGGCTGGAGTGGCCCAGCAGCGCCATTGCCCACGCCCGTTCGGCCTGAGCCTGTCGAAGGCCGCGCGCTGACATTTGCCCGATCAACTTCGCCAATTTGATATCGCGCCATGCGCTGATGCAATGGCGGTATAGTCGCATCGTTCAGAAGGTTAAGTCTGGAAGGCTATTGTGTGCGGCCAAGGTGGCGCGCGGCCTTCGACAGGCTCAGGCCGAACGGGGGGAGTGTAGTGACTTATGCCCGCCTTCCACCCTGTGCGGTCGAATATGGAGTGAGCTGGCGGCCTTCCGCAAACCACTTTCCTACACCTGCGAAATCTGCCCTAACCTGCCGGATGACGCTGCATGGAAAATCCACCGCCCGTTCCCGGTATCCTGCTCGCTCCGCCAGTGCGGAGCGGTAACATGATACCGGCGCGGAAAGTCACACCGGATAATCCGCTCACCCCTGCTTTTGCGGGGATAAGGCGGGTGCGGCGCGCGCACTTTCGGGTCGTTCTGCGTCAACCTGCCCGGCCCTTCCGCGCCTTGCGCGGACCGGAGCGAAGGTCTTTGCCGCCTGTGGCCTGCCGCGATGACGGGCAGGCGCGGTTCTCAGCGTTTCTTCACGAATTCCGCGCGCAGGATGAGGCCCTTGATGCCGGGATACTTGCAGTCGATTTCCTGCGGATCGCCGGTCAGCCGGATCGACTTGATCAGCGTGCCCTGCTTCAGTGTCTGCCCCGCGCCCTTGACGTCGAGATCCTTGATCAGCGTCACCTGATCGCCGTCCTGCAGCAGATTGCCCACCGCGTCGCGCACTTCCACGGTCTGCGCCGCGGCCTGCTTCGCCGCGAGTTCGGATGCGGGCATCCATTCGCCGCTTTCTTCGTCGAATACGTAGTCTTCGTCGCTGCCGGACATCGGAAATCTCCTCGTTCGCCCGGGGGCGGGCCGTCCGGCGCTATGTCAGGCGCGGCCCCATGCCGCAAGGGCGACGGCGGTTATCAGGGGGCCGGTCCGCCCTTGTCCTCTGCGATCTGGGCCATCACTTGCGCGGCTGTCTTGCGCACGGTGGATTCGGCGAAGCTGTAGTAGGCAGGCTGTTCGTCGACGAAAATCTCGCTGGTCAGCGCCATGTCGCCGGGATCGGCAAAGAAGCCCACCGGGCAGGCATAGGTCCCTTCCGGCTTGTAGTAATAGAACAGGTGCGTGCCGCATCGCCCGCAAAAGCCACGCTCCGCCCAGGCGGAGGAGGGATAGCGCACCACGTGCTCCGCCCCGTCGATATCCAGTGCCGTGCCCGCCGGAAACGACAGGAACGGCCCACCGCCCCACTGGCGGCACATCACGCAATGGCACGCGTCGAGATGGCGGGCGGTGGGGGTGGCGCGCATATGGACGGCGCCGCACAGGCAGCGGCCTTCGATCGGGGGAATGATGGAATGGCTGGTCATGCAGGCCTCGTACGGCGGGGACGCCGCACTATTGCGCCGGTGCGGGATGATGGCAAGTGGGGGCAGGCGCGGGCTTGCGCCACGGGCGGCACGGCGGCATCATTGCGGCCATGATCGATATTCTTGCACTCCGCGCCGCATCCCTGCCCGCCCGCCGCGCTGCCGGGCTCGCTCTTGCGCTTGGCGCCACGGCCGCGCTTGCCGCCTGCCAGCAGGGTTCGGGCCCGGCCAATGTGCCGGGCAACGCGCAGGACAACCACCCTTATGACGGGATTGGCGATGGCGAAGTGCTGCATTTCACCGGCACCGAACCGTTCTGGGGCGGGCAGGCCAAGGGATCGGTGCTGATTTACACCACCCCCGAAAACCCCGATGGGGAAACGATCACCGTCGCCCGGTTCGCCGGGCGCAACGGCATTTCGCTGACCGGCAAGCTCGATGGGCAGGCTTTTGGCATGGCGGTGACGCCGGGCGAATGCAGCGATGGCATGTCCGACCGGACATATCCTTTCACGGTCACGCTGCGGATCGGGCCGCAGGGCGAAGGCGAATTGCGCAGCGGATGCGCTTGGACGGACAAGCACCGCTTCACCGGGCCGGAAAATCCCTGACCGGCGCGGCCATAGGAGAAGGGAAAAAGGATACCGCCCCTGTTCGGCCCGCGTGGCCATCCCCATATGGCGGGCATGACTGAAACCGCCGCACCCGCAACCCAGCCCAGCCTCTATATCCCGCATGGCGGTGGCCCCTGCTTCTTCATGCCCGATCCCACAGGCATGTGGCGCAAGATGGAAACCTATCTCCGGTCGCTTCCCGCCAGTCTGCCGGAAACGCCGCGTGCGATCCTGCTGGTTTCCGCCCATTGGGAAACGCGCGGCTTTGCCTTCACCGGCGGGGAACGGCCGGGGCTGATTTACGATTATTACGGCTTCCCGCCGCACACATACGAACTGACCTATCCCGCGCCGGGCGCGCCCGCGCTGGCGGAACGGGCCGCCGGGCTGCTGCGCGGGGCGGGGCTTCCCGCCACGGTCGATCCCGATCACGGGTTCGATCACGGGATGTTTATTCCGCTGAAAGTGGCGTTTCCCGATGCCGATGTTCCAGTGGTGGAAATGTCGCTCGACGCCAGTCTCGATCCGGCGCTGCATCTCGCCGCCGGGCGGGTGCTGGCCACCTTGCGCGAGGAAGGCGTGCTGGTGATCGGATCGGGCATGAGCTTCCACAACATGGCCGTGATGCGCAATCCCGCGCTGGCCGCCTATTCGACCGATTTCGACCGCTGGCTGGGCACCGCCGTTGCCGCGCCCGCCGGGGAGCGGGCGGCGCTGCTGGCGCAGTGGCTGCAAGCGCCCAACGCGCGCCATAGCCACCCGCGCGAGGAACATCTGCTGCCGCTGATGGTGGCGGCGGGCACTTCCGGCGCGGCGGGCACGCTGGATTACAGCGAATCCATGATGGGCAGCGCGATTTCCGCCTATCGCTTCGCCTGACGGGGCCGGGCCTACCGCCGCCATGATCGGCAACGGTCTGGACCGGCATTCCGCCTATCCGCAGGGCTGTTCGGCCGGGACAGATACTAAAAGCGGGCAATAAAGAGTCTGTTCGGCACCATATTTAAATCGTGGCTTTGTGAATTCGTAAAAATGAATTAACTTTCCCGCCTCACATAGGGGAGAGGGGAAGATGGTTCGCAAACTTGCAGCGGAATTTTTCGGCACTTTCTGGCTCGTGTTCGGCGGTTGCGGTTCGGCGGTATTGGCCGCGGCCTTTCCGGAACTTGGCATCGGCTTCGCCGGGGTGGCGCTGGCTTTCGGCCTTACGGTCCTGACCATGGCCTATGCCGTCGGGGGCATTTCCGGCGGGCATTTCAACCCGGCGGTGTCGCTCGGGCTGGCCGTGGCGGGGCGGTTCGGGTGGAAGGATCTGGTGCCCTACTGGGCGGCGCAGGTCATCGGCGCGATTGCGGCCGGCGCTGTCCTGCTCGCCATCGCATCGGGCAAGGCCGGGTTCGAGGCAGGCGGCTTCGCCTCCAACGGCTT
>Ga0182743_1004183_pt1 | contig 11080 bp, 10 predicted proteins | sample eDN3rd30CKraftOP_FD_128522 | JGI IMG/M metagenome (GOLD analysis project Ga0182743, IMG submission 128522) | Enriched Organic Plus compost microbial communities from Emeryville, California, USA - eDNA 3rd pass 30_C Kraft OP (version 2) (version 2) ... | reverse complement strand
GTGCCGACGCCCATGAGATAGCGCGGCCGATCGGCCGGAAGCAAAGGCGTCACCTCTTCCACCACCCGCAGCATCGTGGCTTGCGGTTCGCCGACGGCCAGCCCGCCGACGGCATAGCCCTCAAAATCCATCGCGACCAGTTCTCGCGCGCTGTGGGCCCGCAGATCGTGATCGTCGCCACCCTGCACGATGCCGAACAGCGCCCGCCCGTCTCCGCCCCACGCGTCAAAGGCACGCCGGCTGCGCTCGGCCCAGCGCAGCGACAACAGCATGGCGCGCTCGATCTCGGCGCGTTCGGCAGGCAGGCGGATGCATTCGTCGAGTTGCATCGAGACATCCGCGCCGAGCAGCGCCTGGATTTCAACGGAGCGCTCGGGCGACAGGTCGAACATCGCGCCGTCCAGGTGCGAGCGGAAGCGCACGCCCTGCTCCGTGACTTTGCGCAATTCCGATAGAGACATGACCTGGAAGCCGCCGGAATCCGTCAGGATCGGTCGCTTCCAATTCATGAAACGATGCAGGCCGCCGAGCGCCGCGATCCGCTCGGCGCCCGGGCGCAGCATCAGATGATAGGTGTTGCCGAGCAGGATGTCGGCACCGGTCTCGCGCACCGTCTCCGGTGCGAGGCCTTTCACCGTGGCTTGTGTTCCGACCGGCATGAAGGCTGGCGTGCGAATGATCCCGCGCGGCGTGTGCAGTTCGCCTCGACGTGCCGTGCCATCCGTCGCCAGCAGTTTGAAGGCGAAAGCGGCTTGGGTCATGGCTCGGCCCGGAACAGGAGCGAGGCGTCGCCGTATGAGTAGAAGCGATAGCCCGTCTCGATGGCATGGGCATAAGCCTGCCGCATCGTGTCGAGTCCGCAGAACGCCGACACCAGCATGAACAATGTGGAGCGCGGCAAGTGGAAGTTGGTCAGCATGGCGTCCACGGCACGAAAGCGGTAGCCCGGTGTGATGAAGATGTCGGTCTCGCCCGCGAACGGACGGATGATGCTGTCTTCGCCGGTCGCGCTCTCCAGCGTGCGTAGAGCGGTCGAGCCCACGGCGACCACGCGATTTCCCGCTTTATGAACAGCGTTAAGCGCGTCTGCCACACCTTTGCCGATGACGGCATATTCCGCATGCATCCGATGATCCGCCGTATCATCAGCGTGAACGGGCAAGAACGTGCCCGGCCCGACATGCAGCGTGATCTGGTGCACAGAGACACCGCGGGCTTCGAGCCTGGCGAGCAATTCATCAGTAAAGTGCAAGCCCGCCGTGGGAGCGGCAACTGAACCTTCGTCCTGAGCGAACAGGGTCTGATAATCGTCACGGTCCTGAAGATCGGGCTGGCGCTTGGACGCGATATACGGCGGCAGGGGCATGTCGCCTAATTCCGCGATGGCCTGATCGAGGATCGCTCCATGGAAGGCGAAGGACAGCGTGACCTCGCCGCCCTCCCCCTTGTCCTCCACCGTCGCGTCGAGTTGCCCCAGCAAACAGACGCGGCCTTCGCCACCGAAGCGCAGCCCGTCGCCAGTCGCGAGCTTCTTGGCGGGCCGCACATAGGCGCGCCAGCGTGAGCCGTCGATGCGGCGGATCAACGTGGCCTCGATCCGTGGCTCGGTTTCGCGACCCATGCGACGGCCGACAAGGCGCGCCGGGATCACGCGGGTGTCGTTGACGACCAGCGCGTCGCCCGGCTCAAGCAGGTCCGGCAGATCGCGCACGATCCGGTCCTCAAGCACTGAATTGCCGGCAGGCCGCACCACCAGCAGCCGCGCGGCATCGCGCGGCGATGCGGGTCGCAGCGCGATCCGGTCGGGTGGAAGTTCGAAATCGAAAAGATCAGTGCGCATCGCCAATCACTCATACAACTATCATAGGTTGCATTACTTAATGTGTGCTACTGTAAAGCCATTATTCAAACGTGGAGGATTCGAATGGTCACCTTGTGGGTCGTCGATGTCGTCACTCGCATGTTGTGGATTATCGCCCACTGTTTGTGTTGGCTCTAGCAGTTCACAGTCGCCTTTAAAAAGGCACGGGTTGAAACGAATATTGGCTGTATAAAGTTAGGTCCTGCCTCCACTGCCGGAAGCAGGACCTATCAAGCTTCAGATACTTAGGAATTAGCGCAGTCGCTCAAGCCGCCATCGTCGCCTTGACGATCTTGTCCGGATTTTGGACCGGCTCGCCGCGCTTGATCTTGTCGACGTTTTCCATCCCCTCGATCACCTTGCCCCAGGCGGTGTATTGGCCGTCCAAGAAGGTTGCGTCACCGAAGCAGATGAAGAACTGGCTGTCGCCGGAGTCCGGGTTCTGAGCCCGCGCCATCGAAACGACGCCACGCACATGCGGCTCGCTGTTGAACTCGGCTTTGAGCTTCTGGCCCGAGCCGCCCGTTCCGGTGCCATGCGGACAGCCGGTCTGTGCCATGAAGCCCTCGATCACACGATGGAACACGATGCCGTCGTAGAAGCCGTCGCGAACCAGTTCCTTGATGCGCGCGACATGGCCGGGGGCCAGGTCGGGCCGCATCTCGATCACCACCCGGCCTTGGGTCGTTTCCAGGATCATCGTGTCTTCGGGATTGGCCATAAAGGATCGTCCTCGCTGTTCGAGTGCACTGTTACTTGACGATGGTCGCCGACTTGATGAAGTCGAGACGGGGGAAGCTCTTGGTCAGATACGCGTTGCCTTCCATCTGGATGCGACCTTGGTCCGGACCCCGCCCTCGCGGCGCGCCCTCGCCATAGCCAGAATGAAGCGAATCCACCACCTTCATGCCCGACACCACGCGGCCGAACGGCGCGAAGCCCTGGCCATCCAGCATGCTGTTGTCGCTGAAATTGATGAACACCTGGCTGGTGCGCGTGTTCGGCCCCGCCATGGCATAGGTGATGGTACCCCGGCTGTTGCTCTGCTTCACCGGGTCGTCCGGGATACGAGCCTCACGCCACTTCGCAGAGACATCCGGCGCGCCATGGATGCCGAACTGAACCATGAAGCCGTCAATGACGCGGAAGAAGCGAGCGTCGTTATAAAAGCCATTCCGCACCAGATTGTAGAAGCGGTCCGCTCCCTGCGGCGCCCAGGCGCGGTTGACCTCCACCACGAACGGCCCCTTCGAAGTTTCGAAGCGGACCTTGTAAGTTTCCGGGGCCTGCTCTTTAAGGGCGGCCGGGTTGGACAGCGGTGCCGACTGGGCGTGAACGGGGGCGGCTGTGGCTGTGACCAGCGCGACAGCGGCAACGAACGGACCGGCAAGCGTGCGAAGCATGGCGTCTCCTTTGGCTTAGCATGATCGGTACCGAGGTCGGTTTCGGCGCCTCGGGATCATGGTTCAAATGATCAGCCGGCTTTGCCGGCAAAGCGGTTTTTCAGGCGAGCCTCGACGGCCGGCGGAACGAAGGACGAAACATCGCCACCCATGGCCGCGATCTGCCGGACCAAAGTGGCGGTGATCGGGCGAACCGAGGACGAGGCCGGCAGAAACACGGTCTGCACCTCCGGCGCCATGGTGCCGTTCATTCCGGCCATTTGCATTTCATAGTCGAAATCGGTGCCGTCGCGCAGGCCCCGGATGAGAATCGTCGCCTTAGCCTCGCGGACGGCGTCCACGACCAGCCCGTCGAAGGTCGTCGTTGCGATGTCCAGGCCCGGCCCCACCAAGGGTGCGCAAATCTCGGCCAGCATGTCCAGCCGCTCCTGGGCCGGAAACAGCGGCGTCTTGCCGGGATGAACGCCAACCGCCAGCACCAGCCGGTCGGCGAGCCGGGCGGCCTGCCGAACCACGTCCAGGTGGCCATTGGTGACGGGGTCAAAGGAGCCAGCGTAAAGGGCGATTCGAGCCATCCTCGGGGTCTACCCTGGAGCCTCCGGCGGAGCAAGACCGCGATGGAACTCGGCCCGACACGAGCCGTTATTGTGGCGAAGATCCCTCGGCGAGGCTGCTGAGCACCCGCAAAGGTGAACCGGACGCCGTCCCGCCGCGACTGATCAATGGACGGACCATACAATCCGCCGGATTTCAGGGGCGTGTCATGAACCTTTATCGGACCATTTCCGCCGTGGTTGCCGCGGCCTCCGTTGCCGCTGTCATCACCATCCTGCCGGGCGCGAGCGAATTGGTTTCCGCCAGCGCGTCAGATCGCTCCGGGCCACCGGTCGAATGCACGGTCCAGGCTTGGCCGAATTACGATGCCGCTTGCGTCCGCGACACCCGCAATACGGATGGATTGGCGCGCACCGTGCGCGTGATCGACGCCAACCACGCCATTCGCTGATCCACAGGTCTATTTCTCTTCAGACCGGGACAGCCGTCGCATCATAGGTGAAGAGCCATTCGTACCGCTGCTTCACCTTCTCTTCCTGCCACTCGCGCGTGACGTAAGCTTCGGCGCCGGCCGCATTCGCCATCTCCGGATTGTGGAAGCGCTTGGTGTTTTCGATCGAGGCCTCAACGGCCCGGTTCGCCCGTTCGCGGCGCACGGATTCATAGGCTTTGAGCGCCCCGGCGTTGGTGCCATGCGCGGCGATGGCGCGCGCCAGCACCATGCCGTCCTCGATCGCCATGACTGCGCCTTGCGCCATCATCGGCAGCATCGAATGACAAGCGTCGCCGAGCAGAGTGATGCGTCCTTGGGTCCAGGTGGCCATGGGCGGCCGCTGGAACAGCGCCCATTTGTAAGGCACGTCCACGGCGGCGATCATCCCATGGATATCGGAATGCCAACCGCGGAAGTCGCTTGCGAATTCGCCATGGGTGCCCTGCACCGTCCATGATTCCACGCGCCAGTCATCCCTCTCCAGCAGACCAACGAGATTGAGCAGCGCGCCACCCCGGACGGGATAGTGCACAACGTGTCCGCCCGGCCCGACCCAATTGGTGCCGACATCCATTCTGATACCGGCAGGCACCTGCTCGCGCGGCACCAGCCCGCGCCAGGCAACGATACCCGTGAATTCTGGTCTGTCGGCTCCGAAAAGCGCGCCTCGCACCCGTGACTGCACACCATCGCAGCCGATGGCGATCGCCGCGCGCGCATGCGAGCCATCGTCAAATGTGATCGTCACCCCATCGTCATCCTGCGCAACTCCGGCACAGCGGCGGCCCAGATGAATGGTGTCGGGCTTTTCCTGTCGAATGGCTTCGAGCAGGATCGCGTGCAAATCGCCACGGTGAAACATGACGTAAGGTGAGCCGTAGCGCTCGACCGACACCGCGCCGAGGTCGAACAGCTTCCATGTCTGTCCCGTGCTCCAGAGCCGGATTTCCTTGCCAGCAACGACAACGCCAATCCGCTCCATGGGCGCCTTCAAGCCCAGCGCGGCAAGAATCCTTGTGCCATTGGAGGAAATCTGAACGCCCGCTCCCAGCTCCTTCAGCTCGGGCGCCTGCTCATAGACAGCCACGTCGATGCCTCGCCGCAACATGGCGAGCGCCACCGTAAGGCCGCCTATTCCGCCACCGATCACCGCGACGGACTTGTCTTCGGGCATGCCTGGTTCCTCTTATTCCATCATCCACGGCCGCTTTGGCCAGCGCATGGCTTGATCCGAAAACCGCTTCGCGCTTTTCGGGGCCAAGATAACCTATGCGCATGGCCTAATCCGAAAACCGCTTCGCACTTTTCGGGGCTATGCGCTATCGCTCGCCGATATCGACCACATCCACCGTGACCGACCGGTCGGCACCGTCACGCTGCACGGTCAGCGTCACCGCCTTGCCCACGCCGACACGCTCCAATTGTCCCGTCAGATCGGCGAGCCGACGGACCGGCTCCCCCTCGATCGCGACGATGACATCGCCCAGACGGCCGGCCGCGACATCGACGCCACGCAACCCTGCCCGCTCGGCTGGACCGCCAGGAATCGTCTGCGCCACGATCAATCCCGATACGCCGATCCGGGCCGCCTCGGATTCGTCGGCGGCCAAAATGCCGATGCCGGGGACAGGGACCCTGCCCGTTCGGATCAACTCCGGCACGACGCGGTTGACGATATCCACAGGGATGGCAAAGCCGATCCCGGCATGCGCGCCCGACGGCGAAAAGATCGCGGTGTTGACCCCGATCAGCCGACCGGCCGAATCCAGCAGCGGACCGCCGGAATTGCCCGGATTGATCGCCGCATCGGTTTGAATCACATCCGCGATCTCGCGGCCTTCGCTCGTCGGCAATCGGCGCTTGAGCGCGCTGATGATGCCCGTCGTCAAGGACTGGTCGAGCCCAAAGGGATTGCCGATGGCGAAGGCTGATTGTCCGACCTTCAGATCATGCGACGAGCCGACCGCGACGGCCGGCGGCATCGAGCGGGTGCCACGAGCCCGCAACACCGCCAGATCGTAATTGGGGGCGCGTCCGACGACATCCGCTTCAAATGTCGCTCCGTCCGCGAGTCGGATCGCGACCCTCTGGGCCCCTTCGACAACGTGATTGTTGGTGACCATATGGCCGGCGCTATCCCAGACGAAGCCGGTGCCGCCTCCGATCCCTGCTCCACCCTGCCCCAATCCACGCGGAGCCACCCGAACCACCTGAACGACCGACGGCGCCACGCGCTCGAACAGCGCAACCGTCGATTTTTCGAGGTCACTCAGGTCGGCGCGCGGCTCGATCGCGCGCGGTGCGGTGGTTTGGAACACAAACCGTTCAATCATCGGCTGCGCCAGATACAGCGCGAGCAGAACGGCAATGGCGGTCCAGGCGATGCGGCGGAGAACGATCATCGGCATGAGATAGAGCACGATCCAGCAGCGTGCAAAGCCCGACCGAGCGAGCGGGCCGACCCCACCGTTGTCAGCGCCAGAGCGCCCCCAGCACCGAGGCGGTCAAATCACCGAAGGCCAGGAGAATAAACGCCCACAGCAGGGCGGACGACCAATTGGCCAGTTGAAACCGCAACGGCGGCATATGGAAAATACCGGCGGCCAGGGGAACGGTGGCCCGCAGCGGCCCGGAAAACCGCCCGACAAAAATCGCCACCGCCCCCCACTTCTCCACGAAGTGCTCGGCCTTGGGGATGAGCTGTGGATGCCGCGACAGCGGCCAATAGCCGTAAACGCGGGTGCCGAGCACCTTGCCGATCCAATAGGACAGCCAATCGCCCAGCGCGGCGCCGATCGCGCCGGCGATCCAGACCGGCCAGAACAGAATATCGCTGGCCCCGAGCAGGGTTCCAATACCCAGCAGCGCGGCCCATGCGGGCAGCAGCAGCGAAATAAAGGCCAGCGACTCGACAAAGCACAGCACGAACACCACCGGCGCCGCCCAGGCCTGGTTCGCCTTGACGAATGCGATCAGTTGCTGAGCGTAGGATTCGATTTCCAAGATGGGGCAATCTCAGGGCGCCGCGATGGACGCGAGGCAGGCAGCGGTCCCGGCCGGAAGCGCCGTTCCAGGCGTAGCCTTGCCGGACGAGACATGGCAAGACAAATACACCCGATGGTTCGCCGCGATTCGGACCGTTTTCTCGTTGATTGATCCCAGATGGCCAAGAAGACCAGCCAAAATACGCCAAAATCCACCCGTTCCGATAAGAGTTCCGCAAACCGTGACCTGTTCGCCCAGGCGCCGGCCGCGGTCCGGCGCACCTCGGAGCGAAGCCGGTCCGATGCGCCCAAGGCCCGCGGCACCGGCGATTATTCCGCCCGGCATATCGAGGTGTTGGAGGGGTTGGAGCCTGTCCGGCGCCGCCCCGGCATGTATATCGGTGGCACCGACGAAAAGGCGCTGCATCATCTGTTCGCCGAGGTGATCGACAACGCAATGGACGAGGCGCTGGCCGGACACGCCAGTTTTATCGAAGTGTCACTCGACGCCGAAGGATTCGTGAGCGTGACCGACAACGGCCGCGGCATCCCGGTCGATCCGCATCCGAAGTTCAAGAACAAGTCGGCGCTCGAAGTGATCATGTGCACATTGCACGCCGGCGGCAAGTTCGACTCCGAGGTCTATGAGACCTCGGGCGGTCTGCATGGTGTCGGTGTATCGGTCGCCAATGCCCTCGCCTCGCGGCTGGAGGTTGATGTCTGGCGCGAACAACAGCATTACCGCATGGCATTCGAGCGAGGCACGCCGAAGGGCAAGCTGGAGACGCTCGGGCGAGTCCCCAACAAGCGCGGCACCCGCGTGCGTTTCAAGCCCGACCCGGACATCTTCGGCGCCAAGGCTGCGTTCAAAGCCGATCGCCTGTTCCGGATGACGCGCTCGAAAGCCTATCTGTTCGGCGGCGTCGAAATCCGCTGGTCGTGCGATCCCGCGCTGGTCGCCGGCACCGAGGTTCCGCCGGAGGCGACATTTCACTTCGCCGATGGCTTGAAGGACTATCTGACGACCGCTCTTGAGGGTACAACACTTGTGCATCCCGACGTGTTCGCGGGGAGCGCGGGCCGCACCGGCTCCCACGGCGCGGTGCAATGGGCCATCGCCTGGACCGCCGATGCCGATGGATTTCTCAACTCATACACAAACACGATTCCGACGCCCGATGGCGGCACCCACGAGTCGGGCTTTCGCTCCGCGCTCCTGCGCGGTCTGAAAGACCATGCCGAGCGTGTCGGCCAGAGCCGGCGCGCGGCCTCCATCACCAGCGACGACCTCATGGTCGGAGCCGGAGCGATGCTGTCGGTGTTCATCCGCGAGCCGGAATTCCAGGGCCAGACCAAGGACCGGCTCGCCACAGCCGAAGCTCAGCGTATCGTCGAGCAAGCCATCAAGGACCCGTTCGACCATTGGCTCGCGGGCAATCCGGTGCAGGCGAACAAGCTCCTGGATTTTGTCGCCGACCGGGCCGAGGAGCGCATCCGCCGGCGCCAGGAAAAGGACATTTCACGCAAGACCGCGGCACGCAAGCTGCGCCTTCCCGGCAAGCTCGCCGACTGCTCCAGCAACGCCGCGGCAGGGTCGGAGATTTTCATCGTCGAGGGCGATTCCGCCGGCGGTTCGGCCAAGCAGGCACGCAACCGCGTGACGCAGGCGATCCTGCCGTTGCGAGGCAAGATCCTCAACGTCGCCTCCGCCGGGCGAGACAAGCTGGCTCAGAACACACAGATCGGCGACATCATTCAGGCGCTTGGCTGCGGGACAGGCGATCGCTATCGCGAGGAAGACCTGCGCTACGACAAGGTGATCGTCATGACCGACGCCGATGTCGACGGCGCGCATATCGCGTCACTTCTGATCACCTTTTTTTATCGGCAGATGCCCAGGCTGATCGAGAACGGCCATCTCTATCTCGCCGTGCCACCGCTCTATCGGCTCTCTCACAACGGAAAAATCCTCTACGCCCGCGACGACAGACATCGCGACGAGCTGATGCAATCGGAGTTCCGCGCCAACGCGAATGTCGAGATCAGCCGCTTCAAGGGTCTTGGAGAGATGATGGCGCAGCAACTCAAGGAAACCACGATGGACCCGAAGAAGCGCACGCTTCTGCGGGTGCGCATCGTCGAGGATCAGCCCGGTGCAACCGCGAAGTCCATCGAGCGGCTGATGGGGACCAAAGCGGAGGCCCGCTTTGAGTTCATCCAAGAGCGGGCGGCGTTCGCCAGCGAAGAGATGCTGGACGTCTGATCCCACCCCGCCAACCAGGGCTTCAACACCGAATATTGTTTTGGCGCCAGCCTCATGCGATTGACTACGCCTGATTGATCCGGGCCACCACCTCGTCGGCGAGCCGGTGCCGCAAGTCCTCCAGCTCCTCCTCCGTCAGATTCTCGACATCGATAAAGCGATCATTGGCCGCGCTGGCGCGGATGAGTTCATCCAGCTTGACCTGGATGGCGGCTCCGTCCCGGTTCTGGGTGTTTTGAATCAGGAATACCATCAGGAAGGTGACGATCGTGGTTCCTGTATTGATCACGAGCTGCCAGGTATCGGAGAAGCCGAATACAGGCCCCGAAACAGCCCAAACAATAACGACAAGACAGCACAGCACAAAGGTGATCGGCTTTCCGACCAAATGCGCGATCCGTGTGGCAAAGGTCGTAAACCGCCGTGACAGGGCCGATGGTTTGCTCATATTGCGCCTCTTCCGCGATGAGCATGGAGCTTAGCTCATCGCCGGGGTTGACGCTTGCGGAACCACCAGGGCCTCCAAGACCAGGGACACAGAGATCAGAACCGTCCACAGGCAACCGAGCGCCCGTCAGCCTCACTCGACCGGCAAACCCGCATAGTTCTCCGCGAGCGATGCCATCGCATGCTCCGAGCCGACCAGATATTCCAGTTCGGCAATCTGTCGCCTTCGATCAAACACGTTGGCATCCGGGAACAGATGCAGGAGTTGCGTCATCCACCACGAAAAGCGTTGCGCCTTCCAAACACGCCGCAATGCCGTATCGGAATATGTATCGAGCCCGGAAGTGTCGCCATTGTGATAAAATAAGGTCAGCGCATGCGCGAGCACGCGGACATCCGCCAAGGCCAGATTCATGCCCTTGGCGCCGGTCGGAGGAACGATGTGCGCGCTGTCCCCGGCCAGAAACAGCCGGCCGTGGCGCATGGGTTCGGCGACGAACGAGCGCATCGGCGTAACGCCTTTTTCGATGATCGGGCCGCGCGGCAGCGGCCTCACACCGTCCAGCCGCGCCTCCAACTCGTTCCAGATCTCCTGGTCAGACCAGGCATCGGCGTTTTCATCGGGTTGGCATTGCAGATAATAACGCACCACCGATGGCGAGCGCATGGAGAACAGCGCGAACCCACGCTGATGGTACGAATAAATCAGTTCATCCGCCACGGGCGGCGCCTCGGCGATGATGCCGAGCCACCCGAACGGATAGTCGCGCTCGTAGATCGACAAAGCCCCCTCGGGCAGCGACTCGCGGCTGATGCCGTGAAAACCGTCACATCCCGCGATGAAATCGCATTCGATGATCTGCGCTCTGCCGTCGTGCGTGAAGGCAATACGGGGCGCGGCGCCGCCGATTTCGTGCAATGAAACATCGGAAACGTCGAACAGGATCGTTCCGCCATCCTCCAGGCGCCGAGCGATGAGATCTTTAACGACCTCCTGCTGACCGTAGATCGTAACCCTGCGACCGACGAGCCTCTGGAAATCGAGGTGATGCAGAGCGCCGGAGAACGCGAGAT
>Ga0182743_1004180_pt1 | contig 11082 bp, 12 predicted proteins | sample eDN3rd30CKraftOP_FD_128522 | JGI IMG/M metagenome (GOLD analysis project Ga0182743, IMG submission 128522) | Enriched Organic Plus compost microbial communities from Emeryville, California, USA - eDNA 3rd pass 30_C Kraft OP (version 2) (version 2) ... | reverse complement strand
TCCGGGCCTCTTTTCGTGCCTTCTCTCACCAGACAGAGGAGGACAAGAATGAACACCAGTAGCCGCCCGATGGGGCACGCCGGGGGCACGCGCGTACCTGCTCAGTGGAGGCGGGGCGACACGCCAAGCGGAATTCGGGATCGGCGTGCCCTTGATGTCGTGCCCCTTCGTGCCCTCCGCAGCTTCGAGACGGGCCGAGAACCCGCAGGATCTCGCGGATTCTTCTCTCCCTCGGGAGAGAGGGGCACGGAGGGGCACGGCGGCCCGCTCCGGTCCACGAGCGTCCACCGGAGGGCATGATGAGCACGACGAAGAAGGAGAACAGCGCGGGCAAGCGCGAGGCGTGGGGCAGGCTGCGGAAGCTCCCCTCGGGCCGCTGGCAAGTCCGGTACCCCGGACCCGATGGGAATACCTATACGGCCCGCACCGACGATGACAAGCCGCTGACGTTCTTCACGAAGACCGATGCGCGCACGTGGTTGGCCTCGGTGCACACGCAGATCGCCCGGGGCGAGTGGGAGCCGCCTGAGGCGCGCGCCGCTCGTCTCCGCGCCGAGGCCGAAGCGGAGCAGGCTCGGTCGATCGGGTTCGCCGAGTACGCGAACCGGTGGATCGAGCTGATCCGCACGCAGCCGAACCGCAGCGGCAAGAAGCGCGCGCTCGGAACGGTGCGCTCCTATAAGAGCAAGGTCGACGGCTACTTGATCCCCGAGTTCGGTGACACCCCGGTGAGGGCGATCGACGAAGCACGCATCCGCGTCATGACCAACCGGCTCGACACGATCCCCTCCCCGCTGAACCCGAAGTCCAAGTTCAACGGGGTCACACGGCCGGTGCTCGTCGTGCTCATGATGATCCTGCGCCAGGCCGCTCGCGATGGAATCATCCCGGCCGCGCCGAACATCTCCGTCCCGAAGCAGGAACCCGTTCGACACGACGCGGACCGGGATGAGCTCGACGATCTAGCGACCCCAGAGCAAGTCGAGGCGCTGCACGAGGCGGTCCCGCAGCCGTGGGCGATCATGGTGCTGCTCGCCGCCTGGTGCCAGCTCCGTCGCGGCGAGTGCTTGGGACTACAGCGCCGCGATATCGCCCTCTGGCCCCCAAGAGCGACGACCGCGACCGTCGCGACGACGATGATTCCATCCACGATCAGCGGCCACGCCCACGCCTGCCCGGCGCCGATGCCGGACCGGGCGGCCAAGTCCGCCAGCGCCGTGAAACTCAGCCAGAACGCGCCCGCCGCGATGAAGACGGTGCCCGACGCCGCAGTCAGCACCGCCCAACGACGATCCACCTGCCCGATCACACCAGCCCCCGTACCGGGGTCGAGGAGTTCCCCCGCGAGACGCGAGGGAAGTCGCCCGCGGTTCCCTCTGCTCGTGATGACGCGCCGGGATGGTGGTGCACGGTGCGGTAGGCCGAGCGCACGGTGGTGACGATCTCCCGCGCCTCGAGGCCTGTGTAGCCGGCGGCATCTGTGAGCGCGTCGAGGGCGGCGGTCGGAGCGACTCCCTTCTCCGCGAGACGACACGCCGCCCAGAACAAGCCCTGATTGCGTTCTCCCTCCTGGCGGTTCGCTACCCACGCCGCCAACCGGGCCACATCCGCCGGCCCACGCAGCGCCGCATCCCGGGCGGAGGGCCGGAGCGTCGAGGTCCGCGGATCGAGGAAGACCCGCAACCGTGCCGCGTCGATCGGCGTGCCCACGCCCCGGCCCGCGTGGCGGAGCTGATAGCTCGACCGCTCGCCGCCGACGATGACGGAAGAGGGAGGCAGGACGATATAGCCGCCATCGCCGCGGAAATCGACCCCGGCCCGTGCGACCTGCCAGGAACGCTGCTCTACGCCGGGCGTCGTCGGATAGACGGAACCCAGCTGCGCGAGGGCGGCGGCGAGGGGAATCAAGGCGTGACGCCCGCCTGCGGGCGAGGAGTCAACCGCCCGTTGTCGCGAGTGGCCTGCTGAGGGCACAAGCCGTGGATGGCATTGCGCGACCCGGGAAACCCATCATGTCAACTGCCGATCGAGCCTGGAGCTACGGAGGATCATGCGGAGGTACGCGGTCACCATCCGAGAGTCCGGCTCAGCTGTCGCGATTCCGATGTAGCCGTCGGGGCGGACCAGCACGAGGCCGCCTTCCTCGACGCCGTAGAGGGCGTGCGCCTCGCCGGGATCGTCGACGAGCGCAGACTCGGAAGGGGCGTACCGGGCATCGATCGGGAGGACACGGTGCACGTGGACGGCGTCCGGTGGCAGCAGCTGGAGGCCGGGGACGGGCTGGTCGCCGAAGACGAGCAGTGTGACGTGAGGTCCGCGGAACAGATCGAACAGTCTGATGTGCCGGCCGGTCGCCGGGTCGACGAGGCGGGCGTCTGGGGCGCGTTCACCTGCTGTGATGCCGAGTGGGTTGTCCGTATCGGCGGTGAGGCTGCTTCCCCGGTAGGCGATGCTGAGCTGGCTGGTGTCGGCAAAGGGGTCGCGGCCTTGGAACGCGTCGACGATGCGTCCCGAGACTTGCGCCGTGTTGGCATCGGCCCAGGCGCGGCCTCGGGCGGTCGTCGAGGCGAGCACGCCCTGAGCGACGGGCAGGCGTTCTTCCTGATACGTGTCGAGTAGAGATTCCGGGGCGCCGCGGAGGACCTCTGCGAGTTTCCAGCCGAGGTTGTACGCGTCCTGGATCCCTGTGTTCATGCCCTGACCGCCAGCCGGCGTGTGCACGTGGGCGGCGTCTCCGGCCAGGAACACGCGTCCGTCGCGGAAACGATCGACCATCCGCACGTTCACCCGATACACGGAGAGGTAGAGCGGGTCGCGGAACATCACGCCCGGCAGTCCGACGTGCCGCTCGAACGCGTCGGTGAAGGTCTCGATGGTGATGGGTGCGTGCTCCTGGTCATCGTCCGGCGGCAGGGGCGCAGTGAAGAACCAGGTTTCGCTCTTGGGCATCGGGTACAGCGTGAGCATGCCGCCGGGGCCGGTCGCCCACATGTGAGCCGCCGTGGCATCGAGTCCGTCGACGTTGAGGTTGCCGAACAGCATCCGTTGCTGGTCCCAGGTCTCGCCGAGGAAGCTGATCCCCGCTCGCTTGCGCACCGTGCTGCCGCTGCCGTCGCAGCCGACGAGGTAGCGTGCCCGGATCCGCCGAGTCGCGTCATCGACGCGCAGCGACGCCGTGACCCCGTCGTCGTCCTGCACGAAGTCGATCAGCTCCGTGCTGAGCTCGACTCGCCGGCCCAGTGATTCGAGCCTCGCGCGCAGCGCGGCCTCGGTAAGCTGCTGCCCGACGATGAGGCTCCCCGGATACGGAGCGCCCGGCACCGCGGGCGCGTCGTAGATCGTCGCCTCGCGCACCATCTGTCCTTCGGTGTCGTAGAAGCGCGTCGGGACCGGCGTCTCAGCGCGCGCGGTCACCTCGTCAAGGACGCCAAGGTCCTCGAGCACCTCCTGCGTGCGGGCTCGTATCCCGCGCGCCCGCGTCCCGACCGGATAGGCGTCGGATCGCTCGATGACGCGCACGTCGACGCCACGGCGCGCGAGATCGCACGCCAAGGCGAGCCCGACCGGCCCGGCGCCGACGATCAGTACATCGGTTGCGGCTGGATCTGTCATGCGAAGGCTCCGTTCCGGTTAGCGCCCGGATTGTGGGCGCACGCCCACTATAAATGGGCATACGCCCACAAGTGAAGCTCTCCGCTTGGCCCGGGGTCTTCCGCGTAGAGTGGTCATGTGCCCACAACCGGTACCGCGAGGCGGTGCGAGGCGAGCGAAGGAGAAGCGTGTGCCCACCGGAGTGCCGATGCGGGACGCGGAGCAGCAGCTGTTCGCCGCCGCGGAACGTGTTCTTCTCCGTGACGGACTGGGCGCGCTGACCAGCAGGTCCGTGACAGCCGAGGCCGGCGTTGCGAAAGGGCTGGTGCATCGGCACTTCGCGGACTTCGACGCGTTTCTGTCCGGTCTCGTGCTCGACCGCATCGCGCGACTGGAACGGCAGGCGACGGCGTTGGTGGCATCCGTCGGTCAGGGGGTGATCGTGGACCGCCTCACCGAGGCGCTGGTCGAGCTGTTCTCTCCGGTGACCGTCTCCATCGTCGGTTTGATCGTCGCCCGCCCCGCGCTGCGGGGCCGGCTACGGGAGGCGGGGGCGGCTCGCATCCCGCTTCTGGGTGAGGGAACCGAGATGATCCGTGTGTACCTTGTCGCAGAACAGCAACGAGGTCGCCTCCCCGGTGGGGCGGATGTGAGAGCGATCGCCCCCTTGCTCATCGGTGCGGTTCATCTGCTCTACACGGAGCAGGAATCCGCGCCGCCCGACAGCGCGGAGGTGCACAAGATCGTTCGCACCGCCATCGGCCAGACCTGAATGGCGCACCGTTCACCCCTCCTGCGCCACCGCCCTCCTTGCTGCCCCGGCTCATTCCGAAGCGCCGACCGACCTCCATCAGGGGCATGCCGCCTCGGAGATCCGCGCGGCCTCAGACGTGTGCTCCTCTGCTGGCTTACGCGCTTCGAGACGGCGCGGCGGATGAGTCGCACGGCCATCGTGCGGTGGTCATGCGGTGGTAGACGCCGAATCGCTCACTGATTTGCCCGACCGTCATGCCCCGCCCGTAGGGCGCTATCTGCTCATGGACGGTGGCGACGCTCAGCGTCCCGCTCCGGGCTAGATGAAGACGTCCCATTGGGCCCTGAGTCCAGGCCCGCCCACCAGACTTCGGGTGCTCGACCGCACCGGCGGGCTGCTGCGCTCGTTCGGTGCTCCCGCCGACGGCCAGTTCTACGTCTACGTCGCCACCGCGGTCTTCACCTACGTCCTCGGCATCACTGCCGAGATGACCCGCAACGCGCATACCGCCGCTCAGGAACAGACGCAGTACGGATGGCTCACTGAGCAGTCACAGCGATGGGCGCAACTCGACCCGGACGCCTCCCCGTCCCTCCGCGCGGCGGCGTCGGGATATGCGCGAGCAGGACGACCGCGAGCAATTCGCCGCGGGGCTCGATCAGCTGCTGACCGGCATCCGGCCGAGCCGCTCGACCTGAGCATGACGGCTTGCTCGCCGGTCGCCCTCACCGAGGATCGGTCCCGTGCTCGACCGACTCGCTGCGCTCCGGCATCGCGCGTGGCGAGAGGGCGATCGCTGCGAGGATCGCGCCGAGGAACGCGACGGCGGCGCCGACGAGCGAGGAGGTGTGGAATCCGGCGATGAAAGCATTGTCGGAGGCGGCCGTGATCGCGTCGGCATCGGAGAGGCTCGATCCGAGCGTGTCGAGGACCGCCTGGGTGGCCTGGATGGAGCCAGCGGCGACGTTGCGAAGCCCTTCGGGGATCGCGTCGAGGTGCGCGGTGATGTGGGCGCGGTAAGCGCCGGTGAGGGCCGCGCCCAGCACGGCGGTGCCGAGCGCCCCACCCACCTGCCGGAAGGCATTGCTGGTCGCCGACGCCGAGCCAGCACGCCCCGGGGAGACCGAGGCCATGATCGCGGCGGACGCGGAGGGCATGATGAAGGCGACTCCGACACCGATCAGGAACAGGGCGACTTCGATGATCCAGAGCGGATTGTCGGCACCGAGGGCGGCGAACAGCAGGAGCGCGGCGGTGAGAGAGAGCATCCCGAACGCACCCGTGACGCGGGCGCCGAAGCGGGCGGTGAGCCGCGGTGTCTGGGCGGACAAGGCGAGTTGGGCAATGGCTAGGGGGAGCATGAGCAGCCCGGTGGTGAGCACGTCGAGCCGGCGCAGGCTGAGCAAGTAGAACGCGACAGTGAAGGTGACCCCGAGCATGGCGAAGAACGCGAGCGTCATGACCGTGATGGAGCCGGAGAACTCGCGTACCCGGAACCAGTCGATTGGGAGCAGCGGAGCTTTGGTGCGGCGCTCCCACAAGACGAACATGGCCAGCACGACCACGCCAGCCAGCGCCACGACCCACACCCGCGGGCTCGTCCACTCGCCCGTGTCGCCGCCTTCGATGATGCCGTCGACGAGCAAGACCATGCCCAGGAGCGAGAGCGCGATGCCCGGAAGGTCGAAGCGCCCGGGGCGAGGGTTACGGGACTCGGGCACCACCAGGGCCATCGCGACCAGGGCGACCGCGACCACGGGGACGTTGACGAGGAAGATTGACCCCCACCACAGGTGATCCAGCAGCAACCCACCGACGATCGGCCCCACTGCGACGGCGACCCCGACGCCCCCGGACCAGATGCCGATCGCCTTCGGGCGCTCGCGGGGGCTGAACGTGTTCGCGATGATCGCGAGCGTCGTGGGCGTGACCAGCGCCGCAGCGAGGCCGAGCGCGGTGCGCCCGACGATGAGCATCGGCCCGTTCGCCGAGAACGCGCACCACGCCGAGGCCAGCCCGAACAGGGTCATTCCCGTCAGTAGCACCCGCTTGCGGCCCAGTCGGTCGGCCAGGGCTCCGACGGTGAGCAGCCCTCCGGCCATGACCAGCGTGTAGGAGTTGATCGCCCACAGCAGTTCACCCTGCATCAGCCCAAGCCCGGCAGGAGCACGCTGAGAGAGGCGCTGTACCGCCACACCGAGGATCGTCGTGTCCAGCTGCACCACGAGAAGGCTCAGCACCAGCACCGCCAGCACCCACCAGCGTCGCCGCGAGCCCTCCAAAGCGGTTCTTTCCGTTGGCATGCCTACTCCTAACGCATCATCTGTTGCTATAAGACTAGGATGTCAGAGCCGTAGATGCAACACATGATGCGTTAGCATCGGAGGATGCAGACAGACACCGTCACAGAGCGAACCGGCGGGCGCAACGCCCGCGTCCGGGCCGCGGCGCTCGGCGCCCTCGCCGAACTGCTGGCCGAACAGCCGGCCCATTCGATCACGACCTCGGAGGTCGCACGTCGTTCCGGCGTGAACCGCTCGACCCTGCATCGCCGCTGGGGAGGGATGCCGGGGCTTCTCGTCGACCTCGCCGTCGACGAGCTCAACGCGACCAGCCCGATCCCCGAGGACGCGGGCGACCTGCGCACCGAACTGCGGCAATGGGCCGTCCGCGTCATCGGCGCGCTCAACGCGCACCCGCCGGGGCACTCGCCCTTCGTCGCGGCTCTGTTGCGTGTCATTCAGGACGGCCACGCACCCGGCGAGCTTCTGCAAGGGCGCCTCGAGGTCCTCGAACAGCTGCTCGCACGTGCCGAAGAACGCGGCGAGCGCGTGACGCTATCCGCGCTCGATCTCGTGGAAGTCATCCTCCTCCCGATCTACGCGGCCCGCCTCCTTCGCTCCGAACCCCTCACGCCCGACCTCGCAGGCCGTCTCGTCGATCGCTTCCTCGCGCTCAACGAACCGTGACATGGCGGCGTGGGCCTCAGCCCCGCCCGCACCGGAGCGAAGCTCCTCTGCACTCGAACCCTCGTCCGGGCCCCGTCGCGATTCAGCGCTTCTTCGCAGTACGGCCTCGTCTCGAACGGATGCTCGCGCCGGCACGAGAGCGGACGCGGCGCGGACTGCTCACTCGGAGTTTCTGCCGGGAGAGGTCGAGCGGATCATCTCTTGGATCTGTGCCGAGGGCGTTCGAGCGCTGCAGTGAGGCCCCAGTCGCACGTCGTGGAGGGTCAGCGAGATCTCGGCGATCTCGTCGAGAGCCCTGCGGTCCGAGGATGTCGACCTATTCGTCCAGCCGAAGGCACAGATCGGGAAGCAACGAGGCAGCTTCGACCTGCTGCGCATAGATAACGAGACGAACGCGCTGACCCCCAATGTCGGGTCCTGCAATGCCACATGCAGCGGCGTGCCCGGCCGCGTGGAAGCGGCTGAAGGCCGCGGAGGCCTCGTTGCGAGGGCGCCCGGATCCGATCAGCGAGTCGACAAGCTGATCAGCTTGCCCCTGGACATTACACACATCAGCATCACGAGAGTCGTTCCGAGCTGGAAGATTGGAAGGAACTTCCAGCTCCGTCTATTCACCGGAACGTAGGTTCCATTTTCCCGGACGACCCCCGGTGGGTCACCTGAGCAACATGGCGCACTCCTACGTGCTCGCGGGCGTGACGGCGGGCATGCACGTGCGGGTGGCGAGCCCGGAGGTCTACGCCCCGCGGGCGGACATCGTCACCGATGCGGAGCGGATCGGCCGGGAGACCGGCGGATCGATCACCCTCTTCACTGATGTGGCCGAAGCCGCCCGCGGCGCGGACGTGATCGTCACCGACACCTGGGTGTCGATGGGCAAGGAAGACGAGAAGGCGCAGCGCCTGCGCGACTTGGGCGGCTACAAGGTCACGTCCGCGGTGATGGTGCAGGCGGACCCGGCGGCGATCTTCATCCACTGCCTGCCCGCCGACCGCGGCTACGAGGTCGACCCCGAGGTGATCGACGGCTCGCAGAGCGTCATCTGGGACGAGGCGGAGAACCGCCTGCACGCGCAGAAGGCGCTCCTGGTCTGGCTCCTCCGACAGCAAGGGAACTGACACGAGCGGACAGTATGCGGTAGACCGGGGTGAGACCGCGACGTATGTGCACAGCTCCGCAGGGTAGATGACTCGCTTTGGCGCCGGTAAAGGGAGTTCGAACATCAGTGGCGTTGCAAATGTCACTTGCGCCTGAGTCTGCGTCAACTTCCATGTCAGTACGCATCTGAGAGGCAAGCATCGTGAACCGTCAGGCAACTCAGCACCGTATCTCCGGCCCGATCTTCGCCGTCGTCCTCCTCGTCGCCGGAGTCGGAGCGGCGGTCGGTGCCGGCCCGGTCGGCACGACCGGCAACTCTCCGCTGGCGGGCACGGTGTGGCAGACCGTCGTGATCGTGGCTGGGACGCTCATCGCCCTGCTCGGCGCGGCGATCGGAGCGCGATGACTCACGCGTACGCGGAGATGACGCGGCACGTGACTGTCGGGAGGCCTCTCGTCCGCGACTTCCGGTGTGCCGCACCTGCGAGCCAGCGCATGATCCCGCATGAGCCCCTGGCGCAGATGATGACCGCTGGGCCCCGTGCCGTGCTGGACTGTGGGGTGGCCGCGCGATAGACTGAATCAACTCAGAAGTAGTGATTCAGGAGGTGGAGTGATGAACAACATGATTGCCGCGATCGAGAGCGCGCGCATGGCGGCAGGTCTGTCGCAGCGAGCGCTGGCGGACAGGACGGGCATCTCGCAGGCCACTCTGAGTCGCATCCTGAGTGGTGAGCGCGCGGCGAAGATGCCCGAGGTCATCCTGATCTCGGATGCTCTGGGATGCACGGTGTCCCAGCTGACGGGAAGCGCTGTCGCGGACCGTGTGACGTGCGCGGCCCGATCCGTGAACGGCGCAGACATGGACGCCATGCGGCAGAGGCTTCTGCACTTCATGGAGATCGACGCTTACCTCGACGACCACGCGATTCCCGCAGCGTGATGTCGAGCGCAGAGCAACAGGCGAAGGCTGCTGCTGAACAGTTCCGCGAGAAGCATCAGCTGGGCGTGCAGCCCCTCGGAGACCTCGTCGCCCTGATCGAGCAGACGACGGGGCACGATGTCGCGGTGCTCGATGCGATGCCCGATGCCCACGGCCTGACGATGCGCGACCCGGCGCGGGGGCGGGTGTTCATCGGGGTCGCGCGTACCCCGCATCCCATGCGTCAGCGCAGCACGCTGGCGCATGAACTGGCGCACGTGGTCTTCGACGATCAGATCGAAGACCTCGCCGTGCGAGGGTGGGAAGAGACGCGCGCCGACGCGTTTGCGCGTCACCTGCTCATCCCGCTGGGCGGCCTCGAAGCCGTCCTCGATGACGGGGATCATGCGAATGAAGGAGTCTTGTCCGCCGTCGTGCAGCGTTACCTCGTCTCGCCGGCGATGGCGGCGATCGCTTTGAGAGATGTCGGGGCGATCTCTCAGGCGACGGTTGATGTGTGGAGGAGTCTCAGCACGCGGCATCTCGCTACGCGGTTCGGCTGGAGCGACTTCTACGCCACGCTCCAGGAAGACTCGAACCGTCTCCGTGCCCCCCAGGCGCTGGTGTCCCGGGCCGTCGCAGGGTATGCCGCCGGGGTCCTCTCGGCTCAGGCCGTGGCAACCTTGCGCGGGGTGCCTGTCGACACGGTCGTGGCCGAGCTTGCGGAGATCGGCATCATTCCGCAAAGCGTCGATGCGGAGGACTTCGAAATCGATGAACTGCCGCAGATCGATCTCGACTTGAGTGATCTGGAGGAGGGCGGCGCGTCCTCATGACCCGTCGTCCGATCATGGATGCCGGGCCCGGCATCAACTTCTTCTCCCTGAACAAGGAACGACTGCTCATCGCGACGCTCGGCCCGCTTTCGGTTCCAGAGATCGTGCACGAGGAGATTCGCAGGAAAGCCCGTCAGGAACAGCGTTTCGCGTCGGCCGAGCGTGTGCTCGCGAAGCTGCCCGAGAAGTACCTCAAGGTTCTCTCGGACGACGTCACGGACGAGCTCTCGGCCGTCGTCAATCGTATTGCTGGGATGCCGATGGAGACGCGTGTCCGCGCTCGCAAGGATCTGGGCGAGACCATGGTCGTCGCGCACGCTGTCGTCGCAGCGGAAGCGGGGGAGAGCACCACTGTCCTGATCGACGATGGCGGAGGGCGCCGGATGGCTGCGGCGGAAGCCCAGCGACTGGAGCGTCTTCGTGAGGCCGGGCGTCAGGTCGGCCACTTGAGGCTCATCAGCACACGCGCAGTGCTCAAGAACGCGGCCGGCACGGTGCATCTGCCGGACCGGCAGGCGATGCGCGATCTGTACACGCGCCTGCGTCAACTCGACGACGGGCTCGTTCCGCTCGAACAGGCCGGTCTCATGGACCTGTCGTGCTGGAGCTGACGGTATCCGCGCCGCGGGTCCTGTGGAGCGAAGCCCACGAAGAGTAGAATCAAGGCGTGTCGCTCGCCTGTAGGCGAGGAGCCGACGGCCCTTCGTTGCGAGTGGCACGCTGAGGGCACGAACCGTGGATGAGGTTGCGCAAGCCGCCCCGGTTCCGAGCCTTCTCGCCAGCAAAGACAAGGGCTGGCCAGCCCGAGGCTCTCGCCTCCCGGCGAGAACTGGGACTTCTAAGCCCCTGTGTGCGGCGTCACAGCAGTTGGCTCTTCTGCACAGTGAAGTCGGCACGTGTCAAATCAGTTGG
>Ga0182743_1004171_pt1 | contig 11090 bp, 9 predicted proteins | sample eDN3rd30CKraftOP_FD_128522 | JGI IMG/M metagenome (GOLD analysis project Ga0182743, IMG submission 128522) | Enriched Organic Plus compost microbial communities from Emeryville, California, USA - eDNA 3rd pass 30_C Kraft OP (version 2) (version 2) ... | reverse complement strand
TAGCCCATCGGGGCTCTCGCGACATCCATGTCGCATGACCTCCTGAGCGCCGGTTTCGCTCGGCCTTCTGAAGGGGCGTTCCGGTGCGCTCGGGTATTTCTCTGGAAGTCCAAAAGCCAGAGCTAATGCGCTTTGGCTTTTCGTAGGAGCGAGCTTGCTCGCGAACCCAGGATTCGCGTTCTCGGGAATGACGAGAGGAGGTAGGCGTTCCGGGATTTGACCACCACAGACTCCGAACTCCCCGCACGCTCCGAACAGCCCCCTCTCCCTTTGGGACAGGGCTGGGGTGAGGGAGCGAAGCCAGGCTGGCGCACCTTCGCTGAACCGCTTAAGTGAACAGCATTACAGTGAAGGCGGGCCTGGCGCTCCGACAAGGTTGTCGGAGCGCGGGCGCTGATCAGTAATCCGTTTCCGGCAGGCTGGCGAGAATGTGCCGATAACTGGCCATGCGCTGCGGGCTGATGCGGCCTTCCTCCAGCGCCTTGAGCAGCGCGCAACCGGGCTCGCGGTCGTGCTTGCAGTCGCGGAAGCGGCAGTGCCCGAGCAGGTCGCGGAACTCGATGAAGCCGGCCTCGACGTCGTCGCGGGTGACGTGCCCCAGGCCGAACTCGCGGATGCCGGGGGAGTCGATCAGGTCGCCGCCGGCGGGGAAGTGGAACAGCCGCGCCGTGGTGGTGGTGTGGGTGCCCTTGCCGGTGATCTCCGAGAGGTCGCCGACGCGGGTGTCCACCCCCGGCAGCAGGGCGTTGACCAGCGACGACTTACCCACCCCGGACTGGCCGACGAACACGCTGACGTGATCGTTCAGCGCCGCGCGCAGGGCGTCCATGGCCAGGCCGTTGAAGGCCGAGACCTCCAGCAGCGGGTAGCCCAGGTCGCGGTAGGTGCCTAGCAGGGCATCGATCTGCCCGGCGTTCTGCTCGTCGATCAGGTCAGCCTTGTTCAGCAGCAGCAGCGGCTGGATGCCGGCGTGCTCGGCGGCGATCAGGTAGCGGTCGATCAGGTTGGCGTGGGGCTCCGGGCGCGGGGCGAAGACGATGACGATGCGGTCGACGTTGGCCGCCACCGGCTTGAGCAGGCCGCGCATGTCCGGGCGGCACAGCTCGGAGGTGCGCGGCAGCTGCGCGACTATCACGCCGATGCCCTGGTTGCCCGGGCGCCAGACCACGCGGTCGCCGGTCACCAGTGGCGGCAGGTTGGCGCGCAGGTGGCAGCGCAGCACCTCGCCGGCGTGCTCGCCCTCCAGCGCCTCGACTTCCACCTGGACGCCGAAGTGGGCGATCACCAGGCCGTTCTGCTCCGGCCCCAGGTCGCCGCCTTCCAGCTCTTCCAGGGCCCGCGACTCGCGCTTGGCGGCACGCGCGGCGCGCTCTTCCTGGATCTTTTCGATGCGCCAGCTCTGCCGGCGGGTGAGATGACGCTTGGCCATAGGGAACCCGAGTGAAAAATCGCCGGCGAGTTTAGCATGCCCCGGCGTGCTTCCCGCTAAACTAGGGGGCTTGAGCCGAGGAGCGCAGCATGCAGAACCCACAGAACCTGATCTGGATCGACCTGGAGATGACCGGCCTGGACCCGGACCGGGACGTGATCATCGAAATGGCCACCATCGTCACCGACAGCGAGCTGAACATTCTCGCGGAAGGCCCGGTGATCGCCGTGCACCAGAGCGAGGAGACCCTCGCCGGCATGGACGAGTGGAACACCCGCCAGCACGGCCAGTCGGGCCTGACCCAGCGCGTGCGCGAAAGCACCATCGACGCCGCCCAGGCCGAGGCCATGACCCTGGCCTTCCTGGAAAAGTGGGTGCCCAAGCGCGCCTCGCCGATCTGCGGCAACAGCATCTGCCAGGACCGCCGCTTCCTCTATAGGTACATGCCGAAGCTGGAAGCCTGGTTCCACTACCGCAACCTGGATGTCTCCACCCTCAAGGAACTGGCGGCGCGCTGGGCCCCGCAGGTGCGGGATGGCTTCAAGAAGGGCAACACCCACCTGGCGCTGGACGACATCCGCGAATCCATCGCCGAGCTGCGCTATTACCGCGAGACCTTCATCAAGGTCTGAATCGCTGGTTTTTCGTAGGAGCGAGCTTGCTCGCGAACGGGGTTTCCAGGTGGCTGAGGTGTGTCGGTTTGGCTCCGCTCCCTCTCCCTAACCCTCGGCTGCGCGCCCCGCCCTGAAGGGAGAGGGGACCGTTGGGCAGGGTTGGATGTTTTGCAGTCAGCCGGATATTCCGCTGTGGTGTCCGGCTGAAACCTTGCTTTCAGCCGGCACGAACTAGCTCCCTCTCCCTTCAGGGAGAGGGCTGGGGAGAGGGGCTCTTCAGGACGCGCTCCGAACCCAGCCAGCAGAACCTCTACCGTCCCACCCCATGCCGCCGCAGCGCCCACTCGACGTGCTCGCGCACCAACTCCGACGGAAACTCCCGCCGCGCCTTCAACGCCTCTATCACCGGAATGCTCGACGGCGCATTGCCCAGCCCCACCGCCAGGTTGCGCAGCCAGCGCTCGTAGCCGGCGCGGCGTAGCGGCGAGCCCTCGGTGCGGCTGAGGAACTCTTCCTCGCTCCAGAGGAACAGCTCGGCCAACTCGGCATTGTCCAGCCCGTGGCGCGGCTGGAAGTCGCCCTGTTCGCTGGGCCGGGCGAAGCGGTTCCAGGGGCAGACGATCTGGCAGTCGTCGCAGCCGAATACCCGGTTGCCCATGGGCGCGCGCAGCTCCTCGGGGATCGGGCCCTTCAGCTCGATGGTCAGGTAGGAGATGCAGCGCCGCGCGTCCAGCACGTAGGGGCCGACGAAGGCGTTGGTCGGGCAGATGTCCAGGCAGGCGCTGCAGCGCCCGCAGTGCTCGCTGCCGTGGGGCTCGTCCAGGGGCAGCGGCAGGTCGGTGAAGAGTTCGCCGAGGAAGAAGTAGCTGCCGGCCTTGCGGTTGAGCAGCAGGGTGTTCTTGCCGATCCAGCCGAGCCCGGCCTGTTCGCCGATGGCTTTTTCCAGCACCGGCGCGCTGTCGACGAAGGCGCGGTAGCCGAAGGGGCCGACCTCCTGCTGGATGCGCTCGGCCAGCTGCTGCAGGCGCTTGCGCACCAGCTTGTGGTAGTCGCGGCCCAGGGCGTAGCGCGATACGTAGGCCTTCTCCGGCTCGGCCAGGCGCTGGGCCATGCGCGTGTCGCCGGGCAGGTAGTCCATGCGCAGCGAGACCACCCGCAGGGTGCCGGGCACCAGCTCGTCCGGGCGCCAGCGCTTGCTGCCGTGGGCGCCCATGTAGTCCATCTCGCCGTGGTAGCCGGCGGCCAGCCAGCGCTGCAGGTGCTCGCCGTGGCTGGCCAGGTCCAGGCCGCCGATGCCGACCTGCTGGAAGCCCAGCTCGCGGCCCCAGGCCTTGATGCGCTCGGCGATGGCGCTGTAATCGGATGTGGAATCGTGCATGCGGGGGCGGGAAAGCGGGACCGGGGTAGGTATAATTCTGCCAGACCGCGCCGACCGGCGCCCGATTCCCCGCGGAAACCCGATGAATTCGCACTCTCACGACAGTCTGCCGACCGCGCTGTACAGCGCCCGGCAGGTGCGCGACCTCGACGCGCGCCTGATCGCCGCCGGCACCCCCGGCTTCGAACTCATGCAGCGCGCCGCCCACGCCGCCTGGCGCGCCCTGCGCCGGCGCTGGCCGGACGCCGGGCGGCTGACGGTGCTGGCCGGGCACGGCAACAACGCCGGCGACGGCTACCTGGTCGCCGCCCTGGCCCAGCGCGCCGGCTGGAACGTGCGCGTGCTGGCGGTGGGCGACACCGCGCGGCTGGCCGGCGATGCCGCATCCGCCCACGCCGAGGCCCTGGCCGCCGGCGTGACCCTCCTGCCCTGGCACGAACACGCCGAACTGCATGGCGTGCTGGTGGATGCGCTGCTCGGCACCGGCCTCGGTGGCGCGGTGCGCGACCCGTACGCGGCGGCCATCGCGCGGATCAACGCCAGCGGCCTGCCGGTCCTGGCCATCGACATCCCCTCCGGCCTCAGCGCCGATACCGGCCAGGTGCTGGGCTGCGCGGTGCGCGCCGACCTGACGGTGACCTTCATCGGCCTCAAGTTCGGCCTGTTCACCGGCGAAGGTCCGGACCAGTGCGGCGAGCTGGCCTTCGACAACCTCGACGCCGACCCCGCGCAACTGCCCGAGGAGGCCCAGGCCACGCGCCTGGCGCCCAGCAGCCTGGCACAGCTGGCGCCGCGGCCGAAGGCGGCGCACAAGGGCCTGTTTGGCCACCTGCTGCTGATCGGTGGCGATCACGGCATGGGCGGCGCCACCCTGCTGGCCGGCGAAGCGGCCCTGCGCAGCGGCGCCGGGCTGGTCTCCATCGCCACCCGCGCCGCCCACGTGCCGGCGGCGCTGGCGCGCTGCCCGGAACTGATGACCCGCGGCCTGTCCTCGTCCGCCGAGGTGCTGCGCGCCGCCGAGCGCGCCAGCGTGCTGGTGGTCGGCCCCGGCATCGGCCGCAACGCCTGGGGGCGCTGCCTGGCCAGCGCCGCGGCCAGTCTGGAGCTGCCCCAGGTGTGGGACGCCGATGCGCTCAACCTGCTGGCCGAGGGCCAGGTGCAGCGCCCGGCGGGCAGCCTGGTGATCACCCCGCACCCCGCCGAGGCGGCGCGCCTGCTGGGCCGCTCCACCGCCGAGGTGCAGGCCGACCGGGCCGCCGCCGCGCGCGAACTGGCCAGCCGCTACCAGGCGGTGGCCGTGCTCAAGGGCGTCGGCAGCCTGGTCGCCGCGCCGGACGGCCGCCTGGCGCTGTGCTCCCATGGTCATCCGGCCATGGCCACCGCCGGCCTGGGGGATGTGCTGTCCGGGATAGTTGGCGCGTTGCTGGCGCAGAAACTGGAACCCTTCGACGCCGCCTGCCTGGCCGTCTGGCTGCACGCTCGCGCCGGCGAAATGCTTGGCGCGCAGGGGCGGGGGCTCGCGGCCAGCGACCTGATCCCTGCCGTTCGTCAGTTGCTCGAGGAGTTCGCCCCATGCCTGAACTGAAGCTGTTCGCCGACGGCGAGGAAGCCATGTACGCGCTGGGCGCGAGGATCGCCCGGGCCACCGGCGGGCGCGGGGTGATCTACCTGCACGGCGACCTCGGCGCCGGCAAGACCACGCTCTCGCGCGGCATTCTGCGCGGCCTGGGCCATGCCGGGGCGGTGAAGAGCCCGACCTTCACCCTGGTCGAGCCCTACGAGCTGGGCGAGGTGCGCGCCTTCCATTTCGATCTGTACCGCCTGGCCGACCCCGAGGAACTGGAATATCTGGGCATCCGCGATTACTTCGAAGGCGACGCCCTGTGCCTGATCGAGTGGGCCGAAAGGGGCGCGGGCATTTTGCCAAAGGCCGACCTGGACATTACCATTACCCCGCAAGCGGGCGGCCGCATGCTGCGCCTGGAACCGCACGGAGTGCGGGGCGAAGCCTGGTGCGCCGTCCTGGCTACGGGAGCATGAGAAAAAACATGGGTTGGGGGTTGCGCCTTCGGGCGCTGTTGGCCGGGTTGTTCATCCTGCTGGCGCTGGGCGCCGGCGAGGTTCTTGCCGTCGCGCAAATCACGCAGATCAAGAGCGTGCGCCTGTGGCGCGCGCCGGACAACACGCGCCTGGTGTTCGACCTGTCCGGCCCGGTGCAGCACAGCCTGTTCACCCTCAGCGCGCCGAACCGCATCGTCATCGACCTCAATGGCGCGCAACTGAGCACCGCGCTGAACCAGCTCAAGCTGAAGAACACCCCGATCACCTCGGTGCGCTCGGCGCAGCGTTCGCCCACCGACCTGCGCCTGGTGCTGGACCTCTCGGCCCAGGTGACGCCCAAGAGTTTCGTCCTGCCGCCCAACCAGCAGTACGGCAACCGCCTGGTGGTGGACCTCTACGACCAGGGCGCGGACATCACCCCCGACGTGCCCGCCACGCCCACGCCTAACCAGCCGGCCACCCCGGTGACGCCGACGCAGCCGGTGGCCAAGGCGCCGGTGCCGGCCGGCGGCAAGCGCGACATCATCATCGCCATCGACGCCGGCCACGGCGGCGAGGACCCGGGCGCCTCCGGCCCGAACGGCCTGCACGAGAAGAACATCACCCTGTCGATCGCCCGCGAGTTGCAGCGGCAGATCAACCAGATGAAGGGCTTCCGCGCCGAGCTGACGCGTACCGGCGACTACTTCATCCCGCTGCGCGGGCGCACCGCCATCGCGCGCAAGAAGGGCGCCGACCTGTTCGTCTCCATCCACGCCGACGCCGCGCCCAGCCGCAGTGCCTTCGGCGCCTCGGTGTTCGCCCTCTCCGACCGCGGCGCCACCTCCGAGACCGCGCGCTGGCTGGCCGACAGCGAAAACCGTTCCGACCTGATCGGCGGCGACGGCAGCGTCAGCCTCGACGACAAGGACCACATGCTCGCCGGCGTGCTGCTCGACCTGTCGATGACCGCCACCATGTCCTCCAGCCTGGACGTCGGGCACAAGGTGCTGACCAACGTCGGCCGCGTCACCTCGCTGCACAAGAACCGCGTCGAGCAGGCCGGCTTCATGGTGCTGAAGTCGCCGGACATCCCGTCGATCCTGGTGGAGACCGGCTTCATCTCCAACCCCGGCGAGTCGCGGAAGCTCAACAGCGCCTCGCACCAGCAGGCCCTGGCCCGCTCCATCGCCGCCGGCGTGCGCCAGTACTTCGTGCAGACGCCGCCGCCGGGCACCTACATCGCCTCGCTGCGCGACGGCGGGCAGATTTCCAGCGGGCCGCGCCAGCATGTGGTGCGCGCCGGCGAGAGCCTGTCGATGATCGCCGCGCGCTACGACGTGAGCATGGCCACCCTGCGCAGCACCAACAACCTGAAGACCGATAGCGTGCGCATCGGCCAGGTGCTGAACATCCCCGCGACCTCCCTGGCGGCGCAGCAATGAACGATTCACGCCGCATCCAGCTGCTCAGCCCGCGGCTGGCCAACCAGATCGCCGCCGGCGAGGTGGTCGAGCGCCCGGCCTCGGTGATCAAGGAACTGCTGGAGAACTGCCTGGACGCCGGCGCCCGGCGCATCGACGTCGAGGTGGAACAGGGCGGCATCAAGCTGCTGCGGGTACGCGACGACGGCGGCGGCATTCCTGCCGACGACCTGCCGCTGGCCCTGGCGCGCCACGCCACCAGCAAGATCCGCGAGCTGGAAGACCTCGAGGCGGTGATGAGCCTGGGCTTCCGCGGCGAGGCCCTGGCCTCGATCAGCTCGGTGTCGCGGCTGACCATGACCTCGCGCACCGCCGACGCCGAGCAGGCCTGGCAGGTGGAGACCGAGGGCCGCGACATGCAGCCGCGGGTGCAGCCGGCGGCGCATCCGGTGGGCACCAGCGTCGAGGTCCGCGACCTGTTCTTCAACACCCCGGCGCGGCGCAAGTTCCTGCGCGCCGAGAAGACCGAGTTCGACCACCTGCAGGAAGTCATCAAGCGCCTGGCCCTGGCCCGCTTCGACGTGGCCTTCCACCTGCGCCACAATGGCAAGACCATCTTCAGCCTGCACGAGGCCGCGGACGAGGTTGCCCGCGCGCGCCGCGTCGGCGCCGTGTGCGGCCCGGCCTTCCTCGAGCAGGCGCTGCCCATCGAGATCGAGCGCAACGGCCTGCACCTGTGGGGCTGGGTCGGCCTGCCGACCTTCTCGCGCAGCCAGCCGGACCTGCAGTACTTCTACGTCAACGGCCGCATGGTGCGCGACAAGCTGGTCGCCCACGCGGTGCGCCAGGCCTACCGCGACGTGCTCTACAACGGCCGCCACCCGACCTTCGTGCTGTTCCTGGAGGTCGACCCGGCGACGGTGGACGTCAACGTGCACCCGACCAAGCACGAAGTGCGCTTCCGTGACAGCCGCATGGTCCACGACTTCCTCTACGGCACCCTGCACCGGGCGCTCGCCGAGGTACGCCCGGACGACCAGCTGGCGCCGCCGGGGGCCACCTCCCTGACCGTCCCGCGCCCCACCGGGCAGGCCGCCGGGGAATTCGGCCCGCAGGGCGAGATGAGCCTGTCGGACAAGGTGCTGGAGGCCCCGGCCGCGGCGCGCAGCTGGAGCGGCTCCGGTGGTTCCGGTTCCGGCGGCGGCTATTCCTACCAGCCGCAGCGTCAGGAAATACCCCCGGTCGCCGAGGCCCAGGGCGCCTACCGCGCCTATTTCGCGCCGCTGCCGGAACAGGCCGCGACGGCCGTGCCCCAGGCGCTGCCGGAAAGCGCCCAGGACGTGCCGCCGCTGGGCTACGCCCTGGCCCAGCTCAAGGGCATCTATATCCTCGCCGAGAATGCCCACGGCCTGGTGCTGGTGGACATGCACGCGGCCCATGAGCGCATCACCTACGAGCGTCTGAAGGTCGCCATGGACAGCGAAGGCCTGCGCGGCCAGCCGCTGCTGGTGCCCGAATCCCTCGCGGTGAGCGAGCGCGAGGCCGACTGCGCCGAGGAGCACGGCGGCTGGTTCAGCCGGCTCGGCTTCGAACTGCAGCGCCTGGGCCCGGAAAGCCTGGCGATCCGCCAGATTCCCGCGCTGCTCAAGCAGGCCGAGGCGACCCAGCTGGTGCGCGACGTGCTTGCCGACCTGCTGGAATACGGCACCAGCGACCGCATCCAGGCGCATCTCAACGAACTGCTCGGGACCATGGCCTGCCACGGCGCGGTGCGCGCCAACCGGCGCCTGACGCTGCCGGAGATGAACGCCCTGCTGCGCGACATGGAAATCACCGAGCGCAGCGGCCAGTGCAACCATGGCCGGCCCACCTGGACACAGCTGGGCCTGGACGAGCTGGACAAACTCTTCCTGCGCGGGCGCTGAAATAAAGCCAGCGTTAAGCCAAGTGCAGTAAACTGCGCGCCAATCGATTCAGCGCGCGGTATGCACGCGCCCGTTCTGCCGAAGAGTTGCCGATGTCCTCCCTGCCTCCCGCCATCTTCCTCATGGGCCCGACCGCCGCCGGCAAGACCGACCTGGCGCTGGAGCTGGCGCGGCTGCTGCCCATCGAGCTGGTCAGCGTCGACTCGGCGCTGGTCTACCGTGGCATGGACATCGGCACGGCGAAGCCCTCGAAGGAAATCCTGGCCGAATTCCCGCACCGCCTGATCGACATCCGCGATCCGGCCGAAAGCTATTCGGCGGCGGAATTCCGCGCCGATGCCCTGGCGGCCATGGCCGAGATCACCGCGGCGGGGCGCATCCCCCTGCTGGTCGGCGGCACCATGTTGTATTTCAAGGCATTGCTGGAAGGTATGGCGGACATGCCCAGCGCCGATCCGGCGGTGCGCGCCGAGCTGGAAGCCTGGGCCGCGGCCGAGGGCTGGGCAGCGCTGCATGCCGAATTGCAGCGGGTCGATCCGGAATCGGCGGCGCGCATCCACCCCAACGACCCGCAACGCCTGGTCAGGGCGCTGGAAGTGCAACGCGTCAGCGGCTTGTCGATGAGCGACCACCGCCGCCGCCAGGCGGCTGAAAATGCCGGTGCCAGCGCGCCAGGCGCGGCGCAATTACCGTATACTGTGGCGCAACTGGCGATTGCACCTCAGCAGCGCCAGGTACTGCACGCGCGAATCGCGCAACGTTTTCGTCAGATGCTGGAACAGGGCTTCATCGCCGAGGTCGAAGCACTTCGCGCGAGAGACGACTTGCACGCCGCTCTGCCATCCATTCGTGCCGTGGGCTACCGACAGGTATGGGAATACCTCGAGGGCAAACTGTCCTACGCTGAGATGGAGGAGCGCGGCGTGATTGCCACCCGGCAACTAGCCAAGCGCCAGTTCACCTGGCTGCGCAGCTGGGGCCATCTACACTGGTTGGACAGTCTGGCAGGCGACAATCTGCCGCGTGCCTTGAAATATCTTGAGGCGGTCTCCATATAGGTTCGAGACCATAATTCAGCCGTCTATCCTTGGGGTTACCGACGGCAACAAGCCATTCGACTACTACTAAATCTATTGATTCCCTAAAGGAGTGCGGCATATGTCAAAAGGGCATTCGCTACAAGACCCTTACCTGAATACCCTGCGAAAAGAACGCGTACCGGTCTCCATCTACCTGGTGAACGGTATCAAGCTGCAAGGTCAGATCGAATCCTTCGACCAGTTCGTGATTTTGCTGAAGAACACTGTCAGCCAGATGGTCTACAAGCACGCCATTTCCACCGTCGTGCCCAGCCGTCCGGTGCGTCTGCCCAGCGGCGATCAACCGGCCGAGCCGGGCAACGCTTGACGGTAGCCCGCCTTGTTCTTTGAGCGCCCGGGTGGTGGGGAACGGGCCATTCTGGTTCATCTGGAAGGTCAGGACCCCGAGGCGCGCGAAGACCCGCAGGAATTCCAGGAGCTGGCCCGTTCGGCGGGCGCGGAGTCGGTGGCATTCGTCAACGTTTCGCGCCATCAGCCGTCGGCCAAGTTCCTGATCGGCAGTGGCAAGGTCGATGAGCTGCGCGACCTGGTGCAAGTCCAGGACGTCGAGCTGATCATCTTCAACCACACCCTCACGCCCAGCCAGGAACGCAACCTCGAACGCGTCCTCGAATGCCGGGTGCTCGACCGTACCGGTCTGATTCTCGACATCTTCGCCCAGCGCGCCCGCACCCATGAGGGCAAGCTGCAGGTGGAGCTGGCGCAGCTCGAACACATGAGCACGCGCCTGGTGCGCGGCTGGACCCACCTGGAAAGGCAGAAGGGCGGTATCGGCCTGCGCGGTCCCGGTGAAACCCAGCTGGAAACCGACCGCCGCCTGCTGCGCGCCCGCATCCGCCAGATCAAGCAGCGCCTGGAGAAGGTCCGCAGCCAGCGCGAACAGGCCCGCCGTGGCCGGCGCCGGGCGGAAATCCCCTCGGTTTCCCTGGTCGGCTACACCAACGCCGGCAAGTCCACGCTGTTCAACGCCCTGACCACTTCCGAGGTCTACGCGGCCAACCAACTGTTCGCCACCCTCGATCCGACCCTGCGCCGGCTTGAGCTGGAGGACGTCGGTCCGGTCGTGCTGGCCGATACCGTGGGTTTCATCCGCCACCTGCCGCACAAGCTGGTCGAGGCCTTCCGCGCTACGCTGGAAGAGTCGAGCAACGCCGACCTGCTGCTGCACGTGATCGATGCC
>Ga0182743_1004170_pt1 | contig 11091 bp, 8 predicted proteins | sample eDN3rd30CKraftOP_FD_128522 | JGI IMG/M metagenome (GOLD analysis project Ga0182743, IMG submission 128522) | Enriched Organic Plus compost microbial communities from Emeryville, California, USA - eDNA 3rd pass 30_C Kraft OP (version 2) (version 2) ... | reverse complement strand
GCGTCCGGGCCCGCGTTTGCGCGGATTGACGCCCGCGGCGCTTGCACCATAATAAGCAGGCCCCTGCGCTTTCGCGCCGGGGCCTGTTTTCATTGGCATCGCACGTCGACAAGGACACCAGGGAAATGCAGACTTTCTTTCATGCCGAGCAGCTCCTGCACGAGCCGAAGACCTACTTTTCCCGCGGCAAGATGCGCCAGCCGCAAGAGCTGCCGGTGCGCGCCGAACGCCTGCTGCAGGCCGTGGCGCAACTGGGCTTCCCGGTGCACGCTCCCGACGACGCGGGCATGGCGCCGCTGCTGAAGGCGCACACGCCCGAGTACCTGCGCTTCCTGCAGCACGCGCACGCCGAATGGCACCGCCTGCCCGAAGACTGGGGCGAAGAGGTGATGTCCAACATATTCGTGCGCGAGCCCAACGCGCTGCGCGGCATCCTGGCCGAGGCGGGCCGCTACCTGGCCGACGGCAGCTGTCCGGTGGGCGAGCACACCTGGCGCTCGGCGTACTGGTCGGCGCAGTGCGCCGTGGCGGGCGCTCAGGCGCTGCTCGACGGCGCCCACCGGGCCTACGCCCTGTGCCGTCCGCCGGGCCACCATGCCCGCAAGGACGCGGCTGGCGGCTTCTGCTACCTGAACAACGCCGCCATCGCGGCCGAGGCCTTGCGGTCGCGCCACGCCAAGGTGGCCATCCTGGACACCGACATGCACCACGGCCAGGGCACGCAGGAAATCTTCTACGACCGCAGCGACGTCTTGTATGTGTCCATCCACGGCGATCCGGTCAATTTCTATCCGGCCGTGGCCGGCCATGCCGACGAGATCGGCACGGGGGCGGGGCAGGGCTACAACCTGAACCTGCCCATGCCGCACGGCTCGCCCGAGGCGCTGTTCTTCGAGAAGCTCGACCAGGCCCTGGCGGCCGTGCGCACCTTCGGCGCCCAGGCGCTGGTGCTGTCGCTGGGCTTCGATGTGTACGTCGAAGACCCGCAGGCCAAGGTCGCCGTCAGCAGCGAGGGCTTCGGCCAGCTGGGCCGCGCGCTGGCGGGCCTGGGTCTGCCGACGCTGGTGGTGCAGGAGGGCGGCTACCACTACGACACGCTGGACCGCAACGCACGCCAGTTCTTCGACGGGCTGGGCTGAGGTGCCGGCGGCGGGGGCGCCCCGCGTCGACCCCGCATCGAATCCGCGTCACGCCGTCTCACGAAAATTCGATCCTTGCGTCCGTATCGTCGGGGCCCTTTCCCTCGCCCGCGACGATCATGCTCCCCCTCCCGGCTTGTCCGCGGCCCCCGTCGGCCGCCTTCCCGCCTGCCCGCTATGCCCTGATCCACGTGCTGGGCGTGACGCTGCTGCTGTCGCTGCTGGCGGCGCAGGCCCAGCGGTCGGGCCTGGACCTGGCCGTGGCGCAGGCGCTGTACGACCCGGCCGCGCGTCGCTTCGCATGGGCCGGCGCGGATTGGCTGGAGCTGCTGGGCCACCGTGCGGTGCTGGCATTGCCCGTAGGCATGGCACTGGCGGCGCTGGCCGGCGCGCTGGCCAGCTATCGCGTCGCGCGGCTGCGTCCGTGGCGTGGCACGCTGTGGGCGCTGCTGTTGACGTGCGCCCTGGGGCAGGTGCTGATTGCCCAGCTCAAGCACTGGACGGCGCTGCCGCGTCCGTACGACCTGGCGCTGTTCGGCGGCCGGGCGGCATGGCCGGTTCACTGGTGGGCGGCCAGCCGGGCCGAGGCGGGCGGGGCGCTGCCCAGCGGCCACGCGGGCGCCGGCTTCGCGCTGCTGGCGCTGTACTTCGCGGGCTGGGCGCGGGGCCGGCCGGCCTGGCGCTGGGGCGGGCTGGCGCTGGGCGTGGCGGCTGGCGGGCTGTTCGCGGCGGTACGCATCCTGCAGGGGGCGCACTTCGTCAGCCAGACGCTGTGGTCGGCGGCGCTGATGTGGCTGCTGGCCAGCCTGTGCTTCTGGCCGGTGCTGGCGCGCATAGCGCGTCGTGCCTCGGCCCATTCCATCCTGGAATCCGCATGACAACTCTTCATCCCGGCCCGGGCGGTCCTGTGCAATAGTGCGGCCACACTTGCCCGATACGCACAAGCACAACGAGAGGAGATTCATCATGCGTTCATTCCCGCCCCTTGCCGCGGCCCGCACCTTGCTGCGCAGCGCCGTGGCCGCCGTTGCCCTGTGCGCCGCAGGCGCTGCCGCGGCGCAGAACTGGCCCGAGCGGCCGGTGCGCGTGGTGGTGCCGTACGCGCCCGGCGGCATCGCCGACATTGCCGCGCGCGCCGTGGCCCAGAAGCTCGCGGCCAATACCGGCCAGCCTTTCGTAGTGGAAAACAAGCCGGGCGCCGACACGCGCATCGGCACCGAACAGGTGGCGCGCACCGACGGCGACGGCTACATGCTGCTGCTGGCCGGCGGCGGTTTCGCGGTCAACAACGCCCTGTTCGACAAGCTGCCCTACGACACCGAGCGCGACTTCATGCCGGTGGGACTCGTGGTGTCCAACCCGCTGCTGCTGGTGGTGGGCGCGGGCCAGCCGTACCATTCGGTGCAGGACCTGCTGGCCGCCGCCGCCAAGAAGGACGCGCAGGTGACGCTGGCCTCGGGCGGCAAGGGCACGCTCAGCCACATGTCGATGGAACTGCTGGCCTCGATGATGAACGTGCCGATCGTCCACGTGCCGTACCGCGGCGGCTCGGCCCACACGGCCGACGTCGTCAGCGGCGTGGTGTCGGGCATCTTCGAGAATCCCAGTTCGGCGATGCCCCTGGTCAAGGCTGGCAAGTACCGGCCGCTTGCCGTCACCGGCCCGCAGCGCAATCCCGCGCTGCCCAATGTACCCACCCTGCAGGAAAGCGGCGTCAAGGGCTTCGAGGTTATCAACTGGTTTGGCATGTTCATGCCCGACGGCGTACCCGAGCCCGTCGCCGCCCAGGTGGCCGCGCAGCTGGAGCGCGTGCTGGCCGATCCCGAGCTGAAGGTGCGCTTCGCGCAGGATGGCGTTACCGTCGGCGGGCCGATGCGCGCCGAGTTCGGCAAGTTCGTGGCCGCCGAGACCGTCAAGTGGGGAGAGATCGTGCGCAACCGGGGGATTCGTGCCGACTGACCCTGCCGCCGTGAACGCCGCGGCGCCGGCGCCGGCCATCGACGCCGACCTGCGGCGCGTGCTGAAGCTGGCCGCCGAGGTGGAGGCCGAGAGCGCGCTGTGGAACCTGCCCGAGGCCGAGCGCCGCCGCCAGGCCAGCGAACGGGCGGCGGCCGAGCTGCCCCGCGTCGCCGCGCGCGGCGTCGTGCGCACCGATGTCTACGTGACGGCGCCGGGCCGCGAGATTCCCGTGCGGCTGTATCGGCCGGCACGGGCCGATGCGCAGGCGCGGCTGCCGCTGATGCCGTACGCGCACGGCGGCGGCTGGGTGGTGGGCAGCATCGCCACGCATGACACACTGTGCGCCGAACTGGCGGCGCATACCGGCTATTTGGTGGCCAGCGTGCACTATCGCCGCGCGCCCGAGCACCCGCACCCCGCCCAACTGGACGACCTGTGGGACGCCACCGCCTGGCTGCTGCGCCATGCCGGCGCATTGGGAATCGACGAGGCCCGGCCGTTGGCGTTGGGCGGCGACAGCGCCGGTGCGCATCTGGCGCTGGCCTGCGCCTGGCGCGCGCGGCGCGAGGCACCCGGCCGCTACGACCGCCTGCTACTGTTCTATCCGGCGCTGGACCCGGCATTGGCTTCGGCCAGTGCCGGGCAGTTCGCGCAGGGGCCGGGGCTGACTCGCGCCAGCATGCAGTACTACTGGCAGGCGCTGCTGGGCGGCGCGGCGCGCGCGGACCAGGCGGCGGCCCTGCCGCTGGCGTGGCCGCCGCACCAGCTGAGCCTGCCCGCCACCGTGCTGGTCACCGCCGAAACCGACCTGCTGCGCGACGAGGGCGAGGCCTACGTGCGGCGCCTGCAGGCGGCTGGTGTGAACGTCGCGCACTGGCGCGCAGCCGGCATGATCCACGGCTTCGCGCGCATGCTGGCCGCCAGCCCGGCGGCGCGGCGCCACGTGCGGCGGGCCTGCCGTGCGCTATTGTCGATCGTCTGAATACGCCACCGGCGGCTCCGCCGCGGCCAGCCACTCGCGCGCCATCTCGTCGGCGTGCGCCTTGAACCATGCCCCGGCCGTGCGCACCGCGCGCGCCGGGGCGCCGGCTTCGCGCAACACCAGGTAGTAGCCGGCCGAGCCGAGCATCACCTCGTTGAAGGGCGCGGCCAGCTCGCCCGAGGCCAGGTACTTGCGCACCAGCAGGCGCGGCATGATCGCCACGCCCAGTTCGGCCTGCACCGCCTCCACCATCACCGAGTAGTGGTCGTACTCCTGGCCCTCGTCGTCCAGCGCCAGCGTGGGCGCCATCGTGCGGTTCCATTCGCGCCAAGCGGTGGGGTAGAGCACGTGGCGCAGCAGCGGCACGTGCCGCAGGTCGGCGTGGCGACGCAGCGGCAGGCGCTGGCACAGCGCGGGGCTGGCCACCACGCACATCTCGCGGCCGAACAGGTACTGCGCGCGCACGCCCTGCCACGTGCCGTGGCCGAAACGGATCTCCGCATCCAGGTCGCTGCGTGCGGCGCGGCCGCCCATCGGGCGCGGCAGCATGCGCAGGTCGATCTCGGGGTGTTCCGCGGCGAAGCGTGGCAACAGCGGCACCAGCCAGAACTGCAGCACCGCGGGGGGCGCCAGGAATGTGACGACCGCCTTCTGCGACGGCTGCGCGGCGGCGGACACGCGAGCCACCGCCTGGTCGATCTGCTCCAGCGCGGGCTCGACGGCATCCAGGAACGTGGTGCCGGCCTGCGTCAGCGCCACGCCGCCGGCGCGTGTCAGCAGCGGCACGCCCAGCTGCTTCTCCAGCATCCCGACGTGCTTGCTGATGGCGCTTTGCGTCAGGTGCAGGTAATCGGCCGCACGCGTGAAGCTGCCCAGCCGGGCGACGGCGATGAAGACCTGCAGCGTCAGCAGCGAGAACGGCGGACGTGACGGTGGCATGGGATCCGGTGTCGGGCTGAATGGGGGCACGCACAAGGCGCGCCGGCGACCATAGCCGATTCTAAAGCAGGCCCCGCGACATCATCACAGGTCTTTTCCAATAAACACAAATGTGTTTAAATCTAAACACACAATCGTGTAAGAAAATCACGGAGAGATACCTGGCTTGGCTCCAGCAGCGCCGCCACGGCGCCTACTCCTCTCCGTCGCGAATCCATTGAAGACCACAGCAACGGGAGCGGGTATGGACAACAGGAGCAGACAGGCAAACGTGCTGCGCAGGACGGCGATCGCGGCAGCCTTGCTGGCCGTCTATGGGTATGGGCCGGCGGTTCGTGCAGCCGATATCACGATCGAGACGACTTACGACCTCGGCAGTTCCACGCTCAACAACAGCACCGTCACCGTCAACGACGGTGGCGTGGCCACGGGCAATGGCACGCAGATCAGCGGCAGCGCCACGGACCTGGTGCTGGTCAATTCCGGCGGCCAGCTCACCCTGGACGACGCGCAGCTCGCCAACGACCTCGACACCCCCGCGGGCAGGAATGGCCGCGTGGTCCACGCCACCGGCACGGGCGCCACCGCAACCCTCAACAGCACCGCCGTCACCATCACCGCGCATTCCACAGATCAGGGCGTGGACTACAACCACGCCTTCACGGCCGGTGTCGGCGCTTCCAACGGTGGCCATGTCGAGGTCAATGGCGGCAGCATCACCGCGTCGGGCAGCAAGCGCACGGTAGGCATGCAGGCCAACGACGGCGGCTCCATCCGCGCCACCGGGGTCTCCATCACCACCAACAATCATTTCGGTCACGCCGTCCAGGCCTACCGCACCCCGGCCGATGACGAGCGCGAAACCCGCGTGGATCTGGACCAGGCCACCATCACCACGAACGGCGACAACTACGCCGTGGGCATCCAGTCGGCCAACAAAGGGGCGGTGGCCACCGCCACCGATACCGACATCACCACGCGGGGCACGGCCAGTTTCGGTGTCGAATCGTTCAACGGCGCGCAGGTCGAGCTGACCCGCGGGTCCATCACCACCAGCGGCGCCGGCGCGGCCGGCGTACGGGTCTATGGCGGCACGCTGGGTGCGGGCAACGCTACGGTCGTTGGCACCCATATCACCACGACAGGCGACCAGGCCGCGGGTGTGGTGGCCGGCGATGCCGCGGAGCCGACCCGCGGCACGGCCAGCCTCACCGGCGCCGTCATCAGCACGGCGGGCGGTCATTCGTCGGGTATCGAATCCGCCTATGGAAGCGAAGTGGCAAGTTCGGCTTCCAGCCTCCACACCGAAGGCGATTCGGCGCATGGCGTGCATGCGCACGATGGCGGTTCGGTATCGCTGGATGGCGACACGGTCACCACCGATGGCCAGAACGCCTATGGCCTGTATGCTCACGGCGAGGATTCTCGCATCGAGGCTACCGGCACGGCCATCACCACCAACGGCCTGCACGGCTACGGCGCCCGCGCCGAAAATGGCGGCGTCATCGAGCTGACCGGCGGCACGGTCACTACCAGCAATCCCAAGGGGCGCGGCACGCAGGACGGCGACGGCTCGCGTGGCTATGCCCTCACGGCCGACGGCGCGGGTTCCGGCATCACCGCGCACGGCACCGTCATCAGTACCGAAGGGCAGCGCGCCTACGGCGCCTATGCCACCGATGGCGGCCACATCACGCTCGACGGCGGGTCCGTCCACACCAACGGCTTCATGGCCTATGGGGTCTATGCCAGCGGCGAGGGATCTCAGCTCGACGCGACGGATGTCGCCATCGTCACCACGGGCAGTGTCGGCGATGGCGCGTGGGCGTACCAGGGCGGTGTGGTGAACCTCACCGGCGGCAGCATCACCGTCAACGGCGAACCCAACGCGAAGACCCCGTACGAAACCGCCAACGGCCTGGTGGCGGTAGGCGGCGATGGCAGTTTTAACGGCGGAATCATCAACGCCACCGGCGTCACCATCGTCACCACCGGTTCCAACAGCGCGGGTGCCATGGCCGGGGGCGAGGTGGGCACCGCGCTTACCAACGGCACCATCAACCTTCATGACTCCAGCATTACGGTGACGGGCCAGCATGCCGTCGCGGCCAGCGTCAGCTACGGCAGCACGCTGTCCGCCACAGACTCGTCGCTGGTCTCCACCCAGGGCGACGGCATCGTCCTGCAAGACACCGCCACGGTGACGCTGACGGGTACGCGCGTGGAGGCGGCCGGCGCGTCGCTGGTCTCCAACCTCGACCACGCCGGCCAGACACAGAACATCACCGTCGGTACGGGTTCCTCGCTGCTCGTCAACAACGGGACGTTGCTGCAGGTCAATCGGGGCGAAGACGGCATGGACGGCATCGTCAACCTGACGCTGGGGGCGGGTTCGGTGTCGCGCGGCGACATCGTCGACCTCGATGGCCTCAGCACCAGCAACCCCACACGCGATGGCGGCGGCACGACCAACTTCATTCTCGAATCCGGCGCGCAGTGGGTCGGCGTGGTACGCGGCATCAACGACGCCGTCACGGGCGACGGCGGCAGTTTCACCGACAACGGCGGCGAGCCGATCGCCGGCAACGTCAGCAGCGGCAACGATGCCACCCTGGTCTTCAACAACGGTGCGAGCATCGGCGGCGACGTCGCCACGGGCAGCGGCTCCAGCGCCACCTTCCACAACGAGACCAGCATCGGCGGCAGCGTGCGGTCTCAGGGCAGCGATTTCCGCTTCGAAGGCGCCACCACCATCGGCGACTCGCTGGTGGCCAACGCGGGGTCCAGCATGGTGTTCGCCGGCCCGGCCACCATCAACAAGGACGTCTCCGCATCCGGATCCTCGCTGTCGTTCAGCCAGACGGGCCCCACGGCCATCGCCGGCGATGTCGATCTCAGCGACGGCGCCACGCTGCACGGTGGCACCCCGTCGACCCCCATCCAGGTCAACGGCGGGGCCGTGGTCACCAGCGGCGCCACGCTGGGCGGCAACCTGGTGGTCACCGGCGCGCTCAGCGGGTCGGGCGGCTCGGTGGCGCCCGGCAATTCGGTGGGCACGCAAACCTACGGCAGCATCGCGGATTTCTCGGGCGCCTACGTGGCCGAGGTGAATGCGGCCGGCCAGTCCGACCGCATCATCGTCAATGGCGATGCCGACCTCTCCGGCATCGACCTGCGCGTGGCGCAAGAGAACGGCAATGGCGGCTACCGGCTCAACCATGCCTACACCATCCTGTCGACCGACGGCGGCGAAGTGCAGAACACCTTCGCCAGCGCCGGTCTGGACACCAGCCTGGCCGGCACGCTGGTACGGCTGGATCCGGTGGACTACGGCACCGACCAGGTGCAGGTCAGCCTGTCGCTCGACCCTGCCAAGGTGGCCGCGGCCCGGGCCGGCCTGACGGGCAACCAGCGGGCCACGCTGGCCGGCGCCATCTCGGTGGCGGGCCTGAACCCGGCGGCGGACGCGGCGTTCCTGTCCGGCGACACCGCCGGCGCCCTGGACCAACTGTCCGGCGAATCCCACGCCAGCGTACGCGCCGCGCGGCTGGCCAGCCGCGACCTGCTGTCCGCCGCCATCGGCGGGCGCATGCGGGCCAATCTTCCCAACGCGGTTCCCAACGCCGCCGGCGGTGCGCAGCCCGTTTATCCGGTGTGGGGCCAGTTCGTGGGCGGCCGCCAGTCGTTGGGCGGAGGCGACACCACACAGGTGGACAATTCGGCCAGCGGCTTCGTCCTCGGCGGTGACGGTGCCGTGGGCGCGGGCTGGCGGGTGGGTGGTGCGGTCGGCATGCTCAACAGCAGCATCGACACGGCGGGGCGCACGTCGCGGGCCGGCGTCGACAGCTACAGCGCCGCCCTGTATGGCGGCAATCAATGGCAGGCTGGCGCGGGCAGCGTCAACCTGCTGCTGGGCGGCGCCTACACGCACGACCGCATCGACATGCAGCGCCAGGTCGCGCTGGGCGGCGGGCAGACGCTGCGCTCGGCCTATGGCGGCCATGCCGTCAACCTGTTCGGCGACGTGGGCTATGCGGTGCCGCTGGGGCAGGCCAGCCAACTGGAACCCTATGTCGGTGTGTCCTGGACGCGCCAGCGCACCGACGGCTTTCAGGAGCACGGCGGCAGCGCCGCACTGCGCGGCGATGGCAGCGATGACGACGTGCGGGCCTATACCCTGGGCCTGCGCGGCGCCACCCGCTTCGACGTCAACGACGCCACCGTCACCTTGCGCGGCGGGCTGGGCTGGCGCCATGCTGCCGGCGACCTGGCCCCGCGGCAGCAGCTGGCCTTCGTGCAAGGCGACGGCGCTGCCTATACGGTGCAAGGGGCGCCCATCGCCCGCAATGCGGCGCTGGTCTCCCTGGGGGCCGAAGTGACGCTGGGCGGCAATGCCGCGCTGGGGCTGGCCTACAACGGCCAGTTCGGCACCGACGACCGCAGCAGCGCCGGTTCGCTGTATCTGCGGGTGCATTACTAAGCCGCATCGCCGCCCGGCACCCCGGGCGGCCAGCGCGGTGTCTCTGGACCGACATGAAACATCCCTATCCAAGCATGCCTCTGACACCGAGCAAAGCCCTGGCGCAGCGCAGGCGGCCCGAGGTACGGCCCGGCCGATCACTGTTCCGTGCGGCCGCCCGCCAGGGGCAGGAGCGCAGCCTCTTGCCGGGTGAACACATCGACGCGTGCGACGTCATCGTGCTGGACCACGCCGGAATCGGCGCGTGGGCCACCTTGGACGCGTTGGGTTTCCACACGCGGCATTGCACCGCGCTGCCCCAGCTGTATCGCCTGGCCGCGCGCCACAGCCAGGCACTGCTGGTGCTGGCCGCGGTACCGGCCATCCATGTGGCCGTGGCCCGATTGCGCACGCTGGCCCCCGAGCAGGGCATTGTGGTGTTGGCCGCTGCGACGGACGTCGAAGGCCGCGTGCGCACCTTGCTGTGCGGTGCCGATGCCTGTCTGGACAAAGGAACCGATGCGCGCGAGCTCGCGGCGGTACTGCTGGCGCTGCATCGCCGCCGCCCGCCCGAAGGCGCGGGATTGTCGGCCGCCCGCCCCGAACTGGGCGAACCCTACGGCAAGCTGCTGGCCTCCTTGGCCAACGTGACCGAGACGGCCGCGATAACCGCTGGCGCCACGGGCCAGTGGCGGCTGCTGGACGCCGGCTGGACCCTCGAAAGCCCGGGGGGCGCGCGGCTGGCACTGACCACCGCCGAGCGGCAGCTGATGCTCGAGTTGCTGGACGTGCCGGGAAAGGAAGTGACCCGCGAGCATGCCATGCGTGCTTTGCATGGTGGGCGTGACAATCCGCAGGGCGGACCCGACACGCGCCGCTACGTCGACGTGATCGTCAGCCGGCTGCGGCGCAAGGCCGCGGCGCAGGGTTTGGAATTGCCCATACGCACCGTGCGCGGCTCGGGTTACATGATGGTCAACGGCGGCGAGCGCTGAGGGCAGCGTTCAGTCGCTGCTGGCGCGCGTGGCCGCCAGGTCGGCCACCGCTTCGATGCGGGTGTTCAGCAGGTCCAGCGACGCCTGGCACAGGCCCAGCAGTTCGTCGATTTCGACGAGCGCCAGCGGGGCGCCCTCGCCGCTATCTTCCAGTTGATTGCGAACCAGGGTCAACAGAGAGCCTACGCCCTGCGCGATCGCGCGCGAGGACTCCAGCGTGGCGAGCAGGGGAAGCACATCGACCTGGCGATGGCGGGCGGATTCGTAGACGGCGGCATCGAAGCGCTTGAACTCGCGGCCTAGCACCGCGTTGAGGTTTTTCATGGAATTGCCTGGAGCGTTAAGGGGCCTTGCTGGTCAACCGTCCGCGCGGTGCGACGCCATGCAGGCGTTACGCCATCGAGGCGCGGGAGCGGACCCGGGTGTATCGACATGGCAAATCACATTGGTGATTATGAATCACAATTGTGATTGTGGCGGAAAGACATTACCGGATGCAACAGGAGTATTGCAGTGTTACGCCGTGCATGGCGTGCTGCCAACGTCACGGTCGGGGCCCGCTCCAGGGCTGATCGGGAAGTGCTTCGGGAAAACACCGGCGTCGGCGGGCGCCGCGTC
>Ga0182743_1004168_pt1 | contig 11093 bp, 8 predicted proteins | sample eDN3rd30CKraftOP_FD_128522 | JGI IMG/M metagenome (GOLD analysis project Ga0182743, IMG submission 128522) | Enriched Organic Plus compost microbial communities from Emeryville, California, USA - eDNA 3rd pass 30_C Kraft OP (version 2) (version 2) ... | reverse complement strand
GGAATAGAGGTTGTGCTCGTTATGGGGCAGGGTGTCGCTGGGGACGGCCAGCAGCACGCTGCGCAGCACCGCGATGGCGGCCTTCTCGCGGCGCTTGGCGAGGTAGCCGATGGCGCTGGCGGCGTCGAGGACCCGGGCGCGCACTTCCGGGGAGATCGGGGCGGTGCCGTTGAGGACGTGGGAGACGGTAGATACCGCCACTTCGGCCCGGTCCGCCACGTCCTTGATGCCGACCTTGCGTCCCTGCTCATTCTTCACAATGCTTGCCCATGCAATCGCCCCCAACCGGGCCCTGTTTTCGGCCAGGCGCGTGAGGCGCGCAAGCATTAGAGGCAAATTGCATGCGGCCGGTGCCCGAAAAGACCTGCGTCGTTCAGTCAGCCGCCAGTTGCTCGAGCCGCTGGTAGGCGGCGAGCGGAATGGCGATGCCGCTCCTCTCGGACTTTTCGCGCTGCTGGTAGCGGCGCGTGCCGGGCAGGCGCGACATGCCGGCATCGAGCAGTCGCTCGACCAGCGTTTCGGCCCGGGCAGCGAAATTGCCCGGATTGCCGCGATCGGGATCGATGACGATGAAAAGCTGTCCGGTGTGGGGCGTCTGGGCGCCGGGATAGGCCGACCAATCCACCTCGAACGAGAACTGCCCGCCGGTGAGCGCGGCGCCCAGGAGCTCGATCATCAGCGAAATGGCCGAACCCTTGTGGCCGCCGAAAGTCAGCAGCGCACCGGAATCGAGGACGGTCTGCGGATCGGTGGTCGGCCGGCCTTCGCCGTCCACGGCATAGCCCTGCGGCAATTGCCGGCCTTCGCGCGCCGCGATCTGCACGTCGCCATTGGACATCGAACTGGTCGCCAGGTCGGCCACCAGCGGCGGGCCGCCCAGGCGCGGCGCCGCATATGCGATGGGGTTGGTGCCGAATACGGGGCTCTGCGCGCCGTGCGGCACCGCGCAGGCGAAGCTGTTGGTCATGCTGATGGCGAGGAGCCCTTCATCGGCGAAGGGCTCGACGTCGGGCCAGAGCGCGCTGAAATGGTGCGAGTTGCGGATGGCGAGCACCGCCGCGCCAGCGTCCCGGACCTTGGCCAGCACGAGACTTCGCGCGGCGGCCAGCGCGGGTTGGGCAAAGCCGTTCATGGCATCCACGCGGACCATGGCCGCGCCGATGTCCTCGACGCGCGGCTGCGCCCGCGGGTCCACCCAGCCGCTCGCGATCGAGGACAGATAGCCCGGTATGCGGAAGATGCCGTGGGAGGCCGCGCCGTCCCTTTCGCACCCGGCGCAGTTGCGGGCCAGGATTGCCGCCACATCGGGGCTGGCGCCCGCGCGCAGGAAAACGCGTTCGAGCAGGTCCGTCAGTTGGGCGAGGTCGAGGACCTTGGTGTCTTCCGATTGCGGGTGGGCGGGGTCGGCCATAATTCCGGGTTTCTGCTCAGGACTGTTGATCGGAAATCTAGCGCGCCATGGCAGGAGCGGAAAGCTGCCTGGGGCGCTCGTGCATGCGGGGAGGCTCGCATCGATGGCGCGATGGTGCCATTGATGGGCGGCGAAGACTGCCAGGAGCCAGGACGATGCGATCGAGCAAGGTCATTCACGTGGTGGGCGCCCATGCCGAAGGGGAAGTGGGCGACGTCATTGTCGGGGGCGTGCTGCCGCCGCCGGGCGAGACGCTCTGGGAGCAGTCGCGCTACATCGCCAGGGACGAGACGCTGCGCAATTTCGTGCTCAACGAGCCGCGCGGCGGCGTCTTCAGGCATGTTAACCTGCTGGTGCCGGCCAAGGATCCGCGGGCGCAGATCGGCTGGATCATCATGGAGCCGGCCGACACGCCGCCGATGTCGGGCTCCAACTCGATCTGCGTTTCCACGGTCCTGCTCGATACCGGCATCATCCCCATGGAGGAGCCGCAGACCCATATGGTGCTCGAGGCTCCGGGCGGGGTGGTGGACGTCACCGCCGATTGCCGGAACGGCAAGGCCGAGCGCATCACCGTCACCAATGTCCCCTCGTTCGTGGACAGGCTCGGCGCCAGCATCGAGGTCGAGGGCCTCGGCACGCTCACCGTCGATACCGCCTATGGCGGGGACAGTTTCGTCATCGTCGATGCGGCCGCGCTCGGCTTCGCGCTGACGCCGGACGAGGCGCGCGACCTCACCGAAACCGGCATCGCCATCACCGCTGCCGCCAACGCGCAGCTGGGCTTCGTGCATCCGCAGAACCCGGACTGGTCCCATATCTCGTTCTGCCAGATCGCCGCGCCCGTGGCGCGTGAGAACGGCGTGCTGGTCGGCAAGAACGCGGTGGTCATCCGCCCCGGCAAGATCGACCGCTCGCCCACCGGCACGGGTTGCTCGGCCCGCATGGCGGTGCTGCGGGCCCGCGGCCAGATCGAGATCGGGGAGACCTTCATCGGCCGCTCGATCATCGATTCCGAATTCCGTTGCCATGTCGCGGCCGATATCGAGATCGCCGGTCGCCCGGCGATCCGCCCCGTGATCTCGGGGCGGGCCTGGGTGACGGGCACGAGCCAGCTCATGCTCGACCCGAGCGATCCCTGGCCGTCGGGATACCGGCTGGCCGATACCTGGCCGATGCTGGGCGACTAGGCCGCCGCCCGGCCGACGGCGTCCTACTGCGTCGTGGGGGGCTGTTCGGGCGCGGGGCGGAACGCCTCGGGCATGGAGCGCACGTGCAGGTCGCGCTGCGGAAAGGGAATCTCGATGCCGGCTTTGCCCAGGCCATCGTAGATGGTGAACAGCAGGTCGGACTTGACCGAGGCGCCGTTGAAGATTTCCCCAACGAAGCAGCGCAGTTCGAAGTTGAGGGCGCTGTCGCCCAGCCCCATGAAGATCACCGACGGCTCGGGATACTTGAGCACGTCCTTGTGGCCGGCCGCGGCGCCCAGTAGCACGGACTTTGCCGCTTCGAGGTCAGAGCCATAGGCGACGCCTACCGGCACCACCACGCGCCCGATGCGCGAGGACAGCACCATGTTCTTGACCACGCCCGAGATCAGCTCGGAATTGGGGACGATGACGTCGTGGCGGTCGAAGGTCTCGATGCGGGTGGAGCGGACCGAGATCTTGCGCACGATGCCGGTCTGGCCGGCCACCTCGATCCAGTCGCCCTCCTTCACCGGGCGTTCCACCAGCAGGATGATGCCCGAGACGAAATTGGAGACCACGGCCTGCAGGCCAAAACCGATGCCGACCGAGAGGGCGCCGGCGACGATGGCGAGGTTGGAAAGGTCGAGCCCGGCGAGGGACACCGCCAGCAAGACGGCGGCGACGACGCCCAGGTAGCCCACGCCGGTCAGCACGGCGTTGCGCCCGCCGGTGTCCATGCGGGTGCGCGGCAGCACCGAGGATTGCAGGAAGCGCTGGAGCCAGCGCGTCAGCAGCAGGCCGACGACGAAGACCACGACCACCGTCAGCAGCGCATTGGCCGAGAGGCGCACCCCGCCCAGGTCGACGCCCTGGCTGGCAAGGATCCAGGCCTCCGAGAGGTCGGTCACCCGCGCGCCCCAGATGATGGCGTAGAGCGGCAGCGAGGCGAGGAAGACGATGAGGCCGATGATGAGCGGCAGGAGGCCCATCAGTTCCTGGTTCTTGACCGGCCGGATGCCCATGAGGGCGTGGATCGCCACCACCAGCACCGATTGGGTCACGAGCGAGACCACCACCAGGCCCAGCGACAGGATCATCGGGAAGAGCGCCTGCTGGGCGAGCTGGGTGAAGCCGATGAGCGTCGCCCCGAGCGCCGCCGCCACCGAGAGCTGGATCAGGCGGGCGATGGCGATGAGGATGTTCTGGCTCATCAGCCCGTCATTGGCCGGAATGCTGTCCGGATCGTCCTTGGCCGAGAGCAGCACGCGGGCCAGGCCCCAGAGGCAGAAGGTGCCGAGCAGCACGACGATGGCCGAATAGACCGCCAGTGCGCCCGGGGTGAAGCGGTAGCCGGCCTTGGCGGCTTCGAGCGCCGTACCGGCGACGAGCGTCCAGCCCAGCCCGTCGCAGAAGCGGCGGCCGGAACGGGCGCTGGCATCGTCCACGCCCACGAAGCGCAGGGCGGGGGAGCTCGGCGCGAACACCACCGTGCCCAGCCAATGGGCGCCGATGAGCGCGAAGGGGGCGAGGATCAGCACGGCGCCCAGTTCGCCCTCGGTGGAACTCACGAGGCCGAGCATGAAGATGGCGGCGACCACCATGTAGGCGCCGGCCATCGGCACCACGAGGCGCGTGATATAGCTGGCCCCCACCATCAGCACCCAGCGGCGGCGGTGGCGCTTGCCCTCCGGTGGCGTCTCGAACCGCTTGAGCAAGCCGCGATAGCTGAAGAAGAACACCGCTCCGCCCGCGATGAGGATGATGGCGCCCAGGATGATCTGCTGGATCGTGCGCACGCCGTCCGAGGGGCTGACGATGTAGCGGCCGATATCGGTCACCGATTTGACGAAGAAGGACGAGCCTTCGGTAAAGGCGGCCAGCCAGGTGTTGGGCAGGAGCGGGGAGGGGCCGCCCGAGAGGAGCTGGCTGTTCTTGCGGACGCGGATTTCGTTGTCGAGTTCCTTGACCAGCGCATCGGCGCGGCGGAAGGCCATTTCGGCCTGCACGACTGGGGTATTGGCTTCGGCGATGGCCAGCTCCAGCGCCTGGCGCTGCTTGCGCAGCGGCTCGGGCTCGGAATCGGCAGGGTCGGGAGCTGGGCCGAGCACGTCGAGCTGGGCCTGGAGCGCCCGGGCCTCGACGCTTCCCGCCTCCATGACCTTGCGGGCCTTTTCACGGTCGGAGGCGACGCGTTCGCGCACCGCATCGAGATCGGCGTCGGAGATGTAGCGATTGTTGAGCGCCGCTTCGGCGTCCTTGGCCGATTGCGACCAGCCGGCGACGCCGAGCGTGGAGGGCGAGGCGTCCTGCGCCTGCAGGGGAGAGATCCAGAACGCCATGAGCAGGGCGGCGACCAAAGCCAGGCCCGAAAGCCCGATCCGTTGTCCGTATCTGCTCACATCACTCTCCTCGTACCTGATGACACCGGACCGATTTGGACCGCTTCGGCCCTGTTCTTCAATAGCTTCGGGGCGATTTTCCGGGCAAAGGCGGCCGCTAAAGCCGGGTTTGGCGCCCGGTTCGCCCGAAAGTCACAGCTTCTTGCACAGGGGCGAAGCCTGCTGGCAGGGGCAGGCCATTGCCACTATGTTCGCGCTCCCAATATCGATTCCGGGATATCCATGGCCACCGACGTCAAGCGCCTCGCCGCCCTCATCGCCACCGAAATCAGCGCCCGCCCCGAGCAGGCGGCGGCAGCGATCGGACTGCTGGACGAAGGGGCGACCGTGCCGTTCGTGGCGCGCTACCGCAAGGAAGTCACCGGCGGGCTCGACGATACGCAATTGCGCACGCTCTCGGAGCGCCTGGGGTATCTGCGCGAGCTGGACGCGCGGCGCGACAGCATCCTCCAGTCCATCCGCGAGCAGGGCAAGCTCACTGACGATCTCGAGGCGCGGATCGCCGGAGCCGTCACCAAGGCCGAACTCGAGGATATCTACCTGCCCTATAAGCCCAAGCGCCGCACCAAGGCCGAGATCGCGCGCGAGCGCGGACTGGGGCCGCTGGCCGAGGCGATCCTCGCCGACCGGCGGCTGGTGCCGGCCGAACTGGCCCAATCCTACCTCAGCGAGGATGTCGCCGACGTCAAGGCAGCGCTCGAAGGGGCGCGCGATATCGTGGCCGAGCAGTTCTCCGAGAATGCCGATCTCGTCGGGCGGTTGCGCAACTACATGAAGGAAAAGGCCTTCCTGCGGGCACGCGTCGTCGATGGCAAGCAGGAGGAGGGCGCCAAGTTCTCCGACTATTTCGACCATGTCGAGCGCTGGGCCAACGTGCCGAGCCACCGTGCCCTGGCCATGCTGCGCGGCCGCAACGAGGACGTGCTTTCCCTCGAGATCGAGGTGGACGCCGACGACACCTCGACTGTCAAACCCGCCGTGCGCATGGTGGCCGATGCCTATCAGGTCGGGCGCGACCTGCCCGGCGACAAATGGCTGCTCGAAGTGGCGGGCTGGACCTGGCGCATCAAGCTCTCCCTCCACCTCTCGCTCGACCTGATGGGCGATCTGCGCGAGCGCGCCGGCGAAGAGGCGATCCAGGTCTTCGCGCGCAACCTCAAGGACCTTCTGCTGGCCGCCCCGGCCGGGTCGCGCCCGACCATGGGGCTCGATCCGGGCATCCGCACGGGCGTCAAGGTGGCCGTGGTGGACGGCACGGGCAAGCTGGTCGAAACGACCACGGTCTATCCCTTCCCACCGCGCAACGACGTGCGTGGCACGCAGGCCGAACTGGCCGCGCTCGTCGCCCGGCACGGGGTCGAACTCATCGCCATCGGCAATGGCACGGGCAGCCGCGAGACGGAAAAGCTCGTGGCCGACATGCTGGCCGCCCTGCCCTCGCCCAAGCCGCTCAAGGTCATCGTCTCGGAGGCCGGGGCCTCGGTCTATTCGGCCTCGGAGGCGGCAGCCGCAGAATTCCCCGAACTGGACGTGTCGCTGCGCGGCGCCGTTTCCATCGGAAGGCGTTTGCAGGATCCGCTGGCCGAACTGGTCAAGATCGAGCCCAAGTCGATCGGGGTGGGGCAGTACCAGCACGACGTCGACCAGTATCGTCTGGCCCGCGCGCTCGATGCGGTGGTCGAGGATGCTGTGAACGTGGTCGGGGTCGATCTCAACACCGCCTCGGCCTCGCTCCTCGCCCGCGTCTCTGGCCTGGGTGCCTCGCTGGCCGAGGCGATCGTGGCCCATCGCGATGCCAATGGGCCCTTCGCGCGCCGCCAGGACCTGCTCGGCGTGACGCGCCTGGGGCAGCGCACCTTCGAGCAATGCGCCGGGTTCCTGCGCATCCGCGACGGCAGCGAGCCGCTGGACGCTTCGGCGGTGCACCCGGAAGCCTATGGGGTGGCACGCAAGATCGTATCCGCCTGCGGCCGGGACGTGCGGGCCCTGATGGGCGACAGCGGCGCCCTCAAGGCGCTCGATCCGCGCGTCTTCGTCGATGAGCGGTTCGGCCTGCCGACGGTGCGCGACATCATCACCGAACTCGAAAAGCCCGGCCGTGATCCGCGTCCGGCCTTCAAGACCGCCACGTTCGCCGAGGGCGTGGACGACATCAAGGATCTGAAGCCCGGCATGATGCTGGAAGGGACGGTGACCAACGTGGCCGCCTTCGGGGCGTTCGTCGATATCGGGGTGCACCAGGATGGTCTGGTGCACGTGTCCCAGCTGGCCGACCGTTTCGTCAAGGACGCCCATGAGGTCGTCAAGGCGGGCGACATCGTCAAGGTCCGGGTGGTCGAGGTCGACGTCAAGCGCAAGCGCATCGGGCTGACCATGCGCAAGGACGGTGGTGGGGAGGCGCGCCAGCAGCCCCCGCGTGACGGCGGCAAGCCACCGCCGCGCGGCGGCTCCCCCCGCCCGGGCCAGGGGCGGGATCGGAACCCGCCGCCCTCCCAGGGGGCGCTGGGCGCGGCGCTGTCGGAAGCCCTCAAGCGCAAGTAGCGGGGCGGGCGTCATGCCCTCTCCGGCGCTTCGGGACGAAAAGCCAAATATCTGGACTGGGGACCAATCGCGGGCCCGGTGGCCGGGGTTATGATCGCGCTCTGACTTCAGGGAGTGCAGTGCATGCAGTTAGCGTCAATCCTGCGGCCTCTACTTGTCTGCGTAGCCATGGCCGCGTCCATCGAGGTGGCGCCCGCCGTCGCCCAGATGCGCCCTTCGGGTAACCTGGCGATGGCCACGGCCACCGTCAACGTGCGCCAGGGCGCCGGCACCCGGTATCCGGTGGTCGATATCCTGCACCGCGGCGAGGAAGTGGAAGTGATCCGTTGCCGGAACAATTTCTGCCTCATCGTTCATGAGGGCCCGCAAGGCTGGGTCTCGGAACGATACCTCAAGCGCCTGGTCGTCCAGCCGCGCTGACCGGGTCTCCTCGGTTCGAACGATGCGTCGCCCCGCCCCGGGGCCGATGCCATGGACTGTCGCCATGGATTCCTGGCCGGAACTGTCCTAGGCTGACGGCCGGATGGCAGAGGAGGACATGCGAACCGGGAACCGGCGAAGAGAGGCCCGGAGCGAGAAGACAACATCCCTGAGACGTGCAGGAGCGGACCCATGCACAACACTCTTCTCAGCAGACCGCGCGATCGCCTGGAGGACGGCGGCAGCCTGGCGCGGATGGATATCACGACCGCCTGCGTCCCCCGGTCGGAGCAGTTCGAATACTGGCGGGGCCTGGTGGCGCCGCTGATCGAGACACAGGCAGGCGATGCCAGCCAGGGCTTTCTCGTCGAGGAGAGCGCCTGGAACCTGGGCAGTATCGCGCTGCTCCAGAACAAGACGGCGCCTTTCCAGTTCCAGCGCACGGCACGCCATGTGCGCGCCGACTCCATCGATCACTGGGTCATCATCTTCGTGCGCGAAGGCGCGCTGACGCTCGGACGGCGCGGCCAGGCAAGCTCTGTGTCGCAGCGCGTGCTGCGCGTTGCTTCCTTCCGGGGCGAGTTCGAGGGAAAGGCCGACGCGCTCGACGCGCTTTTCCTGTTCGTGCCCCGCGAATTCTGCGGCGATTCCACCAGCATTCTCGATAGCGCCGAAGAGCGCGAACTCACCAACGGACTCTCGCTGCTGCTCGCCGACTACCTGCTCGATCTCGAGCGGCGGCTGCCGGTGCTGACCCAGGACGAGCTCCCCAGCATCCTCGCCACCACGCGCACGATGCTGCTCGCATGCCTGGCGCCGACGACCGAGCGGCTGGCCCAGGCCCAGCGCCCGATCGATGCGACCCTGCTCGAAAGGGCGCGGCGGCTGATCCAGGAGGAGCTGCTTTCGCCGCGCCTCAATGTCGATCTCATCTGCCGGCGGCTGGGGGTGTCGCGTTCGCGGCTCTACCGGCTGTTCGAACCGGCCGGGGGCATCGCGCACTACATTCGCGCCCGGCGCCTGCTCGATGCCCATATTTCCCTCGCCAACACCCAGGACCAGCGGCGTATCGCCGACATCGCGGCCGATCGCGGGTTCCTTGATGCCGCCGAGTTCAGCCGCGCCTTCAAGCGCGAGTTTGGCTACACGCCCAGCGACGTGCGGCGCGAGGCTTCGCAGGGGCCGATGCGGCCGGCGGCGACCCACGGGACGACGGGCGAGGTGGATCTTGTGGGTTTGCTCAGGGGCTTGCATCCGCTGCCGCAATGGTAGGGCGGCGCGCATCGTCCTGAGGGTTTGAGGGGGCTGGCCAGTTGGGTTGGGTTAGAGCAATGGGGGCGAGCGCCCTGGCGGGGCTGGTCTTCGCGATCGCGGCGCTGGCGGCAGCCAATGTGCTGCATTTCGAAGTCAGCTGGGACCTGGGCAACAAGGATGGGCTGGTCACCTGGGCCACGCTTTTCCTCGGCGTATTCCTGACCGGGTGGCTGCTCTGGTGGGCCATCATGGTGCGGCCCGGCCCGCGTTCGCTCTGGCGGGGCGCGGCCACCGGCATCATCATCGCGGTGGTCAGCTACCCGGTGGTCTTCACGCTCACCGAACTCCTGCAGCGCGACGCGGCGACGGTCGGCACGCTTTCCGAACGCGTGCGCGGCATCATCCTCGTCACCGGGCTCACGCTCATGATCACCGGCTTTGCCATGACGCTCATCATGGCGGTGGTCGGGGCGGTCATCGCCTATGCGGTCAACCGTTCGCGCCCGCAAGCCGAGGCGGCGCCGTGGATGCCGGTGGTGGGCAAGGGCGCGCAACTGGCCGGCGTCGTGGCGGCGATCATCCTCGCATTACTCGTCGGCTCGTTCGTCACGCTCTCGGTCATCCCGACCAATGCCAGGAGCCTCGTGCCTGACGGCAAGCCCGGCAATCCGGCCGCCAGTTACGAGGAGGCCATGGCCGCGTTCGAAGCGATCCGCAAGGACGAGACGGGGTTGGGTCTTCACGAGCGCTGCCCGTCCCAGCTGCTCACCCATGGCCACAAGGTCGCGCGGGTCGTCATCTATTTCCACGGCCTCACCTCCTGCCCGGCGCAGGGGGAGGAGCTGGCGCAGGCGCTCTTCGCGCAGGGCTACAATGTCTACCTGCCGCGCATGAAGGGCCACGGGCTCGCCGATCCCGATACCCTGGCGCTCATGGACCTCACCGCCGAGGACCTGGTGGATCTGGCCAACCAGTCGGTGGATCTGGCGCAGGGGCTGGGGGACGAGGTCGCGGTGGTGGGTCTGTCGGCCGGCGGCACCATCGTCACCTGGATCGCCCAGTATCGTCCCGATGTCGCCAATGCCATCGCCGTCTCGCCGTTCCTCGGGCCCTACGTCATTCCGCCCTGGGCGACCAATGCCGCCAATACGCTGGCGTTGATGCTGCCCGACATCATGCTCTGGTGGAATCCGACCGAAACGGTGGGCGAGGATGCGCAGGCCTATGCCTTCCCTACGCCCTCCGTGCACACGCTGGCCCAGGTGATGCGGCTGGGGCGCGTGGTGGAGGAGGGGGCCCGGCAGGGGCCGCCGGCCGTCAAGCAGATCGGCATGCTCCTCAACTCGGCCGATATTGCCGTCTCCAATGCCCTCGCCCAGCAACTCATCGCCTCCTGGCGCTCCCATGGGCAGGAGGTCACGGTCAAGACGCTGGCACTTTCGCGGCTCCTGCCGCACGACCTCATCAATCCGGGCGAGCCGCAGGCCGATACCAAGCTGGTCTATGCGACCATTCTCGAGCTGCTCGGTCCGCCCCCGGCCGGGAACGCGGACTGAGCGGGGACGTTTTCCAGCCGAAAGGAGAACGCGCCATGATCCGCAAGCTCAAGGACGGGCATTACCGTCTCTATTCGCGCAAGGTCGATCCCAAGACCGGCAAGCGCCGAAACCTGGGAACCTTCGACAGCCGCGCGGCGGCCGAGAAGCACGAGCGGGAAGTCCAGTACTTCAAGCACCATTAGTTGAGCGCGGTGTGGGCCGTGAGCACCCTCTCGATCCGCTCGACGGCCCAGTCCACCTGGTCGGCGGTGATCACCAGCGGCGGGGCGAAGCGGATGGTCGCGCCGTGGGTATCCTTGGCCAGCAGCCCCTCGGCCTG
>Ga0182743_1004162_pt1 | contig 11105 bp, 9 predicted proteins | sample eDN3rd30CKraftOP_FD_128522 | JGI IMG/M metagenome (GOLD analysis project Ga0182743, IMG submission 128522) | Enriched Organic Plus compost microbial communities from Emeryville, California, USA - eDNA 3rd pass 30_C Kraft OP (version 2) (version 2) ... | reverse complement strand
TTGAGTACGTCCGACGCAGTGGTCGCTCCCGAGGCCGCGATCGCATCCTGGCCGACCGAGATGATGCTCGATCCGACTGGCGCGACGCCGCGAATGCGACTGCCGGTCACGACAATGGTGTCGTCCTTCCCGTCATTGCCTTGCGCCAGTGCGCTGTGCGGGACGATGCAACTCATCGCCGTCCCCAGCAGGCATGCACGCAAAATGGAAATCTGGCGGACTCCTGCCGCATGATTTGAGTGGAGCATGATCATTATATCCTCCCCTTGCCATATTGATTTGAAATCGATTGCAGAAAATGTTGCACGAATTGCAGGCCCCCTGTTCAGCGGGCGTGCCTCATCCGGCGGCCTGACCTTCGAGTCGGCAATCCGCGCATTGGGGTTCGTGTAGGGATTTCTGTCGCATTTCGGCCTCTCCTAGAGTTTTTGTAGTTGCGGCTTGCTCGAAAAATGTGGGATCGCGCGCCGCTTTATTGATAATTAAATACTTACTTTTTTGCGTCGAGCGCAAGAGTGTAATTTGGGAGGGCTTGGGTGAGGGCGCCTTGTTTCGGACCCTTCAGCTGGGTTGTCCTCAGTCGAAAGGGCCGATTGTGAAGCGCCGCGTAGCCGCGCGGGCAGGGTGGGTTCTCCAGTCAGCCCACCCTATCGCCGTTCCCCTCTTCGCTCCCACCATCCTCATTCCAAGGCGCTCTGTACCGGTCTTGCCAAGCGTCCTCGAGGTATGTAAGTAAAACCTTACTTCGATTCTGTTCAAGCAAAAAATCATGGCTTGATAGGGAGGCCGTTGCCGCCCGGCTCGGGGGAAGGATTGGGAGAGGTGCGATGTCGACGAAAGCTGGTCTGACGACGGCGATTTTTGTCCTGATGACCGGAGCGCAGGTCCGGGCGCAGATCGCGGAACCTGTGCAGGTCGACGGGGGCGTGATAAGTGGCACGACATCACGCTCGCCTGATGTGCGGGCCTTCAAGGGCGTTCCGTTTGCCGCGCCCCCTGTCGGCGCTTTGCGCTGGCGGCCGCCGCAGCCGATCGCGCCGTGGAACGATGTGCTCAAGGCTGATCATTTCGCGGCTCAATGCGTGCAGCTTGACGATCGGCCTGGCGCGAGGGAGCCGCAATCCGAGGATTGCCTTCATCTCAACATATGGACAGGCGCGAAGTCCGGCTCGGAGCGGCGGCCGGTGATGGTCTGGATCTATGGCGGCGGCTATCGCGCCGGCAGCACCGCGCGTCCGGCCTATGACGGAACGGCGCTTGCCCGGCGCGGCGTCGTGTTCGTCAGCATCGCCTATCGTGTCGGCGCGCTTGGCTTCCTGGCGCATCCATGGCTCTCCGCCGAGTCGCCGCGCCATGTGTCGGGTAATTATGGCCTGCTCGATCAGATTGCGGCGCTCGACTGGATCAAGCGCAACATCGCCTCCTTCGGCGGCGACCCTGATCGCGTGACGATCTTCGGCCAATCGGCGGGCTCGATATCGACCAGCTTCATGGCTGCCTCGCCCCTGGCAAAAGGCAAGTTCACGCGCCTGATCGGCGAGACCGGCGCTGCTTTCGGCATGTTGACGCCAGTGCCGCTTGCCGAGGCCGAGAAGCAGGGCGAGGCTTTTGCGAAGCGCCTGGGTGCTTCGTCCCTCGCCGACCTGCGCGGCATCGATGCCGCTCGGATCGCGCGTGAGGCGGGCCCGGCATCGGGCACGTTCCAGCCCATTAATGATGGCTGGGTCGTGCCCGGCACTCTGGCGCAGATCTATCGGCAGGGGCGTCAGAACGATGTTGCCATGCTGATCGGCTCGAACGGTGACGAGGCCGGCAGCGATCCGCGTCAGACGCTCACTGGCTATGTATCGGGGCTGCGCAGCCGCTACGGCGCGGATGCCGATGCGTTGCTGCGCCTCCATCCGGCCGGCAATGATGTCGAGGCGCGCGCCGCCTCGCGTCGTCTCTCCACCATCAGCCTGGGCGATTATACGATGAGCCGCTGGGCGCTCGCTCAGGCAGCGAGCGGCAAGGCGCCGATCTACAGCTATCGCTTCACGCACAGCCCGCCTATTCCGCCCGCGCAATATCCCGGTGGTCCCGATGCACCGCCGCCGGGAGCATGGCATGGTTCGGAGATCGTCTACGCGCTGGGCAATCTCTGGGCGCACGACTGGCCCTGGACGGCGGAGGACCGCAAGCTTTCCGATATATTGCAGTCCTATTGGGTTAATTTTGCAACAAGCGGCAACCCAAATGGGCCGGGTCTGCCGGTCTGGCCGGGCTTTCGCGCGGCCCCGGACAGGGTGATGGAGCTTGGCGGCCATGTCGGCCCGATCGCTCGTCCGGACGAAGCGACGATGGCTATCCTCGCGCGGCATCTGGATGCGCCTGCCGAGGCGTCCGATCCGGCAAAAGGCGAATGAGCGCGGGAGCAGGCCGAAAGATCTGGGTAAAGTTCGCCGGAGAGGTATCGTGATCCGTCGCGGCCTGAACCTCAAGCAGCTTTCTGCATATAATATATATTTGAAAACAATGGTTTATCAGGAGTTCCCTCTCTCCCGGACACGCTTTCCGCTTGTCATTAAGTAATAAATTACTTACGTTGGTTTTCCAGAGTCCCGATAGGAAAAGAAATGTTCGAGTTGAGTGACCATTCCCCCGGAAAGATACGCAGCGCCGAAGAAGTGGTGATCATTCATGCCTGTCAGGAGGTGTTCATTGCCTTCTGCGATCTGATGGACGCCGGAGAGGTGGAGCGTGCCGTCGCGCTGCACACGGACGATCTTGTCTTTTACGATGCGGGGCGCAAAGACGCCACGATCGGCCGCCAGCCATTGCTCGACCGCCTGATGAAGGTGCGCTTCAGCTATCCGGGGCGACGCACGCTGCACACCCCGTCCAACTTCCGCTTCCACAAGGTGAACGCGCAGGAGGCCGAATGCCGGGTCGTCATCTCGCTGTTCGATCTGGTTGAGAATCCCGAAGGGCGCGGCATCAAGCGCTACAGTACGGAATTGCTGGGCTATGCCGCGGAGGAGTGCCGCTTCGTTCCGGAAGGCGATCTCTGGCGTTTTCAGACGCGCAAGGTCCGCTTTCTGGCCGGTGCGCCACAACTGCCGCTTGGAACGCTGCCGGGTGATCTGCCGTGGAACGAGTGACGCAGGATCTCCCGCCGCCGCAGGGGCCGCTGGTCGGGCTCAAGGTGCTCGATCTCGGCGTGCTCATCGCCGGACCTCTGGTCGGCTGCTATCTCGGCGACATGGGCGCCGATGTGGTGAAGGTCGAGCGTCCGACCGGCGATCCCTCGCGCGCCACGGGGCGCCATGTCGAGGGCGTGAGCCTCATCTGGAAATATATCGGGCGTAACAAGCGTTCGATTTCCATCGACTTTGGTGTGGAGGAGGGGCGTCAGCTCGTTCTCGATCTGGCGGCGTCTGCCGACATATTGATTGAGAACTTCCGGCCCGGCACGCTTGAGAAATGGGGCCTGGGCTGGGACGCGCTGCACGCCGTCAACCCGCGCCTTGTGATGGCGAGGATCAGCGGCTTCGGCCAGACCGGACCTTATGCCCGGCGTTCCGGCTTCGGTACGGTCGCCGAGTCCATGGCGGGCTTCACCAACCTCAATGGCTGGCCGGAAGGTCCGCCTACGCTCTCACCCATTGCGCTGGCCGATACCGCGGCGGCCATGGCCGCGACCATCGCCGTGCTGGCTGCGCTGCACAGGCGCGATGCGACGGGGGAAGGCGAACAGGTCGACATCAGCCTGATCGAACCGCTGTTCAGCTATTTCGGTCCGCAGTTCGTCGATTACTGCCAGTTCGGCGAGGAACCCAAACGGGTCGGCAACCGGCTCGACTTCGCTTCGCCGCGCGGCGCCTATGTGTGCAAGGACGGCAAGTGGCTTGCGCTTTCGGGTGCGACGCAGATCACGGCAGGCAACATCTTCCGCGCTATCGGACGGACCGAACTGCTCGATGACCCGCGCTTTGCGACCAATGCCGCGCGCATGAAAAATGCCGATGCGGTCGATGAGGCGATCCAGCAATGGGCCTCGACGCTCCCGCGCGCCGAGGCGCTGGACCGCCTCTACGAGACCGGCGCGCCGGTCGGCCCGGTCTATGGCATGCAGGACATATTGGACGATCCCCATTTTCAGGAACGCTCCGTCCATGTCGAGGTGCCCGATCCCGAACTGGGCGCCATTCGCCTGCCCAACATCTTTGCCCGGTTCATGAACGCGCCCGGCGCGATCCGCTTTGCCGGCCGGCCGGTCAACGCCGATCGCGTGTCGGTGCTGGCGGACTGGTTGGGCCGTGACGCGGAGGGGCGGCCATGAGCGCGCCGCGCACCATGCTCGACAAGATCTGGGCGGGGCATGTCGTCCGGGATTTCGGCGACAATACCTGGCTCATTCATGTCGATCGCGCCTTCCTGCACGAGCTGGCGGCCATTGCCTTTCGCAGCCTGTCCGACGCGGATCGGCCGATCCTCTCGCCTGAACTTACGTTCGCGACCGTGGATCATCTGCTGGACACTTTTCCGGGCCGGGGCGACGAGACGCTTATCCCCAACGGTGCGGACTTCATCCGCCAATTGCGTGCGGGGGCGAGGGCGGCGGGCGTCAACTTCTTCGACATCGATGATCCAGAACAGGGCATCGTGCATGTGATGGCGCCGGAACAGGGCATTGCCCTGCCGGGCACCATCTTTGTCTGTTGCGACAGTCACACCAGCACTATCGGCGGCATCGGCGCCATGGCCTGGGGTATCGGCACAACAGACATCGAACATGTGATGGCCACGGGCTGCCTCGTCCAGACCAAGCCTCGTTCGATGCGTGTGCGGTTCGAGGGAAACCGCCTGCCCGGCGTCACGGCCAAGGACATGATCCTCTATCTCATCGGCATGATTTCGGCTGATGGCGGCAATGGCTATGCCATCGAATATGGCGGGGAGGCCATAGAGGCGCTTTCCATCGAAGAGCGGCTGACGATCTGCAACATGTCGATCGAACTTTCGGCGCGCGCCGGGTTCGTGGCTCCCGATGCCAAGACCCTGGACTTTCTGAGGGGGCGTCCTTTCGCGCCGCAGGGCCAGCAATGGGACGCGGCGGCAAGGGCCTGGCTGGATTTGCGGTCGGATCCCGACGCGCAGTTCGATCGCGAGGTTGTCGTCGATTGCGCACATATCCTGCCGCAGGTGAGCTGGGGCACGAGCCCCGAGCATGTGATCGGCATAGGCGAGCGCGTGCCGGATCCCGACAAGGCGGAAACGCCGCGCGAACAGGCATCCATGCGGCGCGCGCAGAGCTATATGCAGGTTGCGCCGGGCGAGGAGCTTGCCGGGTTGCCCATCGATGCCGTGTTCATCGGCTCGTGCACCAACAGCCGCATCAGCGATCTGCGCGAGGCCGCGAGCATCCTGAAAGGCCGTCATGTCGCACCCGGACTCATGGCAATCTGCTCGCCCGGTTCGGGCGCGACCAAGCGGCAGGCCGAGGCCGAGGGGCTGGACAGGATATTTATCGATGCGGGCTTCCAGTGGCGCGAGCCGGGATGTTCGCTGTGCATGAGCGGGGGCGCGGGCGGAGAAGCCTTTCCCGAACATGCCCGCGTGCTTTCGTCCACCAATCGCAATTTCGAGAACCGGCAGGGACGTAACGTGCGGTCGCATCTGAGCAGTCCCGCCACCGTCGCGGCTTCCGCCGTGGCGGGCCGCATCACTGACCCGAGGACCTATCTGTGACTGGCAGAAAACCATTTCGGCGGCTTGAGGCTGTAGCCGCTCCGCTTCGCCGGCTCAATGTCGATACCGACGCGATCATTCCGGGCACGCAATTGCTCAAGGTCGCCAAGGGCGGCTTCGGTCAGGGACTTTTCTATAACTGGCGCTATCGGGAGGATGGCAGCAAGGACCCGGAGTTCATCCTGAACCGCGAGCCCTATCGTCATGCCGAAGTGCTGCTGGCGGGCCATAATTTCGCCTGTGGCAGTTCTCGCGAAGTCGCGGCCTGGGCACTGCGGGACTATGGCTTTCGCTGCGTGATCGCGCCCAGCTTTGGCAATATCTTTTACTCCAACGCTCTTAAAAACGGCCTGTTGCCGGTCATGCTGGACGAAGACGATGTCGATGCCGTTGCGGACGAGGTCGAGGCCCGGCAGGGCGCGTGCCGTGTCATTATCGATCTGGTCGAGAAGGTCGTGGTGAGTCCCGGCGGGCGGCAACTCGCCTTCAACGTGCCGGACATCTACCGCCAGGCGATGATGGACGCGCTTGATCCGATCTCGGCGACGCTGCGCTACCGCGATGACATCATCGCCTTCCAGAACCGTGATCGCCGCCTGCGGCCCTGGGCGTATTTCGGCGAGCGCACGCTTTCGGCGGCCGATTTCGGAGCCGAAGCATGAAGGGCCTGCCGATCCGGACGCTGCTGGAGCGCGAAAATCCGCTGATCGTGCCGATTGCCCACGATGCGCTGTCCGCGCGGCTGATCGAGCGGGCCGGCTATAGCTGCTACAGTGTTGGCGGCTTTGCACTTGCCGCCGCCCGCCACGCCATTCCCGATATCGGGCTGCTCAGTTTCGGCGAATTTTCCGCTGGCGTGCGCGACATCATGATGGGTTCCTCGTTGCCGGTGATTGTCGATGGCGACGACGGCTATGGCGACGTGAAGAACGTCACGCGCACGGTGGAGACCTATGAGGCGATGGGGGTCGCGGGGCTGGTCATCGAGGATCAGACCAACCCCAAGCGCTGCGGCCATATGGACGGCAAGAGCGTGGTCGATCTGTCCGTTGCGTCGGCCAAGCTGGAAGCGGCGCTTGCCGCTCGGAAAAATCCCGATTTCTTCATTGTCGGGCGTACCGATGCCCGTTCGGTGACGGGCCTTGACGATGCCATCGCCCGGGCGAAGCGCTTCAAGGAGATCGGCGCGGACGCGGTGATCGTCGAGGCGCCCCAGTCCGTCGAGGAACTTCGGCGTATCGGCGGCGAGATCGACCATATCCAGTTCGCCAACATGGCGGAGGCTGGCCGCACGCCGATCATCCCGCCCGACGAACTGAAGGCCATGGGGTTTTCGATCATTGTCTATCCCGGCACGCTGCTGCTGCGGGTTATCAAAAGCATGACCGACGCGCTGGAGTCACTGCGCGCGGGCACGTTGCAGCTACCGCCCGACACGATGAACTTCGCCGAGCTGACGCAGATGCTGGGTATCGCGCGCTGGGGGGCTATCGACGATAAATTCGGGGGGAATATAAGAAAATGAGCAGCAAACGCGCCCTTCTTGTCGGCGGCGGCGGGCCCACCGGGCCGCTGGTCGTCAATGCCCTGCTGGCGGACGGCTATGAGGTTTCGGTGCTTAACACCGGCCGTCACCCGGTCTCCTATGACGGCGAGGTTGAGCGGATCATCGCGGACCCGCATTATCTGGAACCTCTGCAAGAAGTCATGCGTGGCCGTTCCTTCGATGTCGCGGTCTGCCAATATGGCCGGCTGCGCCATGTCGCGGACGCGCTGACCGGTCATGTAGAGCATCTGGTGGCTATTGGCGGCATGTTCTATCCCGGCTGGATCGACCCTGCCGCGACCGTACGGCCTACCTCGGAAACGGGTGAAGCGCGCGACTGGACGGTGCGCTATCTGGACGAGGGCGCGCCGATGCCCGAGCATGTTCCCCTCGATCCTGTCGGCAAATTCGGCCAGCGCGTCGTCGAGACGGACACATTTCTCAGGCAGGCTCAGCAGCGCGGTGACTATCTGGCGACGGTGTTGCGCTATCCGCGCGTCTATGGCCCGCGCCAGCCCGGCGCCGCCGAATGGAGCATCATTCGCCGCATTCTCGAGGGGCGGCGGCAGATACTGGTGCCGGAGGGCGGCTTCCTGTTGCAGAGCGTGCTGTATGTGGAGAATGCCGCGCGCATCGTGATGGCGGTCATCCGCAATCGCGATCTGTCGGCAGGGCAGGTCTATAATTGTGCCGACCCGCAGCCGATCACGCATCGCAAATGGATCAACCTGATCGCGCGCGCTATGGGAAAGGAGGTCGAGCCGGTTTCGGTCCCCGCCCATATGGCCCGTCCGGCCTGGCCCTATGCGCGATTCCCGCTGACCGTGGGGCATCATATTCTCGATCTGACACGGCTGAATGGTCTGCCATGGGATCCGGTCCCCGCGACGTTGGGCATGCAGCGCACGGTCGACTGGTATCTCGAAGACCCCGAGGCGCGCGGTCGAGCGGTCGAGCCCCAGTTGGGCGACGCCTTCCGATATGACATCGAGGACGCGATCCTTGCGGCACTCGACAAGTTGTTGCTAGAAATCGAAGCATTGGAACTGCCGGATCCCGACATGGCGCATCCGTACAGCCACCCCAAGGCGGAGATACAAGATAGTGCGAACCAGGAAAGGGCGGACCGGTGAGGCCGGCACGCGTGAGCAGATTCTGCAGGCGGCCCTGGAGGAATTTTCGGCCAACGGATTCTCCGGTGCGCGGATCGACCGGATCACCAGGAAGGCGGATGTCAACGTGCGGATGATCTACCATTTCTTTGGTAGCAAGCGCGGGTTGCTCGACGCGGTTCTTGGGCAGATTTTTCGCGAGCGCAGGGAGTTGCTGGCCAAGCCGCCCGCATCCTTCGAACAACTGCTGGATGCCTATTTCAACGGCTATGCGGCGGATCAACATCGGGTGCGGTTGCTGGAATGGGAGGCGCTGGAAGCCGGCGCCGATCCCGACAAGCTGAACGCGCTGGACGATCGCAAGAAGGTGGTGTCGGAACGGATCGCGTCGCTGCGGGCGCTGCAGGAAGAAGGGAAGATGCCCGCGGAGATCGATCCGCAGATGCTCTACCTCTTCTGTGTCGCGCTCAGCATATACCCGATGAGCTTTCCACAGTCGGTGTTCGTCTCGATAGGGGAGGAAGCGCATTCCGCGCAGTTCCAGCAACGCTATCGCGATGCGCTTGCCAGTCTGGCCCGCCTGCTGACGCCGTCCCTGGCGCAATCACCCGGCTAGCCTGCCCTGCTGGCCATAGCCCCGGAGCAACCGGGCGGCAACACACTGGAGTTGAGGATGAGGGAAGGCACTATGCCGGAAAAGCCGGAGGTTTCCGGCTGGACGCCGCGCACGGCTTATGTCGTGGCGCTACTCACGCTGATTTATGCCTTCAATACGGTCGACAGGAATCTGTTCGGCCTGCTCGTGCCGATGATCGAGAAGGATCTTCATCTGTCCGACACGATGATCGGCCTGCTCTCGGGCTTTGCCTTCGCGCTCTTCTATGCGACGGCGGCCTTGCCCATCGCGTCGATCGCGGATCGCTGGAACCGACGCAACATCATTACCATCGGGCTGGCCTTCTGGAGCCTGGTGACTGCTTGCCACGGGCTGCTGCAAACCGCCTGGCAGTTCGCGATCATGCGCTTTATGCTCGGCGCGGGGGAGGCGTCCAGCGTCGCACCCTCCAATTCGATGATCGCCGATCTGTTCGGTCCCAGCCAGCGTCCGCTGGCACTTGGCCTGCTCTCCATGGCGACGTCACTCGGTATCCTGTTCGCCTTCCCGGTGCTGGGCTGGGTGAGCGAAGTCCATGGCTGGCGCATGGCCTTTGCCGTGGCGGGCGTGCCGGGCCTGCTCACGGCGCTGATCTTCTTCCTGACCGTGCGCGAGCCGCGCCGGGTCAATGATGCGGGCAAGGCCGCCATCGACAATCCCGTTTCTCTAAGGCAGGCCGTGCTCAGTCTCGGCCGTTCGCGCGCCTATGTCTTCGGTGTCCTGGCCGGAACGATGGTCAGCACAAATCTGGCCATCATGCAGACATGGCTGCCTACCTTCCTGGCTCGCACGCAGGGCATGAATCAGGAAGATCTGGGATCGTTGATCGGCTTCCTTCGGGGACCGGGCGGCATCATCGGGGGGCTCGCCGGTGGCTGGCTGACCAGCCACCTGGCCCGCCGCGATCCGCGCTGGCTCTATCGGGTCCCGGCTTTCGCCATGCTGCTCATCGCCCCCGCTCAGGCCATGCTGTTGTTCAGCACGACACCCTTCCTCTGGAAGGCAGGGTTGCTGCTGGAGACGCTGCTGCTCGTCTCTACCATTGGGCCGCTCTTTGCGCTGTTGCTCTCGACCGCGGGGCCGGTGATGAGATCAGTCGCGATCGCGCTCTTCCTGCTGGTGTCCAATCTGCTGGGCCAGAGCATCGGCCCGGTGGTGGCCGGTGCCATCAGCGACATGCTGCATCCCACACAGGGGAGCGAGGCGATCCGCTATGCTATGACCACCGCCATCCTTGCGGCGGTTCTGGCCAGTGGCTTCTGCTTCGCTGCGGGCCATTTCCTGTCGCGCGCAAAAGGCGTGGGCCAAGGCGACTAGAGCGGTATAACGGGATGGTGGAAAGACCCGGCGCTCCGCACGAGCGGCCCGGTCTCTCCATCGTTTCAAAGGAAGTTGTTCGGCCAGATCATCGTGCGCCACATATGGGCAGTGGGCGATGAGTCGAAACCCAGGCCCTCTTCCGGCTCCCGGAAATGGCGGCCGATAATGTCCGTGAAAATCTCCGGATCGACTTCGGGATAATCCTCGAAGAAGTAGAAGTCGTAGATCGTCACCAGCCGCGACGTCATGTACCATTTGTGCTTCCGCGCATAGGCGGCGTCGCGCTTGATATAGGCGGGCGGATCATAATCCGGGCCGAAGAAACGATCATAGCTTTCAGGATAGCTGTAGCCTACCGTCTCGTCCGCGAAATAGCGCAGGGGCTGGTGATATTGCACGGCCCAGGCGATCTCTTCCGAGACATAGGGCGCGATCATCTGCGCCCCCCAATAGCCGTGATCGGCGCGCACGAAACAGCCGTTGGAAATATCGTGGAGAAGGCAGGCCAGCACGACCTTCTCTTCCTGCCCGGCATCCAGCGCGCGCTTGGCGCTGGTGAGCAGGTGGCGTACCGCGATGTCGCTGAAACGGTGGCGGAAGAAATCGAGCAGCCCCGGTCGCTCGGGCATGCGGGGCAGGGCAGGGTTGTCGCCCATCATGAAGACATGATCGGGGTCCATTCGTCGCAGCAGGTCGGGTTCCGGGTCCGGCGTGCCGGTGCCGATGCGGCCGACGGGCGCAG
>Ga0182743_1004156_pt1 | contig 11117 bp, 8 predicted proteins | sample eDN3rd30CKraftOP_FD_128522 | JGI IMG/M metagenome (GOLD analysis project Ga0182743, IMG submission 128522) | Enriched Organic Plus compost microbial communities from Emeryville, California, USA - eDNA 3rd pass 30_C Kraft OP (version 2) (version 2) ... | reverse complement strand
GCTGGCGCCTTCCCAGTTCCGGATTTCTGTCTCATCTTCGCTCCTTTGAAAGGCTACGATGAGCCAGAAATCCTCCGCTCTCAATTAAGCCCGTTTGGTCCCATTAGCGCTGACGCCGGACAGACAGCAAGGCCAAGCGCCTGGTCGTCAATCCCGCGGAGGCGCAGACGGTCCGCCAGATCTTCGAGCGCTATCTGGCGCTGGGCTCCCTCCACAGGCTGTCAGACGAGCTCAAGGCCCGCGGCATCGTCTCCAAGCGCCGCCGCATCGCCGGCAAGGAGGCGGGCGGCGTGCCCTTCACCTATGGCGCCCTCGCCTACCTCCTCAAAAACCGGACCTATCTGGGCGAGGTCGGCCATGGCGGCACTTGGTACCCGGCCGAGCACGACCCGATCATCGACCCAGACACCTTCGACCGCGTCCAGGCCCAGCTCGCAGCCCACAGCGCCGGACGCACCGGCAAGCGCCGCCAGACCGGATCACTGCTCACCGGTCTGATCTATGACGATCGCGGCAACCGCATGAGCCCGACCTTCTCGGTCAAGAAGGGCGTCCGCTACCGCGGTTACGTCAGCTCGGCCCTCCTCCGCGGCCACAAGGCCGAGGCCGGCTCCGTGCGACGGGTCTCGGCGCCGGAGATCGAGGCGGTGGTCCTCAGGACAGTCACGGAGCGCTTTGGCTCCAGCGCAGATGAAGCACAAGGAGTGTCACTCCATACAGTCGAACAGTCGCAAGGTTCATCACCCGGCGATCTGATCGAGCACCATCTTGACCGCGTCATCGTCGCTACCGATCGCCTCATCCTAACCTTCAAAGCCGGCGGCCCGAATGCCGAGCACAACACCGAGGCCGAGACCGTCACGATACCCTGGGCCCCTCCCCGCACCGGCACTCTGGTCCGCATCGAAGGCAAGGAGCACGTCGCCAGCTCTCCCAAGCCCAATCCCGGCCTCGTCCAAGCGATCGTCCGTGCCCACGTCTGGCTCCAGCTCCTCACCGACGGGACCTATGAGTCTATCGAAAGCCTAGGACAGGCCATCGGCCTTCATCCCAAAGTGATCCGTCATCGGATACGACTCGCGTTTCTCTCGCCCGCGCTCACGTGTTACCTGCTCAGCTGCCGTATAACGATAACGGAGAATGTCAGCGAACTGGCAAGCCGCATCGATCTCAGCTGGAGCGACCAAGCCTAATCGATACGGTAGCATCCGATGCTGCTGTTCAGATAAAGATGATCTCGAAAGCCTCAAGGGCAATTAGAAAGTGTCGCCGGCAGTGCGATCATCGGCAGGTCCAGTACCGCCCAGACCGCTTCATACGGTTGTTCGAGATAGAAGACGTTCAGCCCAAAGGCGAACAGCAGGAAGGAAGAGAGCGACAGCAGCGCATAGCGTCCGTTGGCCTCGAAATATGCGCGCAATCCTTGGGTCTCGTCCTCGGCGCGGCTTGGCAGCAGCAGCGCCGCCGTCACAAACAGCATCAGCGTCATCGCCACGCTGAACAGGAGATCGCCGAAGCCGTAATGCGTGCGCAACAGCGGCAACTCGTTGATCGCCTACCAATATTGAAGCTGCACCACTAACACCACTCCGCTCGACGCCAACCGCCTGCTTCTTGGAACGAAACTTCGGATTCAGGTGCCCGTTCTTTCATCGAATCTTTCGCGCCGTGAACGGCGTTGTCGTTCGGCATTGCATGTTCTGGAGAACAGCCTGCGCTGCAGCATCGGCTTGACCGGATAAAATGTCATATTCGAAGACGCTGGAACCGGTGATTTCGGTGGGGCTCACCAAGGTCAGCCGCCAGACGACGCTCGCGCCCGTTGTTCCGGAGCCGTTTGACAACCGTTTATCCACGACTACACCTCGCCAGGACTGTCCGCCGGAGGAGGTCCAGTTCACAAGGCCGTCTGCTTCCGACATCAGCCTGCCGGGACGAAACCATCCGCCCCAGCTGATCTGGCGGGTCTCGCCGCTCATCTGCCCCGGCACGGCCTGACCTGTAAGCGAGAACAGGGGACAGGCGGAAGCGTCGGTGGCCCCGGTTGTAATGCGCCAGGTTCCATCTTCGGGAATGAGCGGCGCTTCAAGCTGGATCGGACACGATCCCGGTCCACCGAACGAAGCGTCGATCTGCGCGGGCGTTTGGGAACGCCAGCTAAATTCGTTCTCATATACCACAAGGGTCATGTCGGCGACTCCCGGAGGATTGGAAACGCCGAGGATCATTTCAACATCGGCCAGCGTCGTGCCCGGAACATGGCAGCTGCAACCGCCCTCCATGCACATGGCGATCTGCACCGCCTGCGCGTGTGCCACAGGGACGAAACCGAAAGACACGGCCAAGCCGAACAGGACGAATGCCTGTTTGTGTCTCATGAGTTCACTTCCTCGACTGGTTGCCGAAAAGAGCGCGCAGAACCGATTCCGGATTGCGCCCGCCGAGGTCGACCGGGGCGATGGTCTGCGAATCCGCAGCGGCCGCGTCGTCCGGGTCCGACGCCGCAATCTGAAGCGAAGCAGCAATTCCGTTGAACCCGATGTCCGCAGCCATCCCCTGTCCACCGAACATACAGAGCTGATTGGCGCCGACAGTTCGACACGGACCGTTCGATTTCATCCATTGACGCGGGTTGAGTTCCACCCTGATGGTTTTGCCAAAGTCTTTCGCGACAAAAGTGGCGGTCGGCAGAGTGGCGCGCGCGCCGCCAGCTGTCTCATAGAAATAGGGCTCACTCATCGACCAATTGTTCGGCAGGGTCAGAGAAATTCCGCTTGCCTTGTGATTGACCGAACAGCCCGCAGGTTTGTCGGTACAGTGGAAGGCAGCCGGAGCCGCCCGGTTCTCAGCAGCTCCGGCAACCGAAATCTCAAAATCGTTGCCGCCTGCTGGATCGATCGTGATCGTGCCCGTGAGATGGATGTTGGCCGCCTCGTTGACCCCCTCCACCTTATAGGTACCGCCCGGCGCCAAACGGGCGGTGAACGTTAGCAAGAGATCGTGGCTAGCGAAGGCGACGTCCGATTCCCGGACATCGGTGCGGATGGCCGACCACTGCACGCCCACGCCGCCGGTCGCCAACGGCGCACGCAGGCGCACCGGCACCGTCGCGGCCGCAGCCGGCTTGCCCGACTGCCCGGGTGAGCGGGAGGCGATCATGTCCACAAAATCGGACGGCGCCGGACCATGCACTGCTGCGCGCATTTCAGACAGCGAAGGGGGCACATGGCCGCCCGGCCACATGACGACGCTGATGCCCTGCCCACCTGATGACAGCGCACCAGCGAAGCCGATGCCATAGGGCCTGAGATAGAGCGTCATCGGTGCGGTGACCGGTTTACCCAACGTGAAGGTCAGGCGCAGCACATCGCCTTCGCGTGTGGCCGTGGTGAAGACGCCCTCGCGCCCGGTAACCTTCGGCCCGGCAAGCCTTTCCTTGGCCGTCCAGTTGCCGCCAATCCGACCATTGGGCCGAGCCTGTTGAAGCCCCAGCGTCAGCAGCTGATCCGGCCCCGCCTGCACCTGATAGGGCGGAACGCCGATAACCTGCCATGGGCCGGTGAGCGTCTTCGCGGCAGCCTCCTCGTCAGATTCGGAGACCGGCGGGATGATGAAGTCGTTGTCTCGCCCGGGATAGATCTCCACCTCGGCGCTGAACTCCACTTCACCCGGCCCCGTGGTCGAAACCCGATACCGGCCCGGCTCGAACTCGCCCTCGCCAACGACCATTTTGGAGATGGGGGACCAGGCCTCCGGGCTCATGTCCGAATCGAGCGGAACCGCCGACCACGAGAGTGGTATCTGCGGGAAATTTTTCGGAATGCGGAATGTCGCCCGCATCATCGGCATCGCGTCCTGACCGGGCGCAGCCTGTGTCGCTGCGGCGGCCCGAGCGGCAAGATCGGCCGTGCTGGTAGAATCTGTATCTTCAAACCGCATACCCACGCCAAACTTACGGACAAACAGGATCTCCCGCTGGTTGCTGGAAATATAGCGGAGCTCGTAGATGCCAGGCTCTGCCGGGGCCCGCAGCCCCATGCGCTGGGTCTTCCGATTGTTAAAAGGATAGCCCCAGCTCCGCAGGTACTCCCCCGGTCCGGCATCTGGCTGCGCAATGACGATGCGCTGACCGACCTGATTGGGGCCACGCCAAGTGAACTCGAACCGTTTATCGGGGGCAACCGAACCGATTGCGTCAAACCCGTTGGATGGCGCGACGACCTCTATCGGCTGGCGGGCGATGATCGACCCATTATGGGCCACCATGATCAGATCATATTCGCCCGGCACGGTCGGTGCCGTCCTGGAAAACGGGTTGTTGCCGCGTTTGCCTGCACCGCCAATGACGCCGAAGGATGGACTTACCGACGGCCGGCCCGCTCCGCGCGGCGTGAACCCCGCATAGTCGTCCGGGCGGGGAGTTCCGCGATAGGAGATCGCATAAGTGTGCCCGGCCTCCGCCTTCGGGCCGATATCGAACAGCACTTTCGGGGCCGGCTTAGGCTCGGGAGCCGGCTCGACGGCCGCGATCTGGTCGAGCGCGTCGGCCAGTTCCTGCCCGCTCTGGGGGGTGAGCAGCAGGCCGCCCGTGGCGTCGGCCACACAGCTCATCGCCGCCGCTTCCTGCGAAGTCAGTCCGAAGCCGACAACATGCGCGCGAATGGCGACGCCTTCTTTCGCGAGTTTCGCAGCGAGCGCACAGGGATCGGCCTTGCAGGTTTCAAGACCATCGGTGACGAGGATGATATCGGCGGATTCCGCCGTGGGCGGGATCATCGAGGCGGCAAGCGAGAGTGAATCCGTGATCGGCGTCATGCCGCGCGGCTTGAGACGGTTCAGCCGGTCCGAAAGCGTGGAAGGATTGTTCACGTCCACATTGGCGATCGTCTCGATATCCGAGCAGTCCCCGCGCCTGTTATGGCCATAGGCGATGACTCCGAGCGGTACCGTATTGTCGCGCTTGACGAAGAAATCGCCGATCACCTTGCGCGCGACCTCGACCTTGGTGGTGCCGCCATCGAGCTGGCCCCACATCGATCCGGACGCATCGTAGATCAGGATCGAGGCTCTGTCGGCCTGTTGGGCCGCCACTGGAAGCGCAAAGCCGGTCAGGGCGCTGAAAGCGGCCAGATACCTGATGCATTTCAAGCCGGCCAGCGAGTCGGGTTTTCTCTTGGGGTGCGATATCACGATGTCGATCCTTCCTGACGAACCGATACGGCAAAGCCGGTATCGGTCGCACCGCCCCAGCCACTGGCCTTGTCCTTGATCTTGTTGAATTGCTTTGAGACGCTCGACAGTCGGGTGTCCCATTCAGGGTTGGGTTGCTGCCCCTCGATGGTCCTGAAGTAAACGTCCATCATGCAGGTTATGGCGAAGGGCTCGATCAGCGCCGCCTTGACCGCCCATGCAAAGATCAACGCGAAGACAAATCCGCCCGCCGACCACGCTCCGGGGATGAACCAGACAATGGCGGCAGCAGGAGCCAGCATCAAAAGGAAGACCAGAAACGAAAGGCCGTAGACGATGATCGTCAGCCATGCCGCGTTCTTGAGCATAGACTTGTAGTTTTGCCCGCAAAGAACCAGCGCGGTGCGTGCGGATTGCCACGGATTGGTTGAGCCGGTTCGAATGGCGTAGGCAAGTATAACTTCGTCGATGAATCCCACCGAAATTTTGAGGAAGGCACGCAGGATGCCCGTCATCTGCTGCAAGCCGGGGATAGGCAGGAACGAGGCGATACCCTGAATGAGTCCGGTCACCACCCGCAGCACGCCCTTGACCAACTGGTCTATTACGAACAGCACACTTGCTTCGCCGAAACGCTTCTTGACCACGGCGGTTGCGTGGGCGACCTGCGACTTGCCGGAAGGCATGTCCCGCCCGTCGAGCAGTTCGATCAGCACCGCAATGTGGCCTGCCTTGACGACATAGAGAACATATTCGCGCAGGAAATAGAGAACGCCAGCAGTCAACCCGAAGCCAATTGCACCGCCCCAGAAGGTCGCCCCGGTGCGGAACCCGTCATTACCGAACGCGCCGATTCCCCACCCGATCCCGGCACACGCGCCGGTAACGACGACATATGCCGCTGCCATGCCGAAATAGACGGCCACGCGTAAGGCGATGAAGGGCATGGTGCGGCCCATGAGGCCGAGGGAGCGGGAAATCGAAAAGTCCCACATCACTCGACTATCCGATCATGACCAGGGTGGGCATCGTTGAACGGCTTTGGTTTCATTTCGATCTCTCACTTGCGCATAAGTTCACCCTCACCAAGTAGCCAAGGTGCCTCATGATGCAGAATAAGCGGGCCGCTATCGCCCGTCTTGGGGAGAAAGGAGGTGAAACAGTGGGAGAGCGGAACAAATGTCCGGAGCGATCCGCTCAGCGCAAACGCGCCAGGGCACGGACATCCTTGGGCGACATGCCATAGGCACGGCGAAAGCGTACATTAAACCATGACAGATCGCCGAACCCCGCACTCATGGCGATTATACCGATACTATTCCCCGCATTGCGCGGATCGGAGAGCATCCGGTGGGCCGCCGCCAAACGCCGTGTGGCGACGAAATCGCTGAACGAGGTGCCTTCGGTCTCGAACAGCGACCGCAGATAGCGCGGGCTGATGCCGTGACGGTTGGCTACCCCGTCTGCTGTCAAATCCGGCGCTGTCAGATGGCGCTCGACATCCGCCTTGATGGCTTTCAGCCGTGCTGCCCTTACACCCCGACCCGCTGCGACTTCGGCGGCTTCTCGTGTCGCGCCAAGCGCCATCAACGCCAAGTCTTGCACATGCATTGCGCATTGCTCCGCTTCCACGGGCGCGAGCTTCGACATTTCCTCATGCAGGCTGCGGGCGTAATTGAAGAACAGACGCCATTGCGGCGTCAGCGGCGCAGTGCCGCGCAGCATGGCATTGAGCCCCAAGGTGGCGTCGGAGAGATGGACACGCGGGACGGAGACATAGAACCCTTCGGTGGGTTCGCCATGAAATCTGATGACGCCGGGAACCTCGCTGGGATCGGCATAGACCAGGCCAGACTTCAGTTCGGTGCGCTCGCCGCCCCGCTGTTCGATGGAACAGCTTCCAGAAAGCGGGATGTGAAACATCACATTGTCGTCGGTCTCGGCGGCATGGCCGGACATGCGAAACGCCGTTGACGCGGAGTGCCGCCCATAACCGACGATCAGATTTTGCAGGACGCCGATTGAGGTCTCGGAGGTGAAGGAATTCTCATCGTCCGGAACGAAGTCCACCTTTGTAATCGCTGCAACGACATTCTGAAATTCTTCAACGCGGCGGGAAATCTCAAAGTCCTGCGAGCGAATGGATAATATCGTCATACGCCCCCATGAACAGCGTTATAGGCCTCGAATGCAGTTCCCCTATGAAGAACACATTAAGGCATGAAGGTGTCTTATTGTCGAGCCGTTTCCGTGGGGAGCGAAATGGCAAGTTACGGGCGGCGACGGAAGCATCCCGAACGGCGACAATGGGTCGGAAGCGGACATCTTTGATTTTCAAGATTTATCGGGCTGTAGTGTAGAAACGGCGACTTGCTATCTCGCCCGGTGGAATGCGGCGATCGGCGGCAATATCACACTATGGAGACAATCGGCGGTGTTTGGCGAACCGGGCGTGATTCGAATGCATATGCCGAAGTAATCGGGTGTCACTCAGTTACTTCCCAATGTCCGGCGTCGTGACGCGCTAACCGCAACGTAGATGACCAACTTGCGGCAGATTGCTACGATCTCGCCGTTTACGAGACTGCCACTCAGTGGAGAAACTCACTTGTCTCCACTTTCTAATTCCGTAAAAGCACCACCTCGCCAGACAACGCGGGAGATTTTCTACTCGACGGGAAATTGAAGTTGGCATTTCGGAATCTCAGAGACTGAGCGTTGTACAAAACAGCCGCTGTTTCGGGGCTTCTTGCGCCGTCACTCTTGAAAAATTGAGAGACCGCAGTGGCTGGCTGGGGCGCCTGGATTCGAACCAGGGAATGGCGGAATCAAAATCCGCTGCCTTACCACTTGGCTACGCCCCAATGCCGCCAGCGCGCGCTCCGTTGCGGAGCCGGCCGGGGCCCGGCGCCACGGCTCAATCGCCATCGCGCCAAACAGGCTGGCACTGTCCCGGACCGGCTCGGGTTGCCGCCTTGCGGAGACACCGGCATCGGTGCGCCCGATATACCGATGGCCGGTCGGGCAGGCAACCAGCCGAACCAGCCCTCGGCCAACATCTCACAACGTGGCTTCTCGGACCGTCGTTCGGATCCGCCCGGATTTGAGCCGACCCAACCCGTGCCGGTTCCTCGCGATCGATTTCCCCCTTAAAATGACCCTATCGTCCATATCAGGATGCGGCCCTCCCCCCTCTTTAGAGTGCCATGACCTATCGCGCGCCCGTCGAAGCCATCCTGTTCACGCTCCGCCAAGCGGGGCTGGGTCTCGAGCTGGCGGCGGCCGGCGGCGGCCCGCTCGAAAATGGCCCATTGGAGGATGACGAACTGGCGGCGATCCTCGAAGAGGCCGGCCGCTTCGCAACCCAAGTCATCGCGCCGCTGAACGCGCCCGGCGACCGACAGGGCGCAACATTCCGGGATGGCGCCGTCGCCATGCCGGCCGGCTGGAGGGAGGCCTATCGGGCCTGGGCCACGGCCGGCTGGAATGGCGTGTCCGCGCCCGAGGAATGGGGCGGCCAGGCATTGCCTCATACCGTGAGCGCGGCTTGCATCGAGCTGTGGAACGGCGCCTCCATGGCCTTCGGCATCGGCCCGATCCTGACAGCCGGTGCCATCGAGGCCCTCGCCGCCCATGCCAGCGACGACCTCAAGCGCACCTATCTGCCAAGGCTCGTGTCTGGCGAGTGGATGGGCACGATGCAGCTCACCGAGCCGCAGGCCGGCTCCGATCTCGGCGGCTTGCGCACGCGGGCCGAGCCCGCCGGTGACGGCACCTATCGCCTGTCAGGACAGAAGATCTTCATCACCTATGGCGAGCACGACCTGACCGACAACATTGTGCATCTGGTGTTGGCCCGCCTTCCCGATGCGCCCGCCGGCTCGCGCGGCATCTCGCTGTTCGTCGTGCCGAAACTCCTCGTCAATCCCGACGGCACGCTCGGCGCCCGCAACGATCTGCGCGCCCATTCGATCGAGCACAAGCTCGGGATTCATGCCTCTCCCACCTGCACCATGGTGCTCGGCGACGCGGGCGGCGCGACTGGCTGGCTCGTCGGCGAAGAGCATCGCGGCCTCGCTTGCATGTTCACGATGATGAACATGGCGCGTCTGTCGGTCGGCCTGCAAGGCGTCGGCATCGCGGAGCGCGCCACGCAGCAGGCGCTCGATTATGCCCGCGAGCGCCGCCAGGGCCGCGCGCCCGATGCCAGCCACGAAGAGCCGAGCTCGATCATCGCGCATCCGGACGTGCGCCGCATGCTGCTGACCATGCGCGCGCTGACGGCCGCCGCCCGCAGCCTCTGCTACGCCACGGCGGCCGCGATCGATCGCGGAACGCCGGACCAGGCCGCCCTGCTGACGCCGGTCGCCAAAGCCTTCTCGACCGACATCGGCGTCGAGGTCGCCTCGCTCGGCATCCAGGTCCACGGCGGCATGGGCTATATCGAGGAAACGGGCGCGGCCCAGCATCTGCGGGATGCGCGCATCGCGCCGATCTACGAGGGCACCAACGGCATTCAGGCCATCGATCTCGTCACGCGCAAGCTGCCGCGTGGCGACGGCGCGGTGGTGCGTGGATTGATCGATGCGATGCGCCGTACCGCGCGTTCCGCGGCGGCCGTCATCGTGCCAGAGGGGTCGCACGACGGGTTGCAGGATGCCGTCGAAAGCCTCGACCGCGCGACGTCATGGCTGCTGACGCGGCTCGACGCCGATCCGAAGGCCGCGCTCGCCGGCGCCACGCCTTATCTGCGCCTGTTCGGCGTGGCCGCGGGCGGTTGCCTTGTGGCGCAAGAGGCGATGGCGGCCCAGCGATCGAACGACCCGCGAGCGCCGGAACGCGTGGCGCTCGCGCGCTTTTACGCGGACAATATCGCGCTTCAGGCCCTCGGCTTGGAACGCGTCGTCACCGCCGGCTTCGACAGCATGGATGGCGCCGACGCGGCACTGGGATGAACCCTGCATCACGACCCAAACGGCACGACCGCACTGACGACTTAAGCCGCGCTTGATGATCTAGATCGCGCTTGCGGCCTTGGTCGGCGTCTCAAGGATCAACGCGGTGCAGCGCTCGACCAGCGCCTGGTCCGGCTCCGTTCCGCCGGGCAAGGTGATCCATTCCTCATGGCCCTTGAAATGGTTCGCGCGATTCCAATAGCCGGCCTTCTTGAGCGCATCCTGGCGCCCGGCGAAATCGGGCTGCGCTGCGAATTGCGCCGCGCACCGGGGCGCGAGCAGCTCCAATTGCGCCGCATGGACACGCTCATCGACACGCTCGCGCGTGGTGCTGGCCAGATTCCAGCCCGGCCAGAACGCTCCGAGCACCATGATTCCAATGGCGCCACCAAGCGCGCAATAGCTGCCGAACCTCAGCTTCTCCTTGGAGGCTTCGCTCAGGTTGATCATGCCGTTTCCTTCCCTGTGAAGATGGCGACTTCCGTCTTTCTTGATGAGTCCGGAGGGTAGCGATTGCTCCGGGGAACGCCACACCCGCAAATGACGCAGTTCGGCCGAGGGATGGAAACACGCCGTCCAGACAGGCCCACCCCAGGAAATCCACATGGAAAATAATGTGGAATTTCCGGAATTTGTGCTGCGGGATCGGCAAAAGAACGGTGAGGCAGGATGACGCGTCGCGCCGGCGCCACATCCCCACGGCGCCTGAAGCGGCACATCGTCGCGCGCTGTGTCCGGAATCGGTAATCCCCGCCGGCCGAGGGATCGTTCGGCAAGCGGGGTCCGTATCAGCAAGCGGAGCCGTTATCAGAGAGGCTTCAGCCCGGCCTCGATCTCGGCGCGTCGCGACTCCAGGAACGGAGGCAGCGCCAACCGCTCGCCGAGCTTGTCGGCCGGCTCGTCGGTCGCGAAACCCGGACCGTCGGTCGCGATCTCGAACAGGATGCCGTTGGGCTCGCGGAAATAGAGGCT
>Ga0182743_1004155_pt1 | contig 11119 bp, 15 predicted proteins | sample eDN3rd30CKraftOP_FD_128522 | JGI IMG/M metagenome (GOLD analysis project Ga0182743, IMG submission 128522) | Enriched Organic Plus compost microbial communities from Emeryville, California, USA - eDNA 3rd pass 30_C Kraft OP (version 2) (version 2) ... | reverse complement strand
TGACCCTGAGCAAGTGTCATACCAGACGCTACTGAAGCATTTCTTCCGCATGCACAACCCCACACAGCTCAATCGCCAAGGCCCTGATGTGGGCGATAGCTATCGCACCGCGATCTTCTACACTGACGAGGCCCAAAAGGTGCTGGCAGCGCAAGCCAAAGAGACAGCACAAGCCGACTGGGACGAGCCGATCGTCACCGAAATAACCGCCGCGTCTACGTTCTACGAGGCTGAAGGATATCATCAGAAGTTCACCGAGCGCACGGGCCGCGGCATGTGCCATGTCCCATATGAAGAGTTGAAGTAGCCCAACAGGGGCGATTCCCCTGTAGCGCTCAAGCCCTCATCTGCTATATAATCAGCGTATGCTGTCATTTGTACATCGACTGCTCAACATCCCGTACACGATGTACGTCCGCACCGATCGGCACGCCGAGGGCAAGACCCGAGCGACGGTCGTATTCGTGCATGGCATCGGCAATACTGGCAAAACGTGGGAACCTATCATCGATGGCCTGCCCAAAGATATGCGACTCATAGCTGTTGATCTACTTGGCTTCGGCAAATCTCGTAAACCCGACTGGCTCCGCTATGATGTGGCGATGCAAGCCCGCTCGCTCCAAACAACACTCTACAAACTGCGCATTACAGGTCCTGTTATCATCGTAGGGCACTCGCTCGGCAGTCTGATCGCCATAGAATTCGCCAAGCGCTATCCACGGCGCGTCGCTTCGTTGGTGCTTTGTAGCCCACCACTATACGATTATTCTAACGCCAGCAAGAAATCCTTACGGCTCAAGGCTGATGACGTACTACGCGACTTCTACCTACGTGTAGGCAAGGGCAACAAGGCTCGGCTCGTCAAGCTCGCTGCCATGGCGATGAAATATAAACTCATCAGCCCGGCCTTTAGCGTAACAGATGAAAATATCAACTCATACATGGCCACGCTCAGCGCCAGCATTGTCCAGCAGACCTCACTTGTAGACGCAGAGAGCCTGCATTTGCCGATCAGTATTATTCGCGGCAAGCTCGACCCTGTCGTATTGCTGCCAAACATCAAAAAACTGCAGAAGATCAATCCCCAGGTCAAGCTCACTCAGATCGCCGCTGGCCATGAAGTCACAGGGCGCTTTATCCCAGCTACGACAGAGGCGATTCTCGACGTGTCGCTCAAATCGTAAACTACTTCACAGACAACCAACCCCGCGAGCAGTATGCTTGAAGGGCAGTTAAGCGGAGATGTAGCCTCATGCCATTCAAAACCCGAAATGACCTACCGGAGAGTGTACGGGGTGTGCTTCCAGCTCACGCCCAAGACATCTACAAAGAAGCCTTCAACAGTGCCTGGGAGGAGTACAAAGACCCCGGTGAACGTCGCGGCGACGCTAATCGCGAAGAAACCGCGCACAAAGTAGCGTGGAGCGCCGTTAAGAAGTCATACCACAAGGGAGATGACGGCAAGTGGCACGCGTCCTAAGAGCCGCTTATCGCTTGACTTCTACGCCGCCGAGGATGCATTGACCACGCACGTGCAGAACTGGTGCGTTTTTTGTCTTTGCGTCTTTGCCGCTCGTGACCTCGACGCCGCCCAGGATCGCCGTAGATTCATTGCGGATCTCCCATTCGGCAGGAACACGCAATTCGATACCACCGAGCAGGGCAAACACTTCGATATATGCTTCGTTGTCTTTCATCTTGGCGTCCCGCAGATCTACCATAGTGCCGCCCAGGACTGCGGATAGCCGCGCCCGTGTAAACTCCTGAGAATCGTTGCGCGACTCTATCCCGCTCAGTAGTGCAGAATACGTCTCCTGCACCGACGCAGAGGGCGCCGGCTTCTTGCGTGCGATGAATCCATCCTTGATGATCGAGACACCGATCGCCACAAGCACTACCGGCCAGGCCACCGACCATACATCGATATCATAGCCGCCCGCAGTGCGCGCTAGCATAACACCACCGATACCAGCTACCACGAGCGCCCAGATATATGCGGACTTATCGTTCAGTACGATCAAGAGACCTGCCAAGATGACAAGTGTCGGCCACCACTTGCTGACCAGCTCGCCCGTATCAACGATCTCTAGATTATTGAGGAGGACCAGCGCACCCGCGGTGATAATCCCCAGTCCGATAATAAAACGTGTGATAAATGTCTTGTTCATGCCCGCAGTATAGCATGTCGCTCATGCTTTGCAGGCTCGTGCGAAGAGTGCCATACTGAAAACACCACTTATTAGACAGGAGGACGATATGGACGGAAGCATTCGTGTGTACCAACTAGGCGGTGAAGTATATGACTCTCTTGGTGAATTTCTCGACGCGCTCGCGCATGAATATCGAGTCGGTGATCAGGACCTTGTGCTTAGCACGCTCGATGAATACGGCCTCCTGCTGAGCGATATCGGCCACTAGTCGTAAGATATCCTACTGAAACACTTTGTCGTTACCCCTACAGTAGTCTTGTGCCCACGAGGCAACCATAGACGAAGGAGGTGATATGACCAAAGATCAGTACACACGCCAAGACCCGCGAACCCAGTATCCGCAGCCCGATATAGACAAGGACCAATCCCAGCCAGAACCAGGCCTCAATAGTCGCATGCAACCACGCGCCAATCATGGCGAGTCGACCTATCGAGGCAGCGGTCGCCTAGAGGGGCGCAAGGCGCTTATCACCGGCGCTGATTCTGGCATAGGTCGCGCAGTAGCTATCGCATTTGCTCGCGAAGGTGCTGACCTCGTACTCTCGTACTTGCCAGCAGAGCAGGATGACATGGACGAAGTACTTGAGGTACTCAAAGAGACCGGTCGCAAGATCGTCGCCTATCCTGGTGATATCAGTAATGAGCCATTTTGTGTCGAGCTCATCGAGAAGACTATCAAGGAGCTTGGTGGCATCGATATACTTATCAACAACGCCGGCAAACAAGTTCATGTCGAAGATATCGCAGACCTTACCACATCGCAGATCGAGCAGACGTTTGCGGTCAATATCTTCGCAACTATGTGGCTGAGCAAGCACGCTATCCCGCATATGCCACCTGGCAGCACTATCGTGAATACGACCTCCATCCAAGGCTATCAGCCCTCACCGGGGCTCTTAGACTACGCCGCCACCAAGGCGGCCATCACTAACTTCACCAAAGGTCTCGCGCAGCAAGTCGCCGACAAAGGCATCCGCGTCAACGCTGTGGCGCCTGGCCCGATATGGACACCGCTCCAGCCAAGTCACGGACAGCCGCCTGAGAAGCTCGAAAAATTTGGCCAAGACAGTCTCTTTGGCCGAGCAGGGCAGCCAGCAGAAGTTGCTCCTGCATATGTGTACCTCGCATCGCAAGAGTCAAGCTACGTGACCGCCGAAGTGCTCGGCGTAACTGGTGGCGGCAAGTTCTTGCCCTAGATTACTGGCGAGGCGTCAGTTCGGCATAGCGCTGAAGCTGCTGAATATCCGCGGATGGTGCATCGTAGATATACGCCGCTTCTTTGACATCTTGCTGTGCGATCAGCTGCATAGAAAATGTGCCCGTCTCCTGCGATGGAGCCAAAAGCCACATACCGAGCAGCCACAGGCCAAATACGAGTGCGAAAATAAGCATAGCATCAACAGCACGGCTGTGATGCCCAATGATAGGTGAGTCTCCCAACTCTTTCATACTATATATTATATACCATTTCTATATAATAATCAAGTTTATACTTGCTTTTTACTATATCTGTAGCCTATACTCCCGACATGGAAACGGTATGGAGACCAGGTCAGTCTACGACGATGGAGCTTGAATTGTTTGCCATGCTCCATGCATACCAGTCACAAATTCGACGGGTAGGGCCAACTGCCTCCTACGGGCTAGCCACACGAGCCGTGGAGGAAGCAGAAACGTACGAAACGTTTGTCAGTGGTCGACAAGTTGAAATACAAACCGATAAGGCTATATTTCGCTCTGCAGAGCAAGAATCGATCATGCACCTTGGGTCTGTCGGACTCATGGGCACATTCGAGGAATCCTACGTAAACTTCGATAGTGAACCCTGTAGCCTCGGAGTCATTCTCGACGCCGATATCGCCTATCAACTCGCCACTCCAGCCAACAAGAGCTGGCACGGTGCGCGGAGCTTCGTGCCGATATCATCGGTGAATCTCGCAATTCTGAAATAGAAAACCACCCGCCTTATGGACGGGTGGTTTGTTTTCGACGATGATGAATTATTTCTTGGTCGTCTTTTTCGCTGCTGGCTTCTTGGCTGGAGCCTTCTTTGCCGCAGGCTTCTTGGTGACAGTCTTTTTGGTAGCGACGGCTGGTACCGCTTCTACTTCGCTACTGAGCACCTCTGGATCAGCCTTGAGTGCTGCTGCCTTCTCGGCTGCTGATACACCACTTGCTGCGAATATGAGGTTGTAGAGGTTTACACCAATCAGCGCACCGAGCACTGGACCGAGGACATACGTACCCCAGACCCATGACTGCGCACCGAGTGCAACTGCTGGGTTGAGCAGACCTGCGGACTTGATCGAAGCGATCATGATACCGACCGTGACAGCACCGCCAATAACAAGCGCCTTGCCGCCATCGCTCATGCGCTGGTAGACTGCCGCAGCCACACCGAAGGCGAGGATTGCGGTACCGATGAGCTCAGCTACCATGACGCGAGCGTCGAACTCAGCTGCCTTGCTGGCAATATCAGTATCGATTAGCCAGCTAAAGAGTAGGTAAGCCAAGAGACCACCGATAAGCTGGACTGCGATGTAGAGAATCGCACGAACAGTTTCGACTTTGCGAACTGTCCATAGCGCCAGCGTGATAGCCGGATTGAAGTGCGCGCCAGAGATACGCACGAGTGCTGCTACGATAAGCGCGAGCACGATACCGACTGCGAATGAGACGTAGTAACCGATACCACCCGTCACCTGTGCCACCGTGAGCACTACCAGCGTCAGCAAGCCAGTACCAACTAGCTCGGCCGCATACGCCGCTATCTTACTTTTAGTAAACATAAACCCTCCTTAGATGTTATGAGGCAATCATAACCTCTATCAGAGGGTTTGTAAAGTGGCGCTGATCAGTAAATTAGGTTGCAGTGACTATGATGGGTCGCTGCGAACCGTCACAAAGCGTCAGATACGTTGCGGCCTGGTATGCTACAAGTGCATGCATAGCGCGCTCCTCGGCGTCTGCATCAGTTATTCCACGAGCAAGTGCGCCGGCAAGCTTACGGAGATACCATACGTCGACGTCAAACACCTGAAGCCCCGTAGACTCAATCAAAGCATCACGATCAACAGTGGTGTTTTCAACGAAGTTGAACACTACGGCTTGCTCAGCGTGACCATGCGTAGGGGTATGTTCGCTGGCGAGGATTTCGACATTATGTCCAGTCTCTGTGCCGAGCTCGTCGATAAACACGGTCTTACTCCAATCGGCGTGGCGCGTTGCGAGCGTCTGCTCATCTTGGTATTGCGTCAAGCCCTCCTGGTAGGCCTCACCCATAAGTACGCTCGTAAGGCTATCAACTATCTGCTTGCTTTCATGGAGGTTATGGAAAATCTCCGGCAGCCTGTCGTTTGCACCGCAGCCCGTACCACCGGCAGCGAAGCCCGTATCTGCATTATCTTTGTCACAGTGACCACCACTCACGAGGCCCGCGGCAGAAAGCACACCATGCACATAACGGAGTTTATCCTGCTGGCTCTCTATCTCGGCGGGGATAATACCCATGAGCTCTGCGGCTGCGTATGCTGAGATTAAGCATCCGCCAGCAACGCCTGGGCGAGCTTCGGTCGGCTCACCATCCATACACGACACCGCCCCACGACCGTCGATACAACTACTTGGCGCACTCGCCGAGACCGCGACAATATGCGCCTCTACGTTATGTGCCAATTCCGCATACTCCTCTGCAGACTCAAGACTCGCATGGATAGCGCCCGAACCCGCGCCGAAAGCCTCTCCGACTTGCGCCTGTAATCGTGGTACCATCATTTCTCCTTCGTGTATAGTGTCGTACATACTTTCCTTTTTGCCGGCAAATATTGCCGTTACATATTCCAAGTGCGTATACTACTCCTCGAATTTTCCGCGCGCAAGGCAGAAAATTGGTAATATTATTCACAAACTTTTGTAGTAGTAGTGGTTATAGTGAGTGCTGTAATAACATGAGGATGCACGTCTATGATCGAGTCACCCAGAAGTAATGCCGAATCGTTCACTCCTCCGGGTCAATTTGATCCGGCATCTGTCTGTGCCCATGAAGCATTGCTGAAGGCAATCGAAGGACCCGCGATCGTGGATCGTGCCACTTTCGCGCGTAGTCATCACCTTTTCGTGATCCAACAAGAGCCTCACCTCTCTACCCAAGAACGTGATGAGGTAATAGAGAGAGTTGCATCCGATGTATCTGGCATCGACCCGAGTCAAGCTAGTGTGCAGCGCGCTCGAGAATTGCTCCAAAGATACCACGTCATGGAAGTCTTCTTCGAGAGACACAAGAATGAAGACATCCACGGCATCGTAGAAACTATGCTAAAAAACCCGAGGTAATCTCGGGTTCTTGTATAGACATGTGGCGTTTTAGCGACGGCCGCGACGTCGGAGACTGGCGACCTGTAGGCGAACAGCCTGGCGATCGATGAGCGCTTGAGCCTTGTCGAGTTCGACTTGATTCTTCGCTTCTGCCTTGAGCTTCAGGGCAGCTTGGCGCGCTTTCTCAGCCTCAGCTTCGCTGATGTCATCTTCTGCTTCGTCGACGAGCACGCGCACCGTCGAATCAGTCACCTCGAGCACGCCACCGAAAGTTGCATAGTGTTCCAGAAGTTGATCAGGGTCATTCTGCGCCTTGCGAACAGTGATCACACCCGGCACGAGCACGCTCATGAGCGGCTCGTGGTCGGGGAAGATTGCGATTTCGCCGCTCGCAGTTGGCAACGTCACCGAATAGATCGCTTCATCGAGTTTGATGCCATCGAGGGCTACAAGCTGCAGATTCACGTCTATTTGACCTCGTCGATCGAGCCCTTCATGTAGAAGGCGCTCTCTGGCTTGTCGTCGTGCTTGCCGTCCAAGATCTCGCGGAATGAGCGGACAGTATCCTTGAGCGAAACATATTTACCGCTGTTGCCTGTAAACTGTTCTGCAACGAAGAATGGTTGACTCAGGAAGCGCTGGATGCGACGTGCACGCGCCACGGTCTTCTTGTCCTCTTCTGAGAGCTCTTCCATGCCGAGAATGGCGATGATATCCTGGAGGTCCTTGTAGCGCTGGAGGATGCGCTGCACTTCACGAGCTACCTGGTAGTGCTCGTCACCGACAATCTCTGGATCGAGGATAGTCGAGTTGCTGTCCAGTGGGTCAACCGCAGGGTAGATACCGATTTCGGTCAGCGCACGGTTCAGGGAGATAGTACTGTCGAGGTGCGCAAATGTTGTCGCTGGCGCAGGGTCGGTGAGGTCGTCTGCAGGAACATAGACGGCCTGGACAGAGGTGATCGAACCGGTCTTGGTCGAGGTGATGCGCTCCTGGAGAGCACCCATCTCTTGCTGCAGATTTGGCTGATAACCCACGGCTGATGGCAAACGGCCGAGCAGAGCAGACACCTCAGAACCGGCCTGAGTGAAACGGAAGATATTGTCCACGAAGAGCAGCACGTCCTTGCCTTCGTCACGGAAGGCTTCAGCGATTGCGAGACCCGAGAGAGCAACGCGCAGACGAGCTCCTGGCGGTTCGTTCATCTGGCCAAAGACCAGTGCAGTATTCTTGAGCACGCCTGACTCTTCCATCTCCTGGTAGAGGTCGTTACCTTCACGAGTACGCTCACCGACGCCAGCGAAGACTGAATAGCCACTGTGGAACTTCGCGATATTGCTGATGAGCTCCTGGATAAGGACGGTCTTGCCCACACCGGCACCGCCGAAGAGGCCGACCTTACCACCTTTGAGCACAGGAGCGATGAGGTCGACGACCTTGATGCCCGTCTCGAGAATCTCAACGCTACCGCTCTGGTCGGTGAAGCTTGGTGGTGCTTTGTGGATCGGTGCCGTCTCCTTGACCGTGATCTTCTGGCCATCGATAGGCTCACCGATTACGTTAAACATGCGGCCGAGCGTCTCTTTGCCCACTGGAACGCTAATCGGCGCACCAGTATCAGTGACGTCATCACCACGCTTCAGCCCATCGGTGCTGCTAAGCGCAATCGTGCGGACCTCTGTCTCGCTGAGGTGCTGAGCGACCTCGAGCACGATTGTTTGATCGTTGTGAGTAAGTGTCAGGGCGTTATTGATCGCCGGAAGTTGGCCTGTCGCGAACTCAACGTCGACAACGACACCGACAACCTGGACGATTCGTCCGGTGCCTTTCTTGGTCTTTGCTGCTGTCTCTGCCATTTAGTTATCTCCTTGGTTTATCTGATTCTGCATAATGATTGCTTGTCGGTTATAGTGGTCTTGCATTCCGGGCGGCAAATCGGTGAACGCTGCGATGGCCACGGTGCCGATAGGCTGCATATCTGCTTCGATGTCGGCGCGCCAGAGCGGTTCGCCTGGGTATTGCTCACCTATCATTTCATTGCCTCCACACCACCGCTGATTTCTGCCAGTTCTTGCGTGATAGCCGCTTGACGAGCGGTATTGTACGCCAGCGTCAGGTCATCGACGATTTCGCTCGCGTTGTCTGTCGCGCTCTTCATCGCAAGCATGCGCATACTGTGCTCTGATGCTGCGGCCTCGAGCAGAACCTGTAGAAGCTGGGCCTCGAGCAGACGAAGCGTCGCAGCCTCGAGGAGCTCGTCGACTGACGGCTCGATCTTGGCACGTGCAATATCTGCCGGCACCTCGATCTCCTCAAACCCAGCAGGCAAGAGACGCTGCACGCGCACTTCCTGGCGGATGGAAGAGACAAACTCGGTGTAAATCACGTCCACGGCCTGGAATTCGCCCTCGGTGAACGCGTCAACTGCGCTCGACAAGATAGGACGCAGTTCGCTTGCCGTCGGATGATCAGGCAAGTCTTCGTAGCTCGCGAGGACGTGAGCGCCACTGATGCGCGCTGCGGCTGCGGCCGGCTTACGACCGATAGTGATAAGTTCGGTCGTGACGCCTGCGGCTTTGTCGGCCTTGAGCTCATCAATCATCTGGCGGATAACGTTGCTGTTATATGCGCCCGCCAGACCGCGGTTGCTCGCGATTACGATGACAAGGCGACGTGAGACGTTCTGCTCGGTGAAGAGGTTATTCTCCCCAGAGGCTTCGTCTTTGAGCGCACGAAGATGCGTCAAGATCTGACGGGCCAGACGAGCATACTCGCGTGGACCGATAGCCGCCTCTTGCGCACGACGAAGCTTGCTAGCCGCCACCATCTGCATCGCACGCGTGATCTGCTTGGTCGATTTGACCGATCCGATGCGTCGTTTAATTTGCTGTCTGGATGCCATGATGCGTGCTATTAACCCTTAAATGCCTTTGCAACTTTTGTCGCGACATCGAGAACAGCCGCTTCGACTTTCTCGTCCGGTTTGTCGCCAGTATTGAGCTGCTTGACGATATCAGCATGATCATTCTCAAGTGAGCTGATGAGCATCGCCTGTGCTTCTTTGATGTTCTGTACGGGGACGGTGTCAAATGCACCGCGCGTTGCAGCCATGAGCGATGCAACCTGTTCAGCGATGCTGAGCGGCGCATACTGACGCTGCTTAAGCAGCTCAGTCAGGCGCTGACCGCGTTCGATTGTTTGCTTGGTTTCAGCATCGAGATCCGAGCCAAACTGCGCGAAGCTTGCAAGCTCACGGAATTGCGCGAGGCTCAGGCGGAGGTTGCCAGCAACGCTCTTGACTGCCTTGGTCTGCGCAGAACCACCGACACGGCTGACCGAGAGACCGACCGAGATAGCAGGGCGTACGCCTTGGTGGAATAGGTTTGTCTCAAGGAAAATCTGGCCGTCCGTGATAGAAATAACGTTCGTTGGGATATAGGCCGAGATATCACCAGCTTGCGTTTCGATGATAGGCAGAGCGGTGAGTGAACCCGCGCCAAGCTTATCAGAAAGCTTGGCTGCGCGCTCGAGGAGGCGTGAATGCAGATAGAAGACATCACCGGGATATGCCTCACGGCCCGGTGGACGACGAAGGAGAAGTGACATCTGTCGGTATGCTACGGCGTGCTTGCTGAGGTCATCATAGATGATAAGTGCGTGCTCTTTGTTGTCGCGGAAGTATTCGCCCATAGCAGCGCCGGCATATGGCGCGAGATAGAGGAGTGGCGCAGGATCAGCAGGGCTCGTAGCGACGACGATAGTTTGGTCCATAACGCCCTCGGCCTTGAGGCGCTCGACGAGCGCTGAGACCTTCGATGCCTTCTGGCCTACGGCGACGTAAATGTTGATGACACCAGTCTTTTGCTTAGCCTGGTTGATCATCGTGTCGATAGCGATTGCCGTCTTACCAGTTTGGCGGTCACCGATGATAAGCTCACGCTGACCACGACCGATTGGCACCATCGCATCGATAGCGACGAGGCCAGTCATGAGAGGCTCGTGGACGCTCTTGCGGTCCATCACGCCAGGCGCTGCGCGTTCGATAAGACCGGTCTGCTTCGCGTTGACAGGACCTTTGCCATCGAGAGGGCGACCAAGTGGGTCGACGACGCGGCCAACGAGCTCAGGACCAACTGGCACGCTGAGCACTTTACCGGTAAGCGATACCGATGCGCCAGCTGCCACGTCCGCGTCATTACCGAGGATCACTGCGCCGATTTCATCTTCGAGCAGGTTGAGGGCAAACGCCTCTACGCTACCGCCGTCTGCTGTCTCGATAGCGACAACATCGTTATACCCAGCTTCGTGGAGACCGTAGATCCAGGCAACGCCGTCTCCAACGCGCGTGACGATACCGCTCTTTTCGAGCCCTTTCGTCTGCTGCAGGCCGCTAATCGCGTCTCGCAGCTCCTGTGACAGTTCTTTAATTTGCAAATCTTTCACGCCTTCTCCTTATTCTGTAGTGGTTGCTAATCGACTTAGCTGCTTTAGCCGCCCTTGCAAACTTCCATCAAACACGCTCTGGCTCGTGCGGACGACGATGCCGCCGATGAGCTCAGGGTCAACTTGTTCCGTAGAAACCACGGCGTGCTTTG
>Ga0182743_1004153_pt1 | contig 11123 bp, 9 predicted proteins | sample eDN3rd30CKraftOP_FD_128522 | JGI IMG/M metagenome (GOLD analysis project Ga0182743, IMG submission 128522) | Enriched Organic Plus compost microbial communities from Emeryville, California, USA - eDNA 3rd pass 30_C Kraft OP (version 2) (version 2) ... | reverse complement strand
CGGATGCAGCAGGCCTCGCTCGACGGCGTCAACATCCACGACATCAACCGCACCCTCGACACCTTCGAGGCGCTCTACCGCGGCAAGCCACTGCCCGAGTAACCGTCGTGCACGTCGTGTTCTTCGGCGACCAGCACCTCGAGTCGCTGGGCGGAGCCCAGGTGTCGATGCGCCTGCAGCGCCGGTTCCTCGAGCGTGCCGGGCACACGGTCACGGTCGTCGCGCCGCGCATGCACAAGGCGCACGCCGACGATCCCGGCTACCTCGACCTGCCCGCAATCCCGATCACCCCCGATCGCGAGTACTCGCTCACCTGGCCCGGCCGGCGCACCGACCGCCGGCTCGACGCCGCGATGGCGGAGCGCCCGCCGGTGGACCTCGTGCACGTGCAGGCCGACTTCTGGGGCGCGTTCATCGGCCACCGGTACGCGGCCCGGCACGGGCTGCCGGTCGTGCACACCATGCACAACCGGGTCGACGTCGGCATCGCCGCGGTCGCCCCGTTCCCGCGGCTGGTCATGCGGGTGCTGAACGCGTGGCAGCGCCGCGTCCTCCGCGGCGTCGAACCCCGGGGGAACGCGTCGACCGCGCAGCACGCGGGCGCGCACCTCCGCGGACCGGCCGACGTGCCGGCGACCGGCGCGGACGGCTGGGCGTACCTCGGCCGGTTCGCCGAGCGGTCGGATGCGGTCACCGCCCCCTCCGGCCACTTCGCGCGCCGGCTGGAGGCCCACGGCGCCGCGCCCGCGGGCAGCGGGGTGGACGTCATCTGGAACGGCATCGACGACGAACTGCTCGCGGCCGTCCCCGCCGGGGATCGGGCGGCGGGCCGTCCCCGGTTCGTGTGGGTCGGGCGGATGAGCCCGGAAAAGCGCCTCCTCCCCTTCCTCGAGGCGGTCATCGCCGCCGGGATCGACGCGGACGTCGAGATCATCGGCGGCGGCGGACAGCTGCGTGCCGCGCGTCGCCTGCTCGCGAAGGGACGGCCCACCGCATCCGTCGTGTTCGCGGGGCGACTGCCCTACGCCGAGACGCTGCGGCGGCTCGCGGCCGCCGACGCGGTCGTGCAGACCTCGATCGGGTTCGAGACGCAGGGGATGACGGTGTTCGAGGCCGCGTCGCTCGGAACGCCGGCCGTGGTGAGCGACCCCGACATCGCCGCCGAGCTCGGCGCAGGGGTGTGGGCCCCGGCGGACGGGTCGGTGGCCGCGCTCGCCGACACGCTCCGCCGGGCGGCGGCCGACATCACGGCGGGCGCGGCCCCGCGCCCGGACCCGACCGTGGCCGAGCGGTTCCGGCAGTCCTCGCGCACCGCGGCCATGGTCGGGGTGTACGAGCGGGTCACCGGGTCGCGCCGGTCCTGACCCGGCGGGCTGCGCCGCGCGTGCGCCGGCGGGGCCGGGCCGCGTGCGCCGCGGCGACGGTCCGCGTCGGGGCGACGGGGGTGGGTGCGACGATCGGATCGAGCTCCGGTTCGTCGCGGCGGTCCCGTACCCGGCTCCAGTCGGTGGGGACCGGCCGGTAGCCGTCGGTGAGGAGTGCGCCGAGGGAGGCGATGGCACCCAGGAGGGCGAGGATGCCGAGAATGCTGAGGAAGGTGATCATGGCAGTCAAACTACGTCTGGCGTGATCATGCCAACAGTGGCAGAATCGACACCCGTCGCGTGAAAACTGCCAGAGCGGAGCACATCATGGAAAGCGTCGCCGTCATCGTCCAGCCCGGGTTCGCGCCGTTCGAGTTCGGGCTCGCCTGCGAGGCGTTCGGGCTCGACCGCTCGGACGACGGCATCCCCAACTTCGACTTCCGCATCTGCGCCGCCGAGCCCGGGCTCGTCGAGTCGAACCTCGGCTTCTCGATCACCGTCGACCGCGACCTGAGCGCCGCCGAGGACGCCGACCTGGTGGTCGTCGCCCCGGTCGTGCGCGAACGCTGGATGGACCTCGACGAGCGCGTCGCCGGGGTCGTGCGCCGCGCCGTCGAGCGGAACGCGTGGCTGCTGAGCGTCTGCTCCGGCGCGTTCGTGCTCGCCGCCGCCGGGGTGCTCGACGGCCGCCGCGCCACCACTCACTGGAAGTACGCGGACACCATGGCGCGCATGTACCCCGCGATCACGGTCGACCCCGACGTGCTCTACGTGCAGGACGGCAAGATCATCACGAGCGCCGGGACCGCCGCCGGCCTCGACGCCTGCCTGCACCTGCTGCGGCAGGAACTCGGCGCCGAGACGGCGAACATCGTCGCCCGTCGCATGGTCGTCCCGCCCCAGCGCGACGGCGGGCAGGCGCAGTTCATCACCACGCCCATCCCCGAAACCGCCTCGCTCTCCCTCGCCCCGGTGACCGACTGGATGCTGCAGCACCTGCACGAGGACCTCACGGTCGACCAGCTCGCCGCCCGTGCGCACATGTCGCCGCGCACCTTCGCCCGCAGGTTCCGTGCCGACATGGGCACGACGCCCGCCGCGTGGCTGAACCGCCAGCGGGTCATGCACGCGCAACGCCTGCTGGAGCGCACCGACCTGGGACTGGACCGCATCGCGGCGGAGTGCGGGTTCGGCTCGGCCGCAGTGCTCCGCCAGAACTTCTCCCGCGTGCTCGGCACGACGCCGACCGCCTACCGTGCCCGGTTCTGCTGCACGCCCGCGGCCACCGCGGCGGCGAGGTCGGCCGCATCCGAGACGGCGGCCTGATCCCTGGTCAGCGCGGCAAACGCTCGCGGAATTCGGACGGGAGTGCTAAACTTGAGCCATACAGACTCAAGTTCTGAGTCCCGAAGATTTCAGGAGAACGTATGAACGCAACCCAGCAGCCGGGGCAGGAGGAGGCCAAGAGCGCCCTCGAGCAATTCGGCATCAACCTCACCGAGCGCGCCCGGCAGGGCAAGCTCGACCCCGTCATCGGCCGTGACAGCGAGATCCGCCGCGTCAGCCAGGTGCTCACCCGCCGCACGAAGAACAACCCCGTGCTCATCGGCGAGCCCGGCGTCGGCAAGACGGCGGTCGTCGAAGGCCTCGCACAGCGCATCGTCGCGGGCGACGTCGCTGAGTCGCTGAAGGACAAGGAGCTCGTCTCGCTCGACATCTCCGCGCTCGTCGCCGGCGCCATGTACCGCGGCCAGTTCGAGGAGCGCCTGAAGAGCGTGCTCAAGGAGATCACCGAGTCGGACGGCCGTGTGATCACCTTCATCGACGAGCTGCACGTGCTCATGGGTGCCGGCGGCGGTGAAGGGTCGGTCGCCGCATCCAACATGCTCAAGCCCATGCTCGCCCGCGGCGAGCTGCGCCTCATCGGTGCGACCACGCTCGACGAGTACCGCGAGTTCATCGAGAAGGACGCCGCGCTGGAGCGCCGCTTCCAGCAGGTGTACGTGGGCGAGCCGAGCGTCGAGGACACCATCGCGATCCTCCGCGGTCTGAAGGAGCGCTACGAGGCGCACCACAAGGTCGCCATCGCCGACGGTGCGCTCGTCGCTGCCGCCGCGCTCTCGAACCGGTACATCCCGTCCCGCCAGCTGCCCGACAAGGCCATCGACCTCATCGACGAGGCCGCGTCGCGACTGCGCATGGAGATCGACTCCGCGCCGCTGGAGATCGACGAGCTGCGCCGGCACGTCGACCGGCTGAAGCTCGAGGAGCTCGCGCTGAAGAAGGAGAAGGACCCGGCGTCGCGGGAGCGGCTCGAGAAGCTGCGCGAGGACCTCGCGAAGGAGGAGGCCAAGCTCGGCGAGCTGCAGGCGCGGTGGGAGCGCGAGCGGTCGTCGCTGAACCGCGTCGGTGAGCTGAAGACCCGGCTGGACTCGGCGCGCGTCGAAGCCGAGCTCGCCCAGCGCCGCGGCGACCTGGAGAAGGCGTCGCGCCTGCTCTACGCCGAGATCCCCGCCCTCGAGCGCGAACTCGTCGCCGCCGAGCAGGCGGAATCGAGCGAGGACCGGATGGTGAACGACCAGGTCACCGACGAGGACATCGCCGCCGTCATCGCGGCGTGGACCGGCATCCCGGTCGGCCGGCTGCTGCAGGGCGAGTCCGAGAAGCTCGTGCACCTGGAAGCCGAGCTCGGCAAGCGCCTCATCGGGCAGAAGGAGGCCGTGAAGGCCGTGTCGGATGCGGTGCGCCGCTCCCGCGCGGGCATCAGCGACCCGAACCGCCCCACCGGTTCGTTCCTGTTCCTCGGCCCCACCGGCGTCGGCAAGACGGAGCTCGCCAAGGCGCTCGCCGAGTTCCTCTTCGACGACGAGCACGCCATGGTGCGCATCGACATGTCGGAATACGGCGAGAAGCACTCCGTCTCGCGTCTGGTCGGCGCCCCTCCCGGCTACGTCGGCTACGAGCAGGGCGGCCAGCTCACCGAAGCCGTGCGCCGTCGGCCCTACTCGGTCGTCCTCCTCGACGAGGTCGAGAAGGCGCACCCCGAGGTGTTCGACGTGCTGCTGCAGGTGATGGACGACGGGCGCCTGACCGACGGTCAGGGCCGCACGGTCGACTTCCGCAACGTCATCCTCATCCTCACCTCGAACATCGGCTCGCCGATCCTCATCGACCCGACGCTGACCACCGAGCAGAAGCGGGAGCAGGTGCAGGCGCTGCTGCGGCAGTCGTTCCGCCCCGAGTTCCTCAACCGGCTCGATGACATCGTGATGTTCCAGGCGCTGTCCGAGGACGACCTGGCCCAGATCGTCGAACTGTCCGTGGACGCGCTGCAGCGCCGCCTGAAGGACCGCCGCCTCGTGCTCGCGGTCACCCCGGACGCCCGTGCCTGGCTCGCCGAGCGCGGCTACGACCCGGTGTTCGGCGCCCGACCGCTGCGTCGCCTCATCCAGTCGGAGATCCAGGACCGTCTCGCGATGGCGATCCTCTCCGGCGGGGTGCACGACGGCGACTTGGTCCGGGTGGACGTCGCCGCCGACGGCTCGCAGCTCGTGCTCACGAGCGAGGGCGCGGCCGAGGGCACCGGTCGCGGTGGCGACGACGACGTCATCGAGGCCGAGCTCGTCGAGGAGTAGTCGACGCCGAAACGCGGACCGCCCCTCCTCCCGCTGTGGAGGAGGGGCGGTTCCGTCTTCCCGGGACTGACACGCCGGTCCCTGCGCACAATTCAGGACAGATCGACGCGAACGCCCCGGATTCCGCGGGTCTTCGGCCCGTCACCGCAGAACGTCCTGAATTCTGCGCACGCTGCAGTCGTGGATGCGGCGGGTCGCCGCATCCGGGGATCAGTCGTCGACGACGACGGTCTCGGCGATCGAGAGCCGGGTGCGCGGGGCGGCCTCGCGCTCACGCATCTTCTCGTCGGCGGTGCTCGGGTCGCCGTACGCGCCGACGGCCATCACGGCGATCGGGGTGAGGCTCGCGTCGAGGCCGAACGCCGCGGCGAGGGCCGCACGGTCGAAGCCGCCCATCTGGTGGGTGAACAGCCCGCCGGCGTGCGCCTGCACGGTGAAGAACGCGGCCGCCTGGCCGGTGTCGTAGACGGCCCACGGCAGCGGCTGGCCCTCGCGCTCGGTCTCGGCGATGAACACGACGAGCGCGGCCGCGTCGCCGGCCCACATCTGGTTGAAGCCGACGAGGGAGGCGAACACCTTGGCGTGCGCCTCGGAGCCGCGGCGGGCCACGATGAAGCGCCACGGCTGCGTGTTGCTCGCCGACGGCGCCCAGCGGGCCGCCTCCAGCGCGCTCGCCAGCGCGGCCTCGTCGATCACCGCGTCCCTGTCGAAGATGCGGGTCGACCAGCGCTGCTCGAGGACGTCGAGCACGGGCGCGTCGGTGGCGGCGGGGTTGGTGGCGACGGGGGTCATGCGGAATGCTCCTGGGTCGAACGATGGCTGGTGGAACGAGACGCCATCGGCCCGTCGTCTTCCACGCTAACGCGCTCCGGCTGGACGTCGGCGTTGTGTGTCGGTACTTCCACGGTGCTTCCGCGGCGCGAGGCGGCGGGTGCGCGGCGGCGGCCTTCCACGAAGCAGAAGGAACGCCGAACTTCACCCCGCATCCGGCGGCCCCCACCCGCCACCGCGGCCTAGCGTGGCGGTATGACGATCGCGACGGCCGACCTGTTCGACGAACGCGGCGACGAGCTGGACTCGCTCGCGCTGCAACTGCACGACATCGGCGGGCGCACCGCCTTCGACGGTCCGGTCCGCACCGTCCGATGCCACCGCGACAACGCCCTGGTCAAGCAGGTGCTCGCGACCCCCGGTGCGGGCGCGGTGCTCGTCGTCGACGGTGCCGGCTCGCTCGAGTCCGCGCTGGTCGGCGACCTCATCGCCGCATCCGCCGTCGAGCACGGCTGGGCCGGCATCATCGTGCACGGCGCGATCCGCGACCGTGAGGCGATCGGCCGGCTGCCGCTCGGTGTGAAGGCACTCGGATCCAACCCGCGCAAGAGCGCGAAGGACGGCGTCGGCGAGGTCGACGTGCCCGTCACGATCGCGGGCGTCGTCTTCGCCCCCGGCAAGCACGTCTGGGCCGACGCCGACGGCATCCTCGTCGAGCGCTGACCCGCCGCATTCACGTCGGGCGCCCGCGCAGCCCGGTGCGACGGGCTACGGCAGCGCGGGCCAGGATGCGGGGCCCTCGCTGCCCGCGGGGTACTCGTCCAGCGGCACGTCGCCGCGGCGCCAGGCGTCGATGATCGGCTGCACGATGCGCCAGCACTGCTCCGCAGCATCCCCGCGCACCGCCAACGCCATGTCGCAGTCGAGGATGTTCTCGATCACCTCGGAGTAGGCCTTCAGCGCGCCGGTGCCGAGCTCGGTGGTCAGCGTCGCGCGGGAGAGCTCGAACGGATCCTCGCCACCGTTCACGTTCAGCTCCAGCGACATCGCGTCGGGCCCGAGCGAGAACCGCAGCACCGCCCCCGGCGCATCCCCGCCGAACCCGTCCGGCAGGTGGCGCACCGGGCGGAAGCGCAGCACGATCTCATGCGTCGCCGACCCCAGCGCCTTGCCCGAGCGAAGCGTGAACGGCACGCCCTGCCAGCGTGCCGTGCGCACCTCGAACACGGCCTCGGCGAGCGTCTCGGTCTCGCGTGACGGATCGACGCCGTCCTCGTCCGTGTAGGCGGGGAGCTCGCGGCCGTCGATCGTCCCGGCGGTGTACCGGCCGCGGCGGGAGAAGCGCACGGCGTTGTCCTCCCAGACGTGCGTCGATCGCAGCGCAGCGCCGGTCGCATCGCGCAGATCTGCCTCGTGCAGGGTCGCGGGCGGCTCCATCGCCACGACCGCCATCACCTGCAGCAGGTGGCTCTGGATCATGTCCCGCAGGGCACCGGCCCGGTCGTAGTACCCGGCCCGGTCCTCCAGGCCCAGCGTCTCGTCGTAGCGGATGCAGACCGACTCGATGTGCTCGGCCCCCCACACCGGCTCCAGCACCCGGTTCGCGAACCGCACACCGAGCAGGTTCAGCACCATGGAGCGGCCGAGGAAGTGGTCGACGCGGAAGATCCGGTGCTCCGGCAGCAGTGCGCGCAGCACCTCGTTCAGCTCGCGGGCCGTGGCCTCGTCGGCTGCGAACGGCTTCTCCAGAGCGAAGACGACGTCCTCCGGCAGATCGCCCGGGCGGAGCGCCTCGCAGGCGGCCTGCGCGACCTGCGGCGGCACGGCGAAGTACACGACCGCGCGGCCCTCACCCGCACCCAGCAGTGCACGAAGCTGCGCACGGTCGGTGATGTCCACCCGCCGGTAGACGGTCGTGCGCGCGACCTCCTTCGCGTGCTCGGCGAGGTCGTCGCCGAACGCGTCCCGCACACGCTTGCGCCACGCGGTCTCGGTGAGTTCCTCATTCCCCGCGCCGACGAGCGTCACCCGCCGCGAGGGCTGCTCGGCGAGCAGCTGCGCGAGCGCGGGCAGCAGCAGCCGCTTGGTGAGGTCGCCGGTGGCCCCGAGGATGATCAGCGTCGTCGCGTCGGTCATACCCGCCACCGTAATGCGGACACGGCAGAATCAGGCACGTGAGCGCAGACATCGAGGACTATGCCATCATCAGCGACTGCCGTACCGCCGCGCTGGTCTCCCGGGACGGGTCGGTCGACTGGTTCTGCGCCCCGCGCTACGACTCCGGGTCGCTGTTCGGCGCGCTGCTCGGCACGGAGGAGCACGGATGCTGGCGGCTCGCCCCGACCGACCCCGCCGCCGTGGCCACCCGCCGCTACGACGGCGACACCATGATCCTCGTGACCCGGTGGGAGACCGCATCCGGTGTCGCCGAGGTGTTCGACTTCATGCCGTGCGACGGCGGCCGGGTCGACATCGTCCGCCGGGTGGTCGGCATCTCCGGTGAGGTCGAGTTCGCCACCGAGCTGCGGATGCGGTTCGACTACGCCCGTGCGATCCCGTGGGTGCGTCAGACCGGCACCGACGACGCGCCGACGCTGCGGGCGACGGCCGGTCCCGACACGCTCGTGGTCCGCGGCATCCTGCTCACCGCGAGCGACCACGCCCACCGTGCCGCCTTCACGGTCCGGGCCGGGGACCGGCAGGACATGGTGGCGACCTGGGCGCACTCGTACCTCCCGGAGCCCGTGCCGATCGACGTCGACGCGAAGCTCGCCGAGACCCGCGAGTGGTGGCACCAGTGGGCCGAGACGCTCGCGTACGAGGGGCCGTACCGCGACCACGTGGTGCGCTCGCTGCTCGTGCTCCGTGCGCTGTCGAACGAGGACACCGGCGGCATCGTGGCGGCCGCCACGACCTCGCTGCCGGAGCAGTTCGGCGGCGCCCGCAACTGGGACTACCGCTACGTGTGGCTGCGCGACGCCGCGCTCACGCTGGAGACGCTCGTCGCGCACGGCTTCCTCGGCGTCGCGGAGCGGTGGAGGATGTGGCTGCTGCGCACCGTCGCGGGCAAGCCGTCGCAGATGCAGATCATGTACGGCCTCGCGGGGGAGCGGGACCTCGTGGAACGGGAGCTCACGAGCCTGCCCGGGTACCGCGGTGCGGCGCCGGTGCGGATCGGCAACGGCGCGGTCGACCAGTACCAGGGCGACGTGATCGGCGAGGTCATGGTCGCGCTGGAGGCGGCGCGGATCGCCGGGCTCGAGGAGGACGACTTCTCCTGGCCGCTGCAGCGCGCCCTCATCGACCGTGTCGAGGCGGGCCTCGACCACCCGGACAACGGCATCTGGGAGGTGCGCGGCCCCCGCCGCATGTTCACGCAGTCCCGGGCGATGATGTGGGCGGCGTTCGACCGCGGCGTGCGCGCCGTGGAACGGTGGGGATTGGAGGGACCGGTCGACAGGTGGAAGGCGCTGCGTGCGCGCCTGGTCGCCGAGATCCACGAACACGGCGTGCATCCGACCGGTGGCTGGTTCACGCAGCACTACGACACCGACGAGGTCGACGCCTCGTTGTTGCTGCTGCCGCAGGTCGGATTCTGCGCCCCCGACGACCCGCGCATGGTCGCGACGGTGGCCCGCATCGAGGAGACGCTCATGCCCACCGGCCTCGTCGAGCGGTACCGGTCCTCGACCGGCGTGGACGGCCTCGAGGGCGGCGAGAACGCCTTCATCGCCTGCTCCTTCTGGCTCGTGGAGCAGTACGCCGGCATGGGACGCCGAACGGATGCGGAGCGGCTCATGGCCGCCGCGCTCCGCTCCGCGAACGACGTCGGCCTCGTCGCCGAGGAGTTCGATCCGGTCACCGGGCACCAGGCCGGCAACACCCCGCAGGCGCTGTCGCACCTCGCGCTCGTGCGGGCCGCCGACGCGCTCGCCGGTCACACCGGCCGCGCCGCGCACCGCTCCTGACCTGCGCCCGCAGCGTCCATCACCCTCTCCCGCCGAAACCACACCTTCCCGCCGAGATCACACGCAATCGGATGTGGTCTCGGCGAATGGATGTGGTTTCGCGCGCGGCGCGGGGCGGTGCACCTGCGCGACGGTCCCGGGGGCCCCGTGGTCACCGGGAACATGGAGACCGCCGACCGGGGCGTGTGAGTCGGCTCAGCCGAAGATCATCGGCACGTCGTCGTCATCCGCATCCGAGTCGAGGTCGAGGTCGACGACGACCGGCACGTGGTCGCTGGGGATCTCGCCCTTGCGCTCGTCGCGGTGGATCGCGGCGCCGGCGACGGCCTCGTTGAACGCGTGCGAGCCGAGGATGAAGTCGATGCGCAGCCCCTCGTTGCGGGGGAACCGCAGCTGCTTGTAGTCCCAGTAGGTGTAGCCCGTGGGCACGAGCGGTCGCACCGTGTCGACGAGCCCGGCGTCGAGCAGCGCCTGGAACGCCTCCCGCTCGGGCGGGGAGACGTGGGTGGTCACACCCTCGATGACGGTCGGGTCGCCGTTGTCCTCATCGGTCGGGGCGATGTTGAAGTCGCCGACCAGGGCGAGCGGCAGGTCGGGGTTCTCGGCGAGCGAGGCCCGCGTGTAGTCCGTGAGCGCACCCAGCCAGTCGAGCTTGTACCGGTAGTGCGGGTCGTCGAGCGCGCGGCCGTTGGGCACGTACAGGCTCCACACCCGCACCCCGTCGATCGTCGCGCCCAGCGCGCGGGCCTCCTGCGGCAGGTCGGGCCCCTCATGCCCTTTCAGGAACCCGGGCATGCCGGGGAAGGCGAACTCGACGTCCTCGATCGGTTCCCGGCTCGCGATCGCGACCCCGTTCCACTGGTTCAGGCCGTGCGCGACGACGTGATAGCCCGCCTCCTCGAACGGCGCGTACGGGAACTGCTCCGGCTTGCACTTGATCTCCTGCATCGCGAGCACATCGATGTGCTCCCGCACGCAGAAGTCGACGGTGCGCGCCACCCGGGCGCGGATCGAGTTGACGTTCCAGGTGGCCAGACGCATGGCACCAAGCCTACGAGGCCCGGTCAGCGTCCGTGGAACACCGGACGCCGCTTCCCGGCGAACGCGGCGAACCCCTCGCGGTAGTCCTCGGTGTCGCGGAGCGTGGCCTGCGCGGCGTTCTCGGCGACGACCGCGTCCCACAGCCCCGCCCGGTCGTCGCGGAGCGCCGCGATGATGCGCTTGCTCGCGACGAACGCCGCGGTGGGTCCGGATGCGGCGGTGCGGGCCGCGGCCTCGACCGCCGCCTGCACCTCGGCCTCGGGCAGGGCCCGCGAGAACAGGCCGAGCCGGACGGCCTCCTCGCCGTTCAGCATCCCGCCGGAGTAGACGAGGTCGAGTGTGCG
>Ga0182743_1004147_pt1 | contig 11130 bp, 9 predicted proteins | sample eDN3rd30CKraftOP_FD_128522 | JGI IMG/M metagenome (GOLD analysis project Ga0182743, IMG submission 128522) | Enriched Organic Plus compost microbial communities from Emeryville, California, USA - eDNA 3rd pass 30_C Kraft OP (version 2) (version 2) ... | reverse complement strand
CGATCGCCGCCTACGGCTCGTTCTTGCTCGCCGAACATTTCGGGATGTCAGGGGTTTTGGCCTCGCTCAGTGCAGGCCTCGTCGTGAGAAATCTCGGCTGGCGACGCGCCATTTCGGAGCAGGGTCGCGGCCATGTACTGGCCTTCTGGGAATATGCTGCTTTCCTCGCGAATTCAGTCGTTTTCATCCTGATCGGCGGCCAGGAAGCCCATCGGTTGACCGGCTTGTTTGCGGCATCCACCGCGGTCGCCATCGGTCTCGTGCTCGTGGGCCGGGCTGCTGCCGTCTATCCCCTCGCCGCTCTGCTGATGCCTACGCGCTGGAAAATCGATATCCTGCATCAGCACGTGCTTTTCTGGGGCGGGTTGCGCGGGGCGCTCGCACTGGCGCTGGCACTGGCGCTCCCGGAAAATGTGCCCGAGCGCTCCGAAATCATCGTGGTGGCGTTTGCGGTGGTGGCTTTTTCGATTTTCGTCCAGGGGCTGACCATGCCTTCGCTCATCCGACGCCTCGGCCTGACCGCGCCTGCGCAGTCCGACTGAGCTCCGCCAACGCCCTGCTCTCACCGCCGGATCAGCACGACCCCGGCAATCAGCAGGCCGGCGCCTGCCAGGCGCGTGACGTCCACCGGGCGCTGTTCGAGGCCGAGCCAGCCGAAATGGTCGAACGCCACCGAGGTGAGCATCTGCCCGGTGATGAGCAGCGCGATGAAGGTGGCGGCGCCGAGCTGCGGCACGAGGTAGATCGCCAGAGCGATGAAGATCGCGCCGAACATGCCGCCGCTCCAGGCCCACCAGGGGATGCGGCCGGCGATGGCGGCAGCCGGAAGCGGATCGCGCAGAGCGAGCGCGAACACCACCATGCAGAGCACGCCGACGAAATAGCTCATGAAACCCGACCATGCGGCCGAATTGAGCTGTTCGCGCAGATTGGCGTTGAGCACCTGCTGGACGACGATGCTGACCCCGGCCAGCACGGCGAGGGCGAGAGGGACGAGCGCCTGGGGCATCGGTTCTCCTTCTCCGGCCGGAACGGCGGCCGGGACAGCCAGAATGCCGCCGGTTTGCGCCGGGGAGAACACCGCGCATGAAAAAAGCCCGGCTTTCGCCGGGCTTCTTCAATTTCTCAGCAAAGGTTCTGACCGGAGGGTCAGGCCTGCTGCAGGTTCACGGCCTTGGTCTTGCCGCGCTCCGAAATCACCTCGAAGGAAACCTTCTGGCCTTCCGAGAGCGTGTACAGGCCAGCGGCCTCGACAGCGCTGATGTGGACGAACACGTCCTGGGCGCCGTCGTCGGGCTGAATGAAGCCATAGCCCTTCTGGCCGTTGAAGAATTTCACTGTTCCGATGGCCATGATGGCCTCCTTGTCGTCTTCTGAAGTCCGGCGCGTGCCCCTTGGGGTGCGCGCCGCGGTAATGAGGTTCGGGCGTTACTTGCAGGCACACCCGAAGCGTGACGGACAAGGAGTTCCAAAACCGGGAAGTTCAACCTGGCACAGCGGGCCGCGCGTCAATGCGACCGAAAAAACATAACCCGCAGAGTACATCCGTCTGTCGGAATTATTCGCGGCGGCACGATGACGAACCGCCCGCCTGCGCATTCTTCTGCTGTCCAAGCTGATTTGGGGAATATAAGCCTTCGAAAAATATTTGCAAGTGGCGTTTTTGTGGCGATCTCAGAATCTGGAAATCTGAGATTCGCGCACCACCCGCTCATGATTTTCTTTGATACTCTTGATTCGGTATTGCGGGTCGCCGGATTCGTCCGGCGGGATGAGGCGCACGATCTCATAGCCTCCGCCGGCCGCGGAGGACCCCGCGCGGCTGACGAGGGTGACGGTGTCCTTGATATGGAAACGGTGCATGGCCTCCCCCTTGGCTCAGCGTGGATTCGACGCCGCGCTGCCGGCGCCACGGCTGCGGGACGGAGCGGCAGGAGCCTGGCGGCGGCGCTTGGCCGGCGCGGGCAGCGCGGCTTTCTCCGCGGCGCGCTTTTCCTCGGCAAGCTCGGCCTCGTGCGCCAGGCGCAGCGCCCGCAGCCGCGCCGTCTTGGCGCGCACGGCCTCGGCCTCCGCGAGATATTCGCGCATAGCCTCCTCGCCCTCGTCGATCCGCCGCTGCTTTTCCTCGAGGCGCAGGCGCGTTTGTTCGGCTTTGTCCTCGGGCGTCGACACGTCGCCGGGCGTGGCCTCGTCGGTGAAGTTCAGGGTTTCGTCGTGGGAATCGTGAGGGCCTTTCACGCGGGCGTACCTCCTGGGCTGGACCGATAGCTGCCGCCGCGTCGCAGGGCAGCCTGTGAGGGCGCGTGTCAGACGCGGCGGCGAGGGGCCGCCCGTTGGCACGGAGACGGCCCTTTGAACTGTCATCGGAATTAGGTCTGAAAAAGCCGGGCAACGGGCGCCCAGCGCAGTGCATCTTGCTTTAGGTGGTGTGTCGCGCGCCGATTACAAGCTGCGGTGGCAGCATTTGGCGGCGCGCCAAGCCCCGCGAGTGCGGCAGGACGTTGCTCAGGCCGGCATGGAGAAGATAGCGCAGAGCTTGTTGCCGTCGGGATCACGCAGATAGGCGCGGTAGCTCTTCTTGCCGCCGGATTCGCGCACGCCGGGCGGATCTTCCGCCGTGGTGCCGCCATTGGCGATGCCCGCGGCGTGCCAGGCATCCACCGCCGCGGCGCTCTTCAGCGAAAAGCCGATGGTGCCTCCATTGGCGAAGCAGGCGGACTGCCCGTTGATCGGCTTGCTGACCATGAAGCGCTGGCCATCCTGGGTGTAGGCCAGCCGGCCCTTGGCATCGACTATGCCGGCCGATCCGCCGGCGGCGGTGAACAGTGCATCGTAAAATTTCTTCGACGCTTCGACGTCGTTCGAGCCAACCATGACGTGGGTGAACATTCTTCAGGGCTCCCTTGAGGGTGAACCCCCTCGATATCCACCCGCAACGGGCCGGAGGGCAAGGAAAGGACGAAGCAGCGACGGGGTGACGCACCTCGGGAGCGCGTTGCGACTGCAATCAGGCAGCCCCGCCCTCTCGCCTATCATGCCCGGACCTGCTCCGGGCATCCAGGGCCGCAACACGGAGCCTGCCGCCCTGGATTGCCGGGTCGGGCCGGGAAATGCGGAGTCTCGGCACTACCCCTCCTCACATTAAGCCGCCACCCTCCGGCTCACCGGAGGGTCCATGCGCCTCAGCCAGTTGCCGCACCGCCCATGGATGCTCCGGTCAAGCCGGAGCATGACGGAGTTTGCGGCATCATCCCGGGTCCTCACGATGCTCGTAATTTTTGTACATGCACATTTCTTTATATCCTTTTGACAGTAACCTGACGCCGGCCTATATCTCTCCGCGTCGAGGTTCTCCGTGGCGACATGGAGCCAAGAGGGAATACCGGTGCGTTTGCCGGGACCTGCGATCCCAATGGTGAGAGCCGACCGCTCATAACGGTCTGGTCGCAGGTTCCGGGAGATTAGTCCGGAGCTGCCCCCGCAACTGTGAGCGGCGAGCCGTCTTTGCACTCAAGCCACTGGCCCCAAAAAGGCCGGGAAGGCGCAGAGACGGCGGCGACCCGCGAGCCAGGAGACCTGCCTCGATGAAGTGAAATCCACGGGCGGGGTGCACCGGCGGGATGCTCTCGAGGTGCGCCTTTTCCGGCCACGCCTTGTCTGCATGTCCGCGCTCCCGCGCTTTTCTAGAGGGTGAGCCGTCATGTCGATCAGTGTCAGCAATCTTGGTTTTCCGCGCATTGGACCGCGGCGGGAGTTGAAGAGCGCCCTGGAGGGCCATTGGAGCGGCAAGAGCGGCGAAGACGCCCTGCTCGCCACCGCGGCGGAGCTGCGCGCGGCGAACTGGCGGCGCCAGGCCGAGCTCGGCCTGACCCATGTGCCGAGCAACGATTTCTCGCTCTACGACCACGTGCTCGACACCGCCGCCCTCGTCGGCGCGGTGCCGGCGATCTACGGCCATAAGGCCGGTCCGGTTTCGCTGAAGACCTATTTCGCGATGGCGCGCGGCAGCGAGGGTGTCGAGGACAGCGCCTGCGCGACGCACGGCCATTCCCATGACCACACGCACGGCGTGTCGGCGCTGGAAATGACGAAGTGGTTCGACACCAACTACCACTACATCGTGCCCGAGCTGACGGCGGATCAGGCCTTTGCCCTGTCGTCCTCCAAGCCGGTGGATGAGTTCCGCCAGGCCAAGGCGCTCGGCGTGCACACGCGGCCGGTGCTGGTCGGTCCGGTGACGTTCCTGAAGCTGGCGAAGTCCTCGGGGAGCGAGTTCGACCGCCTTTCCCTGCTGCCCGGGCTGCTGCCGGTCTATGCCGAGGTGCTGCGCCAGCTCTCCGCCGCCGGGGCGGACTGGGTGCAGATCGACGAGCCGTGCCTGGTGCTCGACCTCGACGACGCCACCCGCGCCGCGCTGCGCACCGCCTATGCCGAGCTGGCCAAGGCCGCGCCGGGGCTGAAACTCCTCGTCGCCACCTATTTCGGCCCACTGGACGACAATCTCGACACGGCTCTCGCCCTCCCCGTAGCCGGCCTGCATGTCGACCTCGCCCGCGCGCCGGGCCAGCTTTCCGACGTGTTGGCGCGCGCGCCGAAGGACCTCGTGCTCTCGCTCGGCGTTATCGATGGCCGCAATGTCTGGCGCGCCGACCTCGCGGGCGTGCTCGACACGCTGGAGCCGGTGGTGGAGCAGCGAGGGGCCGACAAGGTCATCCTCGCCCCGTCCTGCTCGCTGCTTCATGTGCCGATCGATCTGGCGCAGGAGCAGAAGCTCGATCCGGAGCTGAAGTCCTGGCTGGCCTTCGCCGTGCAGAAAGTGGAGGAGCTCAGCCTTCTCGGCCGCGCGCTCGACCAGGGCCGTGCTTCGGTATCGGAGGAACTGAAGGCCTCCAGCACCGCCGCACAGAGCCGCCGCACTTCCCCGCGCATCCACGATACGGCCGTCGGCCAGCGCCTTGCCGCCGTCGACAAGGCCATGGCCCAGCGCCTGCCCTTCGCCGAGCGGCGGGAATTGCAGCGGGCGGCCTACAATCTCCCCGCCTTCCCGACAACGACCATCGGCTCCTTCCCGCAGACCGCGGAGGTGCGTCAGGCGCGCGCCGCCAACGCCAAGGGGGCTTTGAGCGACGCCGACTACCGCACCTTCCTGCGCAAGACCACGGAAGAGGCCGTGCGCTGGCAGGAGGAGATCGGCGTCGACGTGCTCGTCCACGGCGAGTTCGAGCGCAACGACATGGTGCAGTATTTCGGCGAGCAGCTTTCCGGCTACGCCTTCACGCAGCAGGGTTGGGTGCAGAGCTTCGGCTCGCGTTATGTCCGCCCGCCGATCATCTTCGGCGATGTCTCGCGCCCGCACGCCATGACGGTGGAATGGTCGGCCTATGCCCAGTCGCTGACCTCGCGGCCGATGAAGGGCATGCTGACCGGCCCGGTGACCATGCTGCAATGGTCCTTCGTGCGCGACGACATTCCGCGCGCGCAGACCTGCCGCCAGATCGCACTTGCCCTGCGTGACGAGGTGGTGGACCTGGAGGCCGCCGGCGTCACCATCATCCAGATCGACGAGCCGGCGATCCGCGAGGGCCTGCCGCTGCGCAAGCGCGACTGGAAGGCCTATCTGGACTGGGCGGTGGAAGCCTTCCGCCTCACCGCGGCCGGCGTGAAGCCGACCACGCAGATCCACACCCATATGTGCTATTCGGAGTTCAACGACATCATGGACTCCATCGGCGATATGGACGCCGACGTCATTTCCATCGAGACCGCGCGCTCGAAGATGGAACTGCTGGAGGCCTTCACCACCACGCACTACCCCAACGAGATCGGGCCGGGCGTCTACGACATCCACTCGCCGCGCGTACCGAGCGTTGAGGAGATGGACGACCTTCTCCGCCTCGCGGCGCAGCGCCTGGCGCCCGACCAGATCTGGGTCAACCCGGATTGCGGGCTGAAGACCCGCCGCTGGGAGGAAGTGCGCCCGGCGCTGGAAAACATGGTGGAAGCCGCGCGCCAGGCGCGCGCGACCCTGAGCCGCTGAACGAGAACGAAAGGGGCCCCGGAAACGGGCCCCTTTTCTTTGTGAAGCCTCACAAAAGCCGGGAGGCTTGCGGAAAGAAAGGTGCTGCGGCCAGAGTGCGCCGCCTTTCCTCCCTTCTCTCTCGTGGTTTCCGGTGCTTCAGCGTTTCCTGCCTCTCCTCGCCTGCGTCCTTCTCAGCGTCTCCGCCTTCGCCGCGCCATCCTGCGCCGATGAAGCCGACGAGCGGGCAAAGGCCCTCGTTTCGGAGATGACGCAGGCCGAGAAGCTGGGGCAGCTCTGGCTGGCGCTGCCGCCCATGTCCGACGAGGCGATCCGCGACGGTTCGGTCGGCAGCATGATGAACTTCGCCGGTCCGGCCGATGTCGGCCATGTCCAGCGCATGGCCATGCAGTCGCGGCTCGGCCTGCCGCTGATCGTGGCGATCGACGTGGTGCATGGCTACCGCACCATGTTCCCGCTCCCCATCGCAGAAGCCTCGACCTTCGATCCCGAGCTCGCCGAGACCGCCTCCTACTGGGCGGCGCGCGAGGCCTCGGCCGACGGCTTTAACATGACGTTCGGGCCGATGGCCGACGTCACGCGCGACGTGCGCTGGGGGCGCATTGTCGAGGGCAGCGGCGAGGACACCTTCATGGCCTCGCTGTTCACCAAAGCGCGCATCCGCGGCTTCCACGCCGGCGGCCTGGCCACCACGGCCAAGCACTTCGTCGGCTATGGCGCCTCCATCGGAGGGCGCGACTATGACGAGACGCCGATTCCACCGGCGCAGCTCCACGACATCTACCTGCCGCCCTTCAAGGCCGCGGTCGATGCCGGAACGGAGAGCATCATGGCCGCCTTCAACGCGCTGGACGGCATGCCTTCCAATTCCAACCCCGACCTCCTGACCGGAATCCTGCGCCATCAATGGGGCTTCAAGGGTTTCGTCATGTCGGACTACGCCGCCATCGCCGAGACGCTCAACCACGGCATTGCCGCCACCCCCGGCGAGGCGGCGCGGCTGGCGCTCGCCGCCGGCAACGACGTCGAGATGGCGAGCGCGCTGTTCAAGGACGATCTGCCGGCGGAGATCGCCGCCAGCCGGCTCGATCCCGCTGTGCTGGACGAGGCGGCGCGCCGCGTCATCGCCACCAAGATCCGCATGGGCCTGTTCGACAAGCCGGCCGATCCGCAGCCCGACCCAGCGATCATTCCGCAGGCGCGCAGGAAAGCCCGCGCCATTGCCGCCGAATCGCTGGTCCTGCTGCAGAACCGCGACGAGACCCTGCCGGTCACCAAGAAGGTCCGCCGCATCGCCGTTGTCGGCCCCTTCGCCGACAGCGCGCGTGACCAGAACGGCCCGCATGAGGCCCACGGCCGCACCGACGAGACCATCACTTTGCTGCAGGGCATCCGCGAGCGCGCGAAGAAGGACGGTATCGCCGTATCCTACGCCGCCGGCTGCGAGCCGCCCGGCTGCCCAGACGACAGGGGCTTCGACGCCGCCGAGGAGGCCGCGCGCCATTCGGACCTCGTCGTCGCCGTGCTCGGCGAGAGCCGCGATCTCGTGGGCGAAGGCGCCAGCCGCGCCCATCTCGATTTTCCCGGCAAGCAGGCCGAACTGCTCGACCGCCTCGCCGCCACTGGAAAGCCCGTCGTGCTGGTGCTGATGGCCGGCCACCCGCTGACGCTCGGCAAGGTGCTGCCGAAAACCTCGGCGGTGCTGATGACCTGGTATCCCGGCTCGGAAGGCGGCCCCGCGGTTGCCGACGTGCTCTTCGGCGACGTCAATCCGAGCGGGCATCTGCCCTATACCTGGCCGCGCACGGTTGGTCAGGTGCCGTTGTTCTACAACGCGCTCCCCTCCGGCCGTCCGCACCAGCCCGGCGCGCGCTTCACCTTGGGCTATGCCGACGAGGATCTTGCGCCTCAATTCCCCTTTGGCTTCGGGCTCAGCTACACGCAGTTCGCCTTCTCGGACCTTCAGGTTGAGCCTGAATTCGGCGTGGGCGACATGGTGAAGGTCAGTGTCACCGTTGCCAATACGGGCAAGCGCGTCGGCAAGGAGAGCGTGCAGCTGTATGTCCGCGACCGCGTCGCCAGCCGCAGCCGGCCACTGCGCGAGTTGAAGGCGCTCGACAAGGTGGAACTGAAGCCCGGGGAGCACCGCACCGTGACGCTGCAGGTCGCGGCGCGCGATCTCGGCTTCCATAAGCCGGACGGCACCTATGTGGTCGAGCCGGGAGATTTCGACGTGTGGGTGGGTGACGATTCCACAGCCCCGCTGCACGGCGAATTCCGCCTGCGCGATGGCCTGAGCGAAGCCCCCAGGAGTTGACGCTTACGAGGCTTCCTCGCCACGCCGTGCGCGCGCCTGCCGCCAGCGGCCGATCTTCACCTCGGCTCGCCGGCGCAGCCGCCGCACCGCCGGCACGTCGACCGACAGCACGACCAGCCCGAGCGGCACCATCCAGAAACCGAGAATCGGCAGGAAGCCGAGGAAACCCGCCACCACCAGCAGCACGCCGAGCGCAATGCGGATGGCGGGATGGTTGGGCAGGCGTATGCGCCAGCGCCCGAGCTTGACCGATTTCACTGCGGCTCCTCTGAAGCGGCCCCCAGTTTTATGGGAACGCGCGAGGGCGGCCAATCATTACACCGCGAGAAGGGCCTTGTTTGCCGCGCCCGAGGTTGCTATGAGCACGCCACGTCGCGTGGCGACCGATCCCTGATAGCTCAGTTGGTAGAGCGTTCGACTGTTAATCGAATGGTCGCAGGTTCGAGTCCTGCTCAGGGAGCCAGTTTCAAGGGACGCCGCAAGGCGTCCCTTTTTCCTTTTGGCCAGCAAGATCAACGCGGTGCCCAGCGGCAAAGCGGAAGATGGAGCCGCGCACCCTCGCGGAACGCGGCCCCTCAGGATCAGGCCGCCTTGCGGTTGACCGACGTCTCCGCAAGTTTCGAGAGCAGTTCGTCGGTCTTCTTCTCTTCCGCCAGGGTGGTCTCCAGCAGCTTCACCGCCTTGGGTAGGTCAAGCTGCGCGGCCCACGCGGCCAACGTGCCATAGCGGCTGATCTCGTAATGCTCGACGGCCTGGGCCGAAGCGAGAATGCCGGCATCGAGCGCCTCGGTTTCGGCAAAGTCCTCCATGACCTCCTTGCTCTCGTCGATGATGCCGACGATCGCGTCGCAGGTCTTTCCGCGCGGGCTCTTGCCGATCATCTCGAAGACCTGCTCCAGCCGCTCCACATGGCCTTCGGTCTCCTCCCGGTGTTTCTCGAACGCCGCGGCCAGTTGTTCCGATTCGGCCTTCTTGGCCATTTTCGGGAGGGCGCGGAGGATCTGCTTCTCCGCGTAATAGATGTCCTTCAGCGTCTCGTGGAAGAGATCCTTGAGTGTCTTCTCGGTGGCAGGCATCGGTGGAAGCTCCCTGGTTTGAATTCGGGGACGTTTTCGCGTCCGCAAGACAACCGGGGCCCGAGCGCGGATGTTCCACCGCTGCCGGCAAAAACGGGAAATCGGGACCGGGTACCGGACGATCGGCGGATAGCCCAGGCCATCCTCAACCCGAAAGCGCCTGCACGACCATCAGCATCCCCGCCCCGACCGCGGCGGCGCCGAGCATATGGGCCATGTGCTCGCCATGCCGCGAGAGCCGTCCAGCGCGATGGCCGCGACGACAACGGCCATGGCGCGCAGGTCCATGATTCCGAGGGCCAGGAGAACCGCCGTCGGTTCCGCGCAGCAGGAGATACAGCGGAGGCCGCCGGCCCAGGCGCGAGGAGACCGCCACGCAGGGCCGCCAGGCCAAGACGCCTCCGCCGCGCCGTGCCATCATGGCCTTAGCCGGAAGCTTCAAGGCAAAAACCCGATGTCCAGCATCCGCCCGCGCACCACGCTCGACACGCATGAGGTGCTCAACCAGCCGCCGCCCTTCGAGGACGTGAACCTGTTCACGAGCGACCGCGCGCTGATGGATGCCGTCGCGCATGCGGGCGGCGGCGGGCATCGGGAGCGGCTTTCCGCACTCGGCGCGCGCGTCGGCTCGGCGGAGGTGATCGGCTGGGGCGTCGAGGCCAACCGCGATGTGCCGGTGCTGGAGACATTCGACCGCTACGGCCAGCGCCTCGACGAGGTGGCCTTCCACCCGGCCTATCATGCGCTGATGCGGCTTGGGCTGGAGAGCGGCTTCGCCTCCGCCGCCTGGGATGGCACGCCGGCAGGCCATGTGGTCCATGCCGCGACGCTCTTTCTCACCGGCCATGCCGATGCCGGCACCTCCTGCCCGATGACCATGACCTACGCCTCCGTGCCGGCGCTGCGCGCGGAAGCCGACATCGCGGACGAATGGGTGCCGCGCATCACCCCCGGCCGCTACGACCCGGCCTCGCGTCCGGCGGCGGAAAAGGCCGGCGTCACCATCGGCATGGCGATGACCGAAAAGCAGGGCGGCTCGGATGTGCGCGCCAACACCACCCGCGCCGAACCTGCCGGGGAAGACGGCTGGTACAGCCTGACCGGCCACAAATGGTTCTGCTCCGCCCCGATGTGCGACGCCTTCCTGACGCTTGCCCAGGCGGAAGGCGGGCTGACCTGTTTCCTGCTGCCGCGCTGGCTGCCGGACGGCACGCGCAATGGCGGCTTCCGCCTGATGCGGCTGAAGGACAAGATGGGAGACCGCTCCAACGCCTCCGCCGAGGTGGAATATCACGGCGCGCTGGCGCGGCGGCTCGGCCCGGAGGGGCGCGGCGTGGCGACCATCATCCAGATGGTGCAGCACACGCGGCTTGATTGCGTCATCGGCTCGGCCGGGCAGATGCGCTGCGCGCTGGCGCAGGCGCTGTGGCACGCGGCGCACCGCACGGCCTTCCAGCGCCGCCTGATCGAGCAACCGGCCATGGTGGCGGTGCTGGCTGATCTTGCCGTGGAGAGCGAGGCCGCGACGGCGCTGGCGCTGCGGCTGGCTCAGGCTTTCGACGCCGGCGATCCCCTCACCCGCCTGCTCACCCCCATCGCCAAATACCAGGTGTGCAAGCGTGCGCCCGGTGTCGCCTACGAGGCGATGGAGTGCCTGGGCGGCAATGGCTATGTCGAGACCGGGCCGATGCCCCGCCTCT
>Ga0182743_1004142_pt1 | contig 11136 bp, 10 predicted proteins | sample eDN3rd30CKraftOP_FD_128522 | JGI IMG/M metagenome (GOLD analysis project Ga0182743, IMG submission 128522) | Enriched Organic Plus compost microbial communities from Emeryville, California, USA - eDNA 3rd pass 30_C Kraft OP (version 2) (version 2) ... | reverse complement strand
GTGCGAGGCATTGCGTACCTTGGGCGTGACGCGGGCTCGTGGCGTGGCAGTCGTGGACCCTGCCACTGTGTCCGATTCGGAGCTGGATTCGCTGCAGGACCACGGGGTGAGGGGCGTGCGTTTGAATTTTCATGTGCACGCGGCCACGGATCCGTCGGTGTTGATTCAGCGTTTCCGGGCGGTAGCAGATCGGATCGGCGGGCGTGGTTGGCATGTGCAATTGCACGTCGATAGCCAGGCGTTGGCTTTGTTGGCGCCTGTACTACGCAATGCGGAAGTGACTGTCGTACTGGATCATTTTGGCGGCGGCGCCGCATCGATGAAAACGCTGGCCTCGCTATTGCCATACCGTCATGTGTGGATGAAGCTCTCCGCGCCGTATCGCGTGTCGCAGGCGGCCGAGTACGCTGACTTGGCGCCCATGGTGCGCCAGTGCCTGGAGATTGCACCGGATCGCCTGGTGTGGGCCTCCGATTGGCCACATACCGGCGGCAACGGCCAGCGCAACGGCACAGTGACGAAGACCGAGCCGTTCCGAGAGGTGGATGTGATGGCCACGTTGACGTTGTTACGCGAATGGGTCTCGGACACGCAGCAATTCAACGCGCTGATGGTCGACAACCCTGGGCGTCTCTATGGTTTTGAAATTTGATTTGGCTATGTGTCTGTGCAGCGGAGCGTCGTGCACAGGCTATTTTTAAAGGAATGTACTCATGATCAAGACGGGTTCCAACGCGGTGCTGATTCAGCCGGAAACCATTCAAAAACATGATCGCGGAGGTGGTGCGAGCACGACGCCGCTAGTCACCCGCGGAGTCGGTGCTACAGCGTTCATTACCGGCTACACCGAATTTCAGGGGGGCGCCCAGATCCCTTTCCATCACCACAACTGCGAGGAAAGTGTGATGCTGGTCGAGGGCAATGCGATCTTTGACATTGACGGCGAGGAATTCGCGGTCAAGCCCCAGGACGTCACATTTATTCCGCCAGGGGTGCCGCATCGATTTCGCAACGCCTCGGACACCGAGCCTATGAAGATTCTGTGGATTTATGGTTCGCAGAATGCCACGCGGACATTGGTGGACAGTGGCGAAACACGACCTATTGCGGCGGAGCACGGCAAGCAAGGCTAGGCAGTGAAATGCTAAGCCGAAGCGTCATGGCATTCAGCGCATGCACTGCGAACGGCGATCAGTGGTTATTTTTTTAGGATATGAAGAATGAAATTCTTGGTGCTGCCCGGCGATGGTATCGGGCCCGAAATTGTCGAAGCCTCGGTCAATGTGCTCAAGGCCGCGGATCAGCGCTATGGCCTCGATCTGTCTTTCGTGTACGAGGATGTGGGATTTGTCAGTCTGGAAAAACACGGCACGACGCTGCGTGAAGAGGTGTTGCAGGGCGCGCGTGGCTACGATGGCATTATTCTGGGCACGCAATCGCATGCGGATTATCCTGCGCCGGAAAAGGGCGGACGCAATATTTCAGGGGCCTTTCGCGTAGGCCTGGATCTGTACGCCAACGTTCGCCCGGCACGTACGCGTGACAGCATCCCCAGCAATATGCGCGCGGGCCGCAAGATGGATCTGGTGATCATGCGCGAGGCGACCGAGGGTTTTTATCCGGACAGGAATATGGCGCGCGGGTGGGGCGAAATGATGCCGTCGCCCGATATGGCGTTGTCCGTGCGCAAGATCACGCGTCATTGCAGCGAGCGTATCGCCCGCCGTGCGTTTGAGCTGGCGATGAAACGCCGCAAAAAAGTGACTGCCATCCACAAGGCGAACAGCTTTCATATGACGGACGGGTTGTTCCTGGAGTGCGTGCGCAAGGTCGCGACGGAGTTTCCTGAGGTCGCATTGGACGATCTGCTAGTGGATGCTTCGACCGCACATTTAGTGAAATCGCCGGAGCGCTTTGATGTGCTGGTAGCCGAGAATTTCTATGGCGACATTCTTTCCGATCTGGCCAGTGAGCTGTCGGGCAGCCTCGGGCTGGCGGGTTCGATAATGGCAGGCGATAACCTGTGCTGCGCCCAGGCTCAACATGGTTCGGCGCCGGACATTCAGGGGCAGGACAAGGCCAATCCTACATCCATGATTCTGTCAGTGGCGATGTTGTTGGATTGGGTGGGCGAGCATCGCCGATTGGAAAACTACGCAAAGGCCGGACAGGCGGTTCATGCCGCTGTTGATCGGGTGTTGGACGACCCGGCTGCGCGCACGCCGGATATCGGCGGAAACAGCGGGACTCAAGCGTTTGGGGCCGCCGTGGCTAAACAGTTGTGATTCTGAACTAAGCATATCGCCGTCAAGGTGGTCGTTCGAGCCACCTGCCGGTCCAGCGAGGAGACATCAATGAATATTGCACGTTTGCGTGCGGCACTATGTGCCGCACTGGGGATGGTCGCGCCTGTTGTGGCGATGGCGGGTAACGGGCCGGATGGATATCCGGCGCGTCCGGTGACGGTGGTCGTGCCGTTTTCTCCGGGCGGCGGCAGCGACAATATCGCGCGTTATATCGCCTCGCGTTTGAACGACAGGATAGGCGCCAGCGTGATTGTGGAAAATCGTCCCGGCGCGGGCACCAATATCGGCAACGAGTTCGTTGCGCGCGCGGTGGCCGATGGCTACACGTTGTTATTCGGTCAAGTGACCTTGTCCATCAACCCGTCCCTGTATCCCAAACTGCGTTATGACGTGGCAAAGGACTTTACTCCCATTGCCCATATCGCCAATTCTCCGACGGTGCTTTTGGTCAGCGCGGCCAGCAGTTTCAAAGACGTCAAGACGTTTGCAACGTACGCCAAACAACATCCCGGCGAGGTCAACTACGGCTCTGGCGGTGCGGGGACCTCCGTGCATTTGGCGGGGTATCTGTTTGCATCGCAGAACGCGCTCAATATGCAGCATGTGCCCTATAAGGGCAGCGGGCCTGCGATGGTGGATCTGATCGGCGGGCAGATACAGGCGATGTTCGATACCGCTCCCTCGGCGGTGCCGCAAGCCGCGGGCGGCAAGGTGAGGGTATTGGCGGTGACGGGCGATCAGCCGCTGGACGCATTGCCCGGCGTGCCCACGTTTGCGCAGGCGGGGTATCCGCAATTCAATGCGCCGGTCTGGTATGGCTTGTTGGCGCCGGCAGGGGCGGCCAAGCCCATCGTGTCATATTTGAATGAACAGGTGAACCTGATTCTGGACGAACCGGAAACCAGGCAACGCCTGGCGCAATTGGGGTCGGTGCCTGTAAAGGGCAGTCCCGAGGCATTCGGACAATTTATCGCGCAGGAGTCCGATCGCTGGCGCGCCGTGGTCCAGAGTGCCGGGGTGACAAAAGACTAGGCTGAAGCGGCGAACCCAAATACGTTAAAGTATCTGGATTCGTCCGCGCACAATCTCGTTTTCCTCAAGGCCCCTAGAATAATGAAGCAGTCTGATCCCCCCCGCCGCCTGATCGTGGGCATTACCGGTGCGACCGGGGTGATTTATGGCATTCGCGCGTTACAGGTATTGCGCGAGCTGGGCATCGAGACGCATCTGGTGGTGTCGCGGGCCGGCGAAATGACGCGCGAATACGAAACTCAGCTGAGCCGGCGCGATTTGCACGCTCTGGCGGATGTCGTGTACCCCATTAATGATGTCGGGGCGGCGATTGCCAGCGGGTCATTTCGCACGATGGGCATGCTGATTGCGCCTTGCTCGGTACGCAGTCTGGCCGAGGTCGCCACCGGTGTGACGACGTCGCTGCTGACGCGCGCAGCCGACGTCGTGTTGAAAGAACGCCGTACGCTGGTGATGATGGTGCGCGAGGCGCCGCTGCATGCAGGCCATCTGCGTAATATGCTGACGGCGACGGAGATGGGGGCGATCATTCACCCCCCTGTACCGGCGTTTTATACGAATCCCAAGTCCATCGACGACATTGTCGATCAGTCGTTGGGACGCGCGCTGGATTGTTTTGGCCTGGACATGCCTAATATGCCGCGCTGGGGCGAGGGGCCGAACGCGGTGGAGATCGGTGACATCGATGACGACGATGATCAGGCCGATCAAGACTCAAAACGGTAGCCTACTCCGTAGATGGACTGTACCCAGTCCTCGGCGCCAGCCTGAGCGAGCTTGCGCCGCAGGTTTTTGACGTGGCTGTCGACAGTGCGGTCGGTTACCACCCGATGGTCCATGTAAAGGTGGTTCATCAGCTGGTCGCGTGAATACACCCGCCCGGGTTCAGCGGCCAGGGTGCGCAGCAAACGGAATTCCACTTGCGTCAGGCCCAGGTCCTGGCCGTTTGCGCTGGCCCGCAGCGCCGCGTCGTCTATCGCCAATCCCGGTGTCGCGCTCGTCGACGGGTTGCGCTGATAGCGTCGCAGCACCGTATTGACGCGAGCGACGACTTCACGAGGGCTGAATGGCTTGCAGATGTAGTCGTCTGCACCGACCTCCAGGCCCAGGAGGCGATCGATTTCCTCGACCCGTGCGGTGACCATGATGACCGGGGTGTCAGAGATGGCGCGCAGATCACGGCAGATGTCGATACCGTCGCGGTTGGGCAGCATCAAGTCCAACAACACCAGGTCGGGACGATGCTGTTGATAGGCTTTGACGACATCGGCGCCGTCATAGACCTGATGGCATTGATAACCGGCAGCCAACAGATAGTCGCGCAAGACGGCAGAGAGTTGCGGTTCGTCTTCGACAATCAGAATCAGGTTTTGGGACATGGTAGCGATCAAGCCAGTGTCGGGATGTGAATGGTGATGCGCAGCCCGCCCAGCGGCGAGGCGGATGCCTCGATGCTGCCCTCGTGTGCCTGGACGATATTGCGGCAAATGGCCAGGCCCAGGCCGCTGCCGCCGCTGGCACGGTTGCGCGAGGCGTCTACCCGATAAAAGCGCTCGAACAGGCGTGGGAGTTTGTCGGCATCGACGCCGGGCGCGCTGTCTTGAAAGACGACTTCGATCTGGCCATCCTGTGACGTGCACTGCACTTCGACGACGCCGCCGGCATCCGTGTAGCGCAGGGCGTTTTCGAGCAGATTGCCAAACAGTTGTTGCAGCCGGCGCTCATCGCCCTCGATCCGCTCCAGATCAGGCGCAATGTGCCACCGTAATGTCAGGCCTGCTCCTTCGGACCTGCTTTGCATGGATAGCAACGTGGCCTCCAGCAAAGTGGCCAGCGACAGAGGAACACGGCGATACGTCAATGCGCCGATATCCGTGAGCGACAGGTCATGCAGATCATTGACGAGTTTGCCCAGTTGCTGAATCTGCTGCTCCAAGGGCAGCAGCGAGGCCGGCGTCATGGGCCGGATGCCGTCCTGGATCGCCTCGACTTCGGCGCGCATGACGGCCAGTGGGGTACGTAATTCATGTGAGATATCCGCCATGAAATGACGCCGTGCCTGTTCGGTATGTTCCAGGGTATTGGCCAATTGATTGAAGTTGCGTGCCAGGCCACCCAGCTCATCTTTGGCCATACGCCGTACCCGGGTGGTGTAGTCGCCCGCAGCCAGACGGTGCGTGGCTGCGGCCAGGCCGTGCACGCGTTGCAGCAATGCTCTGGACAGCAACCAGGCGAGTAACGCAGCCGTCAATACGGAGAACAGCCCGATCAGCCACCACATCTGCAGCTGTGACTCGTAGAAACGTACATCGCCTGCGGAAACGGCTTGTTGAAATGGTACGAGCGCCATCCATCCCACGGTACTTCCGTTCACATTGATCGGACGCAGAATGGAGTTGCGATTGGCGTCAGGATTGCCGACGATGAACGAATAATCGCGATCCAACAGCGCAAAACGCAGGATGGCGCCCGTTTGATCGGACACTGGCGGCGCGAGCCGGGGCTGATCCGGAAGGGGATCAGGGCGCATGAATTCAAACCAGGGCTGCAGATCGTCGGTGCGCAGGAAGTCCCAACTGCCATGGGCTTGATAGGCTTGGGCGATGCGCGGTATGACCGACAACATGCGGCTTTCGCCTTGTTCGTTCAGATAGCCCAGAAAGCCGCGCTGGAAACTGATGCGTGAGGCAAAGTTGTTGATCAGCAGCACGATCGCGCACGAGGCGAGGACTGCCAGAAACAACTTGGACGTGATGCCGAGTTTCATAGTCGGGCGCGGGAACAGAGGCATAAAGCGAAATTTTGCACCATGAAACCGGAAAAGCCACGTTTCAGGCGAGAAATCCACATTTGCTTCACAGTCGGTACACTGGTGGCCCGCCCCATTCGGCCGGATATCCCACCCATAACGAGAATGCCATGAGACATACACCCGCCATCCTGAGTGTTGCGTTTATCATTTCGTTGACCAGTGCCGGTGCCTGGGCACAGCAGCCTGCGCCCGCCAAAGCCGATGCTAGCGCCGCCAACAAAGCGGCCGCTGCTGCGCCTGCGCGCGATCCCTTTTTCTGGCTGGGAGAAATCAACAAAGCGACAGCGGTGATCAATACCGACGAGGGGCTGTTGGACAAAGCCATGGGCGCTCGCCTGGCTGCAGGTGTCGCCAAGGTCATCAACGACGGGAATCAACCCGGTGCAAAACGGCCCTCCACCGTGATTACGTTTGAGCCGCTCTTGATCAAAGCAGCGGGGCAGGACATCACGCTATTACATGCCGGGCGATCTAGCCAGGATATGCACGCAACCTACCGCAGTGCGATTCTGCGCGACAAACTGCTGGAGCTGGCCGATCAGTTGAATGCCACCTCGACGACGCTGGTCAATCTGGCGGCTAAACACGCCGATACGGTCGTGCCTAACTATACGAACGGCGTGGCGGCCCAGCCCAATAGCTACGGCCATTATTTGCTGGGCCATGCCGCGGGCCTGGATCGTGATGCGCAGCGTATTCGCGAGGCCTATGCGCGGATTGACCGATCGCCTATGGGCACGACGGTGCTCAATGGCACGAGCTGGCCGTTGGATCGCAAACGCATGGCCCAGTACCTGGGCTTTGAAGCGGTGGTGGACAACGCCTACGATGCGGCGCAGATATCAGCGATGGATCAGCCGGTCGAGGTGGGCGCTATTGTGACCAGTATTGCCTTGCACACGGGTAACTTTATCGAGGACGTGATGACGCAGTACGCGCAGCCTCGGCCCTGGATTCTGTTGCAGGAGGGCGGCGGCAATACCTATGTATCCAGCGCCATGCCGCAGAAACGCAATCCCGGGCTGTTGAACAGCACGCGTAGTGACGCCTCGACCGCGGTGACGTTGGCGATGGGGCCGGTCTGGCAGACGCATAACATCACACCGGGGATGAGCGACCCGAAAGACGACAAGCAGAATGCCGCCATGGTCGATAGTGCCATCGTCGTGTTAAAGCGCTGGGATCGTGTCTTGAAAGCCCTGGTGGTGAGTCCGGAGCGGGCGTTGGAAGAACTCAACAGCGATTGGACTGCGTCCCAGGAACTGGCTGATGTGCTGATGCGTAAATACAAGCTGCCATTCCGGGTCGGGCATCACTTCGCCTCAGAGGTGGTGGACTATGCCAAGACCAATAACATCAAGCCTCTGGATTTCCCCTATGAACAGGCGCGCCGGATTTACGCTGAGGCGGTGAAGGGCACAGAATATCCCGCCGAGTTGCAGATGAGCGAAGCCGAGTTTCGCTCGACGCTGGACCCGGTGGCGATTGTGAAAAACCGTCAGACCTCGGGCGGCCCGCAGCCTGCGGAAATGCAGCGGATGCTGAAAGAGGCGAATGAGCGCCTGACTGCGCAGGCAGCGTGGATACAGGCGCGTCGCGATCACATTAAGAATTCCCTGGCGGATCTCGATCGCCAATTCGATCAGTTGGCAGCGACTGCGCAGGCGCAGCAGTGACTTCGGTGTATGGCCACCCGCCGTTCAGGCGGGTGGCCGGCGCTGGTTATGGAAGGGGATAGCGGGGGAGGAGGGTAGTGCGGGAGCCACTTCGTCCGTCTGATGACGTTTTTAGTTGACTAAAATTCGTACATCGGGGTGATGAGGAATTTGTCATATGACATCGTTTTCCCAGTAATATGAGAGCTTACGACGCCGTATTGCAGGAGAAAACCTTGAAAGCCAGCCCCCCCGCTCCGACGAAAAAAAAGACGCTTTCGTCTCAGGTCGCGGACCAGCTGCGTGCCCAGATCGAAGGCGGTGTTTACGCGCCGGGTGACAAACTGCCGACTGAGCAGGTCCTGGTGGAAAAATTCGGCTTTAGCCGGACAGTGATCCGCGAGGCCGTGGCGACCCTGCGCGCCGACGGTTTGCTGGAGTCCCGCCAGGGCGCAGGCGTGTTTGTGCTGGGACCGCAGCAGTCGGATGAAACGCTGACTCTGTTTTCGCACGCCAGCGACAAGATCTCGGACATCATCGAGGAACTGGAACTGCGTATCGGCATCGAGGTGGAGGCGGCCGGTCTGGCAGCTGCCCGTAGTTCGCCAGCACAAGAGGCGGCCATACAGGCTGAATTGGATCAGTTTGCGCAGTTGATCGCCGAGGGAAAATCGACCGATGAATCGGATTTTCGCTTTCATATGGCGATTGCCGCGGCCACGAATAACAGCCGATTCAAGACCTTTCTGGAGCACATCGGGCGCCGCATGATCCCGCGTGTCAAGCTGCGTACGGTAATGGGCGGCGTCGACCCGCTGCCCAGCCGGGACCATACGATATTGGCCGAACACGAAGAAATCGCAGATGCGATTTTTGCCAGCGACGTCGACCGGGCGCGGGACGCCATGCGCAGGCACCTGCTGATCGGGATCCAGCGCTACCGCTTGTTGACCCGGCGTAGTGCCAACCCCACACCCATCGAAGTGGATTGACTTGTTTTCAAAATTCATAATATGATTTGCTCAATATTCATATTATGACCTAGTGAGGATCACATGACACCGCAAGAACTCAAGACCCGCATCGCCTCCGGACTGTTGTCGTTTCCCGTTACCCACTTCAAAGACGATTTCAGCTTGAACCTGGACAGCTACCAGGAACACGTGGGCTGGCTTTCGGGCTATGACGCTGCTGCGCTGTTTGCTGCGGGCGGCACCGGTGAAATGTTCTCGCTGACTCCCGAGGAAATCGGCGAGGTCACCCGCGCCGCCAAGTCGGTTGCAGGCAATGTCCCCATTATTTCCGGTTGCGGCTATGGCACGGCCATCGCCAAGGACATCGCCCGCCGTGCCGAAGACGCCGGCGCCGACGGCCTGCTGCTGCTGCCTCACTACCTGATGGAAGCACCCCAAGAAGGGATCTACCAGCACGTCAAGGCCGTGTGCGATTCGACCAGCCTAGGCGTCATCATTTACAACCGTGCCAACTCGGTGGCAACAGCTGATACGGTGGCTCGTCTGGCCGACGCTTGCCCCAACCTGGTGGGTTTCAAAGACGGCACTGGCAAGACCGATCTGGTTCGCCACATCACAGCCAAGCTGGGCGATCGCCTGTCTTACATCGGCGGCATGCCGACGCACGAATTGTTCGCCCAGGGCTTCAACGGCCTGGGCCTGAGCACCTACTCGTCGGCCGTGTTCAACTTTGTGCCCGAGTTGGCTCTGCGTTTCTACAACGCCTTGAATGCCAACGACACTGCGACCATGGCCAAGATCCTGGATGATTTCTTCTTCCCGTTCGCCCAACTGCGCGATCGCCAAAAGGGTTATGCCGTGTCGATCATCAAGGCCGGTGTTGAATTGATCGGCCACAAGCCGGGCCCGGTTCGTGCGCCGTTGACCAACCTGACAGCCGACGAAAAAGCGCAACTGAAGGCGCTGATCGAACGCGCCGGCAAATAAGCCAGCGTGATGGGCCGGTCGCAACCCATGCGCTGACAAGCCCACCATATCGATGAAGGCAACCCCCGAGCGCCAGACTGATGTCTGGCGCTCGGGGGTTTTGGCGTACCCGCGTGTGGGGATCGCCTGTAGCCTCACGACAAGCCACGGCGGAAAAACGCGAGGGGTACGCGACGCTATGTCCTATTTTTTTAAGAAAGGCGCGCATTCCTGCTTTCGATAAACCAGTCCGCTACGCTGGCGTCTCCGGATTGTGCCTCGGTTTGCGCCAGACGCTTGGCGTCTGGGTATCGTTCAGATGTTCTGAGGTTCAACTTTCCTTGACTCGCAAATTTGGAGAAATTATGCGTGAACTCTCTTTACGTGAGATTTCAGGTGTGAGCGGTGCTGGCCCCTGGACATCAGACGGACGCAGCGGTGTGGATAGAAAGCTTTTGGGAGTGATGGTCGTAGGCTCGGCGGCGACTGCTGTGGCCTATAGCGCGGCGTCGGAAGTATTGGAGTCGTTCCAGCCTAAAATGATGGTAGCGGGAGCGGCTTTCGGTTGGGTCTTTCCGATCATTACCGATGTGCATCTCGTCAACCCGGACGAGGGCGTAGGCACTCGCGTTTGTGTGTCCGGTGCTGTTGGCGCGTTTACGGCTATGTGCGGCGCCCTGGCGCTAGACGAAGGCTCTCGAGCACAGCGCAGGGCCTAGAGTCCAGTGTGGTAGTGTCGGCAGCGCTGCGCCGCGCCGCGCCGTGCATAGGCGCGAGCGTGTGCCGAGGTAATCCCGAACGTATCCAACAAGCCCGAGTCGGCCCCTGCAATGCAGTGGCCGTTTTTGTGCAGGCTGTTTGTTCGCTGTGAATTGCTCAGGGCTGTATCGGAGGGAAATAACTCAGCGTGGCGCCGAGTAACCATAGCAGGCCAAGCACCAGCGGGATGTGTACCAGCAACTGCACGAACGTGAAGCCGATCAGGTCCCGTGCCTTCAGCCCCAGCACGCCCAGCAGCGGCAGCATGTAGAACGGGTTGATCAGATTAGGCAGGGCCTCCGCCGCGTTATAGATCTGTACTGCCCAGCCCAGGTGATACTGCAAATCATTGGCGACTTGCATCACATACGGGGCTTCGATAATCCACTTTCCGCCGCCTGACGGAATGAAAAAGCCCAGTACTGCCGAATACACGCCCATGAGTAGCGCATAGGTATCGTGCGAGGCAATCCGTACAAAGAAATCCGAGATGTGATGGGCCAAGGTGGATCCGTCGGCGCCCTGAACGGTCGTCATGATCGCAGCGATCGAACCGTACAACGGGAACTGGATCAGCACGCCGGTGGTGGTGGGCACGGCGCGGGCCACGGCATCCAGAAAACTACGCGGCC
>Ga0182743_1004129_pt1 | contig 11166 bp, 10 predicted proteins | sample eDN3rd30CKraftOP_FD_128522 | JGI IMG/M metagenome (GOLD analysis project Ga0182743, IMG submission 128522) | Enriched Organic Plus compost microbial communities from Emeryville, California, USA - eDNA 3rd pass 30_C Kraft OP (version 2) (version 2) ... | reverse complement strand
TCGCACAAGCGCGACCTGCGGCTCCAGATGCTCGGCGGCACCTACCTCGGCTACACCCGTTCAGCGCAGCGCTGGTGGGCGCCAGCCGGCCGCGAGCTTGCTGACCTCGGCCTGGCGGATCGTCCGGTCTATTTCGTGTCCTCGAACACGCACTCGATCGCCAACATCCTGACTGGCACCGTCCGCCGTCGCCGCGAAGAGCTGGTGCGCTTCGTCGAGGAGTCTGCCCATCCCGACCTGCTGCCCGAACTGCGCAAGCTGCAGGCCGGCGAAGTGCGCGCGTCGTGGGACAATTTTCTGTACTACACAGCCCGGCTCTACTACGCGACCAATCGCGAAGCCCGCGCTAGTCGCGATGCCGAGGAAGCCGAGCGCGGCGTCGTGACGCTGGAGCCGACCAGCGCCCTTGATGTCGGCATCCAGATCATGGACCTCTCCCGCATCACGCCCGACGATCTCGACCCACGCATCCGCGATTACTGCCCGAACGGCACCGACGCCGTGATCGTCAACATCAACTATCCACTCGGTCTGGCCGCCTATCACATCTTCGGCCAGGTCGCGACCGGCGTCGATCAACTCCGCGGTATCTACATCCTCGGCAAGGCGGCGACGCTCAACGCGCGCATCGGCGATGTGATGATCTCGAACGACGTCTACGATGAGCATTCCGGCAACACCTACTGGTTCGCCAACTGCTTCTCCAGCGCCGACCTCGACCCCTTCCTCGTGTACGGCTCGACGCTCGACCGCCAGCGTGCCGTGACCGTCAAAGGCACCTACCTGCAGAATCGCGGCTACCTCGACTTCTACTATCGTGAGAACTTCACCGTCGTGGAGATGGAAGCCGGGCCGTACCTCTCGGCGCTCTACGAGGACGTCGCCCTCACCCGCCACCCAACCAACGAAAGCGTCAACATGAGCCAGATCCCGGTCGATCTCGGCATCATCCACTACGCCTCGGACACGCCGTATTCCCACGCACACACCCTCGGCGCGCGCGGCCTGTCCTACTACGGCATGGACTCCACCTACGCCGCCACCCTCGCCATCGTCCGCCGCGTCTTCGAGGACTGCCGCACCCCGTAACACGGGCGCGATGTGTCACAATTTGTTATGTCGCATTGCATTGAACCAACAGGAGACGGCCATGATCGTCGTGCGAAAGAAATACGTCACCGACGAAAACCACAACCCGATCGCCGTCCAGATCGACTACGAGGACTGGCTGGAAATCGAGCGCTTGTTGAGACGCTTGGCGATTGAGAATCAACCAGTCAATGTGTCGCAGTTTGTCGGAAAACTGAAAGCAGAACTCTCCGAGCATCCAGTCGCCTACCAGCAACGAATTCGGGATGAGTGGTCGTAAGGGGCTGATGCCTTAAACGTTTGTTGTTTGGCGGGTGCTACGAAGGCATGAGCAACCGCAGACCGTTGATCCGTCGGAAATGTCGTTCGTTGCGAGTCACGAGTTCCAGATCGTACGACACTGCAGTCGCGCCGATAAGCATGTCCATATCCGCAATCCGCTGACCTGATCGCCGGAGTGCAGCACGCTCGCGCGCGAACACCTCCCTCACATTGTCGGTCAGGCCGAGGACGACAAAGTCCTGGACAAAGGTTCGAGCGTTTGCCATATGCCGTGCAGCGTCCGTTGTCGCAAATGCGCCTTCGTAGATTTCTCCGACCGAGATGATGCTTATTGCTACGCCGTGTGGTGCAAGCGTGTGAGGGAGTTCCACCGTGGAAACACGGCGCTGAAGCCCATCGATCAGCACATCGGTGTCAATGAGATAACTCAAGACAGGCTATCGGGTCTCGTACCCTCGTCGCGCGCTTGATACAGCATGGCCTTTACCGATTCGCCGTCGACGTCGCTCCAACTGCCAGCTGCCGCCTCAATTGCTGCGATCGCCCTGGCTGGATCATAATTCGCCCAAATGTCGCTGCCCTCAATGACCCGAAGCGTTTCACGAGTCACGACGTAACGCGCAGTTCCTGTGTCAAGCAGGATGGTCTCACCGCTGGCCTCGGCTTTATCGAGGATTTCGCGCAATGTGCTGTCTTTCGGGATGCGGATGACCACCATAGCTTTGTTCGACTTTCATTGAAGGCCGGTGATACTTCATCAATTGTACTCGCGTCGATGCGGCGTTCGTGTATCACCAACCCAATTGTGGTGGCCGCCTTCCTCGCCATCATAATGAACGCCGGACACGAAGCCTGTCCACCACCCCGTATACTGCCTACTCACACCCACACGAAGGGGGCGGTGGATGGTGCGCACGAACGCGACTGTGAGCGACGAGTTGGCGCAATGAGCGAGCGCCCGCCTGCGCCGCGCAAGGTCATCACGGTAATCGAGCTGCCGCGCCGGACGATCGTCACGATCGTGCTCGTTGTCGGCTTCATCTGGCTTGGCTGGCAGCTCTGGAGCCTCGGCGTTCTGCTGGCGATCGCTACGCTGCTGGCGGCGGCTGGCGACCAGTTCGTCCAGCGCATGGAGCAGCGCGGTCGGTCGCGCGGTCAGGCAGTCGGCATCCTGCTGACCGGCGTCGTCGTCGCGCTCGCCGTCCTCGGCCTGCTCGTTGTCCCGCCGCTTGTTGTTCAGGGCCAACGTCTGGCCGAAGGATTGCCGGATTATGTCGATAAGCTGAACCATCTGCTGGATGGCTTCCCCACGATCCAGGACTGGCTACAGGAGAATGCCGACCAGGCCTCGCTGGAGCCGGGTCAATTGTTTGGCAGCTTCCTGTCGATTGGCACCGGTGTCATCTCGGGCATCGCCAATATCATCATCACCCTCGCCCTGACCTTCTACATCCTGCTGGATGGCCCGCGCCTGTTCGAGTGGTCCATCTCGCGCCTCTCGCCGGAGCAGCAGGATCGCGCCCGCCGCGTGCGCGTCGAGGTCACCCGCACCGTCGGTGGCTACGTCCGTGGTCAGTCGATTGTGTCGCTCTGCTTCGGCATCTTTACCTTAATCACCTGCAGCATCGCCGGCGTGCCGGAGCCGCTACTGCTGGCCGTGCTGGCCGCCATGCTCGATGCCATCCCGCAGATCGGCGCGACGCTGGCGACGATCCCGATTGTCGTGCTGGCCCTCACCGTCTCGCCGCTGACCGCGATCATCGTCCTGGCGCTCTTCATCGCCTACCAGGGCGTCGAGAACTACGTCATCGTCCCGCGCGTGTTCGGTGCCACTCTCCAGATCCCGGCCATCGCTATCCTGATCGCCGTCCTCATCGGCGCACGCTTGCTCGGCGTCGTCGGCGCGCTGCTGGCCCTGCCCATCGCCGCTGCCATCCCCGCCATCGTCCGCGCTTGGCCCCTCCGGCCGCCGGACGATGACCCGTCGGACGACGCAGCGCTGTCGGTTGAGCGCGGCTGAGACGAACCATGTTCTGCCCGCGCGCTGCCATGCATTGGTCGCCGCCGGGTGCGTGGTCGACCTCATGGCTCAGAAAGGAGCCCGTCGGTGCGTATCTGGGACCTGCCGCCGGAGCAGCTCTGCCGCGCCCACTTGCTGGGTGAGCATCGTGAGCTGCACGCCATCTGGGTCGTGCTGACGACGGGTCGAACCGGTTACGCGCACCACCCCGAGACGCTGCGCTGGCGCGGCAAGCTCCGCGCCCTCTGGCTGCGTCATGAGGCGCTGGTCGCCGAGATGCAGCGGCGTGGCTACCGTCACGCCTCCCCGCTCGACGAGGCTCTGGCAACCGGTGCCGCGGTGCAGGACGAGCTGCTCGATTCCATTCCCGATCAGATCGCCAACCTGCGCGCCAAGGGCTGCGACTGTCGGGTGTAGTCGCATCGCAATCCACGCTCTATCTTCGACTACCCCCGCGCCACCTCCGCCAGATAGTGCGCGCGGTTGAGCGGGTTTGGGCCTGGCAAAGGTGCTTCGGTCAATTCGAATCCTCTGCTATCATGGAGATTGCATACACACAAATTCGCGTCGGTCGCGCGGGCAGTGCGACCGATTCGCCTGCCTCAACGATAGGGATGCTGGGTGTCGACGATAACGGCTGAGCTGGAGAATCGGCTCTGGGACGCGGCTGACCAGTTGCGGGCCAACTCCAGACTCTCTGCCCATGAATACTCGACGCCCGTGCTGGGCCTCATCTTCCTGCGCTTTGCGGATGCCCGGTTCGCGGCGGTTGAGGATGAGATCAAGCCTCGGCCCGGCAGCCGACGCACGATCACGAAGACGGACTATCACGCGCGCGGCGTCGTCTATCTGCAGACTGAAGCGCGCTATGGCTATTTGCTGGATCTGCCTGAGGGCGCAGACATCGGCCAGCGCGTCAACGACGCGATGCGTTTGATCGAAAACGACAACCCCGATCTGAACGGCGTGTTGCCGAAGAGTTACGGCGCGATCGAGAAGGACACGCTGGTTGCGCTGTTGAAGACTTTCTCACTGATCCCGGTCGATATCGAGGGCGATGCCTTCGGCAAGATCTACGAGTACTTCCTCGGCAAGTTCGCGATGGCCGAAGGTCAGAAGGGCGGCGAATTCTTCACGCCGACCTCGCTGGTGAAGCTGATCGTCGAGATCATCGAGCCGTATAGCGGGCGCATTCTCGACCCAGCCTGTGGCTCTGGCGGCATGTTCGTCCAGTCGGCCAACTTCGTCGCCAAACACCAGGGCAAGCCGGGCAGCACGCTCTCGATCTACGGGCAGGAGAAGACCGACGCGACGGTGCGGCTGTGCAAGATGAACCTGGCCGTCCACGGTCTGTCCGGCGATATACGCGAGGGCAATACCTATTACGAGGACATCCACGATTCGCCCGGTCGGTTCGACTTCGTCATGGCCAATCCGCCGTTCAACGTCGATGGCATCGACAAGGAGAAGCTGGCCGACGACCCGCGCTTCCCGTTCGGCCTGCCGCGCACCAATAATGGCAACTACCTCTGGATGCAGATCTTCTACTCTGCCCTGAATGAGCAGGGCCGCGCTGGCTTCGTCATGGCCAATTCCGCATCAGACGCGCGCTCCAGTGAGCTGGAGATTCGCCGTCAGATGCTGGGAGACAAAGCGGTCGATGTCATGCTCGCTGTCGGTCCGAACTTCTTCTACACCGTCACCTTGCCCTGCACGCTCTGGTTTCTCGATCGTGGCAAGCGCGGGACCGAGCGCGAGGACACCGTGTTGTTCATCGACGCGCGCCACATCTTCCGCCAGATCGACCGCGCCCATCGCGACTTCACCCCCGAGCACATCGAGTTCATCGCCAACATCGTCCGGCTCTATCGCGGTGAGCAGCCGGAAGGCGCGCTCGCGCTCGACGGCCAAGGCAACGGAACCTGGGATTTCAGCGACGGCCAGTACCGCGATGTCGCCGGCCTCTGCAAGGTCGCCACGCTGGCAGAGATCGAGGCGCAGGGCTGGAGCCTCAACCCCGGCCGTTACGTCGGCGTCACCGCCCGCCCGGACGACGACTTCGACTTCTACGAGCGCCTGCAGGAGCTGCACGAGGAGCTGGAGGTGCTGAACGCCGAGGCGCACGAGCTGGAAGAACGGATCAGCGAGAACGTGGCGATGTTGCTGGAGAGGGCCGTTCATGCTTGATCACCCTCTACCAGCTGATTGGCGCAGAGTGAACGTAGAAGATGTCGCCTTACCTCAAAAGGGATCGATCGTATCAGGCCCTTTCGGGTCGAATATCGGGAAGCGATTCTTCGTTGAGGACGGCGTGCCAGTAATTCGTGGTAGCAACCTTACGCTTGGGAAGGAGCGGTTCATCGACCGAGGGTTCGTGTTCATTACGGAGGAGAAGGCTTACGAACTCCGGAACTGCATTGCTCAACCAGGAGATATCGTGTTCACCGCTGCTGGAACACTCGGCCAAGTGGGGTTAATTCCTCGTGAGAGGCGATTTCCAAAGTACATTATTTCCAACAAGCAGTTGAGGTTGAGGTGTGACCCGTCTATTGCACTACCCGAATACCTATACTATTGGTTCTCATCGCCTGACATGCGAAGCCATGTGATCACCAGGAATACTGGTGCTTCAGTCCCGCTTATCACGCTCGGGACATTGAGAAGTCTTCCGATTAACCTCCCTCCTCTCCCCACCCAGCGCAAGATCGCGTCGATCCTCTCGGCCTACGACGACCTGATCGAGAACAACACGCGGCGCATCGCGATCCTGGAGGAGATGGCGCAGTCGCTCTACCGCGAGTGGTTCGTCCACTACCGCTACCCCGGCCACGAGCACGTCCCCCTCGTCGACTCCCCGATCGGCCCGGTGCCGGAGGGGTGGGAGGTACGAAAACTCTCGGATGTGATGGAATTGGCGTACGGTAAAGCGCTAAAGGCCAGTGATCGCCAAGAAGGGCCGTATCCCGTCTATGGATCCAGCGGCGTCGTTGGACACCACCAAACGTTCTTGGTCGAAGGCCCGGGAATCGTGGTCGGAAGGAAAGGAAACGTCGGAAGCGTGTTCCTGTCCATGGAGGCCTTCCATCCAATCGACACCGTCTTCTACGTTCGAACTGAACTGCCTCTTCTATACGTCTTCTATGCTTTACGAGAGATCACCTTCATCAATAGTGACGTTGCGGTCCCTGGCCTCAACCGGTCTCAAGCGTATCTAATCCCTTTCTCAGTTCCCGATGATTGCTTATTGAGCGCTTTCATCGAGGTTGTGACTCCGCTGCTAAGCGAGATGCGAGTTCTGGAGAGGAAGAGCGCTAATCTCTGCACCACGCGCAACCTGCTGCTGCCGAAGCTGATCTCTGGTGAGGTGGATGTAGCGAGCGCCGACGATGACTTTGTGATGCGGCAATAGCGACGGGGCGCAGCTTGATGGATTATGTGCAGTGGTGTGATTTTATTCTTCGGATTCTGTATGAGGATATCACTTTATCAACACGCAATCGCATGATAGGTGTGAATGCAGCCGATATAGCGCGGTCCATCGCTACAGCATCTCCGATCGACGCCCCTGAACCAGTGGCGATACTCACTTCGCTGAGAAGTCTTGAAGAGTGTGGTCTCGTGGACTCTGGAGAATCCGGAGTTTACTGGAGACTGACCTCTATGGGCCGCGACTATATCAGAGATGCTGTTCCGACTTGGTCTGAGATTTGTAAAGTACATTTGGAATTTGAGCATATTACGTTGTTGGAGGCTGTTAACGACCTCAGCATAGACTACTCCGATAGACATCCCAAGATAAAGCACGTAACCAAAGACGACCTATGTGAGAGGCTGGAATGGATAGATCCTGACCTACCATACGTCATCGCTCGTGAGTTGACTGACAAGGGATTTGTTCTGTTGAATACGTTCTTGAGTGGTGATTTTTATATTCAGTCCACATACTCCGGCGTAGTTTGGGAGACGCGCCGGGGCTTCACGCTTCAATCGGCGTTCATCGATAGCCTCGTTGCTGAGTGGGAGACAACCAACGTCGATTTCAAGCGCGAGCTGAGTATTGATACCGCTGATGAAAAGCGGGAGTTTGTCAAGGATATGATCGGCTTGGCGAATACCAAAGCGAGTGGGAAGCGATGGCTGGTGATTGGCATCGATGATCGCACGCGGGGCTATTATGGCCCACCCGACCCTCGAATCACTCAGAATCGCTTGGAGCAACTGCTCTCACGCTATACGGATCCGGTTGTCGATATTCGATATGAGGTGGCGGATTATCGATCTGGCCCGGTCGGTTTGCTGGAGGTAGTTCGTAATTCTGAGAAGCTGCCGTACCGGGTTGCAAAAGCGTTAACGGGTAAGAAGCGAATCGACGTGGGACAGGTCTTTGTTCGTCATGGCTCTCAAACGGAAGAACCAACCGAGGCAGAACGTTTAGCGCTTCAAGAGGAAGGCGATCGAGCACGGTCGCTAACTCAGGTTAATTAGGTTCAAGCGTCTCACCAAATCGATGTATTATCGAGGTCCGCTTATGCACGACTACTCCGAAAACATCCTCGTTGAACAGAACGCTATCGCGCTCTTTGCCGAGCTTGGCTGGCAAGCGGTGGACGCGTTTTATGAAGGGTCCGGGGAGCGGTCCAGCCGCAGCGCGACCGTGCTCATCGGCCAGTACCACCAGATCCGAGACACATAGTAGGATCATCACAAACATCCACGCATTGCAGACGGGAATCTATCGTGTCCGATAGCATCAGAACCATCCATGTTGAACCAAATAGCGATCTCGGCCGCATTCTTGACGAGGCGGACGACGTGGCGATTGAGCTGGAGAAGGACGGCGTCCGCTACCGGCTCGACCGTGTGCGTGCGAGTGATCGGCCAAGCGCCGAACAGATCGAGCGCTCTATTGCGGGCATTCGCCGCGCCGCTGGAGCATGGCGAGACATTAATGCTGAGGAACTCAAAGCTTCAATTCGTGAGCGACGTAAGACTGCCAATCGCGATTCGGTCCGTTGGTGAGTGCATTCCTTGTCGACACTGATTGGGCTATCGACGTCCTCCACGGTCAGACGGATGCGGTCGAGACACTCGTGCGACTCGCACCAATGGGCCTAGCGATGAGCTACGTATCGTACGCGGAATTGTATGAAGGTGCCTGGTACGCACGGGAGCGAGAGCGGGACCTTGATGCACTCAATATCTTCTTGGCCGGCAAGGACTTGCTCGCGCTGTCAATGGTCGTGATGGAGCGGTTCGCCATCCTGCGCGGAGCATTGCCTCGCCAGCATCGTCGCCAGGTCGGCGATATGGATCTACTGATTGCAGCTACGGCCCAAATCCACGGTCTGACGCTGCTCACGCGCAATCGGCGCGATTTTGAGCTTATACCCGGCCTTCGTATCTATACGGACGATGTTCACAGCGAGCCGTAGACACTTGCCTTCCTGCGACGGTCATGTGGACACGCGCCCGACGCGCTGGTAGTGCTGTCCACCCTGTGCAATCATATTTGCAGGAGTTGCCACAGAATAGACTTTTGCGTGTCACGCCCTGCCATTGTCGGCGTGGCTGTCCAGAGACTCGGGCATGATGTCCAACGACTATTCCGAAAACATCCTCGTTGAACAGAACGCTATCGCGCTCTTTGCCGAGCTCGGCTGGGAGACGGTGGTCGCGTTTCATGAGGTGTTCGGGGAGCGGGGTACGCTCGGGCGGGACAACCGCGGCGAGAATGTGCTGGTCGGGCGGCTGCGGATGGCGCTGGAGAGCCTGAATCCGTCGGCGACGGCCGAGGCGATCGAGCGCGCAATTGAGGAACTGTGTCGCGAGCGCTCGGCACTCTCGCCTGCCAACGCCAACCGCGAGGTCTGGGAGCTGCTCCACGATGGCGTCAAGGTGTCCATCCGTGATCGGCGTGGGAGCGATGAGGTTGTCACCATCCGCGTCATCGATTGGGACGCGCCGGAGAGCAACGACTTCCTGCTCGCCTCGCAACTGTGGGTCTCCGGCGAGATTTACACGCGCCGCCCGGATCTGGTCGGCTTCGTCAATGGTCTGCCGCTCGTCATCGTTGAGCTGAAGGCGACCGATGTGCCGGTGCGTGACGCCTTCGACCACAACCTGACCGACTACAAGGACACCATCCCGCATCTGTTCTGGTACAACGCGCTGCTGATCGTCTCGAACGGTCTGCGCAGCCGGGTCGGCAGCATCACCTCGACCTGGGAGCATTTCGCGGAATGGAAGCAGGTCGAATCCGAGGACGAGCCGAAATCCACCGGCTTCGCGACGCTGTTGCGTGGCACCTGCACACCGGCGCGCCTGCTGGAGATCGTCGAGAGTTTCACCCTCTTCAGCGAACGCGACGGTCGACTGGTGAAACTGATCGCCAAGAACCATCAGCTACTCGGCGTCAACAATGCCTTCCACGGGGTGCAGCGGCTCGGGGAGAATCGCGGGCGGCTGGGTGTCTTCTGGCATACGCAGGGCAGTGGCAAGTCCTATTCGATGATCTTCTTCTCGCAGAAGGTGCAGCGCAAACTGCCCGGCAACTGGACCTTCGTCATCGTCACCGACCGCCAGGAGCTGGATGAGCAGATCTACCGCAACTTCGCATCGGTCGGCGCGGTCACCGAGCCGGAGGAGACGATTCACGCGCAGAGCGGTGAGCACCTGCGCCAACTGCTACGCGAGAATCACCGCACGGTCTTCACGCTGATCCAGAAATTCCACACGCCGCCGGGCGAGCTGCACCCGGTTCTCTCCGAGCGCGACGACATCATTGTCATCACTGACGAAGCGCACCGCAGCCAGTACGATATTTTCGCTGGCAACATGCGCCGGGCGCTGCCGAACGCCGCTTTCATCGGCTTCACTGGCACGCCGCTCATGGCCGGTGAGGAGCGCACGCGCGAAGTGTTCGGCGATTACGTGTCGATCTACAACTTCCGCGATTCCGTCGAGGATGGCGCGACCGTCCCGCTGTATTACGAGAATCGCATCCCCGAACTGCAACTCGTCAACGAGCACTTCAGCGATGAGATGTCCGACATCATCGAGCGGGCCGACCTTGATGACGACGAGCACGAGCGGCTGGAGCGCGAGTTCCGCCATGAGTATCACCTGATCACGCGCGACGGCCGGCTGGACACGATTGCTGGCGACATCGTCCAGCACTTCCTCGGTCGCGGCCAGCAGGGCAAGGCGATGGTCATCTCCATGGATAAGATGACCGCCGTGCGGATGTACGACAAAGTGCGGGAGCACTGGCAACGCGCACTCGACGATCTACGCACGACGGCGATCGCATTCACTGAGGCGGAGCGCGTGGCGCTCGACGACCGCATCCGCTATATGGAAGAGACCGACATGGCGGTGGTCGTCTCGCAGGGCCAGAACGAGGTCGATACGTTCCGTGGCCGTGGCCTGGACATCCTGCCCCACCGCAAGCGCATGCAGAACGAGGATCTGGCGCAACGCTTCAAGGACCCGGACGACCCGTTCCGGATCGTCTTCGTCTGTGCGATGTGGATGACCGGCTTCGATGCGCCGTCGCTCTCGACGATCTACCTCGACAAGCCGATGCGCAACCACACGCTGATGCAGACGATCGCGCGCGCCAACCGCGTCTTCCCCGGCAAGCTCAATGGCCTGATTGTCGATTACATCGGCGTGTTCCGCGATCTGCAGCGGGCGCTGGCGATCTATGGTTCGGCATCTGGCGGCGGAGTCAATCCCGGCGACTCACCGGTCCAGGACAAGAGCGAGCTCGTTGA